>WNFI01031539.1_pt2 | contig 22769 bp, 18 predicted proteins | sample 5400471 | NCBI WGS metagenome assembly WNFI01 (sample SAMN13153348, study PRJNA577476) | soil metagenome | isolation source: 100 cm saprolite on Douglas fir-dominated hillslope | place: USA:California | collected 2013-09-17
CGCCGTTCAACGTCTTCTTCCGCAACTACAAGCCGATGGGCGCGCTACCCCTGATGGAGAACATTGAGGAGCGTGAAGATTACGGCGTCTCGAAGGCCGAGCAATTCACCTGGAAGCAACTGCTGGATGGCTACGCCTGCACCGAGTGTGGGCGCTGCAACACAGTCTGCCCGGCAACCGCTACCGGCAAGCCACTGCTGCCCAAAGAGATCATTCTGGGCGTCAAAGAGGCGCTCTTCGAGAATAGCGCGGAGATCCTGGGTAAGGATAGCTCCTGGGTCAAACTGGCTCCCCTGGGCACACGCTCGGGCGAAATGGTGAAAAATCATCATGATCCGGAGCCGCTGGTGGGCGGCGCGATCTCAACCGACGCGCTGTGGGCCTGCACGACCTGTAGCGCGTGTATGGAGATCTGCCCCGTTGCGATCGAGCATGTGCCAAAGATCGTCGATATGCGCCGTCACCTCGTCATGGAGGAGAGCGAATTCCCGACCGAGGTCACCTCGCTCTTCAACAACATCGAGCGCAACGGCAACCCCTGGGAGATCAGCAACGACACGCGAGCCGTGTGGGCCAACGGTCTGGACATCCCGCTGCTGAGCGAGAAACCCGACGCCGAGGTTCTCTACTGGGTTGGCTGCATGGGTTCGTTCGACGAGCGCAACAAGAAGGTCGCAACCGCTGTGGCGAAAGTGCTCAAGGCGGCGAACGTCGATTTCGCGATCCTGGGGCCGGAAGAATCGTGCACAGGCGATCCCGCGCGCCGCATCGGCAACGAGTACCTGTGGCAGATGCAGGCGCAGCAGAACATTGAGACACTGGATGGCTACGGCTTCAACCGCAAGAAGAATGCCGAGAATGGACATGACGGGGACCACAATGGCGCGGCGGCCACAAAACACCGCACCATTCTCACGGCCTGCCCGCACTGCTTCAACACCATCGGCCAGGAGTATCCGCAATTAGGCGGTGATTACGACGTCGTGCACCACACGGCCTTTATCGACACGCTGCTGGCTGATGAGAAGCTGAAGCTGCCAGAGGACTTTGACCAGCGCAAGCTGACCTACCACGATCCCTGCTACATTGGCCGCTACAACGGCGTCTACGAGGAGCCGAGGCGCGTGCTGACTGTTCTGAATAGCGGTGGCATCGTGGAGATGGGACGCAACCGCAACAAGAGCTTCTGTTGCGGCGGCGGCGGCGGTCGCGCCTGGATGGAGGAGAAGATCGGCAAACGCGTCAACCAGACGCGTATGAAAGAGGCGCTGGACACCGGAGCCGAGGTGTTGGCGGCTGCTTGCCCGTTCTGTATCACCATGTTCGACGATGGCATCAAGGGCCTGGAAGCCGAGGAGAAGATGCAGATCGAGGACATTGCCGAGATCGTGGCCCAGGCCATCGAAAGCGGCACCCCTGACGCACCGGTTACGAACCCCCTGTTCTAAACCTCCTTTTTGGAGATAATGTTTACCGCAATATCGCAGGTACCTTGCGATATTGCGGTAATTTCTTTATGCGCTCCTATTCGTCTCCGTCAGCAAACGCCTCCTGGCTCAGCAGCGCCAGTGTGGTATCATCCTGGGGCGGGTTGTTGAAACCTGCGCGCACATCGCGGTAGTAGCGTTGTAGGGGCAGGCTGAGCGAGAGGGCGGCCCCGCCAACCAGGCGCATAGCCAGGTCGGTCACTTCGACGGCGTGATTGGTGGCCAGGTATTTCGCTGCCGCGAACCGGCTGGCGGGAATGCTGGCGGGATCGCGCAAACACTGTTCTGCCAGCCCAAACAGCACTGCCTCGCTCTGCATCAGGGCCAGGTCCATCTTTGCCACTTTCTCCTGAATGTGAGGCAGAATGGAAATGGGCTGGTTCAGCGAGTTGGGACGCCGATTTTTCGCGAAACGCACTGCCTCGTTGCGCGCGCCCTGAGCGATCCCCAGATAGACCGCCGCGACCGGCAAGGCCCAGGGACCCGAGATGGATGGCGGAAGGTTGTTCAACACGGTCGTGAACGCTTCCGGGCCAACGTGGACATTCTCCAGCACCAGATCGTGGCTGGCGCTCAGGCGCATGCCCAGCGAATTCCACGTCTCCTCAATGCGCACACCCGGCGTCTCACGCGGGACAAACAAGCTGGCGCGCTGCACAGTGAGCGGGGGCAAGTTGGCCTCAGCCGGAGCCTCGTCTTCGATACTGCACGTGACCAGGAAAAAGTGCAGCACCGAGCTGCCGGTTGTATAATTTTTGCGTCCGTTGATGATCCAGGAGCCATCGGCCTGCCTGCGCGCCGTTGTGCTGAAACGCCCGCCACGGCTGGGGCTGCCCGTCGCCGGTTCGCTGGCCGCGTTATTGATCAGTGCGCCATTCTCAACCACCTCGCGGCAGATGCGTTCAAAGAGCGCGCTCGACCCGCTGGCTGACGCGCCCGCCCCGATACGCACAATGTTTGTGAGGTGCATCGTCGTGACCAGGGCCGTCGAGGGACAGCCCTGGGCCAGGCGCGCCTGGCCCAAAAGTACCTCTAGAATATCCGCGCCCCAGCCACCCAGTTCGCGCGGGACTGTGAGTTGTAAATAGCCAGTTTCGTGTAAATCGCGATAATTCTCATAGGGAAAGTGTCCCGCCCACTCCTTCTCACTGGCACGTTTGGCAAATGTATCAGCCAGTTCACCCGCCAGGTCAACAATGTGCTTCTGGCGGTCAGTCGCGGGATAGAGGGAAAAAACCATGGATAGTTCTACTCCTTTTTGCATAGCTAAGAAGATCTCACCAGTATTGTACCGCAAATTGCGGAGTCGGGAGAGTCCTCTACTTGCTTTTTTTTCGCTCCCATGGTACACCATTGATTGGCGAGAGCAATGCGGGCAGCGTTTCACGCGCCGCGCTGAAGGTGTTCTGTTATTCCCCGTGCCTGCGACCGGCAGCGCGCGTGGCGCTCCTACAGATTAGAGAGAAGAGGGATTCTTTGGAGGAACAAATGGCTGAAATACGGCTGGATGACTGGATTCGCGATATTCCAGATTTCCCCCAGAAGGGCGTGCTGTTTAAAGATATCACGCCAATGCTGCAAGATGGGGCGGCTTTCCGGGCCGCGCTCGATCGGCTCGCGGCACACTACGCGGGTTCGGGTATTCAAACGGTGGTCGGCGTGGAGTCACGCGGCTTTATTTTTGGCGCGCCCCTGGCCTATTTGCTCCGTTGTGGCTTTGTGCCAGCGCGCAAGTTCGGCAAACTCCCCGCGCAACGATCAATCTGGTGGAGAAACTGGGTGGTCATATCGCCGGAATCGCGTTCCTGGTAGAACTGCTCGGTCTTCACGGGCGCGATCAGCTCAAAGATTACGACGTCTTTGCCCTGATGAAATATTAATCCTCTGTAGAATGAAAAGACCCGGGCAACCGTTGCCCGGGTCTTTTCATTCTACAGAGGATTATTCTTGCTCTTCCCAGCCCAGCCAGGCGGTTTTTTCCTGGAAAGGGATGGGATGGCGCTCCTGGCGTGGAATGGCAGAATAGCCCAGGTAAAGAAAGGCCACGATGTGATCCTCTGGTGCGAGCTTGAGCCACTGCTTGATGCGCGGGTCGTAGGCAGCGTCTCCTGTGCGCCACATCGCTGCCAGACCCAGTTCTTCAGCAGTTAGCAGCATGTTCTCGACGCCTGCCGCGACTGCCGCGACGTTCTCGATCTCCAGCACATTGCTATGTTTCGGATACTCAGCCGCCGCGACGATCACGATAGGGGCGCGCAGGAGCTTGTTGCGCTCCTTCTCCAACATGGCTCGCCCCTTTTCGCTGTCAAGGTTGTCCAAGCGCGCCAGCAGAGACTCCGCCATGACTTCGCCCAGTTCTGCACGCGCGCTCCCAGCCAGGACAAAGAACCTCCAGGGCTGGGCGTTGTGATGATTGGGCGCGTGGGTTGCGGCTGCTAAGATCAGCTCTATCTGGCTGCGCGTCGGCTGCTCACCGGTCATTTTGCCGATGCTGCGCCTGCGCGCAATTACTTCAAAGACACTCATTGCTTTCCTTGTTCGCTGTTCCTATTTAATGCAGGCGCTAGCTTATCCGCTCTGTCTCTCTCCAAGCATAGTCCTGCATATAATTGATAAATGCCTCTTAATCATAGCAGAGCGGGTCAACAGCATGTTTCCTCCAACTACCGAGGGCACATCCCCGCGCCGATGGCGAGCATCAGGTCTGCACCTTACGGGACGGTGAGGCAAGCTCATACTTTGTTCCCGGATCATTGCATGCTTCCTCTTGACCAGTATAGCAAAACTGGAGTATTCTACACACAACTCAAGGTTGAGTTCAGAAAGGACTCCGGCTATGTCTGAAAAAATGGTTTCTCCAGAACTCTTTCGTCCGCCTGTCACCTTTCCTGATGTCCCCTACGACCACCTCCTGCGCATCGCTTGCGAGCGCAATCCGGAACGGGCCGCGATCATTTACCACAACATGTCCTTCACGTATCGCGAGGTTGTGGGTATGGTCAACTGCATCGCCAACGGCCTCTATAATCTCGGCCTGCGCAAGGGTGATCGAGCCTGCCTGTTGATGACCAACCGGCCAGAGTACACTGTCTCATTTATTGCCGCTGCCAGCATCGGTGTGGTGATTAGCCCGATGAATCCGGCGTATAAAGAGCGCGAGGTGGGCTATCAGTTGGAAAACTCCGAGGCTAGCGCGATCATTATCCAGCGCGAACTTCTGCCTCTACTCCAACTCGTGCTCAGCCAGAAAGCGCTGCCCAACCTCAAGCATATCATCGTGACCGGTGACAGCACACCTGAGAGCACGCCAGAGGCCATTCCATGGGCAAAGCTGATGCGCGAATCCTCGCCTGAGTTGCCACCCAAAGTCGAGATCAGTAGTGACGATCTATTGGCGCTGCCTTACTCATCGGGCACCACAGGCCTGCCCAAGGGCGTGATGCTGAGCCATCGCAACCTGACGACTAACAATCTGCAATTCACCATGGCACTGCAAACCAGCTTTACCGATGTCGCGCTGCTCTTCCTGCCGTTCTACCATATCTATGGCGTAATGCTCACCGGCAGCTTCCTGGCTTGCGGCGGCACACAGATCATGATGGAACGCTTCGACTTGCTGCAATCGCTGGAACTCTGCGAGAAGCACAATGTAACCTACTATTTCGCGGTCCCGCCAATCATCGTGGGTCTTGCCAACGCGCCTGTTGATCTGAGCAAGATGAAGACAGTCAAGTACGTCTTCTCAGGCGCGGCTCCTCTGCCGCTGGACCCGGCACGCCGCCTGGAAGCGAAAACAGGTTTACAGGTCGTCCAGGGCTACGGCCTGACCGAAACATCTCCGCTAACGCATTCCCAGCCGAAAGATCGGGATCTGGTGCGCCCGGACAGCGTGGGTCTGCCCGTCCATAATACGCTCCAAAAGATCGTCGATATCGAGACTGGCGAGCGCGAGATGCCGGTGGGCGAGGATGGCGAGATCATTGTCTTTGGCCCCCAGGTGATGCAGGGCTATCTGAAAGCGCCTGAGTCCACGGCGCAATCGCTGCGCAACGGCTGGCTCTATACCGGCGATATCGGCCATGTCGATGAAGAGGGTTTTACCTATATTGTGGACCGCAAGAAAGAGATGATCAAATACAAGGGCTTCGGTATCGCCCCCGCCGAGATCGAGGCTCTGCTGATGGAGCATCCCGCGGTCATGGACTCTGCGGTAATCGGTGTGCCCGACGAGGAGGCCGGTGAGGCTCCCAAGGGCTTTGTGGTGCTGCGCCCAGGCCACACCGCTACACCCGAAGAGATTATCGCCTTCGCCAATGGCAAGCTGGCGGGCTATAAGAAGGTGCATTATGTGGAGATTGTGCAGGCCATTCCGAAGAATGCGTCTGGCAAAATTCTGCGCCGCGAGTTGAAGGATCTAGAGAAAGCTCGTCGGGAAGGGAAATAGTCCCCACCCCGAAAAAGAATTTTTATATATCAAATTGTGTTTTTTGTATCGAAATGTTTCACATTTCGATACAAAAAACACAATTTGATATGAAGCTGCTTTTATTTGGCGCAGGCGATGATGTCGGCGAGTAGGCCCTGGGCGGTCTGGATGGCCCCGGCACCGGGACCGGTGATGGTGACTTCTGAGAGCGTGTCGGACTGGATGACGAGGGCATTGGTGGTTCCGTCGATGCGGGCCAGGGGATCGGCCAGGGGCAGCGAGTGCAGGGCCACGCTGGCTTCTAGCCTGTCACCAACGCGCTGAATTGAGCCGAGCAATTTGATGCGTTTGCCCGCGTGATCGGCCTGCTGCAAGTCAGCCGGGGTGATCGCTGTGATGCCATGGCGCGCGACCTGCTCTGGCTTGAGCGGTTGATTGAAAACGAGCGCGGCCAGGATGAGCGTTTTGGCGAGCGCGTCATAGCCCTCGACATCAGCGGTGGGATCAGTCTCGGCGTAGCCCTGCGCCTGGGCCTCGGCCAGCACCTCGTCGTACGCGCGTCCACCGGCCATAGCGGTCAGGATGTAGTTAGTAGTGCCGTTGAGGATGCCGCGCACGCTCTGGATGCTGGCCCCGGCCATACCCTCGCGGATCGTGCTGAGCACCGGCGTACCAGCCATAACGGTGGATTCCATGCGCAACTGTACGCCCTGCTGACGAGCCAGCGCGAGCAAATCGCGAGCGGCCAGCGCGCCAGGCCCCTTGTTGGCGGTGACTACGTGCATACCCATATGCAGGGCTGTGGTGATATGGCTCAAGCCTGGCTCGGCGTCGCGCAGGTTAGTGGACGTGGCCTCGACCAGGATATCCGCGCCAGTCTTCTCGATCCCTTTCAGGATGGTGCCCCAGTGGTAGTGCGCGCCCGGATAGTTGATCAGTGGCCGCCCTGGTTGCGCGCCAAGGTCCAGCAAGGTGGGCAGGTTCAGCCCTTCCTCGTGATAAATAAAGCCGTGGTGCCCATTGCCAACGCCTACGAGGCGTACATCTAGCTCAAAAGCCTGTCGCAAATACTCCTGTTTGCGGTTCAACAGTTCTACCAGGCCCTGTCCCACCACGCCGAACCCGGCCAGCGATATCCGTAATAATTTCATAGGGATGTGGCAAGGAAACCCCGTGTCTTCAGACCGGGGAGGAATTGCCACGCGCCGCAGCGCGCTTTTCCTTGCCTCCCTCCTTTCTCTTGGTGACTTTTTGGGGTGCAAGAGCCGCAGGTGCCACAGGCACCAGGTGTGTCCTCCACCGTAACAATTTCATCAGCGTACACTCGGTCACTTTGGCCGCCTGGGTCAGCCGTTTGCCCGTCGATGGGTCATGCAAGCTGATCTTCCCATCCATGGTCCCGCCCACATAGGCTTTGCCATACTTAGGATGCTTGATCAGGGTTCCACGTTTGATCCCCTGAGAGAGGGTTCCCCCATAGGGACGACGCTTGCCACCCTTGCCTGGCTCAAAACGATGCAGTTGACGATGATGCCAGTTGAGCGGAGCGATGCACACCAGGCGCCGATTATCCGGGATGGGGCTTCCTCTGATGGCGCTATGGGCCAAGACCCAGGCATCAACACAGTGGGCTTCCCAAACCTCGTCCAGCTTCTTGCTCGTCTTCTTGAAACCCAACTGCTCGCGCAAGGCTTTCGTCTCATACCCCTGCATCATTTGGAGCGGTGCGAGCTTGCTGATCTCCTCATAAAACCAGTGTTTGCCCACTTCCAAAGGGGAGAAACGTCTGTTCCAACGTCGTTGGCCCTTTTTTGTTCTGGCCGCGATATCCTCGACCACGAAGACACTCACCGGGAAAAGCTGGCATAGGAACCGTGCCAGTCGCAGTTTCCATTGCCATCTGGCTCTGGTCGAGGGCGGAAGTTTTCTTTTACTTTGCTTGCGATTCTGGCGCGGCTGGCGACAGGGCGTCTTGCGGTTGCGGCGCGTTCGGCGCATCCGAGTCGAGTCCTTCTCCGCATCCTTGACGCCATCCCTGGCCTCGGCTTGGATGTTCAGGTAGGTATGCGAGGCGGAGAGGACGCTATAACCCTCGCGTTTTGAGCCAGGATCAATCCCTACGGCGATGGGTTGAATTTCACGGGCTGATGGCTCGGCATTGAGCCGAACGCAGAAGATGCCTCCTTTCCAAAAATGCGTGGCCTTGCCGCTCTTGATCCAGCGTTTGGCTCGCGCAGGCGTCGTCGGCATCAATGGCTGCTGATCCTGATCTACAACTGGTACAAACATCTGCGATAAGCCCCTTTCGGGTGTGCAATGTTCCCTTCGCTCCTGACCACCGAAGCACGAGCAAGATTAGGGAGGCGTCTCGCTCGTTCTGTGGGCTGCCATGCCCAGGTGGTTCAGTCTCCTTCAATCGCCCAGAAGTGAATGCTCGCATCTGAGCTTGGATAAGCTAGTTTCGCTGTTTCCCTTGTTGGTTCCCCACTGGCTATGTGGTTCGCTTCACAAGCCCCGGCTTTCCAAGCCGGGGTGCTTGACAAGTTGCTCGTCCTTTTCCCTCTGTTTTGCGCGAGCCGATTGCACTAGCGCCCCAGTGCGCGACCCGCAGCGTCTTTCTGCCTTCCATTTAAACACGTGTGGTCAACTGCTAGAGCGTCAATTTATTTTATAGTGAAAGAGCGGCTTGACTAGCATTCAAACATACTCTACAATAAATATATTCGAAATGTGTAATGCTCTTTTCTGACGCACGGAGGCAAAGATGACTGAACAGCCGGTCTGGCGCTTCAGCCTGTTGGATGTGACGCGGCATTTCCGGCGCTGGCGCGGGGCAGATCGCTCCTATGCCAGCAGCAGAGAGGGCCAGGGATACCTGCGGCAGGGGCAGTATCAGCGAGCACTGAGCTATTTTAACCAGGCCATTGCGCTCGTGCCCGACGATGTGGCGGCGCATATTGGACGCGGGCGCGCGTATTATGGCATGCGGCAATACCAGCAGGCAAGAGCGAATTTCGAGCACGCGCTGCGTTTCGACCGACAACAGTTTGAGGCACATTTCTGGCTGGGGCAAACGCTGTATGCTTTAGCAGAGTACCAGTTAGCTATTGAGTCCTACGGGCAAGCCATCTGGCTCAAGCACAGAGACGCGGCAACCTATCATAATCGCGGGCAAGCCCATTTTCACTTGCAAGACTATCCTACGGCCCTGACTGATTTCAGTCGGGCGCTGAAGCTCTCTCCCCGCTTCGCTCTCGCCTACACCAACCGCGGCCTGACCTATCTCGAACTGAAACAGTACAAGAAAGCGTTGCGCGATCTGCGCCAGGCTCTAGCCATTGATCCTAACCAGCGGCGCGCCTACTTTGGCAGCGGTCAGGCTCTTTACGAGATGAAAGATTACACCAGGGCGCTCGCTTTCTATCGGCAGGCATTGAAAATCGCGCCAACCTGCCAGGCGTACAACAACCTGGGAGTGGCGCTGGAGGCCCTCCGGGAACATGAGCAAGCGATCGAGGCGTATACCGATGCGATCGCACTCGATCCCGCGCAGTGGATGCTCTACAATAATCGCGGCTGGTCCTACTACGCGCTGAAGGACGCGATGAGCGCGCTGGCCGATTTTGAACGCGCTATCAACAGCAATTCAGAAGCAGCCTGCGACGCGTATCTGAATCGTGCCTGGCTGCTGGCCGAGCGCGGCGAGTATGAGCGGGCGCTGGCCGATTGCACCCATATCCTGCTCTGGGGCATCCAGGACGCGCTGGCCTATGCCTATCGCGCACGCGTGTATTGCTGGCAGGGCGATGAGGCTCAGGCGCTGGCCGATTGTACGCAAGCGCTGGCAAACGACCCCAACTGTGCCGAAGCCTACGGTGTACGTGGGCTGATTTACGCTCGGCAGAAACGAGTAGCAGAGGCGCGTCTGGCTCACGAAAAGGCCAGGGAACTGGGCCATGGTCTATTTTGGCTTGAGGAGGCAGAAATTACCCCTTGACAGTGCTGCGCTTTCTCCGGTATACTCTCCTAAGAACACATTTGCACCAGGACAATTAAATACCGATCAGAGATATGATACATATCTGCTCTCATCAAGATGGGTGGAGGGAACGGCCCTGTGAAACCCGACAACCCCCTTGCAATGTTGCAAGAAAGGGTGCCAATTCCGGCGGAACTGTCATGGTTGCCGCGAGATGAGGGGAATAAGCAATGTTGCTAAAACCCCTGAAATGCAGGGGTTTTTTTGTTACCTGAAAACGGTGCAGGATAACAGACGGATAGCAGCAAAAAATTGTCTGTCCCACGAAATAGCAAAGACGGTGTAGAGGACGAGTAAACCCGTAGGACGGCTACAGAGAGTTGGCGAGGCTGAGAGACCAGCGCCGCACACGTGTTGAAGATGACCTCGAAGTCGCAGGCTGAAGGCCCACAATGGGCTTGTAGGTCGCGCCGGTTGGCCCCGTTATAGGCTAGAGTGTAAAACAATGCTCAGCAGGGCATTGTACACTCGTAAAGGCTGGCGTTGTGAGACGCTGGCAAATCAGGGTGGTACCGCGAAGCTGTTTTTTTACCCCTCGCCCCTGGCTGGGAGAGGGTTTTTTTGTTCTCAATTTTATAAAGGCACAACCGGCTGGAAAGGAAGGAATGATGGTGATATGCATTAAGGACAATGATGTGACCTCTGCACAGATCACCCGTGCCCGTCACGCACACACGGAGGCAAGCTGGACGTTTGATGAGCTACCGCTACAGCTCGGCGGCTCGTTCGGGCCGGTGACCCTGGCTTACGAGACCTGGGGCACGCTCAATAGCGCGGGGGATAATGCGATCCTGCTGACGCACGCGTTGACGGGTAATGCGCACGCCCACGACATTGAGCACGCAGACGATCCGCGCGCGGCGTGGTGGAATCCGCTGATTGGGCCTGGGCGGCCTTTCGATACTGAGCGCTACTTTGTGATCTGCTCCAATGTGCTGGGTGGCTGTTACGGTAGCACTGGTCCGTCGTCGCTCGATCCGACTACGGGACGCCCCTACGGCCTGCGCTTCCCGCTGGTGACGATCCGCGATATGGTCAACGCGCAACGCAGGCTGATCGAGCACCTGGGCGTACGCCAGCTAGCGATGGTCGCGGGTGGCTCTGTCGGTGGTCAGCAGGCGTTGGAATGGGCGGTGACATATCCCGAGCTGGTGCGCAAGGTGGTGGTGGTGGCCGCGACAGCCGCGCTAACAGCCCAGGCTGTGGCTTTCAGCGAGGTCGGACGGCAGGCGATCATGGCTGATCCGCGCTGGCAGCATGGTGAGTACGCGCCGGGACAAGGACCTGAGGCAGGCCTGGCAATTGCGCGCATGCTTTCGATGATCACCTACCAGAGCGAGGAGGGCATGGAAATGCGCTTCGCGCGCCAACCAGCGCGCTGCCAGGATACCACGGCACCCAGCGGGCATACGGCTTTCGGCGGAACTTTCGACGTCGAGAGCTACCTGTATCATCAGGGCGAGACGCTGGTCAAACGCTTCGACGCCAATAGTTATCTTTATCTCAGCCGGGCCATGGATTTATATGACGTGAGCTCGGGCCACGCGTCGCCGGAAGCGGCACTGCGTCGCATCCAGAGCCAGACACTTTTTATCGGTATTCGTTCTGATTTTCTTTTTCCAGCCGCGCGTGTACGTCAACTGGCCGAACAGGTCAGCCAGCTCGGCGGGCATGCGGCCTATGTCGAACTCGATTCGCCGCATGGACACGACGCTTTCCTCAAGGAATGGGAGCAAATGGCCATAGCTCTGAATCACATTTAAGGAGCAGATTAACCGCAATTGAAGTGCGCCCCAAATGTGATCAAATATTCGGCAATTAGGTTTATTCTTGGGATAGAGGAAACACCTTTTTGTCTTGCAGAACACGAAAAAATAGAGTATACTGCCCGGCAGAGATCATTGAAAACAGAAGAGTGTTTGGCGGTTCATAGGTAAACCGTTCCCTATGGTAAAAGCACTCACGTAGCAAAAATCTGTCCAAGCGAGGGAAAGAAAATTGGTTGAAAGAACTGTTTTCGTGAAAGACCTCGTCTTGATCAATGTCTCTTGCCTGGCTGAGGCCACACACATCCTTTGGGATGTGCGGTGTGCTGCATGAGGACCAAAACGGCGTAGAAGTCATGGAGGCTTCCTGTCCGGTCCACGTGCAGAAACGAAAATGGTGGTAAACTCGCGAGTTTACCACGTTTGAGAAAGCAGTAACACAGCAATGGCATTGAACAGCAACCGTCACTATGGCTTCGAGACCCTCTCGCTGCACGCGGGACAGGAGAACGCCGATAGCGCAACCAACGCGCGCGCGGTGCCGATCTATCAGACCAGCTCGTACGTCTTCGATAGCCCCGAACACGCCGCTGACCTCTTCGCGCTCAAACAGTTCGGCAATATTTACACCCGTATCATGAATCCTACACAGGACGCGTTCGAGCGGCGTGTTGCGGCCCTTGAAGGTGGCGTGGGGGCGCTGGCCACGGCTTCGGGGCAGGCGGCAGAGACCTTCGCCATCCTGAATATCGCGGGCGCGGGCGATGAGATTGTCTCCTCGTCCAGCCTGTACGGCGGCACGTACAACCTTTTCCACTACACCCTGAGCAAACTGGGCATCACCACGCATTTCGTGGACAGCCGCGGGCCTGAGAATTTCCGCGCGGCCATTAACGACAAAACCAAAGCGCTCTACGCTGAAACTGTGGGCAATCCACGCCTGGACACGCTGGACATCCAGGCCGTGGCCGCGATCGCGCACGAATATGGCATTCCGCTGATCGTCGACAACACACTCCCGACACCCTATCTGGTGCAGCCCTTCAAGCATGGCGCGGATATCGTGGTCCACTCAGCAACCAAGTTCATCGGCGGACACGGCACCTCGATTGGCGGCGTGATCGTGGATAGCGGCGCGTTCGATTGGGCAGCCAGTGGACGCTTCCCCGGCCTGGTCGAGCCTGATCCATCCTATCACGGCGTCAGCTATACCGGGGCTCTGGGACCGCTGGCCTATATCATCAAGGCACGCGTGCAACTGCTGCGCGACCTGGGCGCCGCGACCACGCCGTTCAATTCCTGGCTCTTCCTGCAAGGACTGGAGACGCTGCCCCTGCGCATGGAGCGCCACAGCCAGAACGCGCTACGCGTCGCGCAATTCTTGAAAGACCATCCGGCGGTGGAATGGGTCAGCTATCCCGGCCTGGAGGACCATCCGCAGCACCAGCTCGCGCGGAAATACTTCACGCACGGCTATGGAGCGATCCTGGGCTTCGGCATCAAGGGCGGTCTGGAGGCTGGCAAGCAACTTATTCGACACGTTGAACTCTTCTCACACCTGGCCAATGTCGGCGACGCCAAGTCGCTGATCATCCATCCCGCCAGCACCACACACGCGCAGTTAACGCCCGAAGAGCAGCAGACAACCGGCGTGACGCCCGAATTCATCCGTCTCTCGATCGGCCTGGAAACCGTGGACGATCTGATCGAGGATCTGGACCAGGCTTTGCGTGCGGCGACGGAACAATAAATTTTTACCAATTTTACAGCATGGAGCGTGCATCTTATGGAACGTAGCATCAGTATCCTCAAATTCGGAGGGACATCGGTTGGTAATGGCGAACGGATTCGCCAGGTGGCACAGATTGTAGCGCGTCAGGCACAGCAGTTCGAAGAGGAATTTCCCGCCGTGGTCGTTTCAGCCATGGCGGGCGTGACTGATCAACTGCTGCGCATTACGCGTGCGATTACCACTGGGGAGATTGAGATTAGTAGACGTGAAATAGATGCACTCAAAGTAAAACATCGCGACGCTTCTGAGTTGGTCGCGACCACCCCAGAAGCACACACGGAACTGTTGGCGACCCTGGCCGACGCTTTCGTACACTTCGAGCAGGATGTCGTGCGCCTGCATACCGCTGTGGCCACCTCTGACGATGTTGCGCTGCGCACAGCAGCTGTGGCCGCGTGGGGCGAACGTCTCTCGGTGCTGCTGGTCGCTGCAGCGATTCGCGACTGTGGAATCGCTGCTGAAGCGGTGCGCGAGGAGGTTATTCGCATTGAGGTGCCGCGCAGCGAAATGCCCTACGAACCGGGCACCGTGATCGGCGCGGAACCGCTGGCAGCAGAGACGCGCGAAAATGCTGCACGCCTGGTCGCGCCCCTACTGGAACGCGGCGCGGTGCCGGTGATGGCCGGTTTTATCGGGCGCACGCGGAGCGGAATCGTAGCGACGCTGGGACGCAACGGCTCGGACTATTCCGCGGCGGTGATAGGGGCCGCGCTGGACTGCGCTCAGGTTGAGATCTATACCGATGTCGATGGCGTTTTGAGCGCCGATCCGCGCATCGTACCCAACGCGCGCCTGCTGCCGCGTCTCTCATATGCTGAGGCCGCGCAACTCTCGTGGTTCGGGGCCAAGGTGCTGCATCCGCGCACGCTGATCCCGCTAGCCACGCGCAACGTGCCGGTGCTGGTGCGCAACACGTTTCGTCCGCAGGCGCGCGGGACGATCGTTGGCCCGGCGGGCAAGCAGCGCAGCGGGGCCACGGCGATCACGGTGCGCCGACACCTCGCGCTGATCACCGTGGAGAGCCGACACCTCTTTGGCGCGTCCGAGAATGTCGGGCAAATCTTCGCGCTGGCAGCGCGCGCGGGCATCACGCCGGTTGCGGTCTGCTCGTCATCAGGCCATCACCTGGCCTTTATGGTCGAGGAGCACATGGCGGCTTCCGTCATTGAGTTGCTCCAGCACGACAAAGAAAACTGGCAGGTCACCAGCAAGGGCGGGCTGGCAGCCTGCGCCTGCATCGGCTCCGGCTTTACCAGTAGCCCGATGAGTCCGGCGCGCGCCGTGACGGCCCTGGCCCGCGAACATATCCCGGTGATCACGCAGGGCGCTTCAGATCTGGGCATTATTCTGATCGTCGAGGACCGCGACAGCGAACGCGCTCTGCGCTCACTGCACCGCGACCTGATCGCGCCAGTGATCCCGCTGGTACGCCATCATACTCAGGAGAAACGGCGCGAGGCTGTTCGCTAAAAGAGCAGGGCGGGCACAAGGGCCGCCCGTACTATGGACGAGGGATTCGTTTGTAGGAACCTCTCTCGCGTAATACGAGCACGGAGATGGTGCGCAGGTTAGAAAAAGGTAAATAATTATGTCAACACAACCACGTATCCCGGTCGCGGTGCTGGGGGCCACGGGCATGGTCGGGCAGCGTTTTATCGAGCTCTTGCAGGGACATCCCTGGTTTAAGCTGGTCGGGTTGGCCGCTTCAGAGCAGCATCGCAAGCAGCCCTATGGTCAGGTCACGCGCTGGCGACTGGGCGGCGAAATGCCCGCTTCCGTGGCCGCGCTGCCCGTTGTGCCTTGCCAGCCTGACGAGTTGCCGGGCGTCAAAATCGTCTTCTCAGCCCTACCAGCGGAGGTTGCGAGCGAGATCGAAGCGAATTTTGCGCGTGCTGGCGTGGCCGTCTTCAGTAACGCGAAGAATTATCGCATGTCGCCCGATGTGCCGCTGGTCGTGCCAGAGGTCAATCCCGACCATCTCGGTGCTATCTCGCAACAGCGCAAAACGCGCGACTGGCCCGGCTTTATCGTAACTAACGCCAACTGCTCGGCCACGCCGCTGGTCATGGCGCTCAAGCCGCTGCAAGCGGCTTTTGGCCTGCGCAAAGTCATGGTCACGACCATGCAGGCCATCTCAGGCGCGGGCTATCCGGGTATCCCATCGTACGATATCCTTGATAACGTCATTCCCTTTATCGGCGGCGAAGAGGAGAAGCTGGAGAGCGAGACACGGAAGATGCTGGGCGACTGGAACGAGTCAGCGGGCTTCACCAACGCGCCCGTGGTGGTCAGCGCGCACTGCAATCGCGTAGCCACCCGCGAGGGCCATCTGGAAAGCGCCAATGTCGAGTTTGAGCGGGAGGTCGGCTCTGAAGAGGTGCTGGAGGCCTGGGAGAGCTTTGTGGGTGAGCCGCAGCGTCTGAATTTGCCAAGCGCGCCTGAGAGGGCGTTGATCTACCGTCGCGAGTCGGATCGCCCGCAGACGCTGCTTGATCGCGACGCCGGACACGGCATGAGCGCAACGCTGGGTCGCCTGCGTCGCTGCCCGATTCTGCACTACAAATTCACGCTGCTCGGCCACAACACCATCCGTGGCGCGGCTGGAGGCTCGCTGCTCAACGCGGAGCTCTGTGTGAGCAAGGGGTATATCAGATAGATTGCGCGGTGTTGCGGGCGCAGCCCGCAACACCGCGCAATCTATCTGATATATATTTTAGAGCAATTCGCCGCGCAAGACCGTTAAAGCCTGACCTCCAAGAAACACCCGATCTCCATCAAGCCGCACGCGCACGATTCCGCCGCGCGCTGATACCTGATATCCAGTGAGTTGTGCGCGGCCCAGGCGGTTGCTCCAGAAAGGGCTAAGGACGCAGTGCGCGGAGCCAGTAACCGGATCTTCGTCAATGCCGACGCTTGGACAGAAGAAGCGCGAGACAAAATCATACCCTGAAGCAGCATTAGCGGCAGCAGTGACAATCACTCCACGCGCTGGAAGCATCGCCAGTTGCTCAAAATTGGGCTGAATGTTGCGCACTACCTCTTCCGACTCGACCTCGACCAAATAATCGAGCTGGCTCTTGCCGACGTAGAGCGGCGTCACGCCAAGGCTCTCTCCGATAATCAGTTGGGCTTCCGCTGCCTCTTCCGGCTTGGCGGGAAAGTTCAGTTCGATCCATTCTCCATCTCGTTTTGCCGTTAAGACGCCGCCTCTCGTATAGAAACGTGCCTGGGCATCGCCTGCCAGATAGCCATGCTCCCAGAGAGCGTGGGCACTGGCTAACGTGCCATGGCCGCACAGCTCAAGCTCGACCTTTGCTGAAAACCAGCGCAAACGATACCCATCGTCCTGCGGCAAAAGGAAAGTAGTTGCAGCCAGATTCATCTCGCTTGCAACCTGCTGCAACCAGGCATCTTCGCGCGGTTCATCTAGCATGCAAACCACTGCCGCGTTGCCCGCGAAAGGGGAGCGAGTAAAAGCATCAATATGGAATAAGGGCAGACTCATACGTACGTTCTCCTTAAACTCTTCCGTTGTATCATGTCTCTCCTCATTGTAGAGGAAAGAAGCCTATTTCTCCACAGCCATGTACGACTTACACAAAGAGCCAATGAGAACTCTACGCGCGTCAGCACCTCATATCAAATCCCTAAGGCAGGCAGTGAGCGAACGTGCGGGCCGAGGCCCGTACGTTCGCTCACTGCCTGCCCTTTGCTAACTACGCGACCCTAATGCCCATACCCACTGGATGTTGCCGTCGGGGCAGGAGCACCGCTGCTGCTAGCAGATGAGAGATCGGTTGTGGCGACAAACCAGACACCGCCAACCCCTTCGCCGTTGGTCTGACCCGCCGCGGTATCGCTGGCAAAAGTGTAGAGCAGATGTCCCTGGTACTCCACCTGCGAGCCATTCGCGTTAGTGCTCACGCTTAATGTGCCAGGCAGAGCCGTAGAGCTGCTGGGAGTGCCGGAGCCAGTGGAGAGCAGTGGCGGCCAGGCCTGGGCACAACCGCCGGTGCACACTGAGGTGGCCGTATCACTGGTGCGATAATACAGGGTCATGCCCTGAGCGTTGGTCAAGATCGTCACTGACTTGCCCTGCACGGTTGCACTCGCCGTCGCGATAATAGCTGAAGAGGTGCTCGCGGGGGTAGTAGCCGCTGCCGTCGGGGCAGTGGTCGCCGTAGCTGTGCTGCCTCCTGTTGAGGTTGAGGCAGGTGTTCCGCAGGCCACAGCCAGCAGAGCAACCAGCAACAACGGGGCAAAAGATCTAAGGATGGTGCGTTTTAAAAACATGGTGTTTCCTCCTTGCATGGTGCAGCAAAATAGTGCAACAGCTTGTATCTCAAAAAGAGCGGGAGAGACAATAGCTCAACCTGGCACGTCTTCACTGGCTGCTTTTTCGCTGCCCTCTGTAAGGAGATACGTTAGAAGGTAACACCTCTATCTATCCGCGCTGGATGGCTCTGTGCAATCCATTTCTACTCTCACTGCTCATCGCGCTCTTACACGAAGCCAATGTGCCGCCAATCATCCTGAACATTCTCTGGCCAGCCTGGCTCAGCGTCGCGCACGTGATATTCTTCACGCTTTCGACACTGGTGCTGTGGAGAGCGCAGCCTCTTGCAGAACAATCCGGAGGTTTTCAGCCTCTATTCCCCGCGCCGAAGGAAATATGATACACTGGCAACGAAAGGTAGGCTATTTTCAGGATACGGAGAGGCTTTTATGGCGATGTTTTCGAGGCTGAGCCGTGAAGCGCCTGCTCTACTTGCCACGTCTTTTCTACATGGTGCAGCATTCACGGGTGGATTTTTGTGATGCGCGTTCCGAGAGTCCTTTTAGGACCAAATCCACCCGTGAAAAGCCTGGGCATAGATATCATGATTCCCCGGTATAATGCTGAATACAGGTGTAGTCGCGAAAGCCCAGGCGACGATAGATGCCCTCGCTCATCTCGGTTGGCGAGAGGATGGCGATGCGGTATCCTTCTCGCCGGGCCTCTTCGATGGCGTGCAGGACCAGTGCGCGCGCGATGCCATGTCTGCGCGCATCTGGAATCGTCGCGACGCCGTAGATGCCCGCGACACCCGCGTGGAAGAGCAGCGAGGTTGAGGCAACCGCCTGCCCATGCCACCAGCCGCTGAAGTGCCGCCAGACTGTGCCCCGGCCAAATCCCACGCCAGCGTACATCTCATAGTAGTTCTGCGCCAGTTCCACGGATGAGCCAAAGCCGTCAATTTCCAACTGGCGCAGAACTTTCAAGCCCTCAAGATCCTCAATCTCTCTGATTTCCAGATCCTCCACCCGCTGCTCTTCCACACGCATGGCTACAATATCCAGCGCCATACCCACATTCTCTTCAGCGAGTTTGTGAAATCCCTGCTTCTCCAGGTAGGTTTCCATATGCGCTGGTTGGCAATCCTGGCCAAGCGACCAGCCAATCTCGTTAATGCCTTTTTCGCGAAAGTAGTGCATCACTGCTTTGATTTTACGCGTTAGAGCATCCGGCTCCTGAGTCTGTACATGAGTGCGCAAAATACCATTTAAATGCCCGCGTCCCGTGAAGAATCCCTCGATCTCCCCATCATTATAAATCTCCGCACCTGACAGGCCACGTCCAAAACAAATCATCTCCTCCTCCAGATTGGCCTCCAGGGCCGCGATCATTTGAGGGGTTCCCAGCGTGCTTAGAATTTCATCCATTGCTTTTTCCTCCTCTGCTGAACAGTGATGGTGAAAAAGGTTCTTGCTTAGTTTGGCTACCTGTTCTATAGTTTACTCAAAGAGCTATTGTTTGTGAAACGATCAGTAAGGAGTGCCTATCATAGAAAATTATGTGACTCCCAACTCACCAGAACTATCTGTACTCCTGGCGCAACTCACGCGGCCCCAAGCATTTCCTTACGCGCTTCCGCCAGACACGACCATCGCGGTCATTCAAACGCACGCCTCGGCTGTCCTGCTTGCTGGTGAGCGTGTCTATAAGCTGAAAAAGGCCCATGATTTTGGCTTCTTTGACTATTCTACGCCTGCCTTGCGCCGCCAGTTCTGCGAGCAGGAGGTTTTGCTCAATTCTCGCCTGGCACCGCAGGTGTATCAGGGCGTCGCGCCTGTGCTTGCCTGCGCGCGGGGCGTGTTTCGTTTTGGGCCAACCTGCCCTCCCGGTCAGATACCTTTGCCAGGAGCGCCACTCGCAAATGGCAAGGTCATTGATTACGCCGTCGTGATGCAGCGTCTGCCTGAAGAGGCAACACTGGCTTCACGGGTAACTACCGGAACAGCCACACCAGAACTATTGGCTGCGGTGGCCGAACCGATCGCACGCTTCCACGCGTCAGTGCCTACCAATAAGTATATCTCCGATTTCGGCTCTTTGCGCGTCGTCCGTCACAACTGGGACGAGAACTTCGATCAGATGCGCCCCTATATCGGTCGCTCGCTCGATCAGGCGACCTTCGATCGCATTTCGACGTATATTCACGAGTTTCTTACGGGCTATGCCGCACTCTTTAGCACGCGTATCCGCGAGGGGCACATTCGCGATTGTCACGGAGACCTGCGCCTGCAACACGTCTATATTCTCGACCAGCCGAGCAACGCTTCGCCTATTATTTATGTGGTTGATTGCATCGAGTTTAATGAGCGCTTCCGTTATAGCGACGTGGCCGCCGAAATCGCCTTTCTGAGCATGGAACTGGACTCGGCGGGGCGCTCCGATCTCTCACGCGCCTTTGTCGAGGCTTATGTACACCTGACCGGCGATCACGCACTCCGCGAGTTGCTGCCCTTTTACGCCTGCTATCGCGCCTGTGTGCGTGGCAAGGTGCTTTCGTTCCAGCTCGATCAGCCAGAGGTGCCTGCTGAACAGCGTGAGATCGCGCGCCAGGAGGCGTCGGCTCTCTTCTCGCTCGCTGCGGGCTATGCCAGCGGTCCCACGCTGCCAACGCTCTTGCTGGTAGGCGGGCTGATGGGAACTGGCAAGAGCACGCTAGCCAGCAGGCTTCACAAGGAACTGGGTTGGGCGCTGATCTCTTCAGATACGATACGCAAACGCCTGGCGGAACGAAGTTCGTCGGAGCACCAATCAGATGCCTTTGGTGAAGGGCTCTATTCGCCTGCCTGGAACGCCCGCGTCTACCAGGCGATGCTCGACCAGGCCTCTACCCTGCTTGCTGCGGGCCGCTCGGTGATCCTCGATGCGACTTTTGCGCAACGGGCCTATCGTCACGCAGCCGCGCAGGAGGCCGCTGTACATGGTGCGAATCTCGTCTTTCTCGAATGCCATTCCCCGCGCGAAGTGACACTTCAACGTCTTGCCGAGCGCTGGCAAGCCCGCCTCGACCAGCAAACAAGCGTCAGTAGTGCAGATTCGGATGCGCGCCCTGAGCTGTATGACGCGCAGGCCGAGACCTGGCAGCCTTTCCACGCGGAGGAAGAGCCAGTGAGCGAGTATCTCGCTATTTCCACTGCCTCAGCGCCTGATCTTGATCAAATCCTAAACGCGCTGAGTATCCCACACGCGCTGGACCATGAATGACTGCCATGCGCGAGGACAGAGCCGGGGAGGGGTTGTCAGGCAGATGTCCTTTTCATGGCAGGAACCTGGACGGTTCTGGCTCACTTTTTCGTGTATCTTTGTTATATTCGTGGATTTCATAGAATCGATAAACAACCAGAAAGGAAAGGAAAAGACCATGCACGATATTGCTATACGCGTCCGCTGCTCCAATCGTTACTGTGAAGTGCTGCCAGATGATGTCCCCATGGCCGAGTGCGCGGTGGAAGAACTGCTCTCGCGCGTTCTCCTGACGTTCTTTGAGGTTGTTTTGGTGAGGGATGTCTCGCTTATGTTCTGGTCAGCGTCCAACGACCAGGAGTCGTCTATCGCGATCTCTCTCCAGGCAGAGGGCTATGACCCGCTGCCTGATCTTGGCCTTGATTACCTGGATTGTGCCATTGTAGAACAGGTTTCTCACGCGCTCGCTGAGCTCTTTGGCTCGCTCCACGTCGAACGGTTTGCGATGCGTTAAATTTTTTATCATGCATATATCTATGCAAAGCGTCGTGCATTTTGCATAGATATATGCATGATCTTCATTCGACCGCGATCAACTGGTAGGTATGGGTGATATGCGCCGTTTTTTCCAGCATCACGCTGGCTCCGCAGTACTTCTGCTCGGTCATCAGCATGGCCCGCTCCACGACCTCGGGTTTGATGTCTTTGCCGGTAATCACGTGCTCGACGGTGATCTCGGTAAAAACTTGCGGATGTGTCGCCGCCCGCTCGCCGTGGATGCGGATCGCGTAGTCTCGCACGTCCTGCTTGCGTTTGCGCAGGATCAGCAAATTGCTCATCCCCGCACAACCCGCCAGACCGACCAGCAGCATCTCCACTACGTCAAATCGCATGCCGCCCGCCAGCTTTGCGTTTACGTCCAACTCTTTAGCCATTGATATTCCTCTGCGGTAATCAGCATCATCCACAAATTAATACTCTCATACGCGACGGGCTGAAGCGGTTCCCAGCGAAAAGCAGCTATCTCGTCCAACAAACGCGCCACCGAGCCATCTTTGTCCAACAGCAGGCGATGTTTGCCGCTTGCAAAAAGCAGCGCCGCCTGAGGATTGCGGAGCATGCCCTGTATCTCGGCCACCGTGGCCATTTTCACGCTAATCAGCCTGCCCTCCCGATAGAGAAAACGCTTCGGTGGCGGCCTCAGCCCTGCATGCCAGAAACAAATGAGGTCCACATCGCTGTACGGCGTGGCCTCTCTGCGCGCGTAGCTGCCACCCAATGTGATCCCTACGATGTCCTCATTATCGAGTTCGTGCACTAAATCTGCTACAAATTCTTCTGAGAGACGCGCTGCCTGATTCTCCTGAAGCCGGTCCATGGCTGCTCCTTTTCTTTTGTGCGCCTTGAGTATCTCAACAAACGGGAGGATTATTATAGCATATTTAAGGGAGGGAGAACGCACTCCAGGAAGAGTCTATTCCTTCTGAAACGGGCACGCCTGCAAACACGTATACTGCGCGCCGGAACGAGCGAGTTCGCTTTTCATGACGGAAAGCTGGGAGACATGGTAGGCGGGAGAGGCAAATTGGTAGTGGGAGAGCAACTGTTGCAGGGTTTGCAGTTGGTCGGGGTTGAGGTACGATTTGATGCGGGCGAGCGTCAGGTGCGGGGAGAATGGGCGTTTTTCAGTCGTGAAGCCACGCTGCTCCAGAGCCAGGGTGAGCGCCTGGTGAACCACTTCCA
>WNFI01672838.1_pt1 | contig 22768 bp, 19 predicted proteins | sample 5400471 | NCBI WGS metagenome assembly WNFI01 (sample SAMN13153348, study PRJNA577476) | soil metagenome | isolation source: 100 cm saprolite on Douglas fir-dominated hillslope | place: USA:California | collected 2013-09-17
CTCGCGCAGCAGCGACGCGGCATCCGGGCCGTCCAGGCCGAAAAGGGTGGTGTCGACGAGGACGATGTCGTAGAGGTCCTGCTCGAGGGCGGCGAGCGCTTCGGCGAGGTCCTGCGCGACCACGACGCTGCAATCCTGCCGACCGAAGACGTGCGCGGCGAGGATCTGGCTGTCGCGGTTGGGATCGACCAGGAGGATGGTCGCGCCCTTGCGCTGCTCGCGGATCGAGTGGCGCGTGATGAGCGTCGTCGTCTCCTCGGCGCTGATGTCGATCGAGGCGCCAGTGACCGCGATGATCGCCTCGTGCAGCTGGCGGTCGTTGATGGGGTATCGCATGTAGGCCGAGATGCCGTTCTCGCGGCAGGCGATCGCGTCGCCGGGGCGCCCGCCCGTGGCGAGCATCATCACCAGCGTCGAGCGGAAGCGCTTGTCGTGCTTGATGCGGAAGGCGAGCAGGAACCCATCCTGCACCGGCAGCGCGTTGGAGACGATCGCCAGCGGCACGGCGCTGCCTTCTTGGCGCAATCGTTCCAGCAGCGCCAACGCCATCGCCGCGTTGTCGGCTTCCAGCGGCACCATGCGCCAGCCGCGGAGCACGTTGGTGAGGTGCAGGCGCTGCGCCGGATCGCCCGAGACCACCAGCACCGGCAGGCCCACCAGCGACAGAAATGTCGGCCGCGGCGGCGCGGGCGGGTTGGGGCGCACCGGGAACTCGATGGTGAAGGAGTAGAGCGCGTCGGCGGCGAGGCGCGAGGCGATCGCGATCTTGCCGCCCATCGCCGCCACCATGAATTTCGCCACCGCCACGCCCATCCCCGTATCGGCGGAAGCGCGCGAGGGCGGAATGTCGCCCGCGGCGGACACCGCGAACGAAAGCTGGATGCCGGATTCGGTCACGTACTCGGGCGTGATCTGCAGCGTCACCTCCGACCCGGGCAGGATCGCGAAGGTGTTGTCGAGGAGGTTCTTCAACACCAGCTGCAGGCGCTCGACGTCGCCCTCGAGCTCGTCGGCGACGTCCTGCTCGACCTTGATGCGCAGCCGGCCGCCGCGCTCCTCGGCTTCCGGCCCGAGGCGCCCGACGAGGTCCGCGAGCGCGGGGCGCAGCGCGAACTCGGATTTCTTCAGCACCACGCCGCCCGACACCTTGGAGAAGTCGATCAGGTCGCCGATCGCCGCCATCGCGGTCATGGTCGACGCGCGGATCAGCTGGAAGCGCTCGACCAGCGCCGGATCGAACTCGAGCTGCTGCGCGCGGATCGAGATCGCGGAGAGTCCCTCCATCGCGACCGAAAGCTCCATGCCGATCTTCTCGATGAGCGCCAGGTCGGCCGCGCCCTTCGCCGCCGCCGGGCCCGTGGCCACGTCGCGCGCGACCCACAGCGCCCCCGCCGGCTCGCCATCGACGGCGATCGGTTGTCGCTCGAGCGCCTTGGTATCTGCGCCACGCAGCGCTTCTTCAACCGCCACGCCGGTGAGCGACTGTGTCGCGAACTCGAGACCCAGCAGGCGGCCGAACGCGTCGTTCACCAGCTCGATCTCGCCATTCGAGTTCTCGATCATTGTGGCCGTCGGCGACGCTTCAGCGAGCGCGATGAGGCGCGCGGCGGAGACATTGAGCGCCTGCTCCGTCTCGCGCTGCTGTCCGATGTCCTGCAGCACCGCGATCACCTCGTTCGAGCGGTCGCCGGAAGCGTCCCGCGCCGGCTGCAACGCGACCTGCACCCAGCTCCCCGCTCGGCCGTCGAGCTCTGCGTCCAGGAAGGCGGTGGCCGCCTTGCCGCCGCCCACGCGCGCGATGTTCTGCTCGAGGCGCTTGCGGTCGCCGCCCGCGAAGAACGAGCCCAGCGCGCGCCCTTCGAGCGCGGCACCCTCGGCACCGCAGAGCTTGGCGAAAGCCTCGTTCGCGAAGCGGATCGCGCCCTTGGCATCGGTGATCGCGACCGCGACCCGGAGCGATTCGACGATGCGCCGGAAGTCCTCGGTGGCCATGGCCTACGGCTGTCCGAGCTTGCGGATGACGGCGAGCAGGTGGCGCGTCGCCGGATGAAGCTCCGCGTTCTCGCCGCGCACGGCCGGCAGGATGCGCCCGGCGATCGTCTTGCCGAGCTCGACGCCGAACTGGTCGAACGGATTCGTGCCCCACACGGTCGCCTGCACGAACACCTTGTGCTCGTAGATCGCCAGGAGCGCGCCGAGCGTGCGGGCATCGAGGCGCGGCAATACGATGGTGGTGCTCACACGATCGCCGGGGCAGGCGCGGTGCGGGTCTTGCGCTTCGAGGCCCATCATCAGGGCCTCCGATTGCGCGCAGGCGTGCGAGAGCAGGATCTCGTGGTGCGGCGTGAGCGCTCCCATCGGGCGCGCGACGACGATGAAGTCGCACGCGGCGGCGTCGGTGCCCTGGTGCAACCACTGGTGGAATGCGTGCTGTCCGGGCGTGCCGGTGCCGCCCCAGACGACGGGGCCGGTGGGGAAATCGACCGGCGCGCCGTTGCGATCGACGCGCTTGCCGTTCGATTCCATCTCGAGCTGCTGCAGGTAGGCGGGCAGGCTTTCGAGGCGCGAGGCGTAGCTCAGCACCGCGTGGGTCGCGATGGCGAGCGCGTCGTGATTCCAGACGCCGATCAACCCCAGGAGCGCCGGTACGTTGCGCTCGAGCGGCGTCGAGCGGAACTCGAGGTCGGCCGCGTGCGCGCCCGCGAGGAGCTCGCCGAAGCGCGTCATGCCGATGCCGATCGCGACCGGCAGGCCGACCGACGACCAGAGCGAGAAGCGCCCGCCGACCCAGTCGCCGAAGGGGAGCACGTTGCATTCGGGCACGCCGAAGGAGAGCGCGGCCGAGTCGTTCGCGGTCGCGGCGATGAAGTGCCGCGAGAGCGCGTCGGGGCCGAGCGACATCGTGAGCCACTCGCGCGCGGCGAGCGCGTTCTCCATCGTCTCCTGCGTGGTGAAGGTCTTCGAGGCGACGACCGCGAGCGTCCTCGCCGGATCGAGGCCGGCGACGGCCGCGTCGAATTCCGCCGCGTCGATGTTGGCGACGAAGCGCACCTCGGGGCCGTCGGCGTCGCCGCGCAGGGCTTCGAGGGCGAGGCGGGGCCCCAGCGACGAGCCGCCGATGCCGAGCGCGAGCACGTGGGTGATGCGTTCTCCGGTGGCGCCCTTCCAGTGGCCGTCGCGCACCGCCTCGGCGACGACCCGCATACGCTCGCGATTGCGCTGGATCTCGGGCAGGAGGTCGTGCCCGTCCGCGCTCACGTGCTCGTCGCCGCGCAGCGCCATGTGCAGTGCCGGGCGGTTCTCGGTCGAGTTGACGCGCTCGCCGGTGAAGAGGCGCTCGACCGCGGCGGAGAGGTCACGCTCGCGCGCGAGCGCCCCGAGGAGCTGCAGGGTCTCGGCGGTGACGCGCTGCTTGGAAAAATCGAAGGCGAGGCCGGCACAGCCGAAGGTGAGCGCGGAGCCTCGCTCGGGATCGCGCGACCAGAGCTCGGCGAGTCGCGTGCCGGCGAGCGCGTCGCGATGGGCGAGGAGGGAGCGCCAGGCAGGCGCGGAGGTGAACGAGGGCATTTCGGGCGCGCTTCTGGTCGCTCGAATTCTACCCCAGCGTGAGGCCCGCGATTCCCAGCACCATGCCGGTCGCGGCGACCGCGCGGCGCGCGAGGTCGCCCTCGCGCAGGAGGTGCGCGCCCATCAGCGCGGCGAAGAGGATCGAGACCTCGCGCGCGGGAGCGACGAGGCTCACCGGCGTGAACACCATCGCGGTGAGCACCAGGATGTAGGAGAGCGGCGAGAGGAGGGCGATCGCGATCACGGTCTTGCGCCGCTCGCGCCACGCGGTCTCGATGCTCCCGGGAATGCGATGGCGCGTGCTCGGCACCAGCACGCAAACGCGAAAGACGTTGCACCCCCAGTCGTAGAGAAGCGGCGGAATGAGCCACGTCGCGACGCTCGCCTTGTCCCAGATGGTGTAGGTGGCGATCATGCAGCCGGTGAGAAGTGCGAAACCCACGGCGTGGCGCGTGTCGCCCTTGTGCCAAGCGAGGGGATTCCCGGTGAGCACGATTGCGGAGGCGCCTATCAACAGCGCGCCGCAAATTGCCGCGGGCCCGGGGTGCTCGCCGAGGATGAAAACGGCGACCACGATGGTGATGAGCGGCCCCGTCGCGCGCGCGAGCGGGTAGACGATCGACAGGTCCCCGCCGCTGCGATAGGCGCGGTCGAGAAGGAGAAAGTACGCCGTATGGATCATGCCGCTGCCGAGCATCAGCGCGAGGTGCGCGGGATGGAACTCGTAGCCCTGCATCCACGTGGCGACGAGGACGATCGGCGCGTACACGACCAGCGACAGGGCCGAAGCGGCGGTGATCAGGCCCGCGCCCCCGCCGCTCTTCTTCAGCAGGAAATTCCAGCTTGCGTGGACGAAGGCCGAGAAGAGAACGAGGCCGAGCGCGACCGCCGTCACGGTTTGAGGAGCCGAACAAGGTCGAGGTACTGCGGGTCCTCGGGAAGCACGGCGCCGAGCCGCATGAGGCCGTCGATCATCACGGCGCCCGCGTCGAGCGTGAATTCGCCCACGAGCAGGTTGTCGAGCACGTCCTCGACCGGCATGCGGCGGATCTCGGCGACCTCGCCATCCTGATTCATGGGCGTGAAGTCGGGCGGCAGCCACAGGTCGTGCACGAAGAGGATCTCGCGGTGCAGCCCCTCGGGAACCGAGTACTCGACGCGGACGACCGCGGCCGTGTTGAGGTCCCCCAGGAGCGCCGGTGCGATGCCCGCTTCCTCCCACGATTCCTTGCGCACCGTCTCGTCGACGCTCATGCCCGCGGCGATGCGCCCGCCGACGAGGTTATCGAGGCGGCCGGGATCGATCGACTTCGATGGGCTGCGGCGCGCGATCCACACGTACGAGAGGCCGCCGATGCGCGTGAACCCGTTGAGGTGCGCGCCATAGGCCAATATTCCGAAATGGCGTGTCGCCGCGCGCTCGATGCGCAGCAGCTCGGGCGAGGCGTAGTGCGGGGCGACGCTCACCAGCTCGTCGCGCCAGCCGCGGATCACGCCGTCGCGCTCGAGGTCGCGCGTGACCTCGGCGATCGCCGCCGTGCGTCCCTGCGGGGTATCGGGCTGCGCGCGCAGGGTCACGTAGGACGGGTGGACGTCGAAGACATGCGGCCAGCGGCGCAGCTCGCCGGCGAACGACGGCCGCAGCCAGCCGACGACGTGCTGCTTCACGTAGAAGGGGAGCGCCGAGATCTCGCGCTCGTTCTTCGAGGCGTGCGTGCAGGCCTCGCGCACGAAGGCGATCAGGTCGGCGTAGCGGCGCGGTCTCATCGAACTGCAAAGTATAATTGGATCCTTCCATGAAGATTCTCATCCTCGGCGCCGGTGTCGTCGGCACCGCCACCGCCTGGTATGCCTGCGAGGCGGGCCACGAAGTGCAGATGCTCGACCGGCGCGATGCCCCCGGCCTCGAGACCTCGTTCGCCAATGGCGGGCAGGTATCCGCATGCCACGCCGAGCCCTGGGCCAATCCCGGCGCCCCCTTGAAGATCCTCAAGTGGATCTGGCGCAACGACGCGCCGCTCCTCTTTCGCCTGCGCCTCGATCCGCACCAGTGGGCCTGGGGGCTGCGCTTCCTCCTCGAGTGCCTGCCGGCGCGCACGCGCGCCAATACCGCGGCGATCGTGAAGATGGCGCTCTATAGCCGCTCGCGCCTGCAGGATTTGCGCGCGGCGACCGGCATCGCTTACGATGGCTCCGCGCTCGGCGTCCTCAACTACTACACCAACCGACGCGACTTCGAGCATGCGCTCGCGGATTCCGGCGCGATGCTGCCGTATGGCCTCGAGCGCGTTCCCAAGACGACCGAAGAGGCGATCCAGCTCGAGCCCGCGCTCGCCGCGGCGCGCGAGCGCATCGCCGGTGCGATCTATTCGCCGAGCGACGAGTCGGGTGATGCGCACCTCTTCACCCGCAATCTCGCGGCGATGGCGGCGGCGAAGGGCATGCGCTTCGATCCCGGGCAGACGGTGGAACGCTTCGTGATCGAGGGCGGCCGCGTCGCCGGAGTCGTGGCCGCCGGCGCACGCGGTGCGCGCACGCTGAAAGCCGACGCCTATGTGGTCGCGCTGGGAAGCTGGTCGCCGCGGCTCACCCGCCCACTCGGCATCGACCTGCCGGTCTATCCGGCGAAAGGCTATTCGGCCACGTATGCGATCGCGGACGAGGCGCGCGCGCCGAAGATCAGCCTCACCGACGAGGCGGCGAAGATCGTGGTCGCCCGCCTGGGCAATCGCCTGCGCGTCGCGGGCACCGCCGAGCTCTCGGGCTACTCCACGGAGCTCAATGACGTGCGTTGCGAGGCGCTCACACGGCGCGTGAGCGACCTGTTTCCCGGTGCCGCCGACTATGGGCAGCCGAACTATTGGGCAGGGCTGCGCCCGTCGACGCCTTCCAACGTGCCGCTGATCGGCAGGACGCGCATCCCGAACCTTTACCTCAATACGGGCCATGGCACACTGGGCTGGACCATGGCGTGCGGGTCGGGGAAGGCGCTCACGGATATCATCTCGGGACGCCAACCCGAGGTCGACTTCCCTTTCGCCGCATGATCACGCTCAAGGACATCCAGGCCGCAGCCAAAGTGATCGAGGGGCAGGTCGTCGAGACGCCGTGCCTGCACTCGCGCACGCTATCCGAGATCACCGGCGCCGAGGTCTTCCTCAAGTTCGAGAATCACCAGTTCACGGCGTCCTTCAAGGAGCGGGGCGCCTTGAACAAGCTCGCATCGCTGGATCGCGCGCAGGCCGCCAAGGGCGTGATCGCCTGCTCCGCCGGCAACCACGCGCAGGGCGTGGCGTATCACGCGCATCGCCTCGGCATCCCGGCGGTGATCGTGATGCCGCGCTATACGCCGTACATCAAGGTCGAGCATACGCAGCGCCACGGCGCCGAGGTGATCCTCGAGGGCGACAATTTCGATGCCGCCAAGGACTGCGCCCTCGAGCTCGGGTGCACACGGGCGCTCACGCTCGTGCACCCGTACGACGACGAGAAGATCATCGCCGGCCAGGGCACGGTCGGCCTCGAGATGCTCGCGGCGCACCCGGACCTGGACGCCATCGTCGTGGCGATTGGCGGCGGCGGCCTCATCTCGGGCATCGCGACCGCCGCGCGCGCGATCAATCCCAAGATCGAAATGGTGGGCGTGGAGATGGTGCGCTTCCCCGCGATGTACCACGCGATGAAGGGGACGCAGCCGGTGTTCGCCGCTTCCACCGTCGCCGAGGGAATCGCAGTGAAGGAGCCCGGCAAGCTTGCGCGCGAGATCATTTCGCGCGAGGTGAAGGACATCGTCCTCGTCGAGGAGGGCGACATCGAGGAAGCGATCGTCATGCTGCTCGAAATCGAGAAGACCGTGGTCGAGGGCGCGGGCGCCGCACCGCTCGCCGCCGTCCTCGGGAACCGCGATCGCTTCCGGGGCAAGCGCGTCGGCCTCGTCCTCGGCGGCGGCAACATCGATCCGCTGATGCTCTCCGGGATCATCGAGCGCGGGATGGTGCGCTCCGGAAGGCTCGCTCGCATCGTGATCGAGGCGCGCGACCTCCCGGGGTCGCTCGCGCGCATCACCGCCTGCGTCGCCGAGCAGAACGCCAACGTCGACGAGGTCCACCACCAGCGAGCCTTCACTGCGCTCGCCGTGCAGAGCGTCGAGATCCAGTTGGTCCTCAAGACGCGCAACCACGAGCACGTGGCGCAGATCGTGCAAGCGCTCGAGCGCGCGGGCTTCACCGCGCGCGCGCACCCGGTGGACTGAATGTCGCGCCGACTCACGCAGGTTTTCGCCGCATTCCTTCTCGCCCTTCCCCTGGCGGCAGGCGCCTCGTTCTTCTTCACGACCCAGGGCAAGTACCGCAGCCTCCTGAAGGAAGTGAGCTATCGCATCGGCGAGGACCCGGGCGCGGGCGCCGAGAAGATGCTCGCGGATTCGACCGGATGGATCTCCCAGGTGAACCAACCGTTTCGGGCGACCGGGGAACCCCAGGTCGTGTGGGCGCGCTTCGAGCTGGGACCCGATTCGCGCGGCCGGGTGCTGATCACGACATCCCCATGGGAGAGCGCGGACTACTACGTCTTTCGAGGCGGGCGCCTCGTCGATCACCAGAAGGCGGGAACGCTCGTGCCGTTGTCCCGCGGAGCCGCCCACCACGATCCTCGCTCGTCTCGAGACGCACAATCGCTATACCGCCCTCGACCGCCTGAGGTTCTCGCTCTGGCACGCCGACGAGGTCCTCCTCGGGGAGCAGCGCGACCGCATCCTGCAGGGCGTCTTCTACGGGGTGATGTTGTTCCTCGTGGTCTACAACTTCGGCCTGTGGCTGGTCACCCGCGAGCCCAGTTATGTGTACTACGTCGTCATGGAGCTTGGATTCACCTTGGCGTGGAGCGTCATCTTCGGGGCGAGCGCCGAGTTTCTCTGGCCGCAGCATCCGTGGTGGGATTACCGCGCGCTCTGGATCGCGACCATCGCGGGAGGCTTCGGCGTCGGCCAGTTCCTGCGCTACTACCTGGACATCAGGAATTACTCCCCTCGCGTCGATGCGTTCCTGAAGTGGAGCGCGTGGTTCAACGTGGCGACCCTGCCGCTGCCGCTGCTCCTGCCGATGCGCTTCGACATCATCGGCCCGCTCCTGGTGTATGGCTCGCCCGTCGCGGCGGTCGTGATCCTGGTCGTGATCGTCGAGGCGATGGTGAGGCGCCATCCGCTGGCGCCGAACCTCCTGCTCGCGATGCTATCCCTCTGCGTCGGGCTTGTACTCTACTTCGGCGCCGAGGCGGATTTCCTTCCCACCACTGAGCTGACGATCCACGCGGCGCAGATCGGCAGCATGCTCGCCGGCGTCGTGCTGTCCCTGGGACTCGGGTTGCGCATGCAAAACCTGCGCGCCCAGCTCGCCGATCGGCAGGTCCAGGAAGAGCGCCTGCGCGCCGCGCACGAGCGCGAGAAGCGCGAGCTCATCGAGGAGCAGAACCGCACGCTGGAAGCGAAAGTGGTCGAGCGCACCGCGCAGTTGCAGGCCGAGCAGGAAAAGTCGGACACGCTGCTCGCCAACATCCTGCCGCGGGCGGTGATCGACGAGCTGCGGGTCAAGGGCGAGAGCGAGCCGCGCCGGCACGAGGAAGCCTCGATCCTCTTCACCGATTTCTCCGGCTTCACGCAGGCGGTCTCGACCATGCCGCCCCGCCGGCTGGTGCAGGAGCTCAACGAGATCTTCCGCGCCTTCGACGACATCATGACCGAGCATGGACTGGAGAAGATCAAGACCATCGGCGACGCCTACATGGCCGCGGGCGGCTTGCCCCTCGACGCCGCCGATCACGCCGTGCGCTGCGTGCGCGCCGCGCTCGACCTCACCCGATTCATCGAGGTTCGCAACCGCTCGGCGGCGATGAGGTGGGGCCTGCGGGTCGGCGTTCATTCGGGCGCCGTGGTGGCGGGCGTCGTCGGCAAGAACAAGTACGCCTACGATGTCTGGGGCGACACCGTGAACATCGCCAACCGGCTGGAGAGCTCGGGCGAGGTCGGCAAGGTCAACATCTCGGCCTACACCTTCGAGTTGGTGCGCGAGCGCTTCGAATGCAAATACCGTGGCAAGATTGCGGCCAAGGGCAAGGGCGACATCGACATGTATTTCGTGGTGCGTGAAAGAGTCGCCGCATCGGCGAGCGAAAAGGAGGCGGTATGATTCACTCGCCTTACAAGGGTTGAGAGGAGAATCGAGCATGGCGATCCAGCGATTCAACGTGGGAAAACGCCTTTCCGAGGCCGTGATTCACGGCAACACGGTCTACCTCGCGGGCGAGGTTCCCGACGACGCCACCTTGGACATCGGCGGGCAGACCGAGGAAGTGCTCGCGAAGATCGAGAAGATGCTCAAGCAGGTCGGCAGCGACAAGGCGAAGATCCTCTCCGCGCAGATCTTCCTGCCGGACATGAAGGACTTCGCGGGGATGAACGCGGTGTGGGAGAAGTGGGTGGTGCCGGGGCACACGCCGGCGCGCGCCACGGTCGAGGCGAAGCTCGCCAATCCCGCGTACAAGGTCGAGATCATGTGCGTGGCGGCAATCTAGCCGCCGCCGAAGGGGAGAAACGATGAAGATATGTCCTGTTGCGATCGCGGTCGGCTGCAAGAAGTGCCCGGTGTTCAGCGTGTGCCCGGTCAAGGGCATCATCGGCGACTACAAGCCGGAGGCGGAGGCGAAGCCCGCCGCCGCGTCCGAGAAGAAGAAGAAATAGTTGAAGATCTTGATCACCGGCGGCGGCGGGTTCCTCGGCTCGCGCCTCGCCGAAGCGCTGCGGGCGCGCGATCCGCACGCCGCCATCACGCTCCTCGACGTCGCGTTTCCTCCAGGTCTCGCCGCAAAGTTCGACTGCGTCACCGGCGATCTCGCCGCGCCCGAAATCCTCGCGCGCGCGCTCGGCGCGAATACCGACGCGATCTTCCATCTCGCCGCGGTGGTGAGCGGCGGCGCGGAAGCCGACTTCGAGCTCGGCTACCACGTGAACCTCGACGGCACGCGTGCGCTCCTCGAGGCGGCGCGCAAGCTCGCCCAGCCGCCTCGGATCGTCTACACCAGCTCGGTCGCGGCTTTCGGCGGCGATCTTCCCGACGTGCTCGACGATTCCACCACGCCCGCGCCGCAGACTTCCTACGGCACGCAGAAGGTGATCGGTGAGTACCTGGTCGCCGATTTCACGCGCAAGGGCTTCATCGACGGCCGCTCGCTCCGCCTGCCGACCATCGTCGTGCGGCCCGGCAAGCCCAACCTCGCGGCCTCGTCCTTCGCGAGCAGCATTATTCGCGAGCCGATCGCGGGCGCGGAGAGCCTCTGTCCGGTTCCGCCGTCGACCGGCGTGTGGATCCTCTCGCCGCGGCGCGCGGTCGAGGCGTTCCTGCATGCGCACGACCTGCCGGCTTCCGCCTGGCCGACGACGCGCGTGGTGAATCTTCCCGGGATCACGCTCTCGGTGCGCGAGATGATCGAGGCGATGGGCCGCGTCGCGGGAAAGAAGTCGGTGTCGCTGGTGAAATTCGTTCCCGACGCGCGCATCCAGGCGATCGTCGAGACCTGGCCGGTACGCTTTCGCACGGAGCTGGCGGTCGCGATGGGCTTCAAGGCCGACCACGACTTCGAGTCGATCGTGCGCGACCACGTCGAGAGCGAGAAGGCGCGCCCGAAGTAGAAGCCCTCCCTCTCCCTTGTTATCCTTCATCGTCCCCGCCTTCAACGAGGAGCGCTACGTCGGCGCGACGCTCGCTGCGATCCACGCGGCGGCCAAGGAGGTGGGCGAGCCCTACGAGATCGTGGTTGTCGACGACGCCTCGACCGACGCGACCGCGGAGGTGGCGAGGCAGGGCGGCGCGCGCGTGATCGCGGTGGAGCGCCGCCAGATCGCCGCCGTGCGCAACGCCGGCGCCCACGCCTCCACCGGTGACATCCTCTTCTTCGTCGATGCCGATACGCTCGTGAACGCTCCGGTCATCGCGGAGGCGCTGGCGGCGCTGCGCGCGGGCGCGGTCGGCGGCGGCTCGCCGGTGCGCTTCGACCGCAACACGTGGTGGACGCACGTCATCTTGACGCTGCTCCTGCCGATCTTCCGCTGGATGCGCTGGGCCGCGGGCTGCTTCGTCTTTTGCACGCGCGAGGGGTTCGAGCTGAGCGGCGGCTTCGACGAGCGGTTTTACGCGGGCGAGGAGATCTTCTTCAGCCAGGCGCTCAAGCGGCACGGCCGCTTCGTCGTGGTGCGCTCCTGCGTGACCTCATCGGCCCGCAAGCTCGACCACTTCTCGCTTCCGAAGACGCTGTGGCTCCTGGGGCGCCTCGCCCTCAGCGGAGGCCGCGACCTCACGCGGCGCGGGGAAAGCGTCGCGTCCTTCTGGTACTCCGACAAGCGCTAGAGAAACCGGGGACAGACCACGTTTTTCTGCCCCGCGGAAAACCGTGGTCTGCCCCCGGTTTTCAGCGACCCCGGAGGGGATACATCGGGTCGTTGTAGCCGGGCGTCGAGGGATGGCCCGGGTGGACCAGAGAATCGACCAGCGCCTCGTCCTCGGCGTCGAAGGGCTTGCCGAGCGCGGCTAGGTAGTCCGTCCACTGCTCGAGCGTGCGGGGACCCGCGATGACGCTCGAAACGGCGCTGTTGGCGAGCACCCAGTTGAACGCGAAATGCCCGGCGCTTACGCCCTTCTTTGCCGCATGCGCCTTGATCTTCTGCGCGATCGCGAGCGACTCCTCGCGGAACTCGGTCTCGAGGATGCGCTTGTCCTTGCGCCCGACGCGAGAGTCGGCGGGCGGCTCGCCGCCGGGCGCGTACTTGCCCGTCAGCACGCCGCGCGCGAGCGGGCTGTAGGGCACGACGCCGATGCCGTAGTGGCGGCATGCCGGCAGGATGTCGTTCTCGGGCTGGCGGTTCATCGCGTTGTAGTAGGGCTGGCAGGCGACCGGCGCCGGCGCGCCGATCTCGCCGCGCACGCGCATTGCCTCCGCGATCCGAGGTCGATGTAGCCCGTGCCCAGGCGCTCGAGGCTCTCCTCGATCGCGCGCAGGATCCACTTGGCCCCGGTGCCGCGGCGGTTGGGATCATCGCCCATGGGATTGGCGAACTTGGTCGCGAGCACCCAGCGCGCGCGGTCGGCGGCGATCAGCTTTCCGGTGATGCGTTCGGACTCGCCCTTGGCGTAAACGTCGGCGGTATCGATGAAGTTCACGCCCGCCTCGCGTGCGGAGGCGACGATGCGCCCGGCTTCCGCGGCGTCGGTGCGGTCGCCGAACATCATGGTACCGAGGCAGATGCGAGAAACCTTGAGGCCGCTGTTGCCGAGGGAGCGATAGTCCATGGCGTCAGTCATCGAAACACCTCGATCTCCGGCTTCGCGCCTGGACGCAGGTATCCGCGCCACATCCCGGGGGTGTTGAAGCCCCAGCGCACGTTGCCGTCCTTGTCGAGCGCAATCACTCCGCCATCGCCCTTCTTGTCCTCGAGCGCCTCAGTGAGCGTCGCATTCACGGCCTGCGCCAGGCTGACCTTCTGGTATTTCATGCGCGCGGAGATGTCATAGGCGATCGCACCCCGAATGTAGAACTCACCCGTGCCGGTGCCTGACACGGCCATGGTGCGGTTGTCCGCGTAAGTACCCGCACCGATGATCGGCGAGTCGCCGACGCGACCGTAGAGCTTGTTGGTGAGACCGCCGGTCGAGGTGGCCGCAGCCAGGTTGCCATCCTTGTCGAGTGCGACTGCGCCGACGGTGCCATGCGTCATCTCGGTACCGAGGCCTGACGACTTCTTCTTTTCCGCCCCCTCGCGTTCGCGCTGCAACTCCTTGGCTCTCTGCAACTGGTCCCATCGGCGCTGCGTGAAGAAATACGACGGATCGACGATCTCCAGCTTGTTGACCTGCGCGAACTTCTCCGCGCCCGTTCCGACCAGCAGCACGTGACGCGTTTTCTCCATGACGGCGCGCGCGGCGAGGACAGGATTCTTGACCGTGGTCACGCCGGCGACCGCACCGGCCATGCCCGTGCGTCCGTCCATGACGCTCGAATCAAGCTCGTTGCGTCCCTCGTTGGTAAACACCGCTCCCTTGCCCGCGTTGAAGAGCGGATCGTCCTCCATGGTGACCAGTGCGGCGACGACCGCATCCAGGCTGGGACAGCCGGCCTCGAGCACCGCCATTCCCGCAGCCAGCGCGCGCGCCATTGCATCGCGATACTGGGCTTCCATCTCGGGAGTCAGGCCGGCCCTCGGGCCGCTGGTTCCGCCGTGAATGGCAAGAGTCGGTACGCGCACTGCCGGCGCCGCGCTGCCGCCGAAGAACATGCCCGATTGCGCCGCGGCGGCGAGCGGCGCGGCGACGATCAGGTTTTGGAGCAAGCGGGTGAGGTTCATCGCCGTTCTCCCAATGCTTCGATGAGGTGGATGCCGGAACGGATGCCGGCGAGGTAGAGCGACACCTTGGTCGATTCGTTGGGCGCGTGGTTGTTTTCGTCGTAGGGCGCGAGCGGCACGACGATCGACGGCAGGCCCAGGAGCCGCGTGAAGACGAAATCGGGCGTCGTGCCGCCGAGCGAGGGGACGACCAGCACCTTCCTGCCGAAGCCCTTCTCGACCGCGTTCTTCACCAGCGGCCTCATCGGATGATCGAGCGCGGTGCGCGAGGGCGGCGTTCCCTTGGTCGCGCGGATCTCGATGCCGCGGTAGCCGCGGTCGCGCGCGAAGGCGCGGATCGCCTCGAGGACCTTGTCGGGATCCTGGCTGCCCACGAGGCGCACGTCGGCCTTGGCGAGCGCTTCCTTGTAGATGATCGTCTTCGAGCCCTTGCCGGTGTAGCCGGAAGCGAACCCCGAGACATTGAACGCCGGCCGCAGCATCAGGCGCTCGTGGAAGAGCGCGTCGTCCTTGCCGGTGGTCGGCTCGACGCCGACGCTGGCGACGAAATCCGCGTGATCGACCTTGAGCGCCTTCACCGCCGCGAGGTCGGGCGCGGCGATCGTCACGTCGGCGTAGCCCGCGCCCGGCACCGTGAGCTTGCCGTCGCGATCGACCATTTCCGCCAGCAGGTGAATCAGGTCGAGCGTCGGGTTGGGCGCGACGCCGCCGAAGTTTCCCGAGTGCAGGTTGCGCTTGGCCCCCGTGGAGACGAACTCGAGCCCGAGGTTGCCGCGCACGCCCATGAGGAGCACCGGCTGGTCGTTGGGGAACATCGGCCCGTCGGAATAGCAGCAGAGATCGGCCTTGAGGCGCGTGCGATTCGCGGTGATGAAATCGGGCAGCGGCACGCTTCCCGTCTCCTCGTCGCCCTCGAGGATCACCTTGATGCGGATCGGCAGCTCGCCGTGGAGCTCGCGGTAGAGCGCGACCGCATTGAGCATCGCGAGGTGCTGGCCCTTGTTGTCGCCGGTGCCGCGACCCCAGACGCGATCGCCCTCGACGACCGGCTCGAAAGGCTTCGTCCGCCATCCCTCCTGCTTCTCGTCGGCGGGATAGACGTCGTAGTGGCCGTAGTCGGCGATGCCTTCGCCGGTGAGGCTCACCGAGGCGATGCGCACCGAATCGAGGAGCGTGCGGACGAGCGCGTCGGAGCGCTCGCGGACAGCGGCTTCGATCATTGCAACGGGTCATTCCCGCGAAGGCGGGAATCCAGGCTGGATCCCCGACGACTCGGGGATGACATCATGAAAACGCCTTCTTCAGCTCTTCGAAGCGCTTCATCAACTCCGGCGGCGCCTTCGCGGCGAGCTTGCCCTCGACCATCTCGGCCTGCAGCTTCATCTCCTGGCGCCATTCGGCCGGCGCGACCGCGGTGGCGGCGGCGAGGCGCTCGGGTCCGATCGACTCGAGGCCGGTCAAGTCGAGCCGGTCGGGCACGTTGCCGAGCGGCGTATCGTGCGCGGTCGCCTTGCCCTCGACCCGCTCGATGATCCACTTGAGCACGCGCATGTTCTCGCCGTAGCCCGGCCAGATGTACTTGCCGTTAGCATCCTTGCGGAACCAGTTGACGAGGTAGATGCGTGGCGTCTTCGCAAGCGACGCGCCGGTGTTCAGCCAGTGCGAGACGTAGTCGGCTATGTGGTAGCCGCAAAACGCGATCATCGCGAACGGATCGCGCCGCACGACGCCGACCTGGCCGGTGATCGCGGCTGTGGTCTCCGAACCGAGAGTCGCCGCCATGTAGACGCCGTCGCGCCAGCTCTTCGCCTCGGTCACCAGCGGCACCGTGGTCGAGCGCCGGCCGCCGAAAATGAACGCGTCGATGGGGACGCCACCCGGATCGTCCCATTGCGGATCGATCGACGGACACTGCGCGGCAGACACCGTGAAGCGCGCGTTCGGATGCGCCGCGGGACGGCCGCTCTGCGGCGTCCACTCCTTGCCCGTCCAATCGGTGAGCTTCGGCGGCGGCTCCTTGGTCATTCCCTCCCACCACACGTCGCCTTCGGGCGTGAGCGCGACGTTGGTGAAGATCGTGTCCTTCTTGATCGTCTCCATGCAGTTCGGGTTGGTGTCCCAGCCCGTCCCCGGCGCCACGCCGAAGAAGCCCGCCTCGGGATTGATGGCGCGCAGCTTCCCGTCCTTCGTGGGCTTGATCCACGCGATATCGTCGCCGATGGTAGTCACCTTCCAGCCCTTGAACGCGGGCGGCGGGATCAGCATCGCGAAGTTGGTCTTGCCGCAGGCGCTGGGGAACGCCGCGCAGACAAAGTGCTTGTCGCCCGCCGGCGACTCGACCCCGAGGATCAGCATGTGCTCGGCGAGCCAGCCCTGCTCGCGGCCCATCACCGAGGCGATGCGCAGCGCGAAGCATTTCTTGCCGAGGAGTGCGTTGCCGCCGTAGCCCGAGCCGAACGACCAGATCTCCTTGGTCTCGGGATAGTGGACGATGTACTTGTGCTCCTTGTTGCACGGCCAGGTGACATCCTTCTGTCCCGGCGCGAGCGGCACGCCCACCGAGTGCACCGCGGGCACGAAATCGCCCGTCTCGCCCAGCACGTCGAGGACCTTGCGGCCCATGCGCGTCATGAGCTTCATGTTGGCGGCGACGTAGGCGGAGTCGGACAGCTCGACGCCGATGTGCGCGATCGGAGAGCCGATCGGCCCCATGCTGAAAGGCACGACGTACATGGTTCGCCCGCGCATCGAGCCTTTGAAGAGGCCGTTCAGCGTGGCGCGCATCTGTGCGGGATCGACCCAGTTGTTGGTGGGGCCGGCGTCGTCCTGCGATTTCGACCAGATGAAGGTGCGGTCCTCGACGCGCGCGACATCGGACGGATCCGAGCGTGCGAGGTAGGAGTTCGGACGCAGCGTCTCGTCGAGCTTGAGCACCGTTCCCGCGGCGACCAGCTCGGCGCACAGGCGGTCGTACTCGGCATCCGAGCCGTCGCACCAGTGGATGCGGTCGGGCTGCGTGAGGGCGGCGACCTCGGCCACCCACTTGAGCAGCTTCTTGTTCCGTGTGGGGGCGCCTCCGGGAACCGGGGCGGCTTGGATGAGCGCAATTGGAGTCTGACCCCAATTATTCGTTCACTCGAAGCGCTCGGCGCGGTAGGGCGAGGGGTCGACGATCGGGGTCTCGCCGACGATGAGCTCGGCCATGAGCCGGCCGGTCACCGGCGCGAGCGTGAGCCCATGGTGCGCGTGCCCGAAAGAAAACCACAGGTTCTTGTGGCGCGGCGCGGGACCGAGGATCGGGAGCATGTCGGGCGTGCACGGCCGCGCCCCCATCCAGGGCTCGTTGTCCAAGCGCTCGGCGAGGGGGAAGAGGTCGCGCGCGATCGGCTCGGCGCGCCCGAGCTGCACCGGCGATTTGATCGCGTCGCGCATCGCGAACTCCGCTCCCGTCGTGAGGCGGATGCCGCGGCGCATCGGTGCGAGGAAGTAGCCGCGCTCGGTATCGAGCACCGGATGGTTGAGCCGTGCGTGGCCCGCCGCGCGGTAATGCATGTGGTAGCCGCGCTTGACGGCGAGCGGCAGGTGGTAGCCCAGTGTCTTCGTGAGCGTGTCGGACCACGGGCCCAGCGCGATCACCGCGTCCTTCGCCTCGACGTTGCCGTCGCCGGTGCGGACACGCCAGCCCGATCCCGCGGGCGCGAGGCTCGCCGCGTTGCCCTGGAGGAACCGGCCACCGCGCGACTCGAAGAGCGCGAGATAGGCGAGCGCCAATCCGTGCGGGTCATCGACGCAAACCGGATCGGTCCAATGCAGCGCTCCGACCAGCACCGGCGCGAGGTGCGGCTCTTCTCTTTGCAGGGCATCGCGATCCAGGGTGCGGTGATTGAGGCCGTATTCCGCCTTCCAGCGCGCCGCCTCGGCATAGCGCACGTCGCGCTCGCGCTCGGTGCGGAACACCTTGAGCCAGCCCACGCGCTTCATGAACTCCTCGGCGCCGGCCGCGGCAGCGAGGGCGTCGTGCTCGATGACGCAACGTTCGATCAGCTTCGCGTAGACGTGCGCGATCTTCTCGTGTCGCGCCGGCCGCGAGTGATGCCAGTACTTCCACAGGAAAGGTGCGAGCCGCGTCACCGCCGACGGATGGTAGTGCGCGTCGATCGTGCGGTTGAAGCTGTAGCGGATGAGGGCGCCGAAGTCGTGCGGAAAGCCGATCGCGTCGCCGCCTTCCCGCTGGCCGCCCGTCGCCATTACGCGGCCTGCGCCTTGCGCCCGTCGAACATGGTCCCCGCCGCGCGTCCCGAGGTGAGCACGCGCTCCGCGCCCTCGGAGAGGTGGCGGCGCATGAGCGCCGCGGCGAACTCGCGCTCGCCGCCTTCGAGGGCGTCGAGGATCGCCAGGTGCTCGCGGCACGATTGCACCAGCGCGCGCGAGTCGGCGGTGAACGAGGCGAACTCCTGGAACTTGCGCAGGCGATCCATCTGCTCGATCGCCTGCAGCAGGAAGCGGTTGCCCGAGGACTGCGCCAGCATCTCGTGGAAGCGCGAGTTCATGTCGAAGAACTCGGTTGCGGTACGCGCGGTGCTCTTGGCCGCGATGAAGCGGCGGTGGCGCTCGCGCACGCGCTTCATCTCCGCCGGATCGATCCTGAATCCGGGCTCGAGCAGGCCCGCGCTCTCGACGATGGCGCGGAAGTGGAAGCTCTCGGCGATGGCCTGCGGCGTGTCGAGCAGCGGCTGGAACTGCCAGCCGTGGCCGCGGCGCCGGTCGATCAGCCCCTCGCCGTGGATGCGGATGAGGACGCGCGACAGCAGGCTCCGCGGCACGCGGTAGCGCGCCAGCAGCTCGGCCTCGCTCACGGTGTCGGCGAGCGCGCGGCGCCCGCGGTCGGCGAGGATCTTGCGATAGAGCCCCTCGGCCGGGCGCGCCTCGGCGCTCACCTTGTATTGCGCGCGATCCCTCGCCCCGGGGGCGACGAAGACGCCGGCGTTTTCCTTGTAGTACACGTGGCCCGAGCGCTGCAGAAGCTTCAGCGCGCCGCGGATCGGCGTGCGCGACACGCCGAGGCGGGCAGCGAGGCTCTCCTCGCGCAGCGGCGTGTGCGGCGCTTGCTCTCCGGCGCGGATCAGCTCGGCGATCTGGGCTGCGAGGTCGAGGCGCAGCGCGCTGGCTCGGGGCATGCGGCGGATTGTACTCGGTACAATTGTCGATCCGCTGCGCGTAGTGCCCGGACTTTCCCGGCACCGGCTCGAACTCGATGGCGGCAAGGAGGCCCGAGTTGCGGATGTCGACGATGTGCGGCAGGCCCTTGAGCGAATGCACCGCCTGTTCCCAGTATGGCGCGAGGCCGTCGGCGCGCTCGAAGAGTCCTTCGTCGCGATAGATGTCGAGGGTGGCCATCGCCGCGGCGCACGCCACCGGATGACCGGAGTACGTGTACCCGTGGGGAAGCTCCGGGCCTCCCGAGCCCGCTTGCACCACGGCGTCGTAGATGTTGCCGCGCACGAGGGTCGCGCCCATGGGAAATGCGCCGTTGGTGAGGCCCTTGGCGCAGGTGAGGATGTCGGGGATCACGCCCCATTTCTCGGCGGCAAAGCTCGCGCCCAGGCGGCCGAATCCGGTGATCACCTCGTCGAAGATGAGGAGGATGCCGTGCTGGTCGCAGAGCTCGCGCAGGCGCTGGAGGTAGCCCTTGGGCGGCGGCAGCACGCCGGTGGAGCCCGCGACCGGCTCGACGATCACGGCCGCGATGGTCGAAGCGTCGTGGATATTGACGATGCGCAGCAGCTCGTCGGCGAAGTGCGCGCCCCACGCGGGCTCGCCGCGGCTGTAGGCCTGCTGGGCGAGATCGTAGGTCGCGGGCAGGTGGTCGACGTAGGGCAGGAGGTTGCCGTAGGCGACGCGGTGCTTGGAGATGCCGCCCACCGACACGCCGCCGAAGCCGACGCCGTGATAGGCGCGCTCGCGTCCGACGAGGCGAACGCGCGCGGCATTGCCGCGGGCCCGATGATACGCGAGCGCTATCTTGAGCGCCGAGTCGACCGCTTCGGAGCCCGAGTTGCTGAAGAACACGTAGTCGAGGTCCGCCGGGGCGAGCGCGGTGAGGCGGTCGGCGCACTCGAAGGCGATCGGGTGCCCGAGCTGGAACGACGAGGCGTAGTCGAGGGTGCGCAGTTGCGCGGCGACCGCGTCGGCGATGCGCTCGCGGCCGTGGCCGGCGTTCACGCACCACAGTCCGGCGGTGCCGTCGAGCACTTCCCGGCCGTCCGTCGTCGTGTAGTACATGCCCTTGGCGGAGGCGAAGAGGCGCGGATTCTTCTTGAACGCCGCATTGGTCGTGAAGGGCATCCAGTAGGACTGGTAGGCGGTGCGGGCGCGGACGGAGAGGTCGTTCATGGAGGGGCCTTGATCTGGCTTGTGCGGCGGGGAGGCTTGACTATCGCATTGTATTTTAACCATGTCAAATACAATTGTGTTACGGTAAGGGCTCTCCACTTGCATTTTCTGGCACCATAGTACAAACTTTGCGCGCTATCCGCGGTTCCCGAAAGGGTGGCGCGAAGCGTCGCCCTCTACCGGGGCGAGCTCGCCAGGCGCAACGTCGACGCCGCGACCCAGGACCGCCTGGCGCGGCGTTTCGTTTCCGTGATCGCCGATTTCGATCCCGACTACATCGAGGAGATGCGCGGCATCGCCGAGGGCGCGCGCGTCCCGCTGGAAGGCGTGGTCACCGTCAACTGCCGCACCGAGATGATGTTCGGCTTCAAGGAAGCCGCGCACATCCACGAGAAGATGGAGGACGGTTGCACCGGCGTGGTCGCGCTGCCGTCGGTGACCGCAAACGGGCGCCTGATCCACGCCCACAACTGGGACTGGCGCCAGGAGGCGGCCGATTCGAGCATCGTGCTGCGCGTGCGGAGCGCGAACGGCCCCGACATCCTCACGCTGGTGGAGGCGGGCGGGCTCGCGCGCCACGGCTTCAACAGCGCGGGCGTGGCGCTCACCGCCAACTTCCTCGCCTGCGACCGCGACTTCAAGACGCCCGGCGTGCCGCTCGCCATCCTGCGACGCAAGATCCTCGAGCAGTCGAACCTCGCCAGCGCGGTGAAGGTGCTCGGCACCTCGAGCCGCTCCTGCTCCAACAATCTCATGATCTCGCAGGCCGACGGCGAGGCGATCGACCTCGAGTGCGTGCCCGACGAGATGTTCTGGATCATGCCCGCGGACGGGCTGCTCGCGCACTCCAATCATTTCATCTCGCCGGCGGCACGCGCGCGCATCACCGACACCTACTTCCCCAAGGCGCCCGACACGCTCTATCGCGTGACGCGGGTGCAGGATTACCTTGCCGCCCGTCGCGGGAGAATCGACTACAAGGACATGGTGGAGGCGCTCTCCGACCGCTACGGCTTCCCCGACAGCGTGCTGCGCTCGCCCAAGCCCGCGGTCTTTGACGCGATCTCCGCCACGGTATGCATGACGGTGATCGACGCCAAGCTCGGCAGGATGTGGATCGCGCGCAAGCCCTACGAGCGCATCGACTTCGCCGAGTACTCGATCGCCGCCGAGACCGCGGCGCGTCCCGTCGACCAGCTCGCCGCCTGAAGGCCGTCGGCCAATAGCATGGAAGGCGCCATGAATCGATTGCTCCCCGGTGTTCGGGCGGCGCTCTGCGCCGCCCTCCTTTCCTTCAGCATCGGCGCCGCGGCTGCCGGCACGATCCGCGTGGCGGCCAACTCCGAGATCCGCAGCACCAACCCCGGCGTCAATCGTGACGCCAACACCGACACGGTCATGCTGCACATGATCGAGGGCCTCGTCGGCTACAAGGACGACGGCACGCCCGCGCCGCAGCTGGCGCAATCGGTGCAGGTGTCGAAGGACGGCAAGACCTATACCTTCAAGCTGCGTCCCGGCGTCAAGTTCCACAACGGCGCCGCGCTCACGAGCGCCGACGTCGTGTGGGCATGGAAGCGCTATCTTGATCCCAACACGAAGTGGCTGTGCCTGTCGGAGTTCGACGGCTCGCAGAGCTTGAAGATAGAGAGCGTCGAGGCCACCGATCCGATGACGGTCGTGTTCAAGCTGAACCAGGTGCGCCCGCTCTTCCTCACGCAGATGGCGTCGTTCCAGTGCGGCTCCGCGGGCATCATCCACAAGGATTCGGTCAACCCCGACGGCAGCTGGAAAGCGCCCATCGGCACCGGGCCCTTCAAGCTCGGCGAATGGAAGCGCGGCGAGTGGATCGAGCTCACCGCGTTCAAGGACTACAAGGCCGCGTCGGGCGCGCGCGACGGCTATGTGGGCGAGAAGAAGGTCCTGGTCGACTCGGTGCGCTGGCTCGTCATCAAGGACGACGCCGCGCGGCGCACCGCGCTCCTCAAGGGGCAGGTCGACGTCATGCCGGGGTTGAGGCCCACGGAGCTCACCGAGATGGGCAATCCCCCGGAGCTCGAGATCCGCAACGCGCCGACCATGTCGGTGAACGCGCTCCTCATCCAGGTCCGCGACCCCTTGCTCGCCAACGTGAAGCTGCGCCAGGCGATCGCCGCCAGCCTCGACACCCGCGCCATCGCGAGCATCGCCTCGGGCGCGAGCGGCACGGCGAACGAATCGATGGTGCCCTCGCCGAGCAAGTACCACACGGGCCCGCACAACGTCGCCCACAAGCGCGACCTCGCCGCGGCGAAGAAGCTCCTCGCCGAGGCGGGCTACGCCGGGCAGCCGATCAAGATGGTCACCAACCGGCGCTATCCCGACATGTACGAGCAGTCGGTGATGATCCAGGGCATGGCGAAGGAGGCGGGCATCAACCTC
>WNFI01689860.1_pt1 | contig 22764 bp, 24 predicted proteins | sample 5400471 | NCBI WGS metagenome assembly WNFI01 (sample SAMN13153348, study PRJNA577476) | soil metagenome | isolation source: 100 cm saprolite on Douglas fir-dominated hillslope | place: USA:California | collected 2013-09-17
AAGACACGCGCCAGCCGGCGCATGGGACATCCACCATCCCCAAGAACCGGAGTTTGACATGACCAAGCCAAAACCGATCCGCGCACTGGCACTGCTGGCAACCGGTCTCTGCCTGCTGGCAGGTCCGGGCCGGGCTGCCGACGTCAAGGTCAAGGCGCTGATCCCCGCCAAGCTGATCAACGAGGCATTCTCGCCGTTCAGCGTCGCGAAATATCTCGGCTACTTCACCGAGGAAGGTCTGGACGTCAATCTGATCGCGGTCGGTGGCTCCAATGAGGTCGCGCTTGCGGTCAGCGCCGGCGCCGGCGACGTTGGTCTCGCATCGCCCGGTCAGGCCCTGGTCGGTATGCAGTCGCCGGAGTCGCTCAATCTGAAATATTTCTATGAAGCCAACTACCGCAGCATCTGGACGGTCACCGTGAAGCCGGACAGCCCGATCAAGAGCGTCAAGGATCTGAAGGGCAAGAAAGTCGGTATGGCGGCGATGGGCAGCGCCGCATTGACCTTCGGAAAGGCGCTCGCGGCGGAAGCCGGGCTCGATCCTGTCAGGGACATCAGCTTTATCGCCGTGGGCAGCGGCGCCCAGGCGATTGGCGCGTTGAACCAGGAGGCCGTCGATGCCTTGATCTTTTCGTCGCAGGAAACCACCAAGTTCGAGGCCAACGGCTTCAAGATTCGCTATCTTGATGCCGGCGAAGGCTTTGCCGGCCTTCCGGATGTCGGCATTCTGACCCGCCGCGAAGTTCTTGCCGACAATCCGAAGATGCTGACCGGTTTGGCCCGCGCTGTCGCGAAAGGCTATGTGTTTTCGGTGGCAAACCCCGCTGCGGCGGTGAAAATCAGCTGGAAACTGTTCCCGGAATCCGAGCCGAAGAACGTCAGTCCGGAAGAGGCGCTGAAGGGCGGCATCATGGTCAACACCAAGCGGATGGAGATCTGGGACTCGCCGAAGACCAACGGCGTCAACGGAATCTTCATCGAAGCGGACTGGAAGCGTCTGGTCGATTACATGAAGACCAACGGCATCTTGAGGGAAGACCTGCCGCTCGACCGCATCTTCACCAACGCCCTAATCCCCGAGATCAACAAGTTCGACCGCGAAAAGGTGCGCAAGCAGGCCAAGGACTTCGACCTCGTTACGATGAAATAAGGCGATGATGTCGGAAAACGGAAAGACAAAACGGCTTCCACGCATCGGCCTTCGCCTGCATGGCGGCCTGACGGCACGGCAATGCGTGGAATTGGCGGTCGCAGCCGATCGCTCCAGCTTCTCGACCGCATGGTTTGCGGAAAATGCCTTCGCGCGTGGCGTGCTGCCCGCGGCGGCGGCCTGTGCGGTCGCCACGAGCAGGCTGCGCATCGGCGCCGGCGTATTCAATCCGTTCAGCCGGCATCCGACGATGATGGCGATGGAGATCGGCGCGCTCGACGAATTGTCCGACGGCCGCGCGATGCTCGGCATCGGCGCCGGCATTGGCTCGTCCGTGCAGAAGATCGGATCGAGTTCGGACAAGCCCGCGATCGCCGTACGGGATACCTTGGCAATTCTGCGGCCGCTGCTGCGCGGCGAGAAGGCCACCTATATCGGCAAGGCGTTTTCGGTGCGGGACGTGAAACTCGGTTTTGCGACACGGGGAGACATTCCGATTTTCGTGGCGGGCAGGGGTGACGTCACGCTCAAACTGACCGGCCAAAGCGCCGACGGTTTGCTGATTTCCAACATGTGTTCGCTGGAGTTCGGTCGCCGTTCGGCGGCGAAGGTGATGGACAGCCGCAAGTCCGCTGGACGCGACGGCCTGGCGCGCATCGTTCAGTATATGCCTTGCGCGGTTCACAGCGATCGCGACGAGGCGCGAAGGATCGGCAAGCGTGCCGTCGGCGAGATGATGCCGAACTACTGGGGGCTCAGCCAGAAAATCCCCTCCGCCAAGGAGGCGCTGTTCGCCGGAACCGATATTTCGGAGAGCGAGTTCGAGGCCGCCACGCTCCGGATCAAGGCCGGAGATGACGCGGCTGACGTCCTGAGTGAAAAATTCACCCAGGCGTATTCGCTGACAGGAACGCCGGACGAGTGCGTTGCGCGGGCGATGGACTATGCAGCCGCCGGCATCGATGAATTGGCGCTGACATTTGAGGGTGTTACGGCATCTGGCGCTATCGCATTGCTGGGGGACGCGCTGAAGCATCACCTGCGCTAGCAATTGCAGTTTCCTCCGGCCGCGTCTTCGGCCTTAAACCGTTGCGGCACCTGTCGGACCGTCCTTCGCTCCGGCACTTTAAGTCGGACAATCGATGCAGCTAAGGCATGATATCACAAATCAACCGGAAAGGCGAACGGGTGTAGCGCCCATCCTTCAAGCAAATTCCGCGCGGAGTTTCGGCACCACTTTCTCGGAGAAGAGACGAAGGAAGCGTTCCTGGTCAGGGCCGGGAGCGTGGAAGACCAAATGCGTGAAGCCCAGCTGCACGTAGGGCCGGATCTTCTCCACGACCTCGTCGGGGTCAGCGGAAACGATCCATCTGCTCGCGGCCCTTTCTAGCGGCAGGGCGTCGGCAAGACGCTCCATCTCGAGCGGGTCGTCCACGCTTGTTTTCTCTTCTGCCGACAAGGCCAGGGCCGCCCAATGGCGTGTATCCTCTTTCGCCTGCTGCGGATTCGTGTCGAACGACACTTTCAGCTCGATCATGCGGTCGATGCTGTCATACGACCGCTTCGCAGACGCCAGCCCTTCTGCCACTTTCGGCAGAAGCGTCTCGCGATACAGCTCCGGCGGCTTCCCGCTGGTGCAGATGAATCCGGCCGCGACCTCTCCGGCGAGCGAGGCGGCGGTGGGTCCGGCGGCGGCTATGTAGATAGGGACAGGATTCTCCGGCCGGTCATAGATCGTGGCGTTTTCGGTCCGGTAGTACTGTCCTTCGAAGCTGACGCGTTCTTCGCGCCAAAGGCGGTTCATCAGTGCGACGGATTCCTTCAGACGCCCGAACCGTTCCTTGAAACCGGGCCACTTGATGCCGATGGCCGGCACTTCGTTGAGCGATTCGCCGGTCCCGATGCCGAGGATGATCCTGTCCGGAAACATGGCGCCGAGCGTCCCAACAGCCTGCGCAACCACCGAAGGATGGTAGCGAAACGTCGGCGTGACGACGCTCGTGCCGATCTGGATCTTGCTCGTCTGAGCGCCTGCGGCGCCCATCCAGGCGAAAGAATACGGCGCGTGGCCCCCAGTGTGCCGCCAAGGTTGGAAATGATCGCTGATGAAAACGGAATCGAAACCGAGCTGCTCCGCAAGGCAGGTGAACTGTAGTAGCACTGTAGGCGTGAATTGTTCGGCAGATGCCTTGTATCCGATTTTAAGCACGAAACCTCCGTTGAAGCCAAGTTGGCGTTGTTGGTTAGAGACTAGTCGGACAACCGCGAAAGCACTTGCGGATCGGTTGGAGGCGTCAGGACGAGTGGCGCGAGCTCTTCTGCGACTTCGGCCGTCGCGCGAACATGGACAAGCACCGCGCCATACAAGGTCGAACGTTGCTCAGGCGTGCGGCCCGACGACGAAATGAGAGACCGCACCGCTACAAGTCCACCGGCGTGGCTACACTCAGAATGAGGTTTGGTCCGATTTCAACCTGATGCTTGATGGTAGTACCGACGAAGACCGAGTTGACGAAACGTCTCCGGACGGAATTCGCCCGTGCCAAAGCGGTCAGCGTCATGCGGCGGAACATGCAACGGTCCTATCGGAGAGCCTGGGCGCTCAGCCACCCTCGAGGATCGGGAACAAATTGAGCGAAACACTGTCGCTCAATTGCGCCGACACCGGTACGACGTCGTCGCCGATCGATGCCAGCCAAATTTCGTCATTTGCCCTCAACCGTTCAATGACCTCGCAGACCCGCGTGCCCTCCGGCAAGTCAAGCTCAACGGATGAAACACCGTCCGGCAGAAACCGCCGAAGGGTTCCGTGCATATGGACTTCGATCCGGATCATGCCCGACCTGCTCGCAGTTGTTCCGCTACCTTTTCGGCGGTCATTGGCAGTGATCTCAACCAGAAACCGGTGGCCGCGGCGATGGCATTGCCGATGGCAGCCGGCGGCTGGATGCAAGGCGGCTCGCCCACGCCCTTGGCGCCATAGGGACCCGCGGCCGAAGCGCACTCAACAAGAATGCATTCGATATCCGGCACGTCCGGCGCCGTCGGCATCTTGTAGTCGGTCAGATTGGCATTCATGACTGTGCCGTCCCTGTAGACAATCTCTTCCGACAATGCCTGGCCAATTCCTTGTGCCACGCCACCCTCGATTTGTCCCTCGATATAGGTTGGATTGATCGCAAATCCCACATCCTGCGCCACGACGTATCGGTTGATGCTGACGCTCCCCGTTTCCGGATCGACTGACAGGTCGACGGCATGGGCATGATAACTCGGCGAATTCCACGCCGGCAACGGATGATTCTGTAGGCGAGTTGGGTCAAATGCGGGCGACGGCGAAATCGCAGTTCCATGCGCGATCAAACCTCCGCCGGACAGACGGGAGATGCGGGCCAACTCCGCAATCGAAATGGACTTGGAGCCAGCCACCACATGCTTGTCGCGCAGGACCATCGTACCGACTTGTGCGTCAAGTTGCTTGGCGGCGAGATCGAACATCTGCCGGCGCAGATCGGTGGCCGCAGCGAGGCAGGCATTGCCGACAGAAAACGCCGTTCGACTGCCCTGCGCACCGTAGTCGAACGGCGCGGTCTGGGTATCCACGCCGGCGACGCTAATATCGGTCAGATCGAGCGACAATTCCTCCGCCAGCACCTGCGCAGCGCCGGTAATGGCGCCGCTGCCGATTTCAACCGCCCCGCTCACCAGCGTTGCAGTTCCGTCGGGGTTGATCTTGACATAGACACCCGACGAGCCCCCGGTGGTCATCCACCAACTGCAGGCGATGCCCTTGCCGCGGCCTGGTTCTGGGTTGCGATGCTCCCACCCGATCGCATCCGCTACCTTGCGAAGGCATTCTTCAATGCTGACCGACTTGTGGATTTCGCCCGAGGGACCGAGATCGCCTTCCTTGACGATATTGCGTAACCGGATTTCAAGCGGATCGATGCCGAGATCCTTCGCGATCATATCCATCTGGCATTCGACGGCAAAGTTCGCCATCGGCCCGGCCGGAGCACGAAACGAGCCCGATGGCACCTTGTTGGTATAGACGGCGATGCCTTCGAGCGCGAGAGCCGGGGTTTTGTAGGGGCCAACCATGATCTGCAGCGAAATGGCGGCGGTCCCGGGGCCGGAGCCGGCAAAGGCGCCGCAGTCGACAATGATCCTACCTTCTCGCGCCAACAGTCGTCCTTCGCGATCGACTGCGGCCTTCAGAAAGACGATGGTAGCCTGACGCGGATAAGCGGACGTCAGCTCTTCCTCGCTGGTCGTCATTACTTTGACGGGGCGTGCAGTTTTGCGGGCCAACAGCGCGGCGAAGTGCTCCACGCCAATCCGCAGTTTTCCACCGAAGCCACCGCCGATGCCCGGCACGATCACCCGAACCCGGGCGGCCGGCAAATCGAGAATCTCGGCCAGAGTGTTTTGCGTGTCAAAAGGCAGCTGCGTATTGCTCCACACCGTCACGTTGCTGTTTGCGTCCCAGTCGGCAACGGCCGCTCGCGGCTCGGTATACCCCGGATGCACCAGAGGCGTGGTAAAGCGATGCTCGTAGACGCGGTGAGCAGAGGCAAAGGCCGCATCGACATCGCCGGCATGAATGCGCGCCCGCCCCGAAATATTGCCGCTCCGTGCGATAATGGGTAACGCCTTGTAGGTCTCCCAATCCGGATGGATCCGGATATTGCTGTCCAGCGCCGCCTCGGGGTCGAAAAGAGTCGGCAAGTCATCGAACTCGACGTCGATCGCGGCGATCGCCTGCTCGGCTATTTCCAGCGAGGTGGCGGCGACCGCGGCGATCGGATGCCCGACAAACAGCACCCGGTCGAGCGCAAATACGCTCGTGTCGCGCACCGCCTGCCCGAAGCGTACCGCCGGTATATCGGCGGACGTGATGATGCCGCGAACGCCAGGAATTTCGGCTGCGCGGGAGATATCCAGCTTGCGGATCAGGGCATGCGCCCGGTGGCTGCGTAAAACTTTCCCAAACAGCATGCCCGGCAAAGTGAAATCCGCGGCGTAGACATGCTTTCCCGTGACCTTGCCGATGCCATCCAGCCGAGGCAGGCGTTGACCGGCGACGCGATGAGTGTGTGCGTTCATTGGTTCGCTCCTGCGCAAGACATCCGCTCGGCAGCCAGCGCCACCGCGTCCACGATCTTGCGATACCCGGTACATCTACACAGGGTACCGGCGATGGCCTCGCGGATCTCATCGCGGCTCGGCCGGCGCCCTGGATTTTCGTCGAGAAAAGATTTCGCCGTCAGGATCATGCCCGGAATGCAGTATCCGCATTGCACGGCGCCGCATTCGATGAACGCGGCCTGCAGCGGATGCAGACGCTCCGGATTGCCTATTCCTTCGATGGTTGTCACCGAGCGGCCTGCAACCTGTCCAGCCAGCAGGATGCAGGAATTCACGGACTTTCCGTCAAGCAGCACGGTGCAGACCCCGCATTCCGCCTCCAGGCAATTCTCCTTGGTGCCCATCATCCCAATCACATTGCGCAACACATGCAGCAAGGTCCAGTGCGGCTCGATCAGGATCTGATGCCGCTCCCCGTTGATGACGATGTCGAGGTTTGTTCGGGTCATCGGCGCTCCTCCACAATTCGCTCATGACACACCGTCAGCGCGCGTTCGACCATGACGGCCACGAGATGGCGGCGATGCGCCGCCGAGGCGCGGACGTCCGCGATCGGCGATGCTGCCTCGGCGGCCAATTGTCCGGCCTTGGCGAAGCTGGCGCGCCCGGCCGGTTGATTCAAAAGATACGCCTCCGCCTCTTTCGGCCGCATGGCCTTGGGCGCCGCCGCGCCAACAGCCAGCCGCGCCGACAAACAGCGGGAGCCGCTCTCATCCAGCGTCAGGCACGCGGCAACACAGACGATGGAGATCTCCATCGCCTTGCGTCGGCCCTCCTTCAGGAACGCGGTTGCGGATCGATCCGGCAGGCGAGCGAAGCGGATTGCCGTGACAATCTCCGCTGGGCGAAGCTCAGTCTTCCCGGGGCCGACAACGAACTCCTGCAATCTCATCGTGCGGTTTCCCGCCGGACCGGCAATTTCAAGCACGGCGTCGAGGGCAAGCAACGCCGGCACAAAATCGGCCGCCGGGGACGCATTCACAATATTGCCGCCGACGGTTGCGATGTTTCGGACCTGATGGCCACCGACGACACGCGCCGCCTCGACCAGGCCGGACAAACGGCCCTGGAAGGCCGGATGGAGTTCGATCGCCCGATAATTGGTGAGCGATCCCAGCGAATAGCCGTCGGTGGTCTCAGCGATCCCGACCAGACCCGGCAATTGCCCGAGATCGATCAGATGGTCCGGAGATATTTTCTTGCGGTTGATCTGGATCACCAGATCGGTGCCGCCGGCGATATAGCGCGCCGCGGGCGCAAGCCTGGTTGCCAGGCCGATGGCCTCGGAAATCGTCGCGGGTCTGTGCAGGTCGAAGCTCATGCCCGCCCCTACTCGGCAGCCTGGACCGCAGGCCAGACCTCGGAACCAAATCTTGAAATCGTGTCTTCGATCGTGCCGCCCTCAGCGGCAAACGGCATGACGATGACGCTGTCGACGCCGGCGCGGCGCAATTCAATCACTTGCGCGGTCACTTCAGCCACGTCGCCCGCCAGCGTGAAGGATGTCACGTGGCGATCGGTAACGTGCGGAAGCAGCGGCAGGTACGGCGCGAAGCCGGATGCGTAAGCCGCGCCCGCGACCGAGGCCACCAATTCCGGCGGCAACACCAGGCCCTGCGCTTCCGCCGTAAGAAATTTCAGCCTTGATGCGCCGAGCAAACGCGCGACGGTCGGCCGCAAGGTTTCGCGCGCCGACTGACCGTCCGCGGCAATGCAGGTGTTCAGGCGGGCGATCAGCTTGACCGCCTTGGGATCGCGGCCGGCTAGCTTGGCGCCGGCATCCAGCACGGCGCGAAAAGCCTTCACTTCCTCCACATTGCCGCATGCTTCCATGATCGCGCCGTCAGCCAAGGCGCCGGCTGTTTTCTGCCCGATCGGGCCGTTGCTGGCGACATAGATGGGAATTTCCGCACGGACCGGAGCGAAGCTGAGCTTGCCTTCGGTGAACTGGATGACCTCGCCCTTGTACGTGACCGTTTCACCGCGCAGCAGCATGCGGATCAGTTCGATCGCTTCGCGAATGGCCCGCGCCGGCTTCTTGCGGTCAATACCGAGTTCGGAAAAGCCGGAAATCCCGGCACCGATCCCGAGAATGGCACGCTTGTCGGAGATCTCGTCGAGCGTGGCGATGGCCATGGCCGTCAGCGCCGGATGCCGCGCATAGGGATCTGTGACGCACGGCCCGACCTTCACCCGCGAGGTTCGCTGGGCGAAATAGGTCAGGCAGGAATAGACCTCGCGATAAAATCTTTCGTCGGCGAGCCAGACCGTATCGTAACCGCTTGCCTCGGCGAGTTTCACCCGATCGAGCATGCGTTCAATGGGGGCGTTCCCGAGAATCAGCAGATCAATTGACATGTCCCAGACCTTTCTCACTCAATCCTTGGGCGGCACGGCTTGCCGACGTCGATCTGCCTATTCGATCTCGTCGCTGGCGAAGTAGATGTTCTTCGAACGATCGAGAAACTTGCCATAGAGTTCCTCCCGCAGCTGGACCCCGGCCGGGGAGGCGAGGTCCTTGTCGTGCTGCTCCAGGCTTTTGACCTCGATCCGTTCGATATATTGCCAGCCCGAATCTTGAGCCCCCTGGATCGGCGCACGGATGCGATGCACCTTGTAGCTGACATAGTTCGAAAGGGTCCGTACCAGGGCGTAGTCGCGTTCGCGCACCCATGCTTCGTAGTCTGCCGGGTCGACCCCGGGCTTGAGAGTGCTGATCAGAAAGCGAACTGGCATCACGATCTCTCCTATCCTGGCAGCTATCCTGGCAGCGCTTCGGCACGCGTTCTTGACTTGATGTCGCCGACCACCTTGACCCTGACGCGCATGGCATTTCCCGGCAAATATGCGATCGGGGTGTCCTCCGCCTCGACCATGATCAGCGTTTCGGGCCCCGCACCCGCCTCGATCCCTCGGCCGTCGGCCATCTTGCGTGCGGCCGCGATCGCCTCGCTGCGGGTCGAGCCCTGGAACACCTGATCGACTTCGCCGCTGACCTGAGCGATCGCCGCTCCTACGGCGTTGGCACAGCCGCCATGCTCGACACGTCTGATGCTGGCCACACCCTGCAAGTTTTCGGGCACCAGAAACGCTCCTCCGCCCACCGCTATCAACGTGACATCGCCAGCATCGGCCTTCACCCGGTCGACGTTCTCTTCGATCATCTCCTTGGCGCGATGAAGAACGGAACTGACATCGCGGGCGCGCAGATTCGCGACGCGCTTGCGGTCGCCGAGATCGATCAGGCCGGCAGCCACGCCGACATCAGTCATCGTCAGGGTATCGCCACCGAAGACCAACGCCTGCTCCGTCAAGCGGTAGCCGACGCTGCCCGGGCCGATAGTATTGGATGCCAGATCGACGCGACTGCCACCGCCAAGCCCAATCGAAATCAGGTCGGGCATTCGGAACAGAGTTCTGACGCCGCCGACATGCACGACCGCGTTTGCCTCGCGAGGAAAGCCGAGACGAAGATGGCCGAAGTCGGCGGTGGTCCCGCCGACGTCGACCACGATCGCTTCTTTGATTCCGGAGAGGTAGGCGGCACCTCGCATCGAGTTCGTGGGACCGGAAGCGAAGCTGTAGACCGGGAAGGCAGCAGCGCGGGAAGCCTCCGCGACGGTGCCGTCGTTCTGGGTTACAAACAGCGGCGCTGACAGCCCGATCCTGCTCTTGGCGTGTTCGAAGCCGCGGATTGTCTCCTCCGCAAGCGCAATCAACGATGCGTTCAAGATCGCTGCATTCTCCCGCTCGAGCAGGCCAATGCCGCCAAGAAGATGCGAGCAGGTGACCGACACGCCCGGAATTTCTTCGCGCAGGATAGACGCGATCGTCTCCTCGTCGGACGCATCCAACGGTGAAAACATTGCGGTCACGACGACGTATTTCAGCCCCCGTTCCCGAATTTGCCGTGCAATCGTACGCGCCGTCGCGATATCCAGCGGCATGAAACGCCGCCCATCGTAGTCGTGGCCGCCCTCGATCTGCCAAAAACCGCCATTGGCGAGTTCGGCGAGATCGACGGGCCACCCCGTGAATGGCGGCAGCGCGGCGGTGGCCGGGAGTGCCACGCGAATTGCTGCAACCTTCGTCAGATGGCGCCGCTGCACAACCGCATTGATGAAATGCGTGGTTCCGATCATGAGGGCGTCAATGCCCGATCCGAAGTCGGCGACCGCCTTCAGCGCCTCGAACGCGGCAACAATGCCGCCTGTCACGTCGGCCGTCGTTGCCGTCTTGACGCCCTGAACGACCTTGCCGTCGGCGAGCAAGACTGCGTCGGTATTAGTACCACCGACATCGATCCCGATGCGCCTCATGACCGGAACACCGAGTTGAAATCGATGTCATATCCAAAAGCGCGCGGACCGACATGTTCCAGTCCGCGCGGCGTCAGGAAAACCTGCGCGGCGGGAAGAGCGATCACCGTCGCCCGCTGGCCATAGCGGATCGTCTCGGTTCCAATCGCTTCTCCGGACTCGCTATCGAGCACGCAGATCAAATCCGGTGTCGAGACGACCGGCCGCCCCTCCCGCCAAACCACGACCCACTCGTTCTGGAAATCGATCTCGATCTTGGCCGCGCGATCGTCCCCCAGTCCTTCGATCACCGTACGTCCGCGGAGAAAACCTTCGGTTGTCCGCCGTTCCACCTCGACGACCTTGCCGGTGAATAGCCGCTTGCCGGACTCGGCTTTCAATATCGCCGCGATCGGATCGGAGTGGTGTCGATTGGCTTCATGGACCGCGTGCCCCAGATTGATCGCCTTCGTCGTGGTGCGTGGAATGCCCCACTTCTTCACTTCCGCGCCGGTTCTGGGGGCTTTGCACGTTGCGGCGATCGAACCGAATTCTGTACAGACCTTGCGGCTGACGCGCTCCATCCACTTCCATGTCGCCGACTTGCTGATGACAACCTCGTTGCCGCGCGGATCAATCGATGTCAGCGGGCATGGCGAAAGATCCCCGACCGCAAAGCTCGTCATCTGCGCCTCGGGATAGGCTCTGCCCATGGCATCCGCATCGACCACCGGAATTCCCAAATGAGCCGCCGCAAGCAGCGGCTGCATGCCGTTGCCGCCGCCGATCTCGATCGCCATGACCGCTTTGAACTTGCGACCGAGATGCTCCTCCATCGCCGATACGGCGCGGGCAATCAGTCGGCTGTCGACCAGCCGCTCCAGGATGACGAGCGGCGCGCCCATCACCGAAACGACCGCAACAGCATCGTCGTCATGCAACTCGTCGATATCGATCAAGTCGACGCGGGAGCCGTCTTCGTAGAGCCGACGCAGGTTGAGCAGAGCATGATAAGGGCTCCCCCCGCCTCCAGTCCCCAGGATCCACGCGCCGACAGCGAGCGCTTCGATATCTTCCGAACTCAATTGCCTCATGAACGACACCCGGATCGAAGAATTGAACTGACGCAGGCGACGACGGTTCGCGCCGCGACCCTCACGCCGCCACCGAGCCGGTGCTGGGGACGACATGCATGAGGTTCGAGAAGAAAGTGTCGTCAAATCGCAGGGCGATGCGGTCTGCGGCGGCCGTCAGCAGCGCGATGATGCGATTCTTCTCCTCGGTACTGATGTTCGATGCCGGATAGGAGATGCAAAAACTGATTGATTCGCGCAGTTTCGGGTCGGCAACGCTGACCGAGATGGACCCCACGCCGGGGATCGCTTCGTCGACTGCTTCCGCCCAGCCTTTTCGACGAACCTCGCCGAGACCGAGGAGCAGTTCGTCGATACTCTGCGGCGAGTTCGGTGAGGACGCACCAAGCCCGTCAGCATGAATGGTCCGCACTTCATCGTCCGGGAGTCGTGCCAGCAAGGTGCGCCCATTTGCGGTTGCGAACGCCGGCGCGCGCTGTCCCAGGGGCGTGAACACGCGCAGGGCGTGAGAGCCCTGATGCATCCGAATCACCAGAACGTCTGCTCCGTCGAGGATGGAGAGGTACCCGGTATGTCCCGTTTCCCGACAGATCGCCTTCAAGACGTCGTCGACGAGTTCAATCAACGACGAATTCAGCCGGTAGAGCTGCGACACTTCGAACAGCAGATTGCCGACCTTGTAGCGCGGCGAGTTTTCGTGACGAGCCAGCAGCCCTTCTCGCAGCATGGCCTTGAGAAGTCGTGAGGCCGAACTCTTGGGGAGGCCCAGGATTTTCGAGACGTCCGTCACGGAAATCTCAAGCCGGTCCGGCGTGAAAAGACGAAGAATGGATGCGGCGTTTCCGAGCGTGCTCAATTTTTGACCTGTTCCATTAGGTGAAACATAAGTTGACAATACTGGGACATGATCAATACTGCAAGGCAGCAATTTGAGAATGACCCGAGCGGGGGTTTGGGAACCGACCGCCAATCGAGCGTCAAAGCTTTCCGAGGGATTAGAGTTCAACTCGCGCAGCCTCCGCTCAACATCGACGAAGGGTAGTCATGAAAAAATATTCGGATCGACGGGATTTTCTGAAGCTCAGCGCCGCCGGCGCAGCGACCCTGACATTGGCTGGCGTGCCCATTCCCGCCGTGGCGCAGGAAAAACGCACCCTGACGGTTGCGTGGGACACCGACATCGACACGCTCGATCCGGCCTCATTCAAGTCGATCGGAGGCTACACCATTCAAGCCAACATCTACGACAGCCCGCTGATGTGGAAGGTGGAGCCTGTGGCCGGAAAGCCCGGTCTGTCGCAATCAAAACCGGGCGAGATGGAAGGCGGAATCGCCGAATCGTTTGCGCTCGAAAAGGACGGCGCGACATTGGTGCTGAACATTCGCAAAGGGGTGAAATTCCCGAGCGGCAAGCCGGTCGATGCAAACGCCGTGAAGTATCTGTTCGATCGTGGCCTGCAATCGCCGGGCTATATGCGGATCCTGTTCCCTCGTCTTCTGCGCGTTACCAAGCCCGAGCAGTTCGAGGTCCGCGACGAATTCACTCTGGCCATCAACATGCCGGCGCCGAGCCCCATGACGCTGGACACGATGGCCCTCATCAACAACGCCTTGCTCGATCCGGATGAAGTGAAGGCGAATGCCACGACCGAGGATCCCTGGGCGACGGCCTGGCTGAAGCGCAACGCCGCCGGCCTTGGGCCCTATCAGCTGATAAAGAATGAGCCCGGCGTTGAAATCGTGATCGAGGCGCGAAGCGGACACTGGCGACCGGCGCCGTTCTTCGAGCGCGTGGTGTTCAAGTTCGTTCCCAACGAGGCCGACCGGGTCCTTCTTCTCAAGCGAAAGGCCGTTGATATGGTCGTCGGCCGGCCGGGTCTGTCGCCGCGCAATGTCAAGAGCCTCGAAAACGAAGCCGGTCTGAAGATCGTTACGGTGCCGGATACCACATGTCATTGGCTTTGCATGAACTCGCAGAAGGAGCCATTCAACAACGTGAAAGTTCGCCAGGCGATCAACTATGCGATCCCGATCCAAGCCATCATCCCAAGCGTGCTGTTTGGATATGGCAGCGAGATGAAAAGCCCGGTTCCGAGCCTGACGCCCGGTCATGACGCCTCGTTGTCGCCCTTCAAGTACAATATCGAAAAGGCCAAGGCGCTGATGAGCGAGGCCGGTTTCGGAAAGGCCCCGATTACCGTCGATCTGGCGGTGCGGGTGGGGTGGCAGCCGCATGAGCAGGCTGCCGTCTGGATCCAGACGGAGCTGGAAAAGATCGGCTTCAAGGTGAACATCACCAAGGAAACAGATGCCACCTTCCGTCAAGTCGCTTCAAAGGGTGACCACCAGCTGTCGATCGAGTCCTGGCAGTCCTGGATCAACGACCCGATCTATCACCTGTTTTTCAATTTCCACAGCACAGCCAAGGGCACCAATACGGCGTTTTATTCGAACCCGGCGGTTGACAAGCTCATCGACGAAAACATGCACGAAACCGACAATACGAAGCGTCTGGCCGCCGTCAAAAGTCTCCAGGAACTCCTCATCGGCGATGCGGTCTGGGGACACCTCTGGTACGACAACTGGACGCGCGTCATGCGATCCGACCTCGTGGGTATTGAAAAGCGCTGGGACACATTCGAGCGTTACTTCAACATGAAACTCGCCTGAGCGAGCGGTGTCTTGAGCTATCAGGGGTAGCTGTCGGATGGGCTTCTTGAACTACCTCGTCCGCCGGCTCGCGCTTGTGCTGCCGACACTGTTCGGCGTCAGTCTGATCTGCTTTTTCCTGACCTACATGCTGCCGGGCAATCCGGCTATGGTGAAGGCAGGCCCGTTCGCGACGGCTGAACATCTGGCCGAAATGGAACATCAGATGGGATTGGACCGCTCGCTCCCGGAGCAGTATGTCCGCTACGTATCGGGCTTGCTTCATGGCGATCTCGGTGAGAGCTCGGCGACGGGGCGCCCGGTGTCACAGGATTTCGTTCAGCGTCTCCCCGCGACCCTGGAATTGAATCTTGCCGCCCTCCTGATTGCAATTGTGATCGGCATTCCGCTCGGCGTCTTGTCGGCAGTCCACCGCGACACCTTCATCGACCATATCGGGCGAGTGGTCGGTATCACCGGCGTGGCGATGCCGAGCTTCTGGACAGGCCTGCTTTTTGTCTACGTCTTTTTCTATCTGCTGAACGTCGCACCGCCGCCTCTCGGTCGCCTTGGATCCGGTATCACGCCGCCAGCGCACATCACCGGGCTCTACGTCGTGGATTCACTCATGACCGGCAACTGGATCGCATTGCGCTCCAGCCTCCATCAATTGATGCTGCCGGCGGCCACCCTCGGCCTCAGCGTTATGGCGCCCGTCGCGCGCATGGTGCGCTCCACCATGCTCGAAATTCTGGAGTCCGATTACATCAAGGCCGCATGGGCGGCTGGATTGCCGCGCCGGACGGTGATCTACGGCGACGCGCTGCGCAACGCGATGATTCCGGTCATCACGATCCTGGGCATTGTGTTCGGATTCTTGATGGCCGGAAATGCGGTGGTCGAAAGCGTATTCGCCTGGCCGGGCATCGGCAACTACGCGGTCACCGCATTGATGACCAAGGATTCCGGTCCGATCCAATCCTTTGTCCTGTTCGTCGCTGTCATGTATGTCGCGGTCAATTTGCTGGTCGATCTGGCGTATGGCCTCGCTGACCCAAGGATCCGGCTCCGCTGATGCCAACCTTGCCGATTTCACCCCCAGTAACGCCCAGTCCCATCCCACCATCACTTGTCTGGCGCAGGATCCGCCGCAATCCGCTGTCCTTTACTGCCCTCTGCGTCATCGTCACGATCGCGCTCATCGCGCTGTTCGCCCCTCTGGTCGCGCCGTATCCCCCGGACGCGACGGATGCGGGATTTGCGCTGCAATCGGTATCGTGGCAGCATCTGCTGGGCACCGATCTCTATGGCCGCGATCAGCTCTCCCGCATCATCTACGCAGCGCGCGTCGATCTATCGGTGGCCTTTGCGGCGACCGCCGCCGCGGTTGCCATCGGAGCGCTTCTCGGGGCCATCGTCGGCTATCGCGGCGGCTGGGTCGACAACGTCGCGATGCGCGCCGTGGACGCCGTGATGGCCTTTCCGGCATTCGTGCTCGCAATGGGCATAACGGCTGCGATGGGCAATTCGACCGGCAATGTGGCCATTGCGATTTCGATCACTCAGATCCCTGCCTACCTGCGTCTGATCCGCGGCGAGATGTTACGTGTCCGCGAGATGGAATATGCCGACGCGGCGCGTACCGTTGGGAATCCGGCCTGGCGAATTGTGCTCATTCACCTGCTTCCGAACTGCCTGCCTCCACTCATCGTGCAGGCCACGCTGGCCATGGGCTTCGCGCTCCTGACCATGGCCTCGTTGTCCTTCATCGGTCTCGGCATTCAACCTCCGCAAAGCGAATGGGGCGTGATGACGGCCGAAGGCGCTTCGCAGATCGTGACTGGAGAATGGTGGCTGTTCTTGTTCCCGGGTCTTGCGATCATGATCACGGTTCTGGCCTTCAATCTCGTAGGCGACGGTCTGCGGGACTTTCTCGACCCCCGCATGCGGGGGATCCGATGACCGAGCTTCTTGAAATACGGGACCTCACCGTCCAGTTCGAAAGCGATGCCGGCGAAATCGAAGCCGTCGACCACATCAACCTAACGATCCGTCGCGGAGAGGTCGTCGGCCTGGTCGGCGAGTCGGGATCTGGGAAATCGGTCACGTCCTTTGCGATCCTGCGCCTGATCCGCCGGCCCGGACGGGTCAAATCCGGAACCATCAAGTTCAATGGCGTCGATCTCGCCTCGCTGTCCGACGAGGACATGCGGCAGGTGAGAGGCGCCAAGATCGCGATGATTTCGCAAAGTCCGCGCACCGCACTGAACCCGGTCATTCCCGTAGGACGGCAGATTTCCCGGCTTTTCAGGTTGCACGCCGGGCTATCCGCACCGGAAGCCGAGAAGCGCATGCTGGAGATGCTTTCCCTGGTGCGCATTCCGGACCCGGAAAAACGTGCCCGGCAATACGCCCACCAGCTCTCCGGGGGGATGTGCCAGCGCGTGATGATTGCGATGGCGCTCGCCACCTCGCCGGAACTGCTGCTAGCCGACGAGCCTACGACCGGGCTGGATGTCTCGATTGCGGCAAAGATTCTCGACCTGCTGCGCGAACTCGGCGCCAGGACGGGAGCTGCGATTCTGTTTATTACCCACGATCTGGGCGTAGTCGCCGAAATCTGTGACCGCGTCGTGGTGATGCATGCTGGTCAGGTGGTGGAAAGCGCGCCGGTGCGCACGCTGTTCCACAATCCGGCGCATCCCTATACGCGAGCGCTGGTGCGATCAATTCCAAGAATCGACCGCGATGTCTCAATGGAGCCGATCCCGGGTTCGGTACCGTCATTGCTCAATCCCCCGCCCGGCTGCCGCTACGTCGAGCGCTGCGATTGGGCCAGCGAGCGTTGCCGGTTGTCTCGTCCACCGCTGGCCGAGGTCGCAGCCGACCATCTCGTCGCGTGTTACGGATATGAGGAACGCCGTGGCGCTTGTTGAAGTCCGCAATCTGCAGATGCACTTTCCGCTCGGCGGAGTGAACGGCTTGCTGTCCCGACTGCGCGGCCGGCCGGAGCCCGTCGTGCGCGCAGTCGAGTCGGTGTCGTTCGATGTCGCTTCGGGCGAAACATTGGCGCTGGTCGGGGAGTCCGGATGCGGCAAGTCCACGGTGGCCCGATGCCTCCTGCGTCTGCTGGATCCGACTGCGGGGTCCATCCGTTATGACGGCGCAGAAATCGCTTCGCTTGACAGCGATGCGTTCGTTTCCTTTCGGCGCGACATCCAGATGGTGTTTCAGGATCCGACCGCTTCACTCAATCCACGACTGTCCGCGAGACGGATGGTTGAGGAAGCGCTTATGCTGCACACAAAACTCACGGCGGCGGAGCGCCGCGCCCGGGTCGACGAACTGCTTGAGGAGGTCGATCTCGGCCGCGGCCTTGGCGATCGATATCCCCATGAACTCTCCGGCGGACAACGCCAGCGCGTCAACATTGCCCGGGCGATCGCCACGAATCCCCGCTTCGTCGTGCTCGATGAGCCGACGTCGGCCCTCGACGTTTCGCTGCGATCGCGCGCGATCCTGCTGCTGGAGAAATTGCGGGACCGCCTTGGGCTCTCCTACCTCTTCATTTCGCACGATCTGGCGACCGTGAAGTATCTCGCGGGCCGGGTTGCCGTGATGTATCTTGGCACGATCGTGGAAGTGGGCGCGACGCGCGAGCTGTTCGCGAGACCGTTGCATCCCTATACCCGTGCCTTGCTCGCGTCGGTTCCTGTGCCGGATCCGGACGCCAAACGCGACCCCTTCACGCTGGCCGGCGAAATTCCCAGTCCCATGGACAATATCGTCGGATGCCGGCTGCGTGGCCGATGTCCGCTCGCGCAGCCCATCTGTGCAGAACCGGTGAAACTGAGGGAAATTGCGCCCGGACGGTTCGTCGCCTGTCATCTCGCCTGAGTGGGGCAAGCCAGCTTTTGTTCACTCTTAACAATCCAGGAGTTCCGCCATGGCTATTGTCAGATTTGTGTTCGCTGCGCTGAAGCCGGGAGTCGATCCCGCGGACTATGAGCGTTTCGAACGAGAGGTGGACTATGCGGTCTCGGCAAAATTGAAGACCATCGTCAGCTACCGCATCCACCGCATCACCGAAACCGGCGCCGGGCTGCGGGGTGGGCCCTGGGACTATATCGAGCGAATTGAGGTCACCAGTCGTGCTGCCTACGAAGCGGAGCTTGCTGTGGTCGGCAAGGAGCTCTTGATCGAACTTTATGAGAAGTACCTGGATAAATCCAAGACGGTCTCCGTGTGGTCGGAGCGAATCGAACCATGAGCTCTGCCGATTCCCGATTGACAGGGAAGGTCGCCCTCGTCACTGGGTCTTCCTCCGGCGCCGGGGCAGAGATCGCGCGCGAGTTCGGACGTTTGGGGGCCCACGTGGCCGTCCATTGCCGATCGAATCTCAAAGCCGCGAAGGAAGTGACGGAGCAGATCAGGCAGGAGGGAAATTTCGCGACGGCATTCCGCGCCGATCTGAGCAACGCGGCGGAGACTCGTGGTCTTGCCGCCGAGGTAACCCGGCAACTCGGCGCGGTATCGATCCTGGTCAACAATGCGGGCCCCTTTGCCGGTGCGTCGTTTCTCGAATTGAAGGAGCTGGACTGGGACACAGTGCTGGCAGCAAATCTGAAGGCGCCATTTCTGCTGATCCAGGAAATTGCGCCTGCGATGATGCAGCACGGCTGGGGCCGGGTGATCAATATCGGCGCCACGTCGGCGCTGGTCCGATCGCATTCGATCTATGGTCTAGCGAAGGCCGCCGTGGTTCACCTAACCGAGAGTCTTGCGCTTGAGCTGGCTCCCACTGTGACAGTAAACGCCGTCGTCCCCAGTCAGATCGCGAGTCCTCGCACCGATACAATGGAAGACTACAAGCGAGCCGCAATCGCGGGCACGCCGCTGGGACGGCTGGTGACTGAAACCGAGATTGCAAAAGTGGTCACACGGCTTTGCGAGCCCGAATTTGATTTCATGACCGGCCGCTCCATCGTTCTTGATGGCGGCCGAACCCTGCCCCGTTTCCCCCGCCTGGACATCGGGCCGGAATCTTGATGCCGTCGATCAGCCGAACGCAGCGCGCAGCTTAGGGACAACCCGCTCGGTATGTAGCATTGACCCCCTAGCCCGCCGGTTCACGCCGGCGGGCTATCTGAAAATCGCTTGGCTGGATTATTCGTAGACGTGAATGATGCGGCGCGTTTCGGAGTGAAAGATCACAGGCCTATCATTGATGATAGTATAGTGATGCCCACGCGGAACGTATTCCTCCGGCACTTCATAAGACTCATACGCGCCACGAGGTAGCTCGCGACCCACGGCAACCTCTTCGTCGTAGTGATACGATGGGCGGTTTTCGCGGACGATGTATTCCCGCAAAGGCTCACGACGCTCATAGGGAACCACGGCGCCTGTCGCAATCGCGGCGCCCGCGATCGCTCCAGCGATGGCGCCTGCAACGGCATCCTGAGCCAAGGCAGCACCAGGCGCGGCCAGCGCCAGGACGGCGATCGAAGCGGCAAAAATTCGGGTCAGCATCTTAATCTCCATGAACAAGGTGAGTTGCTCGGCGCTCCTTTGAGGTTGCCTCGCCGTGGTTAATAAGACCTTACGGAAGAAGTACCTCAAGTAATTCCGGCTCGATCCCGTTGATACACCGCCGAGAAGGGCCAATTGATGGTCTAATTTGGCGCCTCACTAACCTTTAAAGGCGCGGTAAAGGCGCGGTCGCCTTCACCAGGCGAGGCGAACAAAATACCGGCGCCTGTTTTCGCGGTGGTTACTTGGACATTTCGCGAAAAGCTTATAATTTTCAATGTGATAGATGGTGCTGCCAGACAGGATTGAACTGTCGACCTCTCCATTACCAATGGAGTGCTCAGTGCCATCAAGGCGGTCCCGCTGCGGCCTGCTTAGCAGCGCCAATTGCGGGCCAATCCGGTTCCCGATCTCGTCGCCGAGCGCCTGCGGCGCCTTGATCGGCCTGACCATGACCTCGAATTCGATCATTTCGCCGGCGGCGTCGAACTGGATGAGATCGACACCTTTCCGCTGCCATTTCCCGATATCAGAGCGTTTTCAAGCGAAGCGGAGACCGGTTCGCGTGAAGAAAACGCGACAAAACAAAACCATAGAGCGCGATCGGCAGCTCAACCCGATGCGATCGGCATCGTCGGGATTGCACGAAGGGCGAGCGAAAAACGACGGTTTCGGCGAGCGGCGGTGCCGGAACATCGTGGTTGCCGCTCGTGACAAAGCGATGCCAGCCGGCCAGGGTTTGTTGCGGCAACGGCGCCAGTGCATATGTTTCGGTCATCACCGGTTCTCCTGGTTGGGCATACCGGGGACGATCTTCCAAACCGTTCGAACAAAGCACGCCATGACCGACGAGCCAAAAGGACGTCCGAATGACCGCACCATCGCCCGCCAGAACCGGCTGCGCGACGCGTTGCGTGAAAACCTGAAACGGCGGAAGTCGCAATCCCGAGGCCGGACCGGTCAGACCACAGTGGCGCCGGAGCATGGTGCCTGCGGTCCAGAGTCTGCACCCTCGAAACAGGTCGAGCAGGATGAAACGACATAGTTCAAACAAATAATTCAATGGTGACTGCGTCATGTCGTCAGAATCCACGGCACTGAGCGGCATCGAGGACAGCGCGCCGCCGTCCGCGATGCATCCGCGTCACGAGCAGATATTTCCAGCCCTCACGCCTGCGGAAATCGGGCGCATGCGCCGGTTCGGGGAAGTCCGCCGTTACAAGGACGGTGACCGGCTCTTCGAAACCGGCAAGCCCGGTCCGGGGATGTTCGTTATCCTGTCGGGCCACGTTGCCATTACCCAGCGCGACGGTCTCGGTCGTGTGACGCCCGTGATCGACCAGGGACCGGGTCAATTTCTGGCCGAGATCGCCCAGCTCTCGGGCCGGGTCGCGCTGGTCGACGGCCACGCCGAGGGCGATGTCGAAACCCTGCTGATACCGCCGGAACGGCTGCGCGCGCTGCTGGTTGCCGAAGCCGATCTTGGCGAACGTATCATGCGGGCCTTGATCCTGCGCCGCGTCAGCCTGATCCAGGGCGGCGTCGGCGGTCCGGTCCTGATCGGATCGTCGACATCGGCGGATTTGATCCGGCTGCAAGGCTTTCTCACCCGCAACGGCTATCCGCACCATCTGCTCGATCCGGCCGCCGACAAGGATGCCGCCGACCTGGTCGCGCGCTATATGCCCTCACCGCAGGACCTGCCGCTGGTGGTTGCCGTCGACGGTACCGTGCTCCGCAACCCGACCGAATCCGCGCTGGCGCGCGCGATGGGTATGATCGGCGGTTTCGCCAGGAACAAGCTTTACGATGTCGCCATCGTCGGCAGCGGTCCTGCCGGCCTGTCCACCGCGGTGTATGCGGCCTCCGAAGGTCTCTCAGTGGCGGTGCTGGATGCGCGATCGTTCGGCGGCCAGGCCGGCGCCAGCGCGCGCATCGAGAATTATCTGGGCTTTCCGACCGGGATTTCGGGTCAGGCGCTGGCTGGTCGCGCCTTCACCCAGGCGCAGAAGTTCGGCGCCGACATGATGATCCCGATGCAGGTGGCCTCGATCGATTGCTCGCGGACGGATGGCGCCTTCGCGCTGGCGCTCGACTGTGGCGATGTGCTGCGCGCCAAATCGGTGGTGGTCGCGAGCGGGGCGCGCTACCGGCGCCCGGACATCGAGAAACTGGCCGACTTCGAAGGCCGCGGCGTCTGGTACTGGGCGTCGCCGATCGAGGCGCGGCTGTGCAAGGAGCAGGAGGTCATTCTGGTCGGCGGCGGCAATTCCGCGGGGCAGGCCGCGGTGTTCCTATCGGCCCATGCCAGCAAGGTCTATATGGTGATCCGCGGCGGCGGCCTCGGCGCCAGCATGTCGCGTTATCTGATCGAGCGCATCGAAGCGACGCCGAATATCGAGCTCGTGTTTAATACCGAGGTGGTAGCGCTCGAAGGCAGCGAGGATGCGTCCCTGGAGCGCGTGCGGTGGCGCAGTCGCCTGTCCGCTGAAGAAAGCACCATCGCCATTCGCAATCTGTTCCTGTTTGTCGGCGCCGACCCCGCCACCGGCTGGCTCGATGGCTGCGGCGTGGCGCTCGATCGCGGCGGTTTCGTCGTGACGGGAGCGCCGTCCGATGGACGTGAGGTGCAGCCGCTGGAGACCTCGGTGCCGGGCGTGTTCGCGGTCGGCGACGTGCGCTGCGGTTCGGTCAAGCGCGTCGGCGGGGCAATCGGCGAGGGCGCGCAGGTGGTGGCGGCGCTGCATGGATTTCTCGGCGACACCGCGAAACCGACGCTCTAGGATAAGACGCTCTAAGAGTCCGTCCGGAGACTTCACGCCGGATTGCAGAGTTTTCTGAGCATGAGGCGGATTGAGGCGAGGCGCAAGAACGCGAGCGCCTTTCGGTTGAG
>WNFI01062561.1_pt1 | contig 22763 bp, 19 predicted proteins | sample 5400471 | NCBI WGS metagenome assembly WNFI01 (sample SAMN13153348, study PRJNA577476) | soil metagenome | isolation source: 100 cm saprolite on Douglas fir-dominated hillslope | place: USA:California | collected 2013-09-17
GGCGTCGAGGATCGTGCTCTGCCCCGGCGCCTGCCGTCCTGTCGCCGCCGTCGCCGGCCCCTGCACCGGCGCCGCCCCCGGCACCGCTGCCGCCGCGCCCGCGCTCCGGCCGCCGAGGGCCTCGGGCATGAGCCACCGCACCTCCGGCAGCCGTCCCTCGTCGGCCACGGTCGCCGCGACCCGCGCCATCTGCAGCGGCGTGGCGATGACCTGCCCCTGACCATAGCCGGCCTGCGGCAGGGCGCTCTCGAGCGCCTGCGGCGTGTTGGGCCGGGCCATCGGGATGCCGAAGAGCTTCGCCGTTTCGAGCAGCGGCGCGGCGCCCACCCCGAAGGTGGCGAGCTGCGCGAAATAGGCGTTGCAGGAGTGGCGGATCCCCTTGTCGAGATCGACCTTGCCGTGGGGGGAGGTGACCGTGGGATCGTCGTGCACCAGCCGGCCGCGCACCCGGTTGCCGGCGCGGCGCTCCGGCAGCAGCAGCTTGCATTCGAAGGTCCTGCCGGCGAGCGCGGGATCCTTGCGCAGGGCGGCGAGCGCGGTCACCACCTTGAACGTCGAGCCGGGCGCGTAGATGCCGTAGCGGGCGCGGTCGAGCAATGGACCCCCCGCCCCGCCGGGGCCCGCTGCCGCCTCGGCCGGCAGGCGCTCCGGGAACGGGTAGGAGGCGGCGGCGAGCAGGTCGCCGCTGCCGGCGTCCAGCACCACCGCGGCGGCCCCGAAACCGGCCTGCGCCGCGGCTTTCTTCAGCACGTCCTCGGCGGCCAGCTGGAGCCGCACGTCCACCGTGAGCCGCACGGTGCGGTCGCGCCCCAGGATCTGCTTCACCCGCGGGTCTTCCGGCTCGTAGCGGTGGCGCAGCAGCGGCACCAGCTCGCGGTAGTCGACCACCACCTGCGGCGTCTCCGTGCCGTCCGGCTGCCGCACCCGCAAGACGCCGGCATAGTCGTCGTAGCCCTGCAGGCGGATGCGCGCGTCGCGCTCGGCGAACGAGGTGTTGTGGGCCGTCCAGTTCACCCGGTTGTTCAGGTCGCCGAGCAGATGGAAGGTCCGCCCGCCGAACGGATAGATCCGGCCGCGCCGGTCGGCGGCGGCCTCCCCGCCGAGGTCGGTCGCCCCGAGCTTCGCCAGCTCGTCGCGGCGGCGCTCGAGCTCGGCTGGATCGCTGGTCGCCAGGAGCACGCCGCCGCGGTCCACGATCGCGCCGCGCGGGATGGTCGCGGCGATGACGGCGAGGCGCGGGTTGTACTGGACGCGGCGCACGCCGTCCCCCTGCAAAACGACGGCGCCGCGGGTGAGGTAGCCGTCGGCCCGCAGCAACTGGAGATCGGCGACGCGCAGCAGCGCCAGGGCGGCGAACAGGCCGAGCCCCACGCCGACCCAGCGCGCGCCGCCGAGGAACGGCCGCACCGCGACGGGATCGGCGCGGCGGGCGGAGAGCCCGGCCAGCACGCCGGCGATCAGGAAGTAGGCCAGCATCGCCGAGCGGCCGGACGAGAGGAAGGGCGAGGTCACGCCGGAGAGCGGCAGCAGCCCGAGGACGCCGCCGGCGATGAGGGCGGTCTCGAGGGCGAGGAGCAGCGTGAAGCCGAGGGCGAGGAAGAAGCCGTAGGGGCTCCCCGCCCGCCGGGCGGCGCGCAGGCCGCGCTGCACCAGCAGCGCGTAGAGGAACGTCACGGCCAGCAGGCCGATGAAACCCAGCTCTTCGCCCAGCGCCGACAGCACCAGGTCGGTGTGGGCCTCCGGCACCAGGCCCGGGTCGCCCAGCCCGAGGCCGGTGCCGGCGGCGCCGCCGGCCGACATCGACCAGATCGCCTGCGCCAGGTGGTCGCCGCCGCGGAACCAGGTGTCCCATGGAGAGAGCCACATGCCGATGCGCTGGCCGACGGTGCGCGGATAGTGCAGCTTGTAGCCGGCGAAGAAGGCGAGGGCGACGAGCGCCAGCCCGACCAGCGGCATCGCGGGGCGGCCGCGCGCCACCGCGAACAGGATCAGGAAGAGGCAGGCCAGCACCAGCGCCGGTCCCAGGTCCTTTTGCAGGAAGAAGAAGAAGAGCACGATGCCGATGGCGATCGCCGGCGGCAGGACGTACTCGAGCCGCGGCAGGTGGAAGTGGCGCGCGGCGGCGCCGAGGGCGGCGCGCCGCTCCCGCACCTCGCGCAGCAGCTCCCAGCGGTCGGCGAAATAGCCGGCCAGGAAGAGGGCGATCAGGATCTTGATCAGCTCGACCGGCTGGAAGCCCAGGAAGTTGACCTTGGCGTCGCTGACCCCGGGGCCGCCGCCGAAGACGATCAGCAGCGCCGAAAGCAGCCCGGCCAGCGCCAGCGCCCAGGAGCTGCGCCGCGGCAGCGCCGTGCGCTCGAGGTCGACCAGCGCGCCGAGCAGGAAGAGCGCGCAGCCGCCGAGCACGCCCTGGGCGAAGCGGGCGTGCAGCGGCAGGTCGCGCAGTGGATCGCGCAAGCTGGCCATCATCACGAAGCCCAGGCCGCAGAGCAGCAGCAGGACCGGCAGCAGGATCTCGTCGCCCTGGAAGCGCCGCAGGCGAAGCACCAGGTGGGCGGCGGCGAAGGCGGCGACGAGGACGGCCGCGGCGATCACGAAAGAGGCCCGGTAGCCGGCCGCGGTGCGCACCACGAGCCGCGGCTTGAGCTGGCGCAGCTCGGCCGCGGAGAGCAGCGCCACCGAGTCCCGTCCCGAGGCGGCGAGCCGCGCCGCCAAACCGGGTAGGCGCCGCGCAGCCACCTCGGCCGCCGGCACCCTGAGCCGTCCCAGCTCGCCGACGTTGCCGAGCGGCCCCGCGGCCAGCCGCTCGTGGATGCGCTCGGCGACGAAGGAGCGCTCCTGCGGGGCCGGCAGGAAGGCGAGCGGCGGCAGCAGGTCGGCGGCGCCGGCGGCGGCGTTCAAATTGACGATCTCGCCGCGGGCGAGGCGCGCCTCGGTCTCGGGCAGCGGTCGCGAAACGGCGAGCCAGGTGAGGACCATCGCCGGCACGACGACCAGGGCGGACAGCGCCAGGAGGGCGGCCTCGCGGCCGCGGCGCGCCTCGCCGGGCAGGCCGGCGGAAAGCGGACCGGCGGTTGGCCGGCGCTGGCGGTCCGCGGCGCGGCTGATCGTCACTCCCATCAGCTCTCCTTACGTGATGTCCCGGGCCCGCGTTGCACGGCGAATCGCCAGCCGTCGCGGCTCTCTCCGCCCAGGTGGCCGCCGGCCGCCGCGGACGCCTGAACCTTCAGCCGCCACGGGAGTGCCTGGGCCCCTCAGCCGCCGCCGGGTGGCCGCCGGCCGCGGAACTCCCGGCTGAGCGCCCGGCCGAGCCGCTCCCAGAAGCCGAGCTGGTGGAACGTCGACAGCCGCGCCTCGACCGCGTGCAGATGCGCCTCGGCCTGCTGGAGGTTGCCGCCGGCATAGGCGAAATCGGAGATGTCGCCGTAGAAGCGGATCGCCTGCTCGAGGTCTTCGCGCGCCTGCCGCAGGAGCTCGATCTCGGCGTCGCTGCCGCGCGGCCGCTGCGCCGCCCGCGCCTCGAGCGCCAGCCCCTGCATGCGGAAGGCGTCGGCGAGCATCGCCGTCTCCCGCTTGCCGATCCGGTAGCCGCGCCGGCCCAGCTCGCCGAGGGTCTTCTGCAAGGCGACGAGGTCGAACATGTCGTAGGCATAGATCCGGGCCAGGCCCAGGTAGGGGTCCGGCCAGTTGGGATCGATGCGCGCCGCCTCCTGGAACTCCTCGATGGCCTGGCGGCTCATCGCGAGAGCCTGCTGGCGCTCGCCCTGGTTGCGCAGCGCGATCGACGCGATGCGGTCGAGGTGGGCGCGGGAGTAGAGCATGCGCGCGCGGATGGCGCGGTTGTGCGGCGCGATCTGCGCGGCGGCATGGTAGGAGCGATAGGCGGTCTCCCAGCCGCGCTGGCTGGCCGTCGGATCGTCGCCGTGGTAGCTGTCGAGGATGCGGGCGCCGGCCGCGCTGAGCGACTTCAGGATCTCGTCGCCGACGCCGAAGAGATCGGGCGAGAGCAGGCTCCACGACGACGCGTCCGAGTACCGCTGCGCGATGGCCTCGAGGTCGGGATGCACCTCGGCCAGCTCGCGCCGCAGCTGCTTGGCCTGGTTCCAGGCCCAGAGCTGGGAGGAGGCGAAGGCGAGCAGGAGAAGGGCCGCGAGGAGCACCAGCGCCCGGCGCAGGAATCGCCGCCGGCGCGGCGCTGCCGGGGCGATGAGCGATGCGGTGCCTGCCGATCCCACGTCCTGACCAAGCGGGTCCGGCGCCGAGCCGGCGCCCTCGCCGGTGCGGCGGGTGGACTCGGCCGGCTCGCTCGCCTGGCCCAGCCCTGCTGCCGCTGCCGCACCCGGTTCGCCCGGCGCCGCGCGCGCGCCCAACGGGCGGTCGGTGCGGCGGATGGCCTCGGCGGCGTGCAGCTCGTCGGGGGCGAGCGGGCGCACCGTCCGGCGGGTGGCGTGGAGATCGCCGGCGGCACCGCCCTGGGCGTCGGGCGCCAGCGGCCTGCCGTCGCGCAACGCCTCCAGGTCGCTCTTCAGCTCGGCGGCGCTCTGGTAGCGGCGTCCGACCTCGAAGGCGAGCGACTTGTCGACCACCTGGACGAGCCCCGGCGAGCTGCCGTCGGGAAGCGGCAGGGGGGGCACTCCGTGCCGGATGGCCTGCTCGAGCTCCTCGGGAGTGTTGCCAGGAAAGGGGCGGCGCCCCGAGACCATGGCCGCGAGGACCACGCCGACCGCCCAGAGGTCGGAGTGGCGGTCCACGACGCCGCGCTCGAGGCGCTCGGGAGGGGTGTAGGGCAGACTGCCGAAGAGGTTGACGGTGAAGCGCCGGGTCTGGGAGAGGTGCTTGGCGATGCCGAAATCGAGCACCCGCACCCGGTCGTCCTCTTGCAGGCGGATGTTCTCGGGCTTGATGTCGCCGTGCACGATGCCGAAGATCCGCCGGCCCCCCACCTCGGCCGAGAACTCGTGGCAGATCTCGAGCATGGTGACCAGCTCGAGGGCGATGGCGACCGCCCGCGCCTCGGGCAGCGGGCCGCGGGTGAGGACCTCCGAGAGATCGGTGCCGTCCACGTACTCCATCGCCACCCAGAAGAAATCGCAGTCCTGCCCGTCCTCGTAGACCGCCGCTACCTGCGGCGCGACCGCGGCGAGCTGCGCTTGCAGGGAGAGGCCGTTCTTCTCGGCTTGCAGCATCTCCGGATCGGTCTTCGAGACCCGCACCACCTTGAGCGCCACGCAGCGCTCCTGCCGCGGGTCCCACGCGAGCAGGACGTCGCCGATCGCGCCGCGGCCCAGGAAATCCCGGATCGCGAACCGGCCGACGGTCTGCTGGCCGGCCAGGTGGACCGTCACGGATGCCTCCCGGGAGCCCGCTGCGCTGCCGGCGCCCTCGCCGGCGGCGCGGCGCGCGGGGCGACGACCCGCACCGCCTGCTCGCGGGGCAGCCCGCCGAAAGCGTTCCAGCGGAAGACCTCCTCGGCGCGCTCCGCGGTGGTCAGAACGACGCCCGGCCCGCCGTTGCCCTCGATCCGGTTGTCGGCGAGCAGCGGCACGGCCGCCTCGCGCACCTCCACACCAGGCGCCGGGGCGCCCGGCCCCGTGCCGTTGCCGCTGATCAGGTTCGACAGCAGGCGCGGCGCGGCCTCGCCCGCCACGGCGACGCCGGGGCCGCCGTTGGCGTGGATGAAGCAGTAGCGCACCGTCGAGCGGTCGGCGCCCGTGATCGCGATGCCGGCCCCCGCGGCGCCGGTGATCTCGACCTCGTCGAGCACCACCTCCGAGCTGTGGAGGCGCACCCCCGCGCTCCAGGGCGCCTGCGGAGAGCCCACGATGCGGAATCCGGCCAGCCGGGCGCCGTGGACACCGCTGGCCGCCACCGCCGGCGCGCCGCTGCCGCGTCCAGCGTCCTCGGGTGGCAGCAAGAGCGCGGCGCGCGAGGGGCGGCTCACCACGCTGACGCCGTCGCGCAGCGTGAGGCGCTCGCGATAGCGGCCGGGCGAGACCTCGACCGTCTGCCCGGACCGCGCCTGCGCCAGCGCCTCGCCGATGGTGGCGAAGCGGCCGTCGCCAACTCCGACGACGAGAACCGCCGGCGTCTTCCGGACGCTGCCGGCGAGGCTCTCCGCCCAGCGCCAGAGCGGCTCGTGGTAGCGGTAGATCGCGAGCGCCGCCAGCACCGCCGCCGTCCCTGCCAGCAGCGACTTGCCCAGGCCCCCGGATCGGCCTGGTCGCGGAGAGGGCGTCGGCTGCGCCCGAGGCCACCGGCATCAGGGAGCGTTTACCGGTTTGGCGCCGGCGCATGGCCTCGGCGAATCGCTCCCCCTCGACCAGGACAGCCGAGACGTTGTCCTTGCCGCCGGCGGCGTTGGCGCGCTCGATCAGGGCGCGCACCGCGGCGCTCGGCGATGCGGAGTTGGCCTCTATCGTGCGCAGGATGTCCTGCGACGGCACCATGTCGGAGAGTCCGTCGCTGCACAGCAGCAGCGCCCCGTCGGGCGCGAACGGCACCTCGAGGATGTCGATCCAGCTGGCGTCGTCCGGCTCGTGAGGTCCCGAGCCGACGTCGCGGAAGATCTCGTTGCGGCGCGGGTGACGCATCGCCTCGAGCTCCGAGAGGTCGCCGGCGTCCTCGCGGGCACCGACCGGCGAGTGGTCGGGGGTGACCTTCCTGATCTCGCCGGGGGAAACGGAATAGAGGCGGCTGTCCCCCACCTGGCCGACCGTGACCTTGGTACCGTCGAGGACCGCGACCGTGAGTACGCAGGCCATGCCGGCAAGTGAAGCGTCGGCCTGGGCGCGCTCGTAGATCTGGCGGTTGGCGAGGGCGATGGCTTCGCGCACCAGGCGGGCCGAGTCGGTGGTGCGCCGGGAGAGCCTGGCGCGCAGGATCTCGAGCGCCGTCTCGGCGGCGACCTCGCCGGCCGATTCGCCGCCCACCCCGTCGATGACCGCGAAGATCCCCAGCTCCGGCTCGCAGAGCACCCGGTCCTCGTTGTTCGCCCGCTCGCGGCCCGGGTCGGTCGCCGCGGCCGCCTGCAGGGTGCGTGTGCTGGCCATGGAGGGCCGACCTACCGCTGCCGCCGCCGCTCCGCGAAGGCGGCCCAGGCGAGGACCGCCACCGCGACGGCGAGGGCGGCGAGCAGCAGCAGGCGGGCGTGGAAGAGGCCGGTCAAGGTTTGCCGGTCCTCTCGAAATCGAGGAAGACGATGCCGGCGAGGCCGATGCGGGCGCGGTCGGGCAGGTCGAGCCAGCGGTCCAGATCGCGCTCCGCGTCGCCGGCGCCCTCGAGGCTGGGCGGCAAGGCCTTGCCGTTGACCGTGGTGCCGAGCTTCGAGAGGTCCTTGATGAGGAAGGCGCCGCTCTCGGGCACGCGCCGCAGCCGCGCATGCTCGCGAGAGACGTCGAGGGAGGTCTCGAGCCGCAGATCGACCCAGACGTCCGGCGCGTCGCGGCCGATGACGATCTCGTCCTTGACCACCCAGAACTCCTTGGCGCCGCCGTCGTCCTTGTAGGCGATGCGGGCGTGGGCGGTCGTGGGGTCGGCGCTCTCGCGCTGGCTGGTGGCGCGGCCGAGACGCCGGGTGGTGGAGATGCGATGGGTGGGGGCTCCGGAGCCATAGCCGGTGGCGGGCTGCTGCGCGAACTCCGACACCACCTGGATGTCGCCGGGCTGGAGGGCCCCGTTCGGGTCCTCCTGGAAGCGGATGAACCAGCGGCCTTCGGCGGAGACGAAGCGCGGCGGCGCGGCCGCTTCCTCGGCGCGGTCCTTGCGCCGCGGGCGCAGGGGCGCGAGCAGGCGGCCGATGGCCGGCGTGGCGCCGCGGTTCAGCTTGCCGATCTCGCGCTCCAGCAGCTCCTTGGCCTCAGCCTCGAGCTCGCCGAAGATGGTGCGCAACCGCTCGTAGTCGGCGGTGTGCAGGTAGATCTGGTAGAGGCTGGGCGCCACGGTCTTGGTGACCAGCGGCTCCAGGCTGCTCCGCATGTTCTCGGCGACCGCCAGGATGACGTCCCGCCCGGTCGCGCGCTCGTGGCTCACTGGCTTCCTCCTGGGCCGCGCTCGTCGTGGCTCACCGCTTCCGGAGTATACCGGGGCGCCGCCGGAACCAGCGTCAGGCTGCACCTTCCTGGGCGACGGCGAGCACCAGCTTGCCGATGTTCTCGCCGCGGAAGAGCTTCAGCAGGCTGTCGGGAAAGGTCTCAATGCCCTCGACGACCTGCTCGCGGGTCTTGAGCTTGCCGGCGGCGATCCAGCCCGCGATAGCGCGCGTCGCCTCCGGGTAACGGCCGGCGTAGTCGAACACCACCATCCCCGTCATGCTCGCGCGCTGGACCAGCAGCGCCAGGTAGTTGGCGGGCCCCTGGACCGGCGCCGTGCGGTTGTACTGCGAGACGGCGCCGCAGATGACGACCCGGGCGCCGCGCGCCAGTCGGGTGAGCGCGGCGTCCAGGATGTCGCCGCCGACGTTGTCGAAATAGACGTCGATCCCCTGCGGGCAACGCTCCCGCAGGGCGGTCTTCACGTCCTCGGACTTGTAATCGATCGCGGCGTCGAGGCCCAGCTCCTGCACGAGGTAGCTGCACTTCTCGGCGCCGCCGGCGATGCCGACGGCGCGGCATCCCTGGAGCTTGGCGATCTGGCCGACCACCATGCCGACGGCGCCGGCGGCGCCCGAAACGACGACGGTCTGGCCGGCTGCCGGCCGGCCGACGTCGAGCAGGCCGAAGTAGGCGGTCATGCCGGGTGGGCCGAGAGCGCCGAGGTAGACCGGCAGCGGGGCGAGCGCCGGGTCCACCTTGACGATCCCTGTGCCGTTCGAGATGGCGAGCTCCTGCACGCCGAAGGCGCCGGCGACGTGATCGCCGGGGGCGAAGCCGGGATGCTGCGAGGCGATCACGCGGCCGACGCCGCCGGCGCGCATGACCGCGCCGATCTCGACCGGCGGGATGTACGACTTGCCTTCGTTCATCCAGCCGCGCATCGCCGGGTCGAGCGAGACGTAGAGCACCTTGACCAGCAGCTCGCCGGCGCCGGGCTCACCGACCGGCTCTGCCGAAAACGTCCAGTCGCTGCGCTTCGGCAACCCGACCGGCCGGCTGGCGAGCCGGAAGCAATGATTGACGAGGTTCATGGTGGGCCTCCGCCGCCACAGTGCCGGCCGCGCCCGGATGGCCGGCAGGCTCGCGGACGGACTATAGCCCGCTCGATCCGCGACGCCGCTGGCCGCACATCCATAGAAGCCGTTTAGAGGCTATGGTTGACCCGAGATGAAGACCACGGTCGAGATCGACGAGGCCTTGCTCCAGCGCTCCCGAGAGCTCGCCCGGCGGGAAGGAACCACTCTGACTGCCCTGATCGAGGAGGGCTTGCGGGCTGCTCTGGACCGGCGTGGCCACCATGCGCCCTACCGATGGCCCGATCTCAGCGTCGGCGGCCAAGGGCTGGTTCCCGACGTCGGAAACGGGACTTGGGAGAGGGTCTGCGAGCGGATCTACAGTGGGTCGATCGGGAACCGCCGCCGGGGGGATGCCGTCTAAGGAGGTGAATCGAGACCCGGCCGGACGCCCCCCCGGCGAGCGACGGCGCCGTCTCACCCTGGCAAGGAGCTGGCGATGTTCGACGGTCCGTCTCGCTCCGTGACCGCGTCCCTCCGGTGGGCCGCGGCGACCGTGGTGGCTCTGGTCCTTTCAACGGTGGCCGGGATTGCCGCCCTGGCTGCGAGATCTCCTGCCGCCGCGCCTTCGCAGTCCCGGCAGGCCGTGGCCCCGCCCGCCGCGCCCTCGCAGCCCCGGCCGGCCGCCGGGCCGGCCGCTACGACCCCGGGGAGCGTGGTGCCCGTGCCGCCGGTCTCGAATGCCGAGCTCGCCCGGGCGCGGATCGAGATGGAGCGCACGATGTGCTACGGGCACTGTCCCGAGTACGAGGTAACCCTCTCCGGGAGCGGCAAGGTGCTCTATGACGGCAAGGAGAACGTCAAGGTGAACGGCAGGCGGCGTGCCAGGATCGATCGGGAGAAGGTGAGGCAGCTGCTCGGGGCGTTCGACCGGGCGAAGTTCTTCGACCTGCCGGCAGCGGGACGGGACTGCGCCTGTCCCAGCTACACCGATCTGTCCTCCGCCGTCGTCACGCTGACCTGGCGCGGACGCACCCGGCGCCTCGACCACTATCACGGCTGCACCTGCGCGACCCAGGCGCTCTTCGACCTCGAGCGCCAGATCGACCAGGCCGCGGGCACCGATCGATGGGTGGGAGACCGTGGCGGGCCGCTGGCCACGAGCGGTCCCCATCCGCCGCACCAGTAGCGGCGGCTCCCGGATCAGCGCAGCCAGCTTTCGAGCTGGACCCGCTCGTCGGTGGCGGCGTCCCGGTACTTGACGATCACCGGCGTGTAGAGGGAGAGGCCCCACTCCTTCCCCATGCCGCGGCTGACCGCCCGCGAGCCCGGCACCACCACGGCGCCGGCGGGGATCACCAGCGGGGCGTCCTCCGCGGCGCGATGGATGGTTTCGCGCACCAGGTCGTAGACCGGCGTCGAGCGGGTGAGGATGGTGCCGGCGCCGAGGACCGCGCCGCGCTGGACCACCGTGCCCTCGTAGACGCCGCAGTTGCCGCCGATCAGCACGTCGTCCTCGACGATCACCGGCAGCGCGCCGACCGGTTCGACGACGCCGCCGAGCTGCGCCGCCGCCGAGAGGTGGACCCGCCGGCCGACCTGGGCGCAGCTGCCGACCAGGGCGTGCGAATCGATCAGCGAGCCGTCGCCGACGTAGGCGCCGGCGTTGATGTACATCGGCGGCATGCAGGTGACGCCGCGGCCGAGGTAGACGCCGTCGCGAATCGCGGAGCCGCCGGGCACGACACGCACCCCCGAGCCCGGCGCGATCCGCAGCAGCGGATAGGTGTCCTTGTCGCGGAAGGGGAGATGGGGGCCGTCCGCGGCGCCCACCGTCAGGTCGACGATCCTCCCCAGGCGAAAGCCCAGCAGCAGGCCCTGCTTCACCCAGGGGTTGACCCGCCAGCCCCAGGGCGACGCCGGATCGGGTTCGGCGGCGCGCGCCACGCCCTCGTCGAGCGCCTGCCGGAAGCGCGCCAGCAGCTCGTAATGCTCGGGGCCGGCGGCGACCGGCGGATCCTCGTAGAGGCGCTCGATGAGAGCTTGCAGCGCGGCCAGGTCCGCGGCGCCGATGGCCGTTTCAGCCGCGCCGGCCTTTCTGGCCGCTGCCGCCGCTTCGGCCGCTCCCGCCTCTCTCGCCGCGTCCGCCTCCCGCCCTTCGGGCATGCGCGCCGGTCAGCCCTCGGCGGACCGCTGCTCGGCGCCGGTTGGAGCCGCCGCGGCCAGCGGCGCCAGACCGAGCTCGAACAGCACCGCTTCGATGCGCGCCAGGCTCTCGGGACGAGGCGGCACAGCCGGCAGGCGAAACACCGGCTCGAGCAAGCCGAGCAGGCCGAGAGCGGCCTTGGCCGGGCCGGGATTGGATTCGATGAACATCACTTCCATCAGCTTCTGTAGCCGGCGCTGCAACCGCCGCGCGCCGGTGAAGTCCCCGTCAAGGGCGAGGGCCGTGAGCCGCGCCATCTCGCCGGGGACGACGTTGGAGACCACCGAGATGACGCCGGTGCCCCCCAGCGCCACCACCGGCAGGGTGAGCGCGTCGTCGCCGCTCAACACGGCGAAGCTGTCCGGCACCTGGATGAACAGCGAGGCGATCTGCGAGAGGTTGCCCGAGGCTTCCTTGACCGCCGCCACGCGCTCGATCTGGGCCAGGCGCGCGAGGGTCGCGGGTTCGACGTTGAGGCCGGTGCGGCCCGGCACGTTGTAGACCACGATCGGCAGGCGCGTCGCGGCGGCGATCTCCCGGTAGTGGGCGACCAGCCCCTCGGGGGTGGGCTTGTTGTAGGGGGGCGTGACGGTGAGCAGGCCGTCCACGCCGAGCGCCTCGACGTCCCGGGCGAGCGCGGCGACGGCGCGCGTGTCGCTGCCGCCCGCGCCGGCGAGGACCGGCACCTTGCCTTTCGCCTCCTCGACGGTGATCTCGATCACCCGCAGGTGCTCGGCGCGGCTGAGCGTCGGGTTCTCGCCGGTGGTGCCGCATGGCACCAGGAAATGGATCCCCTCGTCGATCTGGCGGCGCACCAACCGGCGCAGCGCTTCCTCGTCGAGCGAGAGGTCGCGCCGGAAGGGAGTGACCAGGGCGGTGCCGCATCCTCGAAACATCTCGTCAATCCTCCACTGGTGGGTCGTCTGGCGCGGCCGGCGTGCCCGCCGCGGGCGGCGCCGCGCTCGCCGCGGCGACCTCCTCCCAGACGTCGCTCCAAGCGTACACGCCGCGCCGGCCGAGCACCCAGCGGGCGGCGCGCAACGCGCCCTGCGCGAAGCCGGCGCGGCCGCGCGCTTGATGCTCGAGACGGATGGTATCAGCCTCGGAGTCGAAGCCGACGACGTGGGTGCCGGCAATCGCTCCGGCGCGGTTGCTGGCGACGTCGAGCGGCCGCGCGTAACCGGCGCGCTCCATCACCTGGCGCAGCTCCTTCAGGGTGCCGGACGGCGCGTCCCGCTTGCGGCGGTGGTGGATCTCGTAGAGCCAGGGATATGGCGATGCCGAGCGGCGCCAGGCGCTCGACGGTCTCGGGCACCGCGTCGGCCGTCGAGAAGTCGATCGCCACCTCGATGCCGCGCAGCCGGCCGGCGTCGAGCGCGGCGCCCGCGCGGCGGTCCGCGCCGGTGTAGCGCAGCGCCACCTCGAAGCCGTGCCGGGCCGCCAGCTGCTCGACCAGCCGCCCCATGGCGCCATGGCCGATCAATGCGAGGCGGGTCATCTCGGGCAGTTCTCCTAGCCGTCGCGGACCCACGAGTCGCGGGAGGCGACTCGGCGGCCGGCGTTGCGGACGTCGCGGGCCGGGTGCGGCTCCGACTCCGGCATCATACGAGCGGCGGCGGCGGTTCGGTCAATCGACCGCCGCCCCGGTCATGCCCGAGCCGTTGGCGGGTGCCGGCCGGCGGCCGTGCCGCACGCGAGCTCGGGAAGGCCGGCGCCGGCTACTCCACGACGGCCGGGCCGCCGTCAGGAAAGAGGCGGCCGTGAAGGGCTCCGGCCGCCGCCGGCAGGTCCTCCATCTCGACCAGGCAGCGCACCGCCGGGGCGGCCGCGCCGGCGACCACCAGGCGCGGCTGGAGGTCCGCCGCCGCCTCCAGGGTGCGCGCCAGCAGACCGGGGTCGCCGGCGAGGTCCTCCGAGACCAGCGAGACCACCGCACGGCCGTGCAGCACGCCGATCTCGCCGGCGGCGGCTGCCAGCGCTTCGCGCACCTCGGGAAGACGCTCGGCGCGATCGAGCGCCAGGTGCGCGCCGCCGCCGTCGAGACGCAGCACCAGCAGGGCCGGGCGCAGCCGCTCGACCACCTCCTGGACCAGGCCGGCGAAGGCGCCATCGGCCGCGCCTGGTAGTGGGGTGCCGGCGCCCGCGCGGGGCGCGACGTGCAGCAGATGAGCGTTCGACCGGCAGGCCAGCGACTTGACGCTCACCGGCGGCTCGGCGCTGCGCCGGCCGATCAGCGTGCCCTCTCCGCCGGGATCGAGCGAGTTGAGGATGCGGATGGGGATGCCGGCTCGGCTGGCCGGTCCGAGGGTCCCCGGGTGCGGTTTCTTCGCGCCGGCACAGGCGAGCTCGAGCGCCTCGGCGAAGGACAGCGTGCGGATGCGGCGCGCCCCGGGGACCAGCCGGGGATCGGCGGTGAGGATGCCGTCGACGTCGGTCCAGAGCTGCACTTCGCCGGCGCCCAGCGCGGCGCCGACGATCGCGGCGGAGAAGTCGGAGCCTTCCTTGCCGAGAGTCGTGACGGCACCGTCTCGGGTGGCGCCGATGTAGCCGCCCAGCACCGGGATGGTGCCGGCGGCGAGCAGCGGCAGGATCGCCGCTCGCAGTCGCGAGTCGGTGTCTCCATAGAGCGGCCGCGCGCGGGTGAAAGCGTCGTCGGTCACGATCACCCGGCGGGCGTCGATCCAGGCCGCCGCGATGCCGAAGCGTGGCAGCGCCAGGGCCATGATCTCGCTGGCCAGCACTTCGCCGAATGCCGCGGCGGCGTCGGCGTCGCGCGGCGTCAGAAGGCGCGCCTCCGCCAGGCGCCGCAGCAACTGCCGCAGCTCGCCGAAGGTGCGCTCGATGGCCGCCGACAGGCGCACCAGGTCCGCCGGCGCCACCGCGGCCGCGGCTTCGCGCCGGTGGAGCTCGTGCAGCGCTTCACACCCTGCCAGCGCTTCCGCCAGGCTGCCGGCGGCGGCGGCCTCCGCGCTGTCGAGCAGGCTGCGGGTGGTCTTGCCAATCGCCGAGACCACCACCACCGGCCGCGCGGCGAGGTGCCCGCGGAGGATGGCGGCGACCCGCTCGAATCCCGCCGCCCCGTCCAGCGAACTACCCCCGAACTTGCAAACGATCACCCGGCGGAGTCTAGCTCAGCGCTCGCGCTGACCGGCTGCCGCGCCGGCTGGACGGACTGGACGCGCCAAATTGACCACCGGCATGGGCGGCGGTAGAGTCGCGGCTCTGGTCGAGCTCTCCGAATGGAAACCCGGCACATCGGCTCGCTGCAAGTCTCGATCGTCGGGCTCGGCTGCAACAACTTCGGCTGGCGCCTCGACCTCGAGCGCACGCGGCAGGTGGTCGAGGCGGCGCTCGGCGCCGGCATCACCTTCTTCGACACCGCCGACATGTACGGCGGCACCCGGAGCGAGGAGTTCCTGGGCCAGGCCCTCGCGGGGCGCCGGGACACCGTGGTCCTGGCCACCAAGTTCGGCTGGAGGATCGACGACGAGCGGCCGGGCGGCGCCAGCCCACGCTACCTTCGTCAGGCGGTGGAAGACAGCTTGCGGCGCCTGGCGACGGATCGCATCGACCTCTACCAGCTGCACAAGCCCGATCCGCTGACCCCGATCGGCGAGACGCTGGCCCTGCTGGACGAGCTGGTCCGCGCCGGCAAGGTGCGGGAGATCGGCTGCTCCAACTTCTCGGTCGAGCAGCTGCGCGAGGCCCGGGCCGCGGTCCGCGAAGGCGCCGCCCGCTTCGTGAGCGTGCAGAACCAGTACAGCCTGCTGCACCGCGATCCCGAGCGCGGCGTGCTTCAGGAGTGCGAGCGCGAGAGCCTCGCCTTCCTGCCGTTCTTCCCGCTTGCCAGCGGGCTGCTGAGCGGCAAGTACCGGCGCGGTGCGCCCGACCCCGGCACCACCCGGCTGACCGCGACCGCGAGCATGAAAGAGCGTTTCCTCACCGCGCGCAACCGCGTGGCCGCCGAAGCGCTCGCCGAGTTCGCCGCGGCGCGCGGCCATACCCTGCTCGAGCTGGCGTTCTCCTGGCTGGCGAGCCACCGCGCCGTCGCCTCGGTGATCGCCGGCGCGATGTCGCCCGAGCAGGTGCGCGCCAACGCCGCCGCGGCCGGCTGGCGGCTGTCCGCGGACGAGCTCGCCGAGGTGGACAGGCTCGCGCCGCTCGGCGATCGAGTCCCGCCGGATCACAGCCGCTGACCCGTCCCATGTCCGACATCGACCGCTCAGCACTGCGCCTCGCCTGGCCAGGCGTAGCTGGCGCGTTCCTGGCCGTCGCCGTTGCCGCCGCTGTTACCGCCGCCGCCGCGCCCGCGCCGCCTCCCGCCTCGGTTTCCGCCGCAACCGCCGCGCCGGGGCAGGACTATGCCTTGCGGCTCACCCGGACCCCGGCGGTGGGCGAGAAGCGGCTCGTCGCGGGCTCCATGCAGATCGACGATCGCGCCAGCGGCGGCCCCCGCGCCGGCGCCCCCGATCAGCGGCAAGTCGCGACCATCCGCTACGTCGTCGCGACGGAGATCCTGGCCGTGAGCGCCCAGGGCAACGCCCAGCGGGCCGCTCTCACCGTGCGGCGGCTCACCAAGGAGAGCGGCGGCGTCACCGTCGAGCTGGCCAAGCCCGGAGCGGTGGTGGAGGGGCGGCTGGCAGGGCATGAGCGGGTCTTCGAGCTGCAAGGAGCCCGGCTCGCGCCGGACCTGCTGCAGGCCCTCGCGGCGGCGGTGGCGTTGCGCGCCGACGACGAGCCGAACGACGACGACCTGTTCGGCACGCCCCGCCCGGTGCGGGTGGGCGAGAGCTGGCCGGTCAACACCGCCCTCCTCGCCAGGACCGGGGCGCTGAGCGCCGCGTTCGACCCCAAGGACGTCTCCGGCACGGTGACCCTCGCCGCGGTGAAGGCGGTGGGCGGCGTGTCCTGTCTCGAGGTGCGCTGGAAGCTCGACGCGCGCCACGGCGCGTTCAAGCCCGGCAGCCTGCCAGCCGGCCTTTCAGGCGTCATGACCTCGACCTCGGTATCCGGCTCGACCGTGCTGCCGGTCGACGCCAAGCTGCCGCCGGTCAGCCGCGAGACGGCGATCGCGGGCGTCGGCGACCTCATCGGCACGAGCGGCGACGGCAGCACCTTCAACGTCCACCACGAGCTGCGCCAGGTGATCCATGTCGATCTGTCGCCGCTCCGCTGACGCCCCGCGGCCGGATGCGGAGGTTGGGTGGGATGGAGCAACCGGCCGCGGGCGCGCCTGCAACCAGCGGGTGGTTCCTTTCGTATGTGGAGCGGAAGCCCAGGAGGTCCCCAATATGCGTAATCTCGCCCGATTCGTTGCCATGATCCTTCTTCCGGCCGCCCTGCTGCCGGCTGGCGCGGCTGCCACGGCCGCCGCGGCGCCAAGACCGGCCGGCCGCCTCAAGCCCTGTCACGTCGAAGGAGTCCAGCAGGAGGTGCTATGCGGCACCTACCCGGTGTGGGAGGACCGCACGGCGCGGCGCGGCCGCAAGATCGACCTCAACGTCGTGGTGCTGCCGGCGCTCTCCGCCGATCGGGCGCCGGACGCGATCGTCGTCTTGGCCGGCGGGCCGGGGGGGGCGGCCACCCGGGATGCAGCCGGCCTCGCGGATGACAAGGAGCTGCGCAAGCGCCGCGACATCCTGGCGGTGGACCAGCGCGGCACCGGCCGTTCGAACCCGCTCGATTGCGATTTCTACGGCCCGGACTCGCACGCCAAGGGCGCCGATCCGAAGCTCCTGGCGGGCGATCTCTTTCCGCCGGAGGCCGTCCGCCGGTGCCGCGACCGCCTCGCCAAGGTCGCCGATCTGCGGCTCTACACCACCGCCCTCGGCATGGACGACGTCGACGAGGTGCGCGCCTGGCTCGGTTACGACAAGGTCGATCTCTTCGGCGGGTCCTACGGCACCCAGGCCGCCCAGGTCTTCCTGCGCCGCCACCCCCGCGTCGTGCGCAGCGTCGTGCTCGACGGCGTGGCGCCGGTCGACGAGCCCATCCCGCTGCATCATGCCTACGCGGGCAAACGGGCAGTGGACATCCTGTTCGCGGAATGCGCCGCCGAGCCGGCCTGCCACGCCGCCTTCCCGCACCTCGACCAGGAGCTGCAGGCGGTGATGGCGCGGGTCGATCGCGGCGTCAAGGTGGCGATCCCTGACGCCAAGACCGGCGGCACCGTCGAGGTGACCCCGAGCCGCGGCCTGCGACCGCATCCTCCAGATGGGCATGGGCTTCTCGGTCACCTGCGCCGAGGACCTGCCGTTCATCGACGACGCCACGGCGGCGCGGGAGACCGCCGGCACCCTGCTCGGCGACTACCGCATCCGCGAGCAGAAGCGGGTGTGCGCCGACTGGCCGCGCGGCAGCATCCCTCCGGACGAGCGCGTGCCGGTGCGCTCCGCAGTGCCGGTGCTGCTGTTTTCCGGCGAGCGCGATCCGGTGACCCCGCCGGAGTTCGGGGAGCGCGTCGCCAAGGGGTTTCCGAACAGCCTGCACGTGGTCATGCTGCACGGCAGCCACGGCGCCGAGGGGCCTTGCGCCACGGCGTTGACCCACCGGTTCGTCGAGCAGGCTTCGGTCAAGGGGCTCGACGCCTCCTGCGCCGCGAAGACGCCGCCGACCAAGTTCGAGCTCGCGGTGCGCGTCGAGGCGCATCTCGACCCGAAGCTCCTCGACAGCTACGCCGGCACCTACGCCCTGGAGGGTTTCAGCCTGACCTTGACGCGCCGGGGGGATCACCTGGTCGCCGAGTTGTCCGGCCAGGGCGAGCTCGAGCTCTTCGCCGACGCCAAGGATCACTTCTTCGCCAAGTCGGAGGATCTGGAGCTGCAGATCGTGCCAGGCCCGGCCGGCGCCGCCCCCCGGATCGTCGTCCACGCCGGCAGCGAGGAGATGCACGGCCAGCGGATCCACTGAGCGCGGCGCCTCAGTGCGCCCAGATCTTGGCGGGGTCCTGCTCGAACGGGGGCGCGGGCGGCCCGGCGCCATCCGCCCGATCCCTCTACAGCAACCCCTCCGTGGCCATCAGCTCGGCGTTGAGCAGGGCGGCTCCGGCGGCGCCGCGCATCACGTTGTGCGACAGGGCAACCAGCTTGTAGTGCAGCACAGGGCACTCGCGGACCCGGCCCACGGCGGTCGCCATGCCGCGCTCCAGGCCGGCGTCCTTGCGGGTCTGGGGGCGGTCGGGCGCCTCGAGCAGGTGGATGGGGTGCCGCGGGGCGGTGGGCAGGCGGCGCTCCTGGGGTACGCCGCTGAAGCCGGCGAGCGCGGCCAGCAGCGCCTCGCGCTCGGGGCGCTCCTCGAACTCGATGCTCGCCGCCACCAGGTGACCCTCGACCGCCGCGACGCGGTGGCAGGCCGCGCTCACCGTGAAAGCGAGCGGCCGGATCTCTTCGTCGACGAGCTCGCCGAGGATCTTTTGCGGTTCGCTCTCGACCTTCGGCTCCTCGCCGCCGATGTAAGGGATGACGCTGCCCAGGACGTCGAGCGACGGCACTCCCGGGTAGCCGGCGCCGGAAACCGCCTGCAGGGTCGTGACCAGGACGCGCTTGAGGCCGAAGCGGCGCAGCGGCGCGAGCGCCATCACCAGCACCACCGCGGCGCAGTTGGGATTGGTGACGATCGCCCCCTCCCAGCCGCGGCGGCGGCGCTGCGCCGGCAGCAGCCCCAGGTGCTCGGGGTTGATCTCCGGCACCAGCAGCGGCACGTCGGCGGCCATGCGGAAGTGGCTGGAGTTGGTGATCACCAGGTGGCCGGCGGCGGCGAAGGCGGCCTCGATCTCCTCGGCCTGGGCGCCGCTCATCGAGGAGAACACCACCCGCGGCCCTCGCCCGGGGACGCATTCTTCGACCGTCAGGTCGGCGAGGCCGGAGGGCGGCACGCCTTCCAGCTGCCAGCTGGCGGCGTCGCCGTAGCGCTTGCCGGCGCTGCGGTCGCTCGCCGCCACCCAGGCGAGCTCGAACCAGGGATGCTCGGCGAGCAGCTGCACGAAGCGCTGTCCGACCGTGCCGGTGGCGCCGAGGATCCCGACCTCGGTCTTTCGATCCGGCCGATGCTGCCGAGGCTGTCCATCCTGGCGATCCGGCCCATCCTGGCGATCCGGCCCATCCCGGCGATCCGGCCCATCCTGCCCATCCTGCCGATCTCGCCCAAGCAGCCGGTCCTGCCCGTCTTCGGGTTTCATGCCTGCCCGCTCCTCCGGCGCTCGGACGCCGCGTCCGCCGCGCTCGTCTCGTCCGTGGTCTTCGCCGCGGCCGTCTCGCCCAGCAGCCGTCTCACCAGCTCGCCGTAGAGCCGTGCCGCCTCGACCAGCTGACTCTTGGCGACGCGCTCGTCGGGTGTGTGCGCGACGTGGATGCTTCCCGGCCCCAGCAGCAGCGGCTCCCCCCAGGCGCCGAGCCGCGGAATGTCGGTGGTGAACTTGACGACGGTGGTCTCGAAGCCCGGCAGCGCCCGCAAGCGCATCGCCGGCACCTCCCGGATCTCGGCCACCCGCGCCGGCGCGATCGCCGCAACGATATCGCGCCGCAGGCCGGCGGTGTCGCCGACGGTGCGCAGCATGACCTCCGCCCGCGCCCGGTCGGCGACGACGTTGGCGGCGCGGCCGCCGGCCAGGGTGCCGATGTTGAGGGTGGTCTCGCCGATCTCGGGCGAGGTGGGCAGCGGCAGCCGCCGCAGGCGTTCCAGCGCCGACAGCAGGCTGTCGATCGCCGACTCGCCGAGCTCGGGATAGGCCGAGTGGGCGGCGCGGCCGGCGGCCTCGATCGCCAGGTAGAGCGCCCCCTTCGAGGCGACGGCGAGACGGTTCTCGGTGGGCTCCCCGTCGATCAGGTAGCGGACGCCGCGCGGCGGCCGGCGGTTGGCGGCTTCGGCGCCGGCGCTGTCGGTCTCCTCGCCGGCCACCAGCAGCACGCCGAAGCCGCGGACACCATCCTCCAGGAGCCCCTCCGCGGCGGCGAGCATGGCGGCGATGGCGCCCTTGGCGTCGCAGGCGCCGCGGCCATGGATGTGCTCGGCGTCCTCCGACGACGGCAGGAACGGCGGCACGGTGTCCAGGTGGGTCGAGAGCACCACCACCGGCTCGCCCCACGCCGCGAAGAGGTTGAAACGGTCGCCGGCATCGCCGGGCGGGACCGGCATCCTCTCGACCACGCCGCCGGCGCGCGCCGCCAGGCTCCGCAGCCGGCGCTCGAGCAGCTCGCCGATCGCGGCCTCGCGGCCGGTGACCGAATCGACGTCCACCAGCTCACGGGTCAGGCGGAAGATCTCGGCCGGGGTCATGGGCGGGGAAGTTTACACCTCCTGCCGCCAGGGCGGATGGGCTAACATACGCGCCCATGATCCAGATCGACCTGGCGGGGAAGCGGGCCCTGGTGATGGGTGTGGCGAACGCGCGCAGCCTCGGCTGGGCGATCGCCGAGCGGCTGCACGAGGCCGGGGCGCAGCTCGCCTTCAGCTACCAGGGGGAGCGGCTGCGCCAGGATCTCGAGAAGCTCACCGCCGGGCTGCCCGGCACTGGTGCACTCGATCGCCTTCGCGCCGCGGACGGCGATGGACGGCCGCTATCTCGATACGGCTCGCGAGGACTGGCTGACCGCGCTCGAGATCTCCGCCTACTCGCTGGTGGCGGTGGCGCGCGGCGCCGAGCCGCTGCTGGCCGCCGGCGGCGGCATCGTGACCCTGACGTACTACGCCGCCGAGAAGGTCGTGCCGCGCTACAACGTCATGGGCATCGCCAAGAGCGCGCTCGAAGCGAGCGTGCGCTACCTCGCCTACGAGCTCGGCAAGCGCGAGGTGCGGGTCAACGCCGTCTCGGCGGGGCCGGCGCGCACCGTCGCGGCGCGCAGCATCCCCGGCTTCATGAAGATGTACAACAAGGTCGCCGCCATCGCGCCGCTGGGGCGCAACGTCACCCACCAGGAGATCGGCAACCTCGGCCTCTTCCTGCTCTCGCCGCTCGCCGCCGGCATCACCGGCGAGACGGTCTACGTGGACGCCGGCTTCCACGTGATGGGGATGGAGCTGGGGGAGGACGAGCCGCACTGATCCAGCCGGTCATGGTGTCGGCCGCCGGCGGTGACTACGGGCTGGCGCAGCTCGCGGCCCCGCTGCCTCTCGACGACCTCGCCCCCGGCACCCGCGGCGAGGGCGGCGACGGCGGCGAGAGCGATGGCGGCGGCGAGAGCGCCGATCAGGCCGATCGCACCGGTCGCGCCGACCCCCGCTGGGAGGTCGAGATCGGCTTCGGCAAGGGGCGATACCTGTTGCGCCGCTGCCTGGAGCATCCGGAGCGCCGCTTCCTCGGCATCGAGCAGGTCGCCGAGTACCATCGCCGGTTCGTGAGCCGGGCGCGCCGGCGCGGCGCGCGCAACTGGGTGGCGCTGCGCGGCGAAGCCCTCTACCTGCTGTCGTCCGCCCTGCCGCGGGGCTTCGCGGCCGTGGTCCACGTCTACTTCCCCGATCCCTGGCCGAAGAGCCGCCACCACAAGCGGCGGCTCTTCGATCCCGAGACCGTCGACCTGGTCGTCGGCCTGCTGGCGCCCGGCGGGCGGCTCTGCTTCGCCACCGACTTCCTGGAGTACGGAGAGCTGGTGCTCGAGCTGCTGGCCGCCTATCCGGGCGTCGCCGTCGGGCGCCGCGAGGAGCCCTGGGACGAGGGGCCGCGCACCAACTACGAGGCGAAGTACGTCGCCCTGGGGCGGCCCATCCTGCGCCTCGAAGCCCGCCTCGACTCGCCGCCTCCGGCGCTCCATCCCCGCGGGCAGGCGGCGGTGCTGGCGGCGGCCGGCACGAGCGGCCAGGCGGAAGGTTCCGGACCCGGCGGCCCGGGTGGCCCCGGCGGCCCGGGCGGCCCCGGCGCAGGAAACGAAGGCACCGCGGGTTGAAGGCATCGAGGAGGTAACACCATGGCCACGCGCCACAGACAGATCGCCAAGCTCACCCTGATCGCCAGCATCGCGCTGCTGCTGTCTTCCAGCGCCGCCGCCTTCGGCGGAGTCGCCGTCGGCCTCGACGTCGGTTTCGCGCCGCCGCCCGTGCCGGTCGCACGCGAGGTGGTCGCTCCCTGCCCCGGCCCCGGCTACGCCTGGGTGGCCGGCCACTACGGCTGGTACCCGGGCCACGGCTATCGCTGGGCCCGCGGCACCTGGCTGCTGCCGCCCCACCCGCGGGCCGTCTGGGTGGGACCGCGTTTCGTCGAGGGGCCGCGCGGCCGCTTCTTCGTCCGCGGCTTTTGGCGCCGCCGCTGGTAGCCGTCCACGTTCATCGTCCGCCGTCCCCCTCAACAGTCCCCCTCCCCCGTTTCCGTCTCCGTCCCCGTCCCTCCGCCCTCCACCCTCCGTCCCCGCCGCCTCCCTCCGCCCCCGCCGCCGAGTGTCGCCGGTGATATCCTCGGCGGCGGGAGCCCCCTTCTTGCTCACGCACCTCGCCGCCCTCTGGCCCTATCTTTCCCGCTACCGCCGC
>WNFI01050494.1_pt1 | contig 22762 bp, 22 predicted proteins | sample 5400471 | NCBI WGS metagenome assembly WNFI01 (sample SAMN13153348, study PRJNA577476) | soil metagenome | isolation source: 100 cm saprolite on Douglas fir-dominated hillslope | place: USA:California | collected 2013-09-17
CGTAATGTCGCGGCGCGCAATGTCCAGAGCACGCCGCACCTTCTGCTCGTATTGGATGGTAATGGCGACGGCTTGCCGAGCCGTCGCAACTGCCTCCCGAAATCTTCCGCGCCCAATTTGGTATTTGAGCACTGCCGCGTTCGCCGCGTGAGCGTCTTCGACATCGAGACCGAGTGTGCCGGTATAAAGATTGATGCCCTCGACGGTCGCTCGATAAAGCGGCTCATCGTTCGGACCGAGCACTTGTTGAAGGTAATGAAAGGAGACTTCTTTGGAAACCTGCACATCGTTTTCCACCACCAGGATTTCCTCACGAAACGCGCGACGGCGTTCCTCCTCGTTCATCAGAAAGTCGAGCACTGCCATCGCTATCTCAGTCACCCGCACGAAATCAGAGTTTGGCTCTGCAGCAATAATGATTGGCCTCAGTGCCTCAATTATTTTGTCCCGTGGAGCTCCTGCGGCCAGCCCCATGCTCTCAATCACCGCGTCGAACACCATTAGAGACAACGTTCGAAGGTCATGCTTGCCGAGATCAACGTGTCGAGCAGCCTTGGACGCCTCGAAGCGGTGCAACGGATGCATTCGTGCAAGCGTCGCCACTCTACGCGGCAAGGCTATTTGCCAAGTTTCAAACTGGACACTGGCTTTCATTGCTCTCGACATTCCCCAGCCCGGCCATGCCAATCGAAATCTGACAAACAGCTACAGCGAAGCAGGAAAACAGCTCCTGATGTTCGCCGCGACGACCTGATGGCCAGACACCGCCGTTCTGATTGCCTGATCATAGCAACACAGCAAATCACACAAGGCACAATGAGGCTAACGGTTCAACATAGTTATCAATGGTTGAGACAGCAATGACACGACAAATATGAGGTGAAATTGCTCGCGCGGTATCTTTACGTAAGCAATATACAGCGGATCGGCACATTTAGGACAACGCGTGACATCAGGCAACCGCCATACTTTGCTCAATACGATAGAAGAATTAGATCGGTAGACGTCGAGCAGCTAACAATTTGAAGTCGAGCGTCTTCGCTATAGGATATCAAAGCCCCGCTCAACCGCACCTCCGAACCTGGCACCAATTGGTCCAGCAACGCAAAATCCTTGGTGTCCAACGCAACAACGCTGTGCTTCCAATTTGTACGTGGTTCGACAATTGACACTCTGCTGACCATGTGTTCTGCCCCTTGCGGGATCGCAGGGTAAGTTGTACGTCATCGAGTTGAACTCTCTCTGCGCTTGCACCGCCGACACTGGCAGGTCGGCTCCTGGTCCAATAGGCGGAACATAGATGGCGAACATCGCATTTTGGACACCGCTCGGCGTCGAGATTCGCGTGAGATCCAGGGCCCGATACTGCTTTGCAGACAGCATCCGTTCTGGCCCGCAACTCTTGAGCTAACTTGCCGCCGTCCTTTTTGTTGTACGGAACGATTCGATCGCCGTTCGGGTAACAAATGACTAATCGATCGACGGCAGTTCTCGCCAGATTGAGTTCCTCATCGTGGCACCAAAGGAGCGCATATACCTGAAGCTGCAATAAATGGTCATCTGACGGTTCGCCGGACTTGAAATCTTCGATTGTGCAGAAGTCATCACGAAGCTCGATCAAATCCGCAAATCCACGCCACTTGATCCCAGGATGCCGCAATTCAATTTCAAAGTGTGTTCCTTGCTCCAATGGAAGTCGGCCGTTTGCAACGGCATCGGAGTCCAAATCATCTGCTAGCTCGACGGAAGGAGGTTGCACCTTCCACTTCAATCTTGACAGTTGTAGCTGTACCTGCTCGCGGATAGCTGGAATGCGATTGTCAAGCCTTGCCAGTGATGAGGCCCGCACGAGTTCAAATCGTGGATTGCCCGCAAGGGACTTAGTAACATCTGCGACCGACTCCGCAATCACCTTCGAATAGCCACCCAAGCACTTCAAGACTACGACGGATCGAGGGTCCTAGAACGAATCGACGCCGCCGTCAGCGAGCGCACGGATTATTCGCGCAATCGCCCTGTGCATTACCATGCCGGCAAGGCCAGCAAGACTAGGCTTGTCTGGATAATCCCTTCGGCTCCAAAGTTGTGAGTATGTTGCATGCCGAAGCGCCGCAGAACGAGGGCACTGTTCCGCACGAACCAGATAATGAAAATTCATCCACTCTGGTGGTGCCTGCCATTCAGTCGGGGTCAGAGTCGTAAAAACCGCCGAAATCTCCACCTGGTACGCGTATTTGTCAGCTTGGGTCGCCTCGCTTGAAGAGGGCGATCGCGTTCCGATTGGCAATCCCCCGCATGATGTAATCTGGATACCGCGCATCTGATATTTTCGCTATTTGCGTTGAACACTTGACTCGAAAGAAAATTGTGTGCTCGCGTACTTCCAAGAAATTGAAGGCAACAGCATGCCCCGACTTCAAGAACGAGTCTTTGAAGTTTTAGCATCTTCCGTTGATGGGAAACTCCTGAGTCGCCCCCAATGGCCTCAGTGGTTACAGCGGCCCGCACAATCAGAGTGCGGGCGACTTTGGGATACGGTCTGCAGAATATATTCCAGCTTAACGGACGGCATGATCCTTCCTGCTTCCATGCCAGCGAGGGAATCACGGTCCGTGGATCGGTTGCTAATGGATTCTGAAGGAACGTGGCGAATTATCGAGTTCGATGAGTCACAACACTTTAATCCGTTCCGCGCCGAGACGATTCGCGCGTATCCGCAGGACATTCAGATTTCATTCCCCTTGGACATATGGCTCCAAGAAAGTGCAAGGCGTACCGAGCTGCCAGGGGCAGGATTCGCAAGGCCTCGGCCGCCACTCTTCCCGATGGCCGGCGGGCGACATCGCCAGCGAGCATTTCGTGATGCACTGACAGATTTGCTCCCAAGCTTACACGACTTTCGCCCAACGCTTCGAATCGCAGATTTCGAAGTAGAAGCGTGGATCTGGGACAAAAAAGCGAAATCGCGACTTAGGGACCTAGTGATCAGTCGAAGTGACGTAGCCTTAAAAGCCGACCGGAGCTCACGATTCTAATTCATGCGAAGCGCAATATTTCTCTTTAAATCGGGTCACATAGTCGCGATCTTTACAGATGCAGGTTCCATTCTTCGTCTCTGGTTCATTCAGATGTTTTCCCACGGGACGCAGGAGGTTAATCTTGGTCGTAACCGCCTTTTTGATGTCGGGGAAAGCGGCCCGCTTGACGATCTCAGCCGCAAGTATCACGCCCGCTAGCGCCGACTGAAAAGCCATCGGCACTTGGACTCGAATTTTTTGACGGGTAAGAATGATGCCGCCGCAGATGCCCTTATTGTAAAAGTCTACGAGCGACCGATTCAGGAACGGCTCGAGCTTCAACCTGTCGCAATCCATGTCGGTGGCGATCCGGTCGAGCCAGTCTTTTGTCAGAGGACGCCCATAAAAGAGCATGCTTCGGAGTTCTTTGATGTCACCGCGGAAGTTAATCGCTTCGGCGACCAAGTCCTCAAGATCGGGCTTTTCGCCGCGTGGCAGATACAAGCAACAAAGACACGCTTGGTCACCAAGAAACTCGTGTCGCGAGACACCGAGGTCCCCCGGCTGCGTCCATGCATTCAGAATGTAGCGTGGTAATGAAGCTTGAATCTCGCAACGCGCTGTAGAAGAGTCGACCGCGACAGCGACGAGTGGTATATACCAATCATCTCTTTGAGCGAGGTATCCTGCCCAATCAGTTTGGAATTCAAGCGCGGCCAAACCTGGCCCCTGGAATGCCTTCTTGGCAATTTGTACCTTGGGGACATTTATACAGTCAGAAGTAGTTAGCACATAGCGCTGCGGATTACTATCATCAACAGCTTCAGGATCAATGAGGTGTATGCATCCAGTTGCTTCAGTACGAGAAAGTGCCCAAACGACGGCATTTCCAATAGCGCCAACACCGACGAGACGAACTGTGCCTATGTCAGTGGGGTCCGCGATCTCAGGAAGGAGAGAACCTTCCTCATTTGTGCCACAGGTACGCAGATCAAGTGCGAGGTCCTGATCGAGCATAGCGCCAGGGAGAAAGGAAGCAAAGACGATCCTAAAAACATTTGCTGCTGCAATGCAGGCTGCAGCCGCCGGTCCGAACGGCACTTTGGAATTGCCGAATGTTAAGGCGTTCCAGGTCGAACACTTGGCTATCCAGGCGTCGGAGCCTATATAAACTGTTTTGTCTGCTTGGGGATCGTCGTGCCTTCCCAGAGCCACGGTAGCATTCGGCTCTTTTTGGCGGCCAAATTCCAGCGCTGGGTTTATGAGTAGAGCAGCGTGCGTAAGTGAGTCAACGCAATCCTTTGGCACGTCTCTTGCCGTTAGAACAAGTCGAGGGTACAGGCGGGACAGAAGATCTATGAGAAGATCCAATGCCACTCGTCCTTCGGTGGAGTTAGTGCATGAGACATCGAATACGACCTCGACCGAAGTATCCGCAAGGATATTTTCAAACTCCTCAACAGACAGGCTGTGCAGAAGATCAATTGCGCTCAACGAAGCCTTCCGTATGAAAGAAGCCAAAGCCATTAGATAACCTCCAGGGCTTGCTTTTCGGCTTTTTCGAGCTCATACCATCCGGAGTTATGCAGTCGGAAAATTGCGCAATTCGCTAAAACGATTCCATCGCTCGCAAAAAAAGGAACTACGATGGACAGCGCCCCCAAGGTAGTTACGATCGAAAATCGGTTATCCGTATCGGAGTGGTATGCATGTTCTCCATGGCTGTGGACTTGCGCGATTAAGCGGAGGTGATTCTGGTACAAGAATACATTCACATCATGCAAGGCGTCGGCTCCGACGACCACACAAATCCCATCTTCCGATTGGACCGGCTGCTGTGCAGGAATTAAGACGGTTTTGATGACCGCACGCTCATCTTCAATGGCTCCGCACCAGAGTGCCAATCCTTCGTGGCCGTATTGACCCGCGATGCGTAAAAACTCTTCTGTCTGGAGAATCACAGGCCGGGGTATCGCAAACCGCCGAATTCTTTCAAGGCTGCTCATTCAGGGCCGAGGCACCGCAAGGCTCATTCCAGCAATATGAATGCCAAATTGATAGCCGCCGAATGGTTTTACTCCGAATTCATGAAGTTTATCGAGGATATGGAATAGGCTTCCGGCCCCGCTGGAACGGTGCAGCAGCCACGAATCTCCGGTATGGGCCGGATGATTGTGATATTCGCGTACTCCCGGCATGCAGATAAACGGCTCCCCTTCGCCATTTTCTTGGAACATCAAGACCGGATCTGCAACAGGACCCTGAATCGGGTCGACTCGCGTGCGCACGATCGGCGGCAAAGTCTCCAAGGTATACGGCTCACGTGTGAACGGATTGACAACCCGGACTGAAGGGGGCCATAGATCGTAATTCGTAAAATCGAGCTCCGCACCAAAAGCTACCATTGACGGGCGAAGCTGAGGGTTCGCAAAAATAGCAAAAACCCTTGGAAAATTTGCTTCAAGGACAAAGATTCCACGTTTTCCATGCTCAAGAGCATGTTGCCGCCACTGGTCCACCTGACGATTGAATTTCGCCACGGAAACAGCCGGATCGACTACGACGCCGCTAGCCAAGCACGCCTGCCAACAAGCTCAGGAACAGCACGGCACCGGGAGGCAAGTGGAGATCGTTAATTTTCGTATCTAGATTGAGGGGCGTTCCCTCGAACTTGAGCTGCCAGTCGTTGGGATTCCGATCCGCGCTTCCACTCAACTTGAGGGCTTCGGGAATCAGCGTGCGCACTGGCGCATTTTCGTTAAAAGACACCTCGACGGGCGTGCCATCAACCACCACGGTAATCGTGCTCTTCTGGTTCATCTGCAACCTCCGACCTCAGTTCCACATTGGCCCGAACTAGCCACCATTTCGGGTTGTGAGTGTCTTAAATATATTAACACAATCTGTTAATAAAACAGTTGACATGGTCTTAAATAATGTTAACCTTTAGAGTGAATAAAACATGTTGGGATTATCCGAGGCATGGACATCGAGTTTTCCTCGCGCTCTGAAGGGGAATTGATTCGGCGCTGGGGGAAGGACGGCGGGCGAACGATTGGCCGTCGATTGCAGCAACTCGCAGCCGCTGCCAGCCTGAATTTGGTTCGCTCGATACCAGCCGCAAGATTCCATCCTCTGAAGGGAAATCGAACAGGCCAGTTCGCCGTCGACGCAGACCACCCGTATCGACTGGTTTTCGAACCGAATCAGCATCCAATTCCTAAGAAACAGGACGGAGGGATGGATCTGACACGTGTAACGAAGATTAAGGTTATCGAGGTTGTTGATTATCATGGCGACTAATAAGAAATTCCGGTACGAGCCTGATTATGCAGTCCCGCCGGGGGAGACTCTGGTCGAGACGCTTGACGCGGTCGGAATGACCCAGGCCGAACTTTCAGCTAGGACGGGCAGGCCGCTGAAGACGATAAACGAGATCGCAAAGGGTAAGACTGCGATTACTCCAGAAACGGCTTTGCAATTTGAGAAGGTGCTGGGCGTAGAAGCGTCTTTCTGGAATGCTCTTGAGACAAATTACCAGCACTCGCTTGCGAAGCACCAAGACAAAGCAAGACTGAAGACCTTTGTCACTTGGCTTGATGAACTGCCTATAAAGCAGCTCATCAAGAGAGGTTGGCTGCAACCAATATCAGACAGCACAGAACTAGTTTCGCAGACGCTAGCGTTTTTTGGCGTTACGGATCCAAACGTCTGGCGCCAGATATGGCTAAATCCAAAGGCGGCATTCCACAGGTCGCACGCATTCAAGACCTCGCCTGGAGCAATGGCAGCATGGTTGCGAATCGGCGAGCTAGACGCACAGAAAATCGTTTGCGATTCGTTCGACAAGCATAAATTCAGGGGCGAGTTGGATTCTCTTACAGCATTGACCAAGGCTCCTGCGGCGAAAGTAAAGAAAGATCTCGTCGAGCGTTGTCGGAAGCTAGGAGTTGCCGTCGTATTTGCTGCTGAACTCCCCGGAACCCATGTGAGTGGAGCAACGCGATGGCTAAGCCCGGAGAAGGCGCTAATTCAGCTAAGCTGCCGATATAAGAGCGATGACCAGTTCTGGCATGCGTTTTTTCACGAAGCTGGACACATCGTGCTTCACGGCAAGCGTGATGTTTTCATTGATGAACCAGATGGAACAGGCACAAAAGAGCAGGAGCGCGAGGCGAACGAATTCGCGTCAGGTGTGCTTGTTCCTGCCGTCAAAATGCGACAGTTCTTGAAAGGGTGGCGCGGTGACCAGGCGTCGCTTGAGCAATTTGCCCGTTCTCTGGGTATTGCACCGGGAATCGTTGTAGGGCAACTCCAACATATGAGCGTTATCGGTTTTCACCAGTTCAATCATTTAAAACGCTACCAATTCGATCTGACAATTCAGAATTGAAGTTGGCTGGCTGTTGGTATGAAAGCAACCCAATTACCAGAGCTGATTTGCGCCTGTGGAAGTTTTTGTCCCTGAACCATGCAGGTCTGAACAACCCACACTTGTTGCAAGCCAAGCTGACGAAGGACCTCAGACAGACTGACTCAAAGAAGTTGAGACTTAAGGCGAAGGTCGTCAAGAGTGTTCTGATCTCATTTGCCATCTTCAACTACATCGAGAATCATTTTCACTGGTTTAAGCCTTTGGGGGCGGTACAACTATGGATCGGACGTTAAAGCAGATCCAGATGCGAGAGGCACATCAATTCAGATCTCATGCACCTGAGCGTTTTCTCGGCGGGCGGGCGATTGAGGTGAGTGAGCGGAGGTCACGCCGGCCAGACGGCATGCCGGATCTCCTCATCGTCGGGAACCGGCCAGGCTCGGCAATACTGAGGATGTCGGCAGGCGCGGCGCCCTCCCGTCGCTGAATTTGCCCGTTCGCGATCCCAACCGTGCGCTGGACGAGACGGATTGATTCAGCTGGCAAGAGATGGGCGGCCCACAGGGTAGAATCATTCTGATAGGTTCCTAATGGTAACTGTTAAACTTCCGAACGGCACTGCATGGTGTAAGGCCAATTGGGTGTTTCTCCTGATTCTCTGCGGTGCGTTGGTACATTTCTTGCCAGCTCGCAAGGGACTGGTGCAGGCGAGGAAACCAACGATCTCGCGCCGCGGGTCAAAGGTCACTAAGTGCGAGTGATCGGCGTGGCTTTAGGGGAAGGTGGACTTGTTAGCGCTTCAACTCAAGATGGATATTGAGCTGCATAGTGTGGCCACGGAAGCAAAGCGACAGAAGGTCTTTCCGGAAATTCGTCGCCACGTATTTGCGCTGCTTGAAAGGGCCCTCTGGCAGGTAATTGCACTTACCTGTCGTATGACAGCCTGCGGGAGTTTGCAGAGCAAAAACACTGGTCTCATTTATCGGATACCGTCCTTGACGAATATGCGGAGGAGGCGGAATGATGGTTGGCCCAACCCCGGAGGTAGAACGTTCCGCGATGCTCTCGGAAGATGATTTCAAACGAACAGCTTCACATGTCAGAACCAAGAAAAGAGTCTCGGATCATGGCGAGGTGTTGACCGGGCAGCGCGAGGTCAACGCCATGCTCGATCTAGTAAAGCAGGAAACGGAACGAATCGACTCCCGTTTTTTAGAGCCCGCTTGCGGCGACGGGAACTTCCTGACAGCGATTCTGGAACGCAAGTTAGTAGTTGTGGGGAATCGCTACGGCAAGTCGCAATTGGACTTTGAGCGTTATGCCGTCCTGGCTGTCTCATCTATCTACGGGATTGATATCCTGCCCGACAATGTCTGCGATTGTCGACGAAGGCTCTTTGAGGTATTTGAGGCAAGCTACATGCGCTTCTTCAAGGCCTCTGGAAAGGACGAGTGCCGAGAGGCGGTACGATTCATCCTTGAACGGAACATTGTCTGGGGCGATGCCTTGACCCTCAGAACGGCGGATGCGAAGCAAAGCTACATAGTCTTTTCAGAATGGTCACCGGTCAACGGGAGCATGCTGAAACGGAGAGACTTCACGTTTCACGGTTTACTGGCGCACGAGGGCATGAAGGAACTACCGCTCTTCTCCGACCTCGGCGAGAATGTGTTCATACCGACACCGGAAAGGGAGTATCCTCCTGTTCATTTCATGGAGATCGCCAGTGTCGGACACTAACTACAATCCCGATGTGCTCAGTTGCATAGCCAACCTGAGCAGTGACGAAGTCTTCACACCTCCGCAACTGGTGAATCGGATTCTTAACATGTTTCCTGTGGATCTCTGGAGCAACAGGAAGGCCACATTCCTCGATCCGGGCTGCAAGTCTGGCGTGTTCCTTCGAGAGATTGCCAAACGCCTCGACAAGGGACTGGACAAACAAATCCCCAATCGCCAGAAACGGATGGACCACATCTTCAAGAAACAACTGTACGGACTCGCCATCACGGAATTGACCGCCCTGATATCCCGCCGGTCCCTGTACTGTTCCAAGACCGCCAACGGGAAGTATTCCGTCTGCGAGGCTTTCGACAACGCCGAAGGAAATATTTGGTTCAAGCGCGTGGAGCACACCTGGGCCAACGGAAGTTGCGTGCACTGCGGAGCCAGCAAGGAGACTTATGAACGAGGGGAAGAGTTGGAAAGCCACGCCTATGCTTTCATTCATACTGACAAGCCGGAGGGTATCTTTAACATGAAATTCGATGTCATTATCGGCAATCCACCGTATCAGTTGGACGATGGCGGGCACGGCGCAAGTGCATCACCGATCTATCAGAAGTTCGTTGAGAGCGCCATAAAGCTCAAACCACGATACATTGTGATGATTACGCCGTCACGCTGGTTTAGCGGCGGGAAGGGCCTCGACGGCTTTCGGGAAAGGATGCTTAGCGAATCGCGGCTGCGGAATCTAGTGGACTACCCAAAGCTCTACGACGGATTCCCCGGTGTGAAGATCCGAGGAGGCGTCTCGTACTTCTTGTGGGATCGCGACTATAACGGTCTTTGCTCTGTGCAGACGATGTGGGACGGTGAACCCCTCGGCCCACCGATGCAACGACGTTTGGACGCTTACGACGTTCTGGTCCGCCGAAACGAGGCTGTTTCAATTCTCGACAAGGTTCGCGCTTTCCGCGTCGGCGGCAAAGCCGAAGCAACACTCGATGCACGTGTCTCCAGCCAAAAACCGTTCGGGCTGCGGACCTTCATCCACGGGGCAGCATCGAGCAAGGGTCTCAAGCATCCCGTGAAGCTCTATGGCTCAGGGCGCGTCTCCTGGGTCGAACGGGCAGCGATCGAAAGGAACGCGGCGTGGATAGATGAATGGAAGGTGTTGATGACGGGCATCCAGGGCACGAGCGCCGCGGTCGAGACCATGTTCCTGAGCAGGCCCATCATCGCAGGGCCCGGTGAGGCATGCACGGAGTCGTATGTCGTCGCGGGGCGGTTTACGAATGAGAAAACCGCAAGGTCGTATGCGCAATATCTGCGAACCCGTTTCGTTCGGTTTCTGGTGTCGTTGCGCAAGGCTGCGCAGCACGCTTCTAAGGATGTCTATGCGTTCGTCCCAGACATCCCGCTCAACCGCACCTGGACCGACGAGAAGCTCTATGAGCGCTACGGTCTTACGCCGGAGGAGATCGCATTCATCGAGTCGACGGTGAAGCCGATGGATGCCACCCATGAGTAGGGAGTTCTTCCCGCCCCGCCCTGACTCGCGGCCGACGGTCTACGCCTACGAGGACACAAACCCGCAGTACGCGGGCCTACTCAAAGTGGGCTATACGACCGTCGACGCGCAGACCCGCGTTGCCCAACAGTACCCGACGTTGCGTCCCGGCAAGCTGCCGTACCGGATCGTCCTCGAAGAGCCGGCCATGCGGAATGATGGAACGGTGTTCACCGATCGTGACGTACATCGGATGCTTCGGATCAATGGCATCAAGAATCCAGAGGGCGAGTGGTTTCGGTGCACGATCGACCAGGTCAAGGCAGCCGTCGTGGCCGTAGGAACAGGCCAACTGAACGAGGAGAACCGATCACTCGATTTCACAATGCGGCCAGAGCAGAAAGCGGCCGTTGAGAAGACCGCCGCATATTTCGAAAGTTGGCGTAGGGAAAGGGGCAATCAAAATAAGCCGCCGCACTTCCTCTGGAATGCCAAGATGCGGTTTGGGAAAACCTTTGCCGCCTATCAGTTGGCAAAGAGGATGGGGTGGCGCAAAGTGCTGGTCCTCACGTTCAAACCGGCGGTGCAAAGCGCTTGGGAAGAGGACTTGAAGACTCACGTAGACTTCAAAGGCTGGCAGTTCATCTCACCCGGCGGCTTACCTTGCGAGAAGGCCGACAAGAAGAGGCCGTTTGTCTGTTTCGGCTCATTTCAAGACTATCTGGGTCGTAACCCAAGCACCGGCGGAATCAAGACGAAGAACGAATGGGTGCACTCAACCCATTGGGACTGCGTGATTCTCGACGAATACCATTACGGCGCGTGGCGGGACAATGCGAAGGAACTGTTTGAGGCGGAGGACAAAAAGGAGGTAGAGTTCGGGGAAGGGGAAGGCATCGAGTACTTTGACGAAGATGAAATGCCGATTACTGCGGATGCATATCTCTACCTATCTGGAACGCCATTCCGAGCGATTGCCTCCGGCGAATTCATTGAGGAGCAAATCTACAACTGGACCTACTCGGACGAGCAACGGGCAAAGCGGGACTGGAGACTTCCTAACAACCCCTACGCCGCGTTGCCCCGAATGGTGCTTCTGACCTATCAACTCCCGGACGCGATCCGGGAAATCGCCATGCAGGGCGAGTTCAACGAGTTCGATTTGAACGTCTTCTTCTCCGCCGAAGGCCTTGGTGACAATGCGAAATTCAAGTATGAGGACGAGGTCCAGAAGTGGCTCGACTTGGTCCGCGGGGCGTTCATTCCGACCACTGTTGACAATCTGAAGCTTGGCGCCGGGAAACCGCCTTTGCCGTATTCGGACGCGCGGCTCCTGAGTGTGTTATCACACACCTTCTGGTTCCTTCCCAGCGTGGCTTCCTGTCACGCCATGCACAAGCTACTGGGAAAGAGACAAAACGTGTTCTACCACGACTACAACATTATCGTCGCTGCTGGCAGCGCCGCCGGAATCGGCGTCTCTGCGTTGCCGCCCGTTTTGGAAGCTATGGACGAACCACTGAAGTCCAAGACTATTACCCTTTCATGCGGGAAGCTCACAACGGGAGTGACCGTGAAACCGTGGACTGGAATTCTCATGCTCCGCAATTCATCCAGCCCTGAGACGTACTTTCAGGCGGCGTTTCGTGTCCAATCCCCTTGGACCGTGCGGAACCCGGACGGCGACTCCCCCAACAAAGAACAGATCATCAAGGAAGAGTGTTACGTCTTCGACTTTGCTCCGGACCGGGCGTTGCGACAGATTGCCGATTACAGTTGCCGTTTGAACGTCGACGAGACAAACGTGGAAAAAAAGGTTGAGGAGTTCATCAGCTTTCTGCCTGTCCTCGCCTACGACGGTAGTTCCATGAAACAGATTGACGCCGCGGGAATTCTCGATATGGCGATGAGCGGCACGACCGCAACCCTTCTGGCGCGGCGCTGGGAAAGCGCTCTACTTGTAAACGTAGATAACGACACCTTGCGTCGCTTGATGGACAACAATAAGGCGATGGATGCCCTCATGAGCATCGAGGCTTTCCGCAATCTCAATCAAGAAATCGAGACCATCATCAACAAGTCGGAAGCCGTGAAGAAGGCCCGCAAGGAGGCCAACGACGAGGAGTTATCGTCGAAGGAAAGGAAGGAACTTACTGAACAGGAGAAGGAATACAAGAGCTTGCGGAAACAGATTCAGGAAAAGCTCATTAAGTTCGCGACACGGGTCCCGATTTTCATGTATCTGACTGACTACCGAGAGCGGTCGTTGAAGGATGTGATTACGCAACTGGAACCGGGCCTGTTCAAGAAGGTCACGGGCCTCAACGTAACGGACTTTTCGTTGCTTGTCAGTCTGGGACTCTTCAACAGCGCGCTAATGAACGACGCCGTCTACAAATTCAAGCGCTATGAGGACGCCAGCCTGAGCTACACCGGGATCAATAAGCACGAAGACGAGGACTTCGGGCTGTATGACACGGTGATCACCCGCAAGGATGCCCAGAAGGTATTTGAGAATATCACCGCACCGGAGCTGTAAGGAACAAGAGGGCGCGGCAAGTTCCGCCCTCATCAGAAGGTTCGATAGCGTAAAAGCAAACTAACCTTACTTTTGTCGAAATCGTTGTGCCGCGATACGCCCCAAGCCAGTGCTTGTTCACTGCAGCGCCGGCATTGATCGAACTGGACGGGATGTCGAGCACATCAAGCGGCAGCTTTCGGAAAGATCTAAAAGATCATGATCGATTGGTTAAGGACTGCAAAATCCGCGCACTTCTACAAAAAGCGAAGGAGGCTTCCCAAAACTGCGATTGAAGAATTGTTTCGCAGTATTCGAGAAAAGTCGGATGCAGTAACCAGGAATATTTTCAGTCACGTCAAGGAACAGTACGGTCATTCGCAATGGTCTGCCATTGCCTTTTTCTACGAACGCGATCCCTCTTTCCTTGTCTATCCAGAAGAGCACGATCACACCAGAGAGCGCATTTGCGGATTTTTGATGCTTGTTGAATACCGTGAGTACGCCGTCGTGTTCAAATCAAGTCTCGAGTTGCCAGCTACTTTTAAGACCCAATACCTCCAGCGGATAGGAGAGCAAAACTTTGAAGCGGCGATAGCGCCGGTCGATGCGACATTTGAACAGATAAAGCTACGCAACATGACGACCTCAAAGCATACATTGCGGTCGAAAACTCTTGAAGCCAACAATCTCCAAAATGTCATTGGTCGAGCTGGAGCCAGCCGCTTTATCGCTCAAGGATATCGCGTAAGACAAAATGGTGAACACCTGAGTGCTACTCCAAACACAGGTCGCCTGTCCCAACGATCAGACAAAGCACCTTATAAAGAATTGATTGCATGGGCTGAAAACTCTATCGAAACGCTAGGTGAGGAAGCACCAGCTTTATCCCCATTCATTCAGGCCTTTGCAAGGCCCATTAATTTGGAATCGATGCCTCCAAGTCTCTCTCCCACGTACATTGCATTCGATGTCCCCCAATTGACGGAGGACATCTTTGAAGTGCCCGAGGAAATAAGATTTGTTCGAGGGACCGGTGACGCCGCTGTGCCGTTGGATAAAAATGATACTGACATCATTCTCGCTGCGCTCGATCAGAATTATGCTGTGCGAAAGGCAAGAAGTGAGTTAGATATTGTCGACCCACGCAACAACAAGCCGGTTGGAAATATCAGCATAAACAAAAACCGCATTTCCTTGCGCAAGCTGAGTATTCCGGAGATGGATGATATTTACGTCGAGTCTGTGAATCGTCCGGCTCAGGATGATAATGCAGGTATTCCTCTAAAGCGCTACATAGACCAGAATGATCTTTTCGCGATTCTTTTCAACGACCTTGCAGTCGTGTATTTAGACGGAACGCTTTACAGGGACAGCAATCTGACTGATGGCCGGTCCTTCCTATTGCACATTCGATCATATGCCCAACTTAATGCTGTCACCTCAGAAAAAGGCACGTTTGCAGATCGTCAGGCTGCTTTTGATGCAGATTCCGTCTTTGGAGTGGTCGTTGATCATATCGCCGATAGACGTGAGCTTCTGGTTTGTGACGACCTGGGAGATGAATGGGCTGACTTCATTGGCGTTAACGACGATTCGCAGCCAAAGACCTTTAGCTTTTACCACGCTAAGCATGGGGCAGCCACGTTAGGCGCGTCGTCTCTGCATGTCGCAGTAAGTCAAGCAATTAAGAACCTTGGACGGCTGAACCCGTCGGATGACGAGATCGCGACAAAAATAGACAAATGGGAAGCTCGTTACGCGAATGCAAGCGTGGAAACGACCATTCAACGCATCATTGGAGGGAACGCCGACGTGTTGCGAACGAAGCTGACCAACACGTTGTTATCGCCGGACACAATTCGCCGCGTGTTCATCGTCACATCTTCTTTGAGCCGGAGACAGCTTCAACAGCAGTTCACGAATATCCAAGCGGGAAATGCACCATCTGCGCATTTCGTTCAACTGTATTGGCTGTTAATGTCCTTTTTCTCTGCTTGCAGTGAAGTTAACGCAAACGGATACGTGATTTGCCAGGAATAGGCGAGGGATGTAAAAGGCGATGGGGATTCCGGCGAAGCTAGACGATTGTTCCGGGGAAAGCCGAACGCGATTCCGGAATTGCCTTCATCTTGCCCCGGATTTCCAAATCGGAGACAAGATCAAGAGGAATTCTTCTTCAGGTCCCGCTCTATAACTGCAACACTTCGCGTAAACGCTCGATAAGGGCGTCCGTCTTCTTCTTGTCGATTTTCGCGAGATTCTCCAGCCGCCACCGCACGGCCGGCAAAGCTTCCGCTCCCGGCGCGCGGAGCAAGGACCATTCCGGTTCGCCCTTTTTTAGAGACAGAAGAAACCTGCGGTGATCCATCGGCATTTTGCCGACGACTTCCGCGATCAGATGCTCGCGCGCTTGGATCAGGTCGTCCAGCGTCACGGGTGAATCAGTCATGCCGTCGAAGCCGCGCGCGAACTCATGCGCGATGTCCAGGCGCGTGGGCGCAAGAATTTCCGCGAAAGGTCGGTTCGTGCTGACCAGATAGACGATGAAAGCCCGTCGCGTGTCGTCGCTGATCCCCTCGTTCGCCAGCAGATCGCGAACGTCAAAAAAATCGCGCGGGTGCTGCCGATCGAGCGCGGCCACGATCTTGCCGCCATAGAGGTCCGGAAAAGAGACGACTTGGATTTCCGCGAAGCCGAATTCCTCCTCGACCCGCGCCGAAACGCCGCGAATCGCGGGTTCGTAGACGCAACCCCGCAGGACAGGGGTCACTTCGATTTGGACCTGTACCCCATCCGCCCGCACGATCAGCCGTGTGATGCGAGTCTCGCCACGGGGAGCCACCGAATCCGCGCGCGAACCGCGAATGCCTTGGGCGATAGCAGCCGCGATCCGGCGCAATGCGGCATCAATCGCGGTCAGCGAAGCGTCGCGATCCGCAACCGGCAGGTATGTCAGATCGAGGTCCACCGAAATTCGTGGCATGTCGCGCAGGAAGAGATTAATCGCCGTTCCACCCTTGAGGGCAAAGCATTTCTCCGCCGCCACAAAGGGCACGATGCTGACCAGCAACGCGGCTTGTCGACGGTAAGACTCACCCACCGGCATCGAGGTTCTCCGGGACGGTGATGGCGAACTTGGGGTCCAGCTTCCCTCCGCGCTGCAGCATACGCTTGCCAGTGCCCAGATTTATCGCCTCGCGATTGATCTGCTTCAGCCATGCGTGGTTGTGGCGCTCAGCAAACCACAGGAACAGCCGCTTGACCTTAACGCTGCGGCACTCGACGAGCAGCTTCTGCAGCCGCTTCGGACTGAGGGTGCGCAGTCCTTCCATCAGCATGTCCGCCTGATGAAAGGTTTCCTTTTGCGGCACTTCATCCAGCAATTCGAGGATCGCTCTTTCCGGCGCGGAGAGGGTTAGTGGCCATTCCCATTGGCCCCATGGCTGCCGAACGAGGCCACCGCTTAGGGATCGGGCGCCGGAGCGCTCGATGCCGGGTCCGACAGGGCCGGACGGCTCGGTCTTGAAGAGCTTTTTTGCATTGTGAAAGACGAACTTCGTTTCGAGCTTCAGCTTGCCTAGCCAGGCCGGCGGCCGTTCGTTGCCGTATAAATGGACCTCCCGCAATTCGCCGGCGCCGAGATAGTGGGCGAAGCCCTGCAACTCCAGTGCGGTCCGGCCGCCGACGATAAAGGGCCGTTCGAGCACCGTCTGGAGCGAGATGACAACGTGTTGCCAGCGGAGAGGCTCATCCTTATTGCTGCGGCTGGGGAGTGTCGCGGTCGGTCGGCGGTAGACGCCGCGGGCGACCTGTTCCAGCCAGCCATGGGCAGCATATTTGCTCCGAAGAGCGCTGGAATAGCCTCGGCGCTCCAGCCAGTTTGCATCGACGACCAGCCCTTCCGGGAGATCGCGCTGCAGACAGTTTAACTTCGATCCTATTCGCATACCCATGGTTAATAAAATAGAACTAATTCAAACCAATTTCAAGGTTTAAACCATTCGATATATGCTAACCCTGGGTATGCATTTATCGGAAAACATAAACCACCGGGCCTCACAAACCCAAATGACCCTAGGAGAATGAACCCGCCAAATACCAAAAAATAACCTTTTATTACTTATAGTTAGCTTATAATGGGCCATAGCTTGACAACGTATGCATACATTGTCAATAATGGCTGCGTGCCCGACATTGGAGAACTCGTGAAAGACCAGCGCCTGCGCCGGAACTGGTCGCTACGCCAGCTTGGATCGCAGATCGGCGTGACGTCGGCCTATGTCGCCGACATTGAAGCCGGTCGTCGCCTTCCGAGTGCCGAGCTCAAGGATCGCATCGCGACTGTCCTTGAAATCCCTGCTGAGGAACTGGCCGCGGCAGATACGCGGCTGACCGCCGAGCTGCGGGATTGGATCGAGGAACGTCCGCAGCTCACCAGTCTGCTTCGTTCATTGCGAGAATCCCCGGAGTCCGAGATGTTCATTCACCGACTTAGCCGCATCATCAATCGCCGCTCGAAACCGCAAGCGCCGCGCGGTTTCCTGGTGACATGGGAATCCGAGTTACGCGCCATCGCGGCCGAGGCCTCAGCCTGGTCGATCGAAACCGGCGGCGACCTATTCGGCCGATGGCACGATGTCCCAACGATTCTTCTCGCCACCAAGGCAGGGCCGGGGGCGCAACGCAATCACGCGCACTTTCGTCTTGATGTCGATTACCTGCGTCAGCTCAGCGAGATCATGGCATCCGATTGGGCTCTGCGGTATTTCGGTGACTGGCACTCGCACCACAAGCTCGGCCTCTCAGCTCCAAGCGGTGGCGACCGTCGCCGCATAGTCAGCCTTGCCGGCCGCAATCAGTTTACGAACATGGCGGAGATCATCGTGACGCTCGATGAAGGCCGGGACGAACCAATCGTCAGAATTCATCCGTGGGTCTACGACCTGTCCAACAAAGACGGGAACCCCGCCCCACTGCGGGTCAAGGTTCTCCCTGGACTAAGTCCGATTCGTCAGGCACTTCTCACTAGAAAAGCCCTGCCCGAACAAGAGCTGCACGCATCGGAGAAAATCTCGCTCCAGCGAATCCGAATCGGAACGGATGCGGCACCCCCTGTTGTCGAAGCAGCGTCGGACGTTGATTCCGCGACGCGGGAGCGGATACTCGCTCAGCTTGCCGAAGCTTTGCAAAACGCAAGCGGCGACGCTGTGGAACATCACGTGACCGGATTTGGGAACATCATCGTCGCGAAGATCGAAGAACCTTATTACTTTGCGCTCGCGCTCGGGTCCGCCTGGCCAATGCCGGTTCTGGAAGTGCATCGCATGAATCGCGCGGACGGCTCGACCGAACCGATTGATGCTCCCGCGAAACTGGTTGCACTCGACATTGCCGGCATTTTGGAAATCTACCGCGTCATGCGGGAGAGTAAGAAAGGGGTTTCTCATGTGGAGAGATGATCAACGTAAAAGACTCGTGCTGGAACACGAAGTCCTTCAGCGCGAAGGATTCGACCAGTTCAGTGTTTATCAGGACAGGTCCGCTGACACCTATTGGGCTGTGGGAAATGCATTAGCGAACTCCGGTCGCCAGTATCGGCTTTACATCCCTATTCCCTCAGGCTATCCGCAGCAACGCCCACCCATGTACGTGACAGAACCAAACCCGCTGCGAATGTACGACGGCACCCTCGTTTCAAGTCTGGGGGTCTCGCACAACATGCACACGCTTGCCCCGCATTCGCAGGGTTGGCCGCAGATATGCCACTGGCGGGACGGACGATGGCATTCAGGCATTCTGCTGCAAAAAGTTTTTCTCAAGGGCATGATCTGGATCGAGGCTTATGAACAACACCTCGCAACTGGCCGTCCCCTGGCCGAATTCGTTCTAACGATGGCGGAGATCGCATGACAACTGACCCACAGCAACAGCAAATGATTCGCGAGGCGATGAAATCCATCGCCGAACGCAGACCCGGCCGAACAAAACTGGTGTATGACAAGACGAAGAAGACCATCGTTGCCGTCGCGGAAGGATCGCAAGGGCCGCGCGCACTGAACATCACAGCCGATGATGCTGACATGTTCGCGGTCGTGACTTTGTCGAGTCGCTGGTTGCGCGAGCACTGGCAGCAGGTCAAACGAGGCGGGTGCATGCCTCTGACTCTCAGCGCCTGGGATAACGGCGACGCCCGAACTCAGATTGAGTTGTGCGTACAGCCATCGTGTTCCCTTGATAGCGCTGCCATCCTTCTCAACGAGAAGGTTAACCCTCCCGCCGGCACTCAGGTCCACATCATCCTGACGCCGGCAGATGCTCCCGTATACGATGCAGCCACATTCGCCGCACCGGACGGTACGTTTCATCAAGCCGGTTGCTGGCGGCTTGTGGACGGCGTTAAGCAGGTGATCGACATATGCTTCGCCGACGTTCAGCCGGAACTGGCAACACGGCGCGCGGGCATCCTTGAATCAACCATTCTTCAGGACAAGATTGTCCTATTTATCGGTCTGGGAACCGGTGGTGCCCACGCAGCGATTGAGTTGGCAAAGTGTGGTGTCGGCCAATTCATTCTCGTCGATCGCGACAGGCTCTCGGTGGGCAACGTCGTTCGTCACCCCGGCGGTATTTCACAGGTCGGGCGCTACAAGGTGAACGTTGTGCGCGATCTGATCTTTGAGAAGAATCCGGACGCGCAGGTTTCAACACATCCGATGTCTTTGGAATACGACAACCAGGAAGTGATCAGGGATCTCGTTTCCAAAGCCGATGTCGTTGTTTGTGGAACGGACAGCCGAGCGAGCAAGCTGCTCGTTAACCAACTATGCGTCGAAGAAGGCGTAGTCGCGGTCTACGGTGGCGCTTTCCGCCGGGCGTATGGCGGGCAGGTTCTCCGCGTGCGTCCCAAGAAGTCGCCCTGCCATCAGTGTTTCGTGGCGGCCATGCCGGACGAGGCCTCGGACGTGGAAGTTTCGTCCAGCGCCGATGCCGATGCCGTAGCATACTCCGATCGACCAGTCGCCGTCGAACCTGGTCTATCACTAGACGTTCTGCCGATTGCTAACATGGTCGCAAAACTGGCGCTTTTGGAGCTCCTCGCCGACAAGCAGACTTCATTGAACATCCTGAACCGCGATTTCGACGCGCCTTGGTATCTCTGGCTCAATCGTCCTGAGCCTGGCACGCCATACGCCACATGGCCGCCATTGAGCGAGAGCAGCGACGAGATGACCATTCATCGCTGGTATGGCATCTACTTCGACCGTGACACCGAATGCCCGGCCTGCGGGAATTTTCTATCTTCAATTGCCGGCAACTACGGGCTGGACCTTGCCTCGCTGAAGGAACTTCCGAGCCTGCCCGGAGAGGAAAGCTAATCGTGGAACTATCCGCAGACTTCAAGGCCCTGCTTTCTTCTATCCAGCCTGGCGACCAAGATGTGGCCGACGCCAAGGCCGCCCACGAGAAAGTGCGTGAGCAGTTGCGCAACGACAGTGAATTCAAGGATGCTCACAAGGATACGTTTCTCTCGGGCTCCTATGCGCGCCACACTGCGATTAACGACATCAATGACGTCGACGTGATCTGCGTCATTGACATAAATCCCGATATCACCAAGCCCGAAGTCGTTCTTGCCTGGACACAGGGGATTCTCGGGAAATATTACAAAGAGACGAAACGACAAGGCCGGTCGGTAGGAGCCCAGGCCGCGAAAGGCGTCTGGTTGGACATCGTTCCGGCAACGCCGATAGCGGCCGACGATGGGCCGTTGTGGATACCGGATCGGGAGGCGAACAAGTGGGTGAAAACTCATCCGAAAGGCCAGATTCAGGCCGCGACCGATAAGAACAAGGCCACCAACGGTTACTACGTGCAAGTGGTCAAGCTCATGAAATTCTGGCGAGACAGCCTGCCCACCGATTCGTGCCGTCTGAAATCATACATTTTGGAAAGCATGATTCACGGAAGCATCGGCTCTCCTACTTCTCATGCGACCGGAGTGGTTAGCGCGCTCGAAGGTATAGAGCGCACATACGGGGCATACCGCGACCTCGAAATTGTGCCCACAATCTCTGACCCGGGATATGCGTCGGTCAGCGTCGATAAGCATTGGGAGTTTGCGGACTTCAAAGACTTCATGGAGCAGGTCAAATCAGCGGCCAGCACCGCACGCAAGGCATTGGATAGCACGGACGAGTCAGAAAGCCGCAAACTCTGGCGCAAGAGTTTTGGTTCGCAGTTTGGTGAGTGAGGATAGATGGCTGGCACTCGCAAACGACGATTGACGCCGAAGAAGGCCGGTTCACTGCTTTCAGCGGAAGCCATGGGCGGTATCAACGCCGGGAAAGGATTTGATTTCCAGACCCGCTACACCGCCTGCCGCCTGCCTGTCTGGCTGCTGGAGGCCGCATTCCATCAGTTGTTTTACGAGGGCACGGGCGACATCGATGTACGTTATACCGAAGCTGGCCGCGTCGAGCGAATTCACATCCAGGTGAAAGACCACGAAGTCATACCGGCGGAATTCAAGAAGGTGATCGCCCACTTCCGGCGCATCGATGCGGAACAAACGGGTCTCTACAAGTGTTTTACCTTGGTGTGCCCAACCTTGTCTTCCAGGCTGCGCCCCGTCGAAACCGGACTTTCCCGCTTCAGAAGCGCCAAACCCTTTTACGATGACGCCACTGACGCCCTTGCGCCGACAAAAGATGAGCTGGCAAAGCGGCTGCGAAAAATCGGCTTGACCAACAACGACGATATTGAGTTCGTTCTCTCCAAAGTGTCTATCGAGATAGGGCACGGCGACTTGCATCATGACGACAGGGCCGTCGACCTGTTTGTCGGGCGCTTATTAAGCCATCCTGAATATTCAGGAATGATTCGGGCAATGGTACAGCCGGCTTTCGCCGAACTGCTGCGCGCGATCCAGGGACGAAGAGGCGCGGTTCTGCAGCGATCGGACATCGAGCAGATTCTGCGAGCTTCCGTGGCTTCCGTCAGCACTGGCGAGAAAAGCCTAACGATTTGGGTGCAGAATTGGACGAAAGAAACCTTCGACCTACCAGCAGATTATGACCTGGACTGGTCCGGACATTTTGACCGCCCCTCCCGGCGCGTCCCGTCGCAAGACGCCTGGAACAACCAGCTTCTGCCGGAGCTCGAAGCTCTCAAGAAGAGGATTGTTGCGGAACGGACCGAGCGATTGATTCGATTTCGCGGGAAATGTGCCCTGTCGACAGGTCTTGCGGTGGGAGCGGTTTTTCCGGCTGTTGGCGGCTGGACCTTTGAGATCCCGCAACCACCGTCGAAAGAGCCATGGCGATCCGACGCCAAAGCGACTGATCCTTACGACCTCCAAGTCGAAGTGACCGAGGGCGGCGGGTCAGGCACGGACCTGGTTCTGGGTCTTAATATTCGCGGTGACGGCCGCGAGGACGTAATGCAATACATTGCGAGCACAGGGCAACCGCCTAGGATCTTCGCGTTCATGGCGCCCACGGCGCTCGGAAGCCAATCGATCTCCGGGTCGGAGGATGCTTGCGCGTTCGCGCAGCGCGTGCGCGAACGCCTGGGACAAATCATCAAGAGTCACCGCATAAGCCGCACTCGACTTTTCT
>WNFI01200838.1_pt1 | contig 22754 bp, 18 predicted proteins | sample 5400471 | NCBI WGS metagenome assembly WNFI01 (sample SAMN13153348, study PRJNA577476) | soil metagenome | isolation source: 100 cm saprolite on Douglas fir-dominated hillslope | place: USA:California | collected 2013-09-17
GTCTATCGGGTAAATAGCGAAGCGCAGTGGTTGGCCGCAACCGACGTCACACCTGCGCACGACGCATCGTCGGAAACCGCCGGGAAGGCATACGCCGCATTCACGGGGAATCCCGCGCTGATCAATGAAGCGAAGGATTTGCTCACCCATCGCCACGAGCTCACGCCGCTCACGGTGAAAGAACTCGAGCAAGCACTCCTTAACGCGGCCGAGGGCCCGATGACGAAGCCGGATCTCGTGGCCGCTCGCGTCGCAGCGGAAACACAGCAGGCATCGGTACTCAATAGTTTCGAATTCAAGCTCAACGGAAAGCCGATCACGGCCAATGAAATCGACAACCTCCTCACGAGCAGCAAGGACCTCAAGGAGCGGCAAGCAATATGGGAGGCTTCCAAGCAATCGGGCGTCGCGCTTAAGCCCGGCCTGATCAAACTCCGCGAACTTCGCAACGGAGTCGCGCAAGAGCTCGGTCACCACGATTATTTTGCACTGCAAGTAGCGGGATACGGCATGACCACGGACGAGATGGTGAAGCTCCAGGATAATTTTATGCGCGAGTTGCGTCCGCTGTATTTGCAACTCCACACCTGGGTGAAATACGAACTCGCGAAAAAATATGGCCAACCCGTGCCCAAGCGAATTCCCGCCCATTGGATCAACAATCGCTGGAGTCAGGAATGGACCGGTTTGGTGGAGGCCGCGAACATCGACGACCGCTTTAAAGGCAAGACCCCGGAGTATATTGTGAAAACCGCGGAACGGTTTTATACCGGCCTCGGCTTCGCTCCGCTGCCCGCGAGTTTTTGGGTGAAGTCCGATCTCTATCCCGTTCCACCGGGCGATCCGCGAAAGAAAAATACGCACGCGTCGTGCTGGCACATGGATTTGGAAAACGACATCCGTTCGCTGCAGAGCGTGGAGCCAAATTCGGAATGGTTTTTTACCGCTCACCACGAGCTGGGCCACGGCCACTACTTCATGAGTTATACGCGACCTGAGGTGCCGCCACTGTTGCGCATCGGTGCCAACCCCGCTTTTCACGAAGGCATTGGCGAACTGATCGCAATGGCCTCAAGCCAGGTGCCGTATCTTCAGCAGCAGGGGGTTCTTCCGGCGGATTTTAAAGCGAATCCCACCGACTTCTTGTTGGACGACGCATTAGCTCGCTCGATTCCGTTTATCTTCTGGTCGTCCGGCACCATGACGCATTGGGAAGCCGACGTGTACGCCAAAAACTTGTCCACCGATCAATGGAACGCGCGCTGGTGGAAGTACGTTCGAGACCTTCAAGGCGTCGAACCGCCGACTGATCGGGGAGAGGATTTCTGCGATGCCGCCACCAAAACCCACATCAACGACAATCCGTGCTATTACTACTCCTATGCGATCGCGACCGTGCTAAAGTTTCAGCTTCACGATCATATCGCCCGCAAAATCCTTCACCAGCCGCCTCAGGCCTGTAACTACGCGGACAACAAGGAAGTCGGCACCTTTCTCTACAACATTCTGAAAAAGGGCGGGACGGAAGACTGGCGCAAGGTCCTCAAAGAAGCCACCGGCGAGGACCTATCCACGCGCGCCATGGTCGAGTATTTCAAGCCGCTCATGGCCTGGCTCGAAATCCAAAATAAAGGTCGGCTGATCGGTTGGGAATAATCCAGCTAAGTAAGCGGATGTAACGTGGTGCCTCACCTTTTGGGCGCCCGACGGGTTAACAAGCGGAATTTACTGCCCCGGCTTCAAAACGAAGCTCAGCGACGGTCAATCTCCGCACTATCCCAAGCCACGAAGGCGGTAAAGAATACGAGGACAAAAAGCACGAAGATCATGTTATTAGGAAGCTTATAATTAGGCGCCTAACATAATGTCAAGCGTCGAAAAAGGTGAGCCAGCATCGGCCGTTTTTTCTGCCGGTTAAGACTGACGGATCTCTTATCAGATCCCTCCCGAGCACCTATTATTTTAGCTACCGGGGAGTGCTGGTTCCAGGAGAAAGGTTTGAGGAGGAAGACCGGACGAAGAGCAAACAAATCATAGTTCGTTAGTTAATATATAATAGTTTATATTTCAATAAAACTGGTTTATAAATTTACAACTGGACATCGCCTCGAAAGATTGAAAGTCGTCGATTTAACATCGGCAAAGTGGGAGCGACGAATTTGGAGGTGGGGCGGGATCGCTAGGTCCGCCGTCGGGATTGTAACGATGGAGAAACTTAGATTTCGCCGTAAATAGGTGCTTCAATCAACTACCAGGATTGCGTGTTCCGCGTGACGGCGCGCCCCAGCAGGTTCACGTCGCCCCACCCTCCCGACCTTTGCATAGCGCCTTCACGCTAACCTCTCGGTCGTCCATTGGCTGCAGGCGTCGTCGCTGCGCCAGCGGTCGCGTTACTGCCGTTATTGTTGTTCGCGTTATTGAAGATGGCTCGCCGCATGTCGTTCGCCTTCTGTTGGGCCGCTTGTGCGGCTTGTAAATCCTGCAAGGCCTGAATCTGCGTCTGACTCAAAAAGCCCGAGGCCCGATTGATCGCATCTTGCGTGATCGGAACGCCCAAATCCTGATTTCCACCGGGCCCACCCGGACCTACGCCCAGCATACCTCCCATGATCGCACCCATGTTAACGCCCGCTTGAGGATCGGGTGCCGCAGCGCTCGCCGCCGACTTGTTCGTATCGGCCAGCACGCTCACCAACTGCTCCACTTGCGAATTCTGCAAGGGTTCGCTGGTATAGCTCAGTTTTTGCGCGAGTTGGTTGACCTCGCCTCGCTGCGGTAGCGTCTGCTGGAAATTTTGGTACGTCGCGTAATTCGCATCGCCGAGAGCTTCGTGAATGTTGCTGTCCACTTCGGCCTGGGAATTCTGCGCAAGTTTCACGAGCTGATCGCGCGCGGTTCGAGCTTTTGCGCATCCGGGTTCTGCATCAGCGTCGCGAAATTTTGCATGAAGTTCCCACGGCCTTGTCCGGGCCCGCCAGGCGGACCTTGATCCGAACCGTCAGGAGATCCCGGAGCTTGCCGCAGAGCGGCGAGTTCGGCCTCGAGCTCTAGCCGGTGTTTTTCCGCATCAGCGATCCTCTTTTTCAAATCCGCCAGATCGGCCTGCGACCCGGCCGCCTTTTTCAACGCGTTCACCCGTGAGAATAAATAATAATCCAAGCCTCCGCACAGAAGGGTAGCCGCGACCAAAAGAGCGATGATGATGTTCGACGTGCGATTCACGGAGATTTAAAAAGCGAGGTGAGCGTAGCGGCAGGGCAATAGCCCGCCCACAATAATTCACTCACCGGCCGAAAGACTTAACAGCCCGGGTCAAAGTTTCAGAAAGTCAGAAAGAGAGTGGAACCAGCGCAGAGAAGGTGGGCCAGCGCGTTCCTGCGACGGCATTTCGCAGTTTTAACGTTGGTCCTACTTTCGATGCCGTCGCAGGGACGCGCCGGCCCACCTCTCCACGCTGCCGCCCTCGACTCTATTTCGCCGCCAGGAGTTCTTCCCAACGCGCATAGGTCATACTCAAAATTTTCTCGATCTCATCCAGACGAGCTTTTACGCCTGCGACCGCATCGGGTTCTCTTTTATAAAAGCCCAAGTCGCCCAGCTTCGCGGTGAGGCCGGCTTGTTCCGCTTCCCACTGCTCGATCTTTTTTGGCAGTTCTTCGAGTTCGCGCTGTTCTTTATTCGAAAGTTTTTTCCCTTTCGAAACCGCTTTTGTCGGCTTCACCTCCGTTTCAACAGGACGCGCCGCCAACTTCATCTTGCGGTCTTCGTCTTTCTCACGCTGTTCCACCCAATCGGTGTAGCCACCCACGTAGTCGCCGATTTTACCGCCGCCTTCAAACACGAGCGTGCTCGTGACGACATTGTCCAAGAAATCGCGATCGTGGCTGACGATCAGGAGCGTGCCCTGGTACTCGACCAACAAATCCTCGAGCAGATCAAGGGTTTCGGCATCGAGGTCATTGGTCGGTTCATCCATCACCAACACATTGGCGGGCTTGGTAAAGAGTCGTGCGAGAAGGAGCCGGTTGCGCTCACCGCCAGAAAGCACCCGGGCGGGTGTGCGGGAACGGTCAGGGGAAAATAGAAAATCCTGCAGGTAGGTGATCACATGCCGGGATCGGCCGTCGATCATCACAGTCGTGTTTCCGTCCGCAATATTGTCGGCCACCGTTTTGGTGTCGTCGATTTGTGCACGCAGCTGGTCGAAATAAACCACTTCCAAATTGGTGCCGTGAGTCAGCTCGCCACCGGTCACCTTAAGTTGTCCGAGGAGCAACTTGATCAGGGTTGATTTCCCTGCGCCGTTGGGACCGATGATTCCGATTTTATCCCCGCGCATGATGGTCGTAGTGAAATCGTGCACCAGCACGCGACCATCCGCGTACGCGAAAGATACATTTTCCGCATCGATCACTTTGACGCCGGAACGCTCTGCTTCGGTTAACTTGATCGTCGCAGTTCCCACCTTTTCGCGGCGAGCGCGGCGCTCCGCCCGCATGACCATCAGTTGATTGATGCGGCCTTGCGCGCGAGAACGTTGCGCTCTCACGCCCTTGCGGATCCATACTTCCTCCTGCGCCAGCTTCTTGTCGAAGGCGGCTTGTTGTCGCTCTTCTGCCTCCAGTACTTCTTGTTTGCGCACGAGGTACGCGTCGTAATCGCAAGCCCAGCTCGCCAAGTGCCCACGATCGAGTTCGACAATGCGCGTGGCGAGCTTGCGGAGAAATGCTCGATCGTGTGTTACGAAAAACAGGGTCAGCTTCTCGGTGAGCAAAAATTCTTCGAGCCACAGAATCGACTCGATATCGAGGTGATTGGTAGGCTCGTCAAGTAACAGCAGGTCGGGCTGCCCCGCTAAGGCGCGCGCCAAAAGCACACGCCGTTTTAGTCCACCTGACAGCGTTGAAAACTCGGCTTGGGAGGCAAGCTGGAGCCGCTCGAGCAATTGATCGACGCGAAGGTCACGCTCCCAGTCCTCTTCGTGCGCACCGGCCGGACGTAAACCCGATGACACGATATCGAGCACCGAACCGGTAAGGTCGGTAGGGATTTCCTGATTGAGCCTCGTGAAAACGGATCCCGGTTGGCGAAACACTTGGCCGGTGTCGGGCTTCAAATCGCCCGCAATGATCCGCATCAGCGTGGATTTCCCCGCGCCGTTGCGTCCGAGCAAGCACACCCGCTCGCCCGGATCGACCTGGAAGTTCTCTTTTTCCAGGATCGCGGGACCACCAAAGCCAAGGTGAACATCGAGTAGGCTGAATAACGCCATAAGCGGTTCAACGTGAACTCCAGATCGTGCGAAGTAAAGGCTCGGCGTGAATTTAGTCTTGGTGGTGGGCCGTCGCGTCCCTGCGACGGCATTGTTACACGGACGGACGTCGCAATCGCGAAATGCCGTCGCGGGGGCACGACGCCGCACCTTCACTCATGTGGTCATGGGCGGCGCGCCAATCACGCGGTACACCGAAGGAAAATTCATGCAGCGATTTTTATCCCGCATGCCATAGCCTGCCAGCCACTCCGGTCCTTGATAAACAAAACCGACCAAGTCCGGCGCATGGGTCGAATCGCTTCGCTCGCGGTGCACCAAAACCACGGTCCGCACAGCAAAGGCACCCTCTTGTCGAAATTGGTCGTAGAGTTTTTCCAGAGTGCGGCCGCTATCGCAGATATTGTCGATCACCACCACACTCCGACCCGCCGTGACGAGGCCATAGGGTTCGATCCGAATGTTCGATTGCGGAGCGCCATTGAGCGAAATCGAATAGCTTGAGGCCCGACAGAAAGCGGGCTCGACGGATTCCTTCAGGTGCAACAGGAGATCCGAAAAGAAAAATACTCCGCCGCGCAACACGCATACTGCGAGCAGCGACTGACCGGTCTGCACGAGGGCCTCCTTTGCCCAGTCGTCCAAGGTCGCCCCCAGCCCAACCAACCGAGATTCAATTTGTTCTCGGGAATATAGCTCTTCCAAATACGATGGAACGATACGAGAGGAATCCATGCGGATAGATGCGTAGAATCTCCATTCGCGACAAGCTTCTTTGCATCTTCGGTCGCAAACGCCCAGAGGCCCGGTTGCAATACAGTCAATGCGTCACAACCAGATCAGGACAACGGGACGAGCAAGAGAGCACTCTTGAGATCGGCGGAGACGTTTGTTGAGATAGCTCCCTACCTCGTCGTGAATCTTATTCTTTTCGAACCGGATGAAGTGAACTTGCCGCTAGCGCGCACCGATCCAAGAGCAAATCACATTGTTACGGTCTTGCGTCGGCAAATAGGCGATGTGTTTGACGCAGGCCTAATTAATGGGCCTCGCGGCAAGGGACGCGTCGAGCACAGCGACTCGGACGTTTTGCGTCTTTCATTCGTCTGGGAAACCACGCTGCCGACGATCGACCCGATCACATTAATCGTGGGACTGCCGCGTCCCCAAACCGCCAGAAAAATTTTGCAGGAGGCCACCACGCTCGGCGCTGCGGCCCTGCATTTCGTGCACTGCGAAAAGACAGAACCGGGTTACGCCGCGAGCACGCTGTGGCGCGATGGCGAATGGCGTCGTCATTTAATTGCAGGTGCGGAACAGGCCTTCACGACGCACCTGCCGGTTGTCTCGTGGGACCGAAGTCTCACCGATGTCACGGAGGCGCTGTCGGAAACCGGCAGCCGGGTGGCGCTGGACAATTACGAAGCGACGGCATCGTTGGCCGACATACCTTTTGAATTGCCGCCCACGATTCTTGCGTTTGGCCCGGAGCGCGGATGGTCCGCGACTGAACGCACACTTCTCCGGGCGCACAGATTCACACTGGCCCATCTCGGCACACGTGTCCTCCGCACCGAGACCGCATGCGTCGTCGCGTTGAGCCTCGCAAAAACGCGATTGAATTTATGGTGACGTTTCAAATTTAAATGAGTCAACCGCGGTGCTGGCGTGCATCGGGTCCTCGATGCGTAGAATGAACAATTGCAGTGGCACCACGTTCATTCCGATAGAAATTATCCATCGAATAAGCTCCGGTCGCACGAATTTTTTAGATTCACATTTATCTAATTCTAATGTTTTTTGGATTGAGTTTGCCGGATACGTTTCCCCAAACATCAACGCATCCCTCATCGAGAATTTGTACAGGTACCCAGGTTCTCAGTTCGACTTGTTCGCTCCTATCCAGCCACTCATCTCATCCTATTGACGAATCTTGGATAGAATGGACGGCAACTCCTTGAACTCCCGTTTTTAAATTCCGAATATTTCAGCGCTAACTTATTCGATATCGTTTCGTTAAAACTAAGATTTCGGTCACACCCTAACCCAAATCACATCAGCTCTTACCCCAGGCTGCGCGGACCTTCCACCGACTGCGGCTGTCACATTCTCTCCAGGTCACAAGGTCTCTCCTAAGACGAGGAACCTCTTTTCCCAGAGATCTTCATTCATCGTTCCGTCACCATGAAAAGCGATTCATTGCGCGTCCTTCATCTCGAAGACGAGCCCATCGATCGAGAGCTGGTGCAGCGTGCTCTTTCCAATGCGGGGCTCGATTGTCGATTTACTTCCGTTTCAAACAAGGACGATTACGCATTGGCGCTTAAGGAGCAACAGTATGACCTGGTCCTGGCGGACTGGACCATACCGGGCTATGGTGGTCTGTTCGCCTTGGAAGACGCCCAGAAGCGATTTCCCGAAATCCCTTTTATTTTTGTCAGCGGCAGCATCGGCGAAGACCAAGCGGTGGAAAGCCTCAAGCGAGGTGCAACCGATTACATCCTCAAGGACCGCATGGATCGTCTCCCGATGGCGATCAAACGAGCGTTGCAGGGCATTGAAGAAAAGCGCCAACGAACCGAGTTGGAGAGCAAGTTTCGGAGCCTGTTCGACAACGCTGTCGAGGGCATCTTTCAATCAACCCCGGATGGCCGATTCGTGACGGCCAATCCAGCCTTAGCGCGGATGCTGGGCTATAGCTCACCCGAAGAGCTGATGGCCAGCATCGATAACGCGGTCGGCCCGTTATATGTCGACCTTGCACAATGGAACGAGTTTAGGGAACGGCTCGCTACGCATGGAAAAGTAGAGGCTTTTGAACTACAGGTGAGGCGAAAAGATGGACGGCAGATCTGGATCTCCGAGAATGTTCGCGCGATTCGCGACGAGACCGGAAACGTGCGCTATCATGAAGGCAGCATAGAGGATATCACCGTACGCCGTGAAGCGGTGGAAGCGTTGCGACACAGCGAAGCGCGGTTCCGTGAAATGGCGGAAAGCATTAGGGACGTGTTTTGGGTCACGTCACCCGATTGGCACCAGATCTTGTATGTCAGTTCCGCTTACGAGCTGATTTGGGGACGTCCGGCGTCCGACTTGAACACGCGCCCCATGAGCTGGCTCGAAGCGGTCGTGCCGGAAGACAGAGAGAAAACGACTGCGGCGTTGGATGAATTGGCCAAGGGAATCAGCAATCGCATGGAGTATCGCATCCGTCGTCCGGACCTTACGGAACGTTGGATCGAAACCAGGGGGTTTCCCGTTTTCGACGAAAACCGAAATGTTGTGCGACTCATCGGCGTGACTGCCGACATCACCGAACGAAAGAATCTCGAGAACCATCTGCTACAGGCGCAAAAGATGGAAGTGGTCGGATTGTTGAGCAGTGGAATTGCCCATGATTTCAATAATATTCTCACCGTCATTTTCGGTTACGTTAACCTCTTGCTGGACAATGAACCGCTCTCGCCCAAAACGACCCACGCGCTAAAAATAGTGTACACCGCCAGTGAACGCGCCGCCGGCTTGATTCGCCAACTGCTGGTTTTTAGTCGGAAGCGCGTTCTCAAACACGAAATCATCAATCTCGGCGATGCGATCGAAGAGACGGCTAAAATGCTGTATCGATTGCTTGGCGAACCTGTTTCGCTGGAAGTGGAATTATCTTCGCAACCGACATTCATCTCAGCCGATGTCGGAATGATCGAACAAGTCCTGATGAATCTGGCCGTGAACGCGAGAGACGCGATGCCCAAAGGCGGCAAACTCTCCATCAAGACCGAGGTGAAACAGTTTGATACGATCCAGGTGCCATCCCATTTGCACGCGAGGGTCGGAAGCTTCGTCTGCATAAGCGTTCGAGATACCGGCGGTGGCATTCCACCGGAAATAATTTCGAGAATCTTCGAACCCTTCTTTACCACAAAGGAGGTCGGGCGCGGCACGGGCCTTGGTCTCGCCACCGTTCGGGATATTGTGAATTTGCACAACGGTTGGATCGACCTGCAAAGCGAAATAAATGTTGGCACGACGTTCTTCATTTTTCTGCCATTGGTGCCGCCTGAAACCGTTCCCGCGCAAACTCCGCACATCGCGTACGACGCCATGGGCAAGCGAGAGACGATCCTTTTGGTCGAGGACGAAATATATGTGCGTGAATTTGCCGTCGCGGTGCTCCAGCAGCACAATTATTCCGTCCTGCAAGCGCGTTCCGGCGATCACGCCCTGGAAGTTTGGCAGCGACACGCACACAAAATCGACCTACTCTTGACCGACGTCGTCATGCCGGGAGACACTTCCGGGTTGGATCTGGCTGAAAAACTGCAGGCTAAAAAACCTTCACTGAAGGTCATATTGGTCAGCGGTTACACGAATGAGACGTCGGAAAGAGTTTTTGTTCATGGAGAAAACAGCAAGTTCCTGCACAAACCCTACTTGCCCGCCGGCCTGGCTCGGGCCGTGCGGGACATTTTGGACCAACGGAACGGTCTAGCCTCGAAATCAGATACCCGGGCCAAGCTCGATTTTTCCGGCCCAACTTAAATCTGCATCCCTCCGACTTCCTTAAATGAATACGCCACGAGAAAGTCGAAAAATCTTCTGGATGGTGCGGCTTCTGGTTGGCGTAGGTCTGCTCATGGTCACTGTGGTGATCGGCCTGATGGGCTGGCGCCTCAATGCCATCCGCGCAGATCGTGCGAAAATCGAGGCCAAGCAAATTCATCTGATACGAACGTCCGAGAAAATTCTTCGCCTGACCAAACAGGCTCAGGAACAGCTATTGCGTGTCCTCGACGAGACCCGGCCGAGCGCGAAGGAGACAAATGCTGTGGATGGCCTGTCGGCTCTCATTCGTCAGTCAATCAATAGACGGGTTACGCCAGACAATTGAGTCGCTCGAAGGCCAACAACGCCTGCAAGAGGCGCTGAATATCAAGCATTGGTCCGCGTTGCAGGGCGAAGAGATTGCGCGCATGGCGCCCACAATCCTTGCCACTTGGCGCGACAACCAAGACGTCGCTTTCGGCGACGCGAAAAGCGATCTGGCCGAGCTGGCACTTCTTTCAGAAGTGCTCGGACGTGAAGAAGTGCCGGACAAACTCACCGACTTGAAAGACAATAGGCTCAAGCCCGCGCTCGTTCGTTTGGGCAACGATTTGAACGTACTGACGAAGACCATGCCCGATGGAGGAAAATCCACTCAGGGGACTTTCGATGAACTCAAGACGGTGTTGTTCGGCCGGGGATTCTTGTTCGATGATGCACACCAGAGCATTATCACCGGAACCGGAGGGCTTTACGCCCAGCGACAGGCCATCCAATCGTTGCGACACGAGCGAGAAAAACTGACGGATACACTGGCTTCAATTTCACAAGAGATGGAGGCCGCCAGCGTGACCTTTGCACAATCGGTGCAGGTCAGTTCCGCCGCCCTCGCCAAACAGATGGAAAATGTTTTGGCGCTAAGCTGGCGACGCATGCTGATTTTCGGCCTCGGTTGTTCGATCTTTTTCCTTTGGCTGGCCTGGCTCATCTCACGCGCTATTCGCGCCCAGGTCGGCGTGATCGAGAATGCAAAGGCGGATGCAGAAAACGGACGCCAAAGGGCTAACCGATTAATGCAGGAGCAACAGACGATCGCGACGGAACTTCAACACGCGACACATGCTCTGAAAAGTTCGGAAGCATTTCTAAAATCCCTGCTCGAGAATCTTCCCATCTACATTTATCGGAAGGATCTCGATGGCCGATACGTTTTCGCGAACCCCCGGTTCAGCGGATTGTACGGTCGCCAACCTGAACAACTTATTGGGAAAAACGTATTCGATTTAACAGCAAACAAGGAACTCGCGGAAAAACGCGCAAAGGAAGATCTCCTGGTCATCGCGAAAGGCCGGACTTTCGAATTCGAGGACAAGCAGTCATTGGGCAACGGAACGGTTATCTACCTTCATTCGGTCAAGACGCCGATTTTTGATATCTCGGGAAAAATCATCGGAACCCAGGGAATGTTTTTGGATATCACGGAGCGCCAACAAGCGGAGCAAGCCCTTAAGGCGGCCAAAGAGGCGGCGGAAGCAACGACCCAAGAGCTCAAGCACGCTACCGACGCGCTCGCAACATCGGAGTCCTTTCTCAAATCCCTGCTCGAAAATATCAAGGTCAACATTTATCGCAAGGATGTCGAAGGCCGTCTCACTTTCGCGAACAAGTCTTACTGCGATCGCAAGGCCAAACCGTTGGAGGAATTGCTGGGCAAAACCGATTTCGACCTCTTCGGTCGAGAGCAAGCGGAGAAATATCACCGCGATAACATGAGGGTCATCGAAACCCGGCAGCCTTTTGAAACGGAAGAACTTCAGATCGATTCCTCCGGCAGAGAGAGCTGGATTCACATTATCAAGGTGCCGGTAATCGATTCGAGCAATCGGGCAGTTGGCACGCAGGGCATGTTTTGGGAGGTCACCGAACAAAAACAAGCGGAGGAAGCATTGAAAATGGCGAAGGAAGCCGCGGAGGCCGCGGCTCGAGCGAAAAGCGAATTCCTCGCCAATATGAGCCACGAGATCCGGACGCCGATGAACGGCGTTATCGGAATGACCGGATTACTACTCGATACCGAACTCAGTCCTCTCCAACAGGAGTTCGCTGAAACCATCCGCAATTCAGCGGACATGCTGCTTACCATTATCAACGACATCCTCGATTTTTCCAAAATAGAGGCCGGCAAACTCACGTTTGAAAAACTTGATTTCGACTTGGCGGAAACCGTGGAAAACACAGTCGATATGTTCGCCGAACAGGCGCTCCGAAAGAATATTGAATTGGCAAGTTCGATCCCCGAAGACGTGCCCTGCAACTTGCGTGGCGATCCAGGACGTTTGCGTCAGGTGCTGACAAATTTAATCAGCAACGCGCTTAAATTTACCGAACGCGGCGAGGTCATCGTGCGGCTCACCAAAGAAAGCAGTACGGAAACGCACACGGTGGTGCGATTTTCCATTACCGATACCGGCATTGGCATTCCACCTGCCACCCAACAACGACTGTTTCAAGCATTCACCCAGGCGGACAGCTCGACTACCCGTAAATATGGCGGAACGGGCCTCGGCCTGGCGATCTCACGGCAACTCGTCTCGATGATGGAAGGACAAATCAACGTGGAAAGCGAAGCGGGTAAAGGGTCAACCTTTTGGTTCACGGCGCAATTCGAAAGACAGGCGAAGGATGCAAAACAATCCCGGTGGCTATACAATCGCGATCTCCTCGATCTCCGAGTCCTCGTTGTTGATGATAACGCAACCAACCGACAGATCCTGCGTCATCAATTGTTCGCGTGGAAAATGCAAAAAGGCAGCGCCGCCAACGGGCATGAGGCGCTCGACCTCTTGCACGAGGCTGCGGCCGAAGGGAAACCCTACGATCTCGCTCTTCTCGATATGCAGATGCCAGAAATGGATGGTCTTACGCTTGCGCGCACAATCAAAGCCATTCCTCAAATCGCAGCTACCCGTCTCATTATCCTGACATCGCTGGGAAATGTTCTCAGTTCTCAAGAGTTGAAAGCGGCCGGCATAGACGCGTATTTGGTCAAGCCGGTGAAACAGTCACGATTGTTCGACACTCTAGTTAACGTCGTAGGGCACGCCACCACCGACGCCGTTGTCACCAAGGCGAATGCTCCAACCCTGATCGAACCGCTGCCGCCGGAACTTCTCCGTTTGAGAAAAGCACGCATCCTTATCGCAGAAGATAATACGGTGAATCAGAAAGTGGCCCTATCCCAGCTGCGCAGTTTAGGCTGTTCAGCGGAAGCGGTGGCCAACGGCCATGAAGCGCTGAAGGCGCTGGCCGAAATTCCCTACGACATTATTTTGATGGATTGCCAAATGCCTGAAATGGACGGCTATGAAGCGACTCGTACGATCCGCAAGCGCGAACGCGAGATGAACTCGAGCGAACGTTCTCCAATATATATTATTGCCATGACGGCAAACGCTCTCGAGGGCGACCGGGAAAAATGCCTCGCCGCAGGCATGGACGATTACGTCACGAAACCAGTTCGCCTGGCAGGGTTGAAAGTCGCATTGGCGAAATGGCAACCGTTTGCTCCATGGAATTCAAAATCGTATTCCGACGTTCACGACGACACGGAGCTAGGTGAAAAGCGCGATTCTCGATTCAGTTAGGGGTGTCTTCGAAATATATGCCGGAGCCGCGGCAAGGTGGGCCGGCGCGTCCCTGCGACGGCATTTCACGATTGAGACGTCCATCCTGCTTGCGATGCCGTCGCAGGGACGCGCCGGCCCACCTAAAGACGTCAATGCTTAGTACGCACCCGTCGTCTTTCGGAAGAAACCCACCGTCGGCTGACGGGCACCTTTGCCGAGGCGCTTGAGGCATTTCCAACCTGCCGGACTCAACGTAATCTCGCCGGGCATTTCGAAAATTACCAAAGCCTCGGGTTTACCCTCGATGAGCAAAGCGAAGTTCGCGAAGAATGCCTCGGCATTTCGTTCGATCAAATCGTAGGGCGGATCGACGAAAATCAAATCCGGCGCACCCTTCGGAGCACTGCGCCACGTAATCGCATCGGCCTGAGTGACCGAGAAATCAGCAGGCGGTCGGCCCACGCTCTTGCACACGGCCTCAAGATTCTGCCGGATACACGCTGCAGCTTTTGCATTTTTCTCCACAAAAGTGCCGGAGCTCGCGCCGCGGCTCAGCGCCTCGAGTCCGTAAGCGCCGCTGCCCGCAAACAAATCCAAAAACAGAGCGCCCGCCACATGCTCGCCGAGGCTCGAGAAAACTGCCTGGCGCATTTGATCAGTCGCCGGGCGCACGGCATCGCCCTTGGGCAAAACCAGCGGGATACCCCGCGCTGTTCCTCCGGTTACTCGCATGGAGACCGTTCTTTAGTTCGACGTCGTGGCGTAGTTTTCATCGGCGAAGTAGCTTCGCTACTCCGCCAGCGCAATTCAAGACTGCAACGAGAGATAGCCATTGCTCCGACTTCATGCGTCCAAAGCAAAGACCTTAATCGACTCGATGCGACCTCGCACAGAGATTTCGCCTAGAGCTCGCGTCGCGAAAGATCGGCGGGCGTAGCGCAAAGTCGTTTCGCTCACCAAAATCGAACTTTGGTACGCTGGATCCTTGGTAAGTTCTTCGAGACGTGCCGCGACATTCACGCCATCGCCGATTACGGTATAATTCAATCTACGGCGCGAGCCCATATTACCCGCGACGACGCGCGACGTGTTAATTCCCACGCCGAATCGCAGAGCAGGCCGGCCCTCCGCGGCCAACTCCTGATTGAGTTCGATTAACGCCCGGCGCATGGCCAATGCAGCGGCGAGCGCATGATCCGCGGCGTGCTCATCTGCGATGGGCGCTCCGAAAAGTGCCATAACCGCATCGCCGATATATTTGTCCACCACTCCATGGTGCTCCTCGATGATCGCGCTCATCCGATCGAGGTACCGGTTGAGCAAAGTCAGTACTTCCTGAGGTGCCAGATGCTCACTGAGAGCGGTGAAATTGCGCAGATCGGAAAAGAGAATCGTCACTTCACGTTCCTCGCCGCCCAAGACGGCCTGCGAATGAAGCAGCTGCGCGGCGATTTCGGGCGACACAACTTTTCCAAGTAGATCGCGCACGCGATCCCTCTCCGCAAGGCCCTCGGTCATGCGATTGAAAGCAATCGCGAGTTGGCCAATTTCGTCTGCACGATCGAGCTCGATGCGACCTGAATAATCACCCTTGGCCACTTGTTCCGTATGAGAAGCGAGGGACTGAATCGGCTGGCTCACGTTACGGGCGAGCAAACGTGCAAACAGAACGGCCAACGCCACACAAACCAAGGTAAGCAATAGAAGAATGCGCTCAAGTTTCCGTGTTTCGACCAGTTCTGCGTCGAGAGAGCGTTGCAGGATAATTCGCGCAGGGGCCGCATTAAGCAGAGCGACAGATTGCACCGCGGTGAGATAAGACTCCCCTGCCATCGTTACTTGAGTGCTTCCAACGCCGATCGGTCGTTGTGCGATCAGCGTTTTCACCATGCCGGGAATTTCAGTGGATTTCAGCGTCGAAAAAAGAACGTCGCCTCGGTCGGTTCCAAAAGTGAATTCCAGAGTGTCGTCGTGATCCGCCTCACGAATGAATTTCTCATCAATTTTGTAAGCCAATCCCACCCATGCGATGATCTCCGGTTTGGGGGCGTAGAGTGGAAGAACCAGAACACCGTAAAGTGCTTTCCCTAGATACGCGAAGCCCTGCGCTTTCGGCTCGTCTTCCCGGGTAGCAGCTTGAGTGACAAGCTGGCGAAAAGGTCTCAGCTCCTCTTCAGAGGGCGTCTCGCGAGTATCGCCAATAAGTTTCCCCTCGGGGGAAACCAGAAGCATGATCGGTACTCCCATTCGACCGCGCAGGCTCGACAAAGCGGAGCGGATTGTCGCGGCATCGAGTGAATCCCGCAAAAAAAGCTGACGGATCGCATAGTCATTCGACATCAACACAGCATTGCGGTTCAGGTTTCCGTTTTCCTTGGCGACCGCTTGCTGAAATACATTCCCCGCGCGGGCAAAGCCGCCGTTGATTCGGGTAACCGCATTGTCGTAATTGGCCTTTGATACTAAAAAATACGTCAGCAGCTGCGCAGGCGCTGCGAGGCCGACAAAGAGCAGCAGCAGACGGGTATTAAAGCGACGAAACTGAAACCTTGTTTTTATTTTTGCGAAACGACGTACGACATACCGTGAATGTTACTCACTCGAGTCTCTCCGGAGTTATTTGTAGCCTCCGCCGCCGGCATCGGGAGCGCGACGGATCCGACGATCGGGCTTCAGCGTAAGTGAGATCACCTGGGCTGTGTTTTCACTTTCGGTGATGACGACCTCACGTTCAATCTGGCCGGCGAGTCTGGGATGCCATACTTCCAGACGATAGTGGCCAGCAGGCAAATGAACGATGGTGGCAGCGCCGTTAGAACCGGACTTTCCGAAATAGGGACTACCCAAGACCACGATGTACGCGACCATCCAATCGTGGATGTTGCACCCGAGCGTAACGACTCCGGGCTGGTCGAAGATGATCGCTTCCGACTCGCCACGGTAGAGCGGGATCTCAAATCGCTTGGCTTTCGAAAGCGAATAGACTTGGTGTTGCACGCTATCTCGATTCGGAAAAAAGACGCGGGTATTCACCACGACCGGAGTGACATAGGGTTGAAATTCTTCTCCCTGCTGACCGACGGAAACCGGTTCGCTCGGAGGTGTGTAAACCGAGGGAGAAGATCCGATCAGGGTCAGCCAAGCTACGGCATCCGACACCAGACCGCCTTTGGGGTCTCGCATCACCACCTGCACCGTGCCATCCGCGCGGAGTGCCGAAGCGAATACACACAAAAACGAAACGAGGAGAATCGGTTTCATATTGGTCAAAATTGCTGCACCACACTCAGGCTGAAAATATTGTTCACGTAACGCGCAAGCGCGTTTTCAGTGTTACTGCGTTCAAATTCGAAATCGAGCGCTGTATACGGCGCGAGCGCAGGTGCAATGCCGATGGAGTAGCTCCAGGTGTGACCGCGGAGTTTTGAAGCATAAAACGACGTTCCGTAAGTATGGACGTAGCGATTCGCAATGTACGGGTTGTCGATCGTGCTCGCATAAGAAATGAATTCACCATTGCGGTACCGTAAACCCGCTTTGAGACGCCAGCGTTCGTCGAGATCGTAAGTCGCCGCGGTTCCAACCGTCACCGCACGTTTTGAAAACAGGGCGTCGCGCGCATCGAAATTCGAATAATCGCTGCCAAGCTCGAACCGCCACGCCTCGGAAAAACGCTGATTGTAACTAAGCGAAACCTGTTCGGTCCAACCGCTCCGATAACTATTACGCACGACGGCATCGGTCGCCATCACCTCCAATCGAATCGCAGGAGCGTACGCCCCCAAACCAAATTTGTGACGGAGAGCCAGGTGGGGACCGGCGGAGATCGCATTGAGCCCGCTGTACTTAGCCCACACTTCTCCCGAAAAATCCGCCTTAAGAAAAAAGGTATCATCGCGGCCGAGCGCGTATCTCTGCTCTGCGGAACCTAGAGTCCGCAATTCCAAACCTGACACCTTATCCGGCGATGCATCCGCGTTGGTGATATTGTCCTGCCATACAGTCTGCAATGTAAGCGCCGGCACAAACGGAACAGAGGGTGCTGCAACGAGGCCTCCGCCGCACAGAGAGGAAAGGATGGCCGACGCAGCCAGCAGGCAGCGACGCGACAAATGCAAAGGATAAAGCACGAGCGAAAACACGCAAAATGTGTGGAGAAGAGTCTCGAGCAAGGCAATGTACGATCGATCTTCCAAATCTGTCGTGCCGCAAAAGTAAGCTTACTTCGATGCTTCGATTTCGGCCCGACGAGCACGCAAGAAATTTTCAAATTCGGGTGTCAACGCCACTGTCGCCAATAAATTCTCATAAATTGCCGAGGCTGGCACGGACAAGCCCGCCTCAGTCAATTCCGCGGCAACTTGCGTGATCAAACCCAATTCATCCGGACGAAATTGGGTTAAAGTGGAGGCAATCTGCAAAAGACGAAGGTACTCTTCGCGATTCCCTTTCGCTTTCGAGCGGTGGGCCAGTTCCACCACCAGCGCGAGGTTGGGTATCTCTTGCAGCGTTCGGCGCAAAACGGCCACCGCCTTGCCGTCATTTCCTTTCGCGGAGAGCAATTTCGCTTCACGCAATGCTGCGTACGGCGCATACGGACCGGGGGGCGAAGAAGAGGATGATATCGCTCCGGATTGTTTTGGAAATGGACGGTAGAGTGGATCGCCTACGACGATGCTCTGCCAGCTCAATACCGGCATCGCATAATACGCAGCGTCGCCCAAATTCTTTCCGGCGATCAGAGCTTCCACGATCAGAGAGGGACGGTGCGTGAACTCGAGAAAAGGTTCGTAGACGTTTCCAAACGTTGCGGTAACGCCACGCGCAACGAGCGGACCACACCAGCCCTTTTGATCCGAACGCAAGGTCACCGCCGAATAACTGTGGATATGCAGCGCGATAGCCCCGGAAGGAAAATGAAAGCCGGGAAGAACCATCGGTCCGGTAAGATCGGGCGCGTACCAGCCAAAATAGAGCACGGGAGCATCGAAACGAGCCGTCTGCTGAATCGTCCCCGTGGTGGATTCCGTATCTCCGTCGAAACCTAGCTGCTCAAGTTGAGCGCGAACAGAGGCGAGCCACGCATTGCCCTCCGGGTGCGGCCCCCCTTCATCGATGTAGTAACGTCCATCCAATCCGTTTTTCTCCGCAGCCAAGGCCGAGTTTATGAGTCCACGTGCGGCGACGTAGCTCGGCCCGTCCAGTCGAGCGACTTTGACCACGCGCTCACTCTCTGCTGCGGTCGGCGTTTTTCTTTGATAAAGAGGGTTACCGATATATCCCACGGGCGACGTGTTGTTCTGCGCCAGCAAACTCAGCTCGGAATCGACCGCGGCACACGTGATGCGCATTTCGGGACGAATTTTCTCCATGTCAGTCGGATCGATCAGACTGGGATCTTCACTGATGCGAAGGGGCAGGCCTTTGCAGACGACCAGGTAACTAATGTGATGACCGGTGATCCCATATTTTTTTCGACCATAATGATCGTAAAGGAAACTCGGGATGCCTCGGAGCCAGCCTCGCTTGAACAGCTCTTCCTGCAACGGCCGCCATATCAATTCGACAAAGGCGTGCCACGTCACCGTCTCGTCTCCCGTTGCGTAGAGGAGAATAATATTCTTTTCCGGGATCTGGCGTTTCTGCGCGTAAAAGTGAGCGAGCGAAACCGAATCAGGATCGTCCGCGTTAGCCACGATCACTACATCCGCACTAAGTGGATCGGCCGCCTGCGCTTTTTCCGCGAGACAAATTCCGACGATAAGCAGCGCAAACCAACCTCGCCGAAAAAGAAAAGGGAACGTCATGCCGGTGGTACTCTCAACGCACGGCCAGGACGATCGCACCGGCAACGATCAATGCCGCGCCCGCGCCCGTCCGCCACGTGAGCGGTTCACCCAGCCACACTGCGGCCAAAATTATGGCAAACACCACGCCGAGTTTGTCGACCGACGCAACCTTTGCGACGACACCCATCTGAAGTGCTCGAAAATAGCATAACCACGAGAGACCTGTCGCGAGTCCGGATAATACGAGGAAAATCCAAGTTTGCTTCTGAACATGACGCAACTGACCAGGATCCGCCGCCACGAAGGCGACGAGCCACGCGAAGACCAAAACAACGGTGGTGCGGACGGCCGTGGCGAGATTGGAGTCGAGTCCGGAAACCCCGCGCTTCGCGAGGACCGCAGTCAAGCCGGCGAAAAATGCTGAAAGCAAAGACCAGACGAGCCAGTTCATTGCGATGAGCTAAACGAACTAAGGGAGACACTCAAGCTAGGGCGTGTTGTCGAAACAACTCGCGCAAAGCCGGAAGGATTTTAAGTGGGGCGAGACCGCTTGGGCCTGCGAAGCTTTAGCAAAGCAGGCTGGGCCCTCCGTCACGCGGGAGAGGCAGATCTTGCCTTCGATGGGCGCAATCTGCTGACGTAGGAATCCGATTTTTCTATCGTTATAACTCCACGGCGGGCCCAGCGGTCCTGCCCCACCTCAGATAACTCTGGCCACGGCTTGGGCATTTATTTCGAAGACACGCCCCAGAGCGGCTGAAGCCCGATCCTATCGCTTTGGTTGCGGGTCAGCCGCTCCGGTCTCCTCGAATTTCTTAAAGGGATCGGCGACGATAGCATTTCGCGATTGAGACACTCGTGCTGCTTGCCATGCCGTCGCAGGGACGCGACGGCCCACCTCCCTTACAACGGCTCCGGTATTTATTTCGACAACACGTCTAGCGTCTTTGCGCGAGCTTCACGCTCCTTTTGAGGCGTTGACCGCCAATGCCGCCACATGACCCAGCCAGACCGCAAAAAAAGCGAGGACAACCGAGCTCACGACATAGCTGCCCACACAAAGCCACTCACCGCCCCTAGCCAATTCGAGTGTCTGTAGACTAAAGGCCGAAAACGTGGTGTAGCCTCCACAGATACCGGTCATAAAAAATAGTTTTCCCCCCGGACCGACCACATATTTGCCATCAGGGCCAGTGAGTGTGGCAAAAAAACCAATCGCGAAGGACCCTGTGATATTGATGACGAGCGTGCCCCAAGGAAAATGTCCGCCCAAGTGAGCAGTAACGAAATTGTTCAATCCATAACGAGCAAGCGTTCCGATAGCCCCGCCTAGGATAATCCAGAAATAAAACATCGCGTGGATCTTCGTCCGGGCATCACCGGTTCGCTCTGCTGGCCGCCGTTTGACTCGGAGCGGGTGCGGATATCGGAGGCGGCGGATGCAGGGCCGCGACAGACTTCGCGTAGTCGGAGATCGCATCGGCAATTGACTGTGCGATCTGTTGGCGAAACACCGGAGTACCGACTTTTCTCGCGTCGGCCGGATTGGAGAGATAGGCAGATTCCACCAAGATACCGGGACAATTAAGACCACGCAGAACGCCGAGATGCATGTGCTTTATCCCGCGATCGAACGTCTTCAGTTCACTCAATAATCGGCGCTGCGCGAAATTGGCCATAAGGATATTCCAATGGTTATAGCGGTTAACCGGAGAAGGGTCTTTATCGCTATCGTTATTTTTTGAACCCAGTGCATCGCTGGAGCGCTGAGTAGCTGGAGGAAATGTGTAAACCTCCGTGCCGCTCACATTCGTGGCGGTGCCTGCGGAATTGAAATGCATGCTGACAAAAAGATCTGCGCCGGCGCGATTGGCAATTTCGGGCCGGTCCGCCAATTCGATTTTAGTGTCGTCTGTCCGCGTGAGCACGACCTTATAACCGCGGTCCAAAAGAATCTTTCTGAGCCGCTCCACCACGTCGAACGTCAAAACCTTTTCTTTCAAACCGAGCGCGTGGTTTTCTTTCCCGGGATCGATCCCACCATGGCCCGCATCGAGAGCAATGATACGGGGTATCGCAATCAACCCAGCGGAACTGGGTTTAACGAGCGGCACGACGAGGGCATCTGCGTCGATTTTACTGATGTAAATTGACCCACGCCGATAGACGACGGCATCGCCCGTGAATATGCGCACGCTGTTGTAGCGAAATTCGTGGGCATCGGCTTCGAACTGCAATTTTGAGCCCGAGGTGAAGAGCTCGATTTTTTTCCCCTTCTCGATCCACATGCGATCGAGGCCTAATTGCTTCGCCAAATCGACGGTGTCGACGTAATCGACATTATAAAGTCGGGTTACATTGAGGGGACGAGACGGCGCCGCCCCGGAGGCCAGCGCCGATGAGATAACCCAAAGGCTCGAGCAGATTGCCGTCGCCCAACGTAACAAGGCAAACAGCGACATGGCGAAACCCACGCTTAAGCGGGTGACGACGAAGAACCGTTGGAGTGCGCCGCGTTCGGAGCCTCCTGCACCTCGTCACCGTCTTCTTCGTCCGCATGAAACTTCGGCTTGCGCTTGTTCGCAGGTAGCGGGCTCAGCATGACGTTGATGTTACGGCCAGAAAGCTTCGGAGGACTGTCGGGGTGCCCCATCGTCGCAAGATCCGTGATGGCTTTGTTGATCACGTCGAAACCCATCTCGGTGTGCGCCATTTCACGACCGCGAAACTTCAGACGCAATTTCACCTTGTTACCGTGATCGAGGAATTCCTCGGCATGGCGAACCTTGGTGAGAAAATCGTTCGGCTCGATGCGCACGCTAAATTCAATTTCCTTAATTTTGCTGCCGGTGCTCTTCGCGTGCGAATGCTTCTTGGACTCCTCGTACATGTACTTGCCGAAATCCATGATCTTGCACACGGGCGGCTGAGCCGTCGGTGCGATTTCAACCAAGTCCAGACCTACTTGCAACGCAAGCGCGACCGCTTTGTCGGTCTGGAGAATTCCAAGCTGCTTGCCCTCGGGACTGATTACACGGACCTGGGGTACCTTGATACGATGATTACGACGGATGTTAGCAAACGGATCCGTGGCTTTGCGCGGGTAATTACCGCTGGGCCGGCTGCCGCCGGCGGAAGGAAATGGAGGAGGCATCAAATAGTTCTTCTCTGGTATGTTAAGCTAAGTCCTAAACAAAATGCGAATAGGGATCGCGATGACAACACTGAAAATCCATCGCGCAATTCTGCAAACCCCGAAATGAGTTAGTTGTTCCGCGATTGCGACTTTTCACGGTACGGGAAAATCCCGGTATCACACGCTGAAGCTTTCCCCGCATGAACAGCTGGCTTTGGCGTTGGGATTCGAAAATTTGAACCCACCTGCCACCATCTTGTTCGAATAGTCCAATAACGTGCCCTTGAGATAAAGCGCGCTCTTGCTGTCCACGATGGCCTGCACACCCGCGGTGCGGACGAGAATGTCCCCTTTTTTGGGGTCTTCGACGAACTTCATCTTATAGG
>WNFI01368147.1_pt1 | contig 22740 bp, 22 predicted proteins | sample 5400471 | NCBI WGS metagenome assembly WNFI01 (sample SAMN13153348, study PRJNA577476) | soil metagenome | isolation source: 100 cm saprolite on Douglas fir-dominated hillslope | place: USA:California | collected 2013-09-17
CCCCGGCTCTTAAAGCGCACGCGTTTGGCCTTGCCCACGCAAACGCGATTGAGCGCCTGATAGGCTCTGGTGGCCAACGTTTGCGCCAGGACCGCCTCGATATGGTCAGCCAGCCAACTGACGCGTGCCGTTTTGGCATACTCGTGCAGCGCATATTCCGAAAACCCATACTGAGTACGCAAGGCGGAGAAAGCCGTTTTGCGCTCCTGCTTGTGGGTCTTTGGGAGAGCACGCGCCGCGTGCCAGGCGGGATCAGAGCGCATCTGACGCAAGCGGCGCTGGCCCTCCGAGAGGATGCCATTAGAGAACTGACGCGCCGCTTCCAGATGCGCACGAATCCGTTTGGCTGGCCCTGGCTCGACCACCAGGGGCAATTCCAACAGGAAGGTCGTTGTCTTGCTCTTCTTCGCCATCAACGTGCTCTCCTTGGCCGCGCTCTAGAACGTACCTTCCAAATGATACCACCTGCGTCAAGTGCTTCCCACCCCTGCGCTCCCCAAAAAAGGAACGGCCATTCATCCCCGCCTTGCAAAGAGCGGGGCTTTCTGGCCCGTTTTCTGTAAAAATGGGCGCTACTGGTTTCGACTTCTTGACACACTGTTTTTGGTCGTCTTTGGCAGTTCCATTCGCGCTCGTTTGCTGGCTTCACCCTCTCGTTCATGTTCGCGTTATCCTCTACCGTTTAGGTACGTTGCTACACCGTTGCTACACCCCTATGGTTTCCTGGCAGAGTATGTTATAATTCGCACATGGTGACGTGCGAATAGAAAGGCAGACGCCACATGGCAACAATTGAGGAACGGTTGGCAGCGATCGAGCAGGAACATGCTGAACTCAAACAAAAGATTGATTTGCAGACCCTCGCTATAGGTGGGCTGGTCAATAAAGCCATGCTTGAGCGTATTAACGAAAAGAATGATAAGATTTTTCAGGCGTTAATCGCTCATGATGAATTCACCAACCGGCAATTATCCGAGTTTCGCGAAAGGGTGGAGGTTCAAGTAGAGGGTAAAATTGCAGGAATGCAAACAGAGATGCGCCAGGGCTTTGATGCGGTAAATACTCGCTTTGATGCGGTAAATACTCGCTTTGATGCGGTAAATACTCGCTTTGATGCGGTAAATACTCAGTGCCCGCTTTGAGGCTATGGATGCGCGTTTCGATCAAATTATGCTTGCGCTTGCTGCACAATCGCCTAAGCCTGAGCAGGGAACCGAACTCTAAGAGTCCTAATTCTTCTGCAAGCCCACGACAGGCACATCTGTATACATCCGGCGCTTCTCCATTGGTACCTCGATCAATTGGCCTACTTAACCCCTCGACAACACCTGTTTCATATATTCTTGGGCGTGTTCCTACGTTTTTCCCTCTTTGGGTAAAAAGAGTGTAGTTATCAGAAGTTATTACTGCAAGAGACACCCCAAAGGAATGTGAAAAATGCGGAACAAGTACGCGCTATCGCTACCTGGTGCGGGTGAGGCGCTACAGTAAACGGCGGCAAGGCAAGCCCCTTGCGGTCTAGTTCCCGGTATGCAAAGCGGCCAGGATGGAGACTGGCCGCTTTTGCGTTGGTTGGACCCTGTGCGTTGCCCATCAGAACGGAGGACCTCGTCGAAGTGGAGAGAAAAACACCTGAGCTCTTTTTGAACCAGAGCTTACCCTGTGAGAAGCATGTCTACCTTTTGCAATAAATCCTCTAAGTCAAATGGCTTGCTCAGACAGAAAAGATGCTGTTTCTCAAATGCATCTTTCGGAGCGTTGGCACTCAAAAAAAGCACAGGAATGGTTGCAAACGCCCTGTGGGCATGAAGCTGCTGGTAAAGTTCCAGACCATCGATACCCGGAAGTTGATAATCAAATAGAAAAAGATCAGGCTGCACACTTCTCATGAGTTCGATTGCTTGGAAACCATTGGCTGTCAGTATCACCCGATATAATCCAAACCCCTCTAAGATGCTTTTTAGCATCAAGGAAATGTCCAGATCATCTTCTACGACGAGAATGACGCTGGTCGAGAAGGAATCCTGCTCGACCAGCTCTTGACGAGCTACCATATGATTCTCCTTTCTCTTTTCTTCGGTCACCACCGAAATGTACTCTCTTTTTTTACGTTTGTTTGCTTGTCAGGAGTTTCACTCTTTGGCTCAATAATCCCTCAAGATACGACCCACCTCTCTCAAGCTACTTTGGCTGGACCCTGCACCCTGGCAGTCAGGATGCAGAGTAGAATCAAAGGAGCAAGACCTATGGCAACGTTTAATTCCTGTCAGTTTATCGGTCGTTTGGGCAAAGACCCCGATTTTAGTGTGATCCCTAGTGGAACCTCCGTCGCGAAATTCTCGCTGGCGGTGGACCAGGGCAAAGACAAACAAGCCATGTGGCTCAACGTCGTGGCCTGGGACAAGCTGGCCGAAATCGTCGAGAAGTACGCGTCCAAGGGCATGCAGGTGTTTGTCCAGGGCCGCTTGCAAATGCGTTCCTATGAGGACAAGAGCGGCGTGAAGCGGCTGGCGGTTGATCTGGTCGCCTCAACGGGGCAACTGTTGGGCAAGCGCGCAACCAGCGCGGCCACCAACACGACCCCTCACGCACTCGCAGAAGACTACGACCCCTTTTTAAACGACGATGAACTGCCCGCTTAGCCCGGTGCAAGAGAGGAGACGAACCGCGATGACGAACGAACAAAAACAGGATGTGCAATGGAACATCCGCTATGCACAGCAGAAGTTGCAAGCCATCGAAGCGGGCCAGCACGCCGACGCGCAAACGGTGGCTGATCGGCGCATGTATGCCGATTGGCAACTGTGCAGACTGCTTCACAAAATCGCGCCCGCGTTACCCAACGATCTGCGCGCTGAGGTGGAAGCTTGTTATGCCCTGCGCGAAACCATTTGGAGCCCATTCGGCTCCCATCATGCCCACGGATGCGATACCCATGCTTCATTCAAGGTCTACCAACCCGGCACGCCTGGCGGCTACTGTTGGTATTGCTACGTCTGGCAACAGGGTGGCAGCGCGTTTGATTTTTTGCGCTACTGGTACCAGCTGGATGCGCGAGAACTGTGGCGACAACTGCAAGCAAGAGAAGTGCAGGTATGAAAAAGCTTTTACTGTTCTTGCCCTTGTGGGTGCATTTCCGTTTCCAATTCGGGCGTCGCCCATTGCAAAAACAGCACAAACAGTATTCCCCAACCCATGCTAAGCAGAAACAACACCAGAAAAAGCACAACCCAACGTGCGAAATCATGAGGAACAAGCAACGTGGCAAAAAAACCACTGAGAGTTGACAGGGCAATCGTCACGAAATAGCTGCCGAGAGAAAGCCATATTGGCAATTTTCTTTTGTTCATGGATGTGTCCTTTTAAAGAGTGGAGATCGATGTAACCATCTTTGTGCTATCGTTTCACTTGCCGTTTTGTTGCGTTTAAATGGCCCTTTTCCTACTTGCAGGTTTGAGACCCATCTGGGTCGGAGCGACTTGAGGGAATAGGCAATGCGGTAGTCCCTGATTTAGCTGAACATATTGGACGATGCATTGTGACTCATGCCAGTCAACACAAACTCCTGGTAACGTCATGATGCATCGATGGAGGGCGCGGACCTAGTAACACGCGCCCCTCTTTTCGCATCTCACTGTTAATCAGGCCGCTTTGCAGGCGGTCTTGTTTGTTTTAGGAGTTGCATATGAAGAAACTTTGCTTGATGGTACGGTTCTGGTTGCATGCGCTTCTCATGCGCGTGCCCACCTAGTCGCTCGATACGTCGCTGCGTAACCTGCAACGGTTCTGCGATGGCGTGTTTCAACAACGGGTGTACCTGCAAGTGGGGCAAGTTGATCTGTGCGCCGATGTGGTAGGCTTGACACTCCCATCCCTGTGGGAAGAAGTGTTTATCACCCACGCACTCGGTAAGCGGCCCATTGGCGAGTCCTCGAAAGATCGAGCGTACTATGGCGGGCGCAAGCTGGAAACCTTGCAGTTTAGCTGGCATGGCAACCCGATGCATAGCAAGCTGTATAACAAGGTCAAGGAAATTCAACAGCACTCGCCTGAGAAGGTCTGGTTTCATGATCTGTCATGAAACGAACCTGGAGCGGGCGACTGCGGCGATTGCAGGCTATGCCTCAACCTATGCGGCCTGGGATGACACGGTGACGCCTGAGGATGATATCTCAGTCGTGTTTAGCAAGCTCTACGAGGGCGTGACCCAACGCTTAGACGAACGTGGCGTGGATTTTGCCGCAAAGATGCAAGAAAAGCGAGAACTGTACAGCATTCCAACGAACGCAAGGGAGAAAAACCATGAAAACAGAAATTACCCAACCGTTGCTCATCACGGTTGAAGAAACAATGGACCTGCTTCGCGTCGGACGTACGAAGCTCTATCACCTGATCAGGCAAGAGGGCCTGCCGGTGCATCGTTTCGGGCGGCGTACGCTGATCGATCCTGATGAACTACGGCCCTGGCTCAAGCAGCGTAGGCCAGCTTGTTAAAGAGTGTGTTGACGTGGCCGCTTACCCCTTGCCGGGTAGGCGGTCTTTTCGTTCCAAAGGAGAATAACATCATGGCCAAACGAGGCAACGGCGCGGGATCAGTTTACCGGCGCAAGTCCGATGGTAAATGGGTTGGTAGCATCACTCTGGAAGATAGCTCACGTAAAGTGTTCTATGGGAAGACACAAAAAGAGGTACAGGATAAGGTCAATGAGGCTCTTTATGAGCTGCAACGCGGCATGCTTCCCACTAGCTCAAACGCGACGGTGCAAGATTTCAGGAAGCGCTTTTACAGAGGGCTTTCCGTTCTGATTGAGGTGGGCGCTACTGGTTTCGAACCAGTGACCTCTTCGGTGTGAACGAAGCGCTCTACCACTGAGCTAAGCGCCCTTAACAACAGGACTGATTATAGCACAGCGCCAGAAAAAGTCAAGCGTTTTTTGATCAGCTCAATAACAGGAAGGGATAGGTGGAACTGGCAAAGTTCCACCTATCCCTTCCTGTTATTGTTCATCGCTGGTTTTGCGCATAGTGGGGAATAGTATCACATCGCGGATCGATTCCTGGTCGGCCATGAGCATAGCCAGGCGGTCGACACCGATGCCAAGGCCGCCGGTGGGAGGCATACCGATCTCCAGGGACTCTAGAAAGTCTTCGTCGAGCACCTGGGCCTCTTCATCGCCCTGGGCACGCTGACCCATCTGGTCCTCAAAACGCGCGCGCTGGTCCAGCGGATCGTTCAGCTCAGTGAAGGCATTGCCCAGCTCCAGGCCGCCGACAAAGGGCTGGAAACGATCGGTCAGGCCCACAACCTCTCTATGCTGTTTGGCCAGAGGCGAAATATCCAGTGGATAATCGGTCAAGAATAGGGCCTGCTTGAGGTCGGGAATGTTCTTACGGAACATCGCGCCCTTGAGATCATCGATCAAGCGACCGCGCCCAAGCTTGGGATCGGCCTCGTAGCCCTGGGCGCGCATCTCGCTGGCCAGACTCTCTTTGTCGGGGAAACGCTCGACATCGATGCCCGTATAATCGCGGATCGCCTTGAGCAGGGGGATACGCGGCCAGGGAGGAGTCAGATCGATCTCGGTTCCCTGGTACGTAATCGTCGCCGAGCCTTTGACCTCGCGCGCAATCGAGCAGAGCATGTTCTCGACCAGTCGCATGATATCGTTGTAATCAGCGTAAGCCTGATAGCACTCCATCATCGTAAACTCAGGATTATGGCTACGATCAATGCCCTCGTTACGGAAATTGCGGCCAATTTCATACACACGCTCGAAGCCGCCAACAATCAAGCGTTTGAGGTAGAGTTCCAGCGCGATACGCAAGTAGAGATCGCGCTCAAGTGTATTGTGATGAGTAATAAAAGGCCGAGCCGTCGCTCCTCCGTAGAGCGGCTGGAGCATGGGCGTCTCCACCTCGATGAAATTTTGTTCATCAAGATAGCGGCGCATCGCCATAATGGTCCGGCTACGCGTGACAAAAATTTCGCGCGCGGCGTCGCCGTTGGCGAGCAGATCCAGGTAGCGCTTACGCTGGCGCGTCTCAACATCCTCCAGGCCGTGAAATTTTTCCGGCAAGGGGCGCAGGCTCTTGCTCAGCAAACTCAATTCGCGCACATGCAGCGTGCGTTCCTGGGTACGCGTGAGAAAGAGAAACCCGTTTACCTGGAGAAAGTCGCCAATATCCAGCAGTTTCAGAGACTTATACGCCTCTTCGCCAATATCATTCACGCGGAAGTAGAGCTGGATGCGGCCTGTACCGTCCTCGATATGGGCAAACGCAGCCTTGCCCATATCGCGCATCAAGCGGATACGCCCCACGAGAGTCAGTGTCTGTTCTTCACCCTGCCACTCCTCAAAATGTTGCAGGGCTTCAGCAATCGTGTGGGTGCGAACCACGCGGCTGGGATAGGGGTTCACCCCGCGTTCACGCAAGGTGTGGAGGCGCTGTACACGCACATCACGTTCTTCAGTCATAAAAAAATTGAATTCTCCTCCAGAAATGTGCTCCCATTGTAGCATTCTTTGTCTTTATTTTACAGAGACCTGCTAAACGCCAGGGCTTTCCTCTGCTCATTGCCAAACCCCACCCCCCAAACAAAGAGAACGACCTGAGGCGAGGCTCCAGGTCGTTCTCTTTGTTCTGCTGAGAATTAATCGATGCGCAAAATGGTATATTCCTTGACTCCGCCGGGCGTAGACACAATTACCACATCGCCTACTTTATGGCCTAGCAGTGCTTTTCCAACGGGCGACTCGTTGGAAATAAGGCCTGCGCTGGGCCTGGCCTCATAGGCTCCGACCAACGTATAATGATACTCACGGCCATCAGCGATCCGCAGTTGCGCCACGGAGCCAAGAGAGATCTCATCGGTAGAGATTTTGCTGATCGGTTTCGCCGTAGCCAGCAGTTGCTCTAGCTCCAGAATACGGCCCTCCAGGCGCGCCTGTTCATTTTTCGCGTCCTCATAGTCCGCATTGTCGATCACATCCCCTGATTCTTTAGCATCATGAAGGTATTGCGCGACCTCGGCCCGTTTAACAGTTCGCAAAAACTCAAGTTTACTGATTGCGTCGTGTCGTCCGTCCTCTGTCAGGAAAACATCCTGTGTCTCCATAGTCATGGTCCCTTCTTGATTTCGGTAGGATTTTCCATCCTACAAATCCAACACCTATGTATACAGATAGGTGGCTAACCAGGAAAGTGCTCAACCACTCCCCAGGTAATACATACCAGTTCTCCCGAATGACGACGGAGCAGGAGTTCTCCATTGTCATCCACGGCCTCTGCAACGCCCTCGACCACGCCGTCTCCCTGATGCACTTGAATAGTGCGCCCTAACGTGGACAAATGATTCTGCCAACGTTCTCGAAGCAAACGGGCGACAGGTCCCTTGAATGGCGCTACCACTGGAGGTTCGCTAGCCTCCTGTTGTAAAGCCAGATACTCATTCTCTAACGCGGTCAACAAATGGGCAAGGATTTCTTCTCGGTGAACCGGATGGCCGCAGGCTGTTTCGAGCGTGGTAGCAATAGTTGCCAGATCCACCTCAACGCCTTTCTGCTCAACCCGGCCCTGCAAATGCCCATTCGCATTCAAGCCAATCCCTACGACGGCTATCAGGCGTCCGTCCACATCGTGGCCCGTCTCAATCAGAATGCCACATACCTTGCGATCCTCAATCAACACATCGTTCGGCCACTTAATTGTTGCCTCGACCCCACAGGTCTGCGCGATCGTCTCGACTACAGCCAGAGACGCCAGCATGACCAGCAAATGTGGGGGAAACAGCGGTCGCAGGAGAATTGAGAAAAGGATATTACATCCCGGCGTATCAACCCAGCGACGGCCCTGTCTGCCCTTACCAGCAGTCTGACTATCGGTCAGCACCACCAGCCCTTCTTCTGGCCGCTTGTGGGCCAGGCGCATAGCCAGAGTATTGGTCGATTCTACCTCTGGCACATACCATAAACGTTCGCCAACGCCAACAACGTGTGTCGGCAATAAGAGACGCAGGGTATCTACATCGAAGCCAGGCGCATCGTGCATCATTTCTTCTTCCACATATCCAGAGTATCTCGCGCTTCCACGCGAAGAGACTCAAACCTGGGAAAATGTAACCGCCCTATAACAACACTCTCAAAAAGAAGCCAGTTGCGAGCGTATCGCAATGGGTAATGGTGAGTATACAAGCAACCACTTCCTAACAGCGGAAGCAGTTTTGCTGATCAAGTGGATGAAATCCCCAGAGCAGCAGCGAGGTCTATTTCGCAACCACTCTGGGGAATGCTGCACAGGTAGGGATAAATACAACCTACCAGCGAGCCTGTCCCGACACTAGCGCCGGGCACCTCTCAACTGGAAGGTGCGGGTAATCATCGCGCTGCCTATGCAGCTTCGTTGTTGGTCCATTTACACACCACCTCCTTTCATTGCCCATAGTGTACCTTGCCGACACAAGAGATGTCAAGGCTTTTCTGAAAATTCACTGACAGCAAGCAAACTGTAATATAAGCTAAAGCGTTCTGACAGGCCGTTTTATCTGCGTACCACAAATGTGAAAAATGCGTGAAAATACCCATCCACTCACCGGGGATGAAAAAGGTGTATGCCCGGTAATGGTTAAGGTTCAGAAGCAGAGGTGCTGCTTCTGCCAAATTAATGCAGGGTTTCATCAGAGAGGAAAACGCTACGAGAGGCAGCAGATGCGACATGAAAGCAGGGCAGAGCCAGACATCTTGCGCGGGATATTGAAACATCTTGAAAACCTGTGGTAAAATACGCACCGTGACGACCGAGAAGCCAGAGAAAGACAAGACCATTCAGGCGTTTGGGAAAGGCGGCTAGCGATGTCTATTGAACGTACCGCACACCCGTATATTGTACGGGACTCCACTATCTACGGCGGGGAGCCGATTGTCGAGGGCACACGCACAGGCGTGCGGCATATCGTCTTGCAATTTCAATCAGGCCGCGACCCTGAAGAGATTGCCAGCATTCACCGTCTCTCACTCGCCCAGGTATACGATGCCTTGAGCTACTACTACGACAACGACGGCGAAATCGAACACTATATCCACAACGAATCGTGGGGAGTCAGCTAAACATATTATTGAGGGATTTGCACGAAATACAGGGAAAGCCGCATGGTCCACGCGGCTTTCCCTGTATTTCGTGCAAATCCCTCATACCCCTACACAATTTTGTTAGAACACGCTATACTTTATGTAGTGGGTAACGAGAAACCGGATGCCTGAGTTGAGAAAATTGTGCAGTTACCTACGTGCTCCATACATACAGTCAATGTATCCATTGCGTTTTACAGCGAGCCCTTTCTCAAAGCTGAGAGGTATCCACTGTAGGGTTTTTACACAAACAGAGCCTCTTATTCGTACGTGTAGTAGGTTTACCTGACTGGATGAAGTGTTGGAAGGAGGACAATGCATATGCAGCAACAGTTTCTTGACCTGTTGATCGACGCCCTCCTGGACGAGGGTTTCACCGTGGAAGAGGCCAGCACGTTAATCGCACTGCGCGAAGACTACGAGCAACGCCAGGCAACGCGGATCACGAATCATCATCGTTTTGTCCGCTGGTTGGTCGAGCACGGTCGGATCAGTGATTGGACCTGAAAGGACGCGATTCCGAGACTACCGACCAGGAAATTGAGGAAGAGTGGACTGAATAGAGACGAGTGCGCCGCGATGCATCAGCTTGCGGCGCACCGGGTCAATGTAGTACAATCGAGGCGGTGTGGCAAGGCTGCGCCGTCTCCCATTTTTTTCTCGTCTTCTAAGCCTGAGGAGGCCTTTCTATGAAAGCGGTTGTCATGGCCGGCGGGGAGGGATCAAGGCTTCGGCCACTTACGATCAGGCGTCCGAAACCCATGGTCCCCATCGCTGGTAAGCCAGTCATGGAACACATACTAAATTTGCTCAAACGCCACGGTATCACCGAAGTCGTTGTCACCGTACAATATTTAGCGAGTAACATCGAAGATTATTTTGGCAACGGCTCACAACTAGGGATGCGCATTAGCTACTCGCGCGAAGATGTGCCACTCGGCACCGCGGGCAGTGTAAAAAACGCGGAAGACCTCCTGACTGAACCATTTATGGTGATCAGCGGAGACGCGTTGACTGATTTCAATTTGACCGAAATCATTGAGTATCACAACAGCAAAAAATCGCTGGCGACATTGACCCTGGCGCACGTGCATAATCCCCTGGAATTTGGCGTGATCATCACCAACGAGGATGGGCACATCTCCCAATTTTTGGAGAAACCAAGCTGGGGCGAGGTTTTTAGCGACACCATCAATACGGGCATTTATGTCCTGGATCCACAGATTTTCGGTTATTTTGAAAAGGATAAGCCTTATGACTTCAGCCAGGAACTCTTTCCTTACATGCTGAAAAGGGGCGATCCGATCTATGGCTATGTCTCCAGTGGCTACTGGTGCGACGTTGGCAACCTGAGCGAGTACATGCGCGCCAACGCGGACGCGCTTAACGGGCGCGTGAACGTGGAGATTCCGGCGAAGAACATTGGCGGAAATATCTGGTGCGAAGAGGGAGTGGAGCACTATACCATTGTTGATGAGCGCGCGCAGGTTGATCGCAGTATTGTCTGGAACAATTCGTATGTCGGCGAGCGGGCCGAGTTGCGCGGGGCGATCGTCGGCTCCGCCACAAGCATCAAGAGCAAGGCGGTGATGTTTGAAGGCTCGGTCATCGGCGATAACTCGATTGTGCAGGAAGGCGCAATCGTCCAGCCGAATGTGAAGATCTGGCCAGACAAGGAGATCGAGGCGGGCGCGGTCATCAATACCAGCATTATCTGGGGTTCGCAGGGCCGACGCGGGCTGTTCAGCCGTTTCGGCGTAAGCGGCCTCGTCAATGTCGATCTGACCCCCGATTTCGCGGCCAAGCTGGGCGCGGCCTACGGGGCGATTCTGCCCAAAGGCGCAACTGTCTGCCTGAACCGCGATTCCTCGCATCGCACCTCGCGTATGATCAAACGCGCGGTCGTCGCGGGCCTGCCGTCGGCGGGCATCAATGTGCAGGATATCAACCAGGTACCCATCCCAGTGGCACGCTATTATGTGCGCAACACCGACGCGGTGGGCGGCGTGCATGTGCGCCTCTCGCCGCACGACCAGCGCATCGTTGATATGAAGTTTTTTGACCAGTACGGCCTGGACATCAACAAAACTATCGAGCGCAAGATCGAGAACCTCTACTTCCGTGAAGACTTCCGCCGGGTCTATCTGGACGATCTGGGTTCGATCGAGGTGCTGGAGAATAAAGATGTCATCACTCCCTACCTGGATGGCCTCTTGAAGGTCGTCGATGTCCCATTGATCAAGCAGCGCAAATACCAGCTGGTCGTCGACTACGCCAATGGCAGTACCTCGCACATCCTGCAAAGCATTCTCAATCGCCTGGGCTGCGAGGTCATCGTGCTTAACGGAAATCCTGAAACCGAACAGATTTCGCGCACCCTGGAGGAAGTGGACAAAGATCTGCAACGCCTGGCTACGATCACGTCAACGCTCAACAATGATCTGGGTATCCGCATCGATCCAGGCGGCGAGCGCATCTGGGTAGTGGATAACCAGGGACGTATCCTGGACGGCATGAAGATGCTGGCGGCGATGAGCAGCCTGATGCTACGCAAACACCGCAACGGGGTGATCGCGGCGCCAGTTACGGCCCCCAGCGCGCTCCAGCATATCGCCAGGCACTACGATGGACAGGTCCTGCATACCAAGGTTCTGGCACACGCCATGATGAGCGCAGCAGGGCGCGAAGGCGTGGTGCTGGTCGGCGATGGCGTGGGCGGCTATGTCTTCCCAGAGCTTCAGCCAGCCTTTGATGGCATGTTGGCCATGGTCAAACTGCTGGAATTACTGGCGACATTCCAGGTGAACCTTGCTGAGGTGGTGGATGACCTGCCAGTCTATTATATGAGCCGCACCACAGTCAACTGCCCCTGGGAGCACAAGGGCAAGGTTATGCGTATCCTGAGCGAGCAGTATCGGGAGCGCCGGGCCAAGCCGATTGACGGCATTAAGATCGATCTAGGCAAAGAATGGGTGCTGGTTCTGCCCGATGCTGATCGCCCGCTTTTCCATGTCATAGCCGAATCTGTCTCCAGCGAACAGGCTCAAGCCCTGGCAGAGAAGTACGCGCGCGTGGTCAGCGGGCTACAGCAATAAGTTCACAGATCTTTAAGAAGAGCGCTCCAGACAGAAAATTGCAATTTTCTGTCTGGAGCGCTCTTCTTAAAGATCTGATGAGGCGTCTCTTCAGCGGACCGATTGATCGTCAACGGCTCTGTATGCACCTCGATGGGCTTGCCACAGAAGCGTTCCACGGCCAGGCCAACTCCGGTCAAGAAATCAATCTCAGGCCGCCATTTTAGCACCTGGCTGGCGCGGCGATTATCTAAGACAATCGCGGTTGGCTCGGTAGGAGAAGAGGAGAGGTAGAGCGGCGGAATCTCGCTCTGCAAGATGCGCGTCGCGGCATGGTAGAACTGCTTCAGGCTATAGCCCTGGGTAGAGCTAATGTGCAGTGTCTCGTTCTGCCCTCGTTCGAGAGCACAGAGATTCGCGCGCACGACATCATCGATGAAAATATGATCACGCACATCGCGATCGGTACCGCGAATAGCCGGGCGGCGCTGACGGGCGAGCTGCGCCAGAAACGAGGTCAGTGGATGCCACGCGCGCACCGCGTCGAGTTCTCCATAGATATCGGCGTAGCGCAGAATGAGATGAGGCAGGCGATACTGCTGGGCATAATAGCGAACATACCATTCGCCAGCAATCTTGCTAATATCCTGAGGGTGCAGAGGGCACGCTTGAACTTCCTCGTTCACTGGCTGCGTGGCTCCAGCGCTCTGGAGCGGCTGAGGTCTGTATAGGGAATTGCCGCCTGAGGCGAAAATCAATTTTGCAACCTGGGCATTAACACACCCATCCAACACGTTCAAGAGGCCGCGAATATGCACATCCGCGTCAATCAACGAGCCTTCACAGGGTAGAGTGTGCTCGCGCTGGATAGCGTGATGACTGACGATATCGGGACGTTCAGCCTGCAACACAGCCTGCAGCTTGCCATCGCGAATATCGAGATGGTAGAAACGCGCGCGCGGATCAACTGCTTCGCGCGTCCCATGGACCAGGCTATCTATCACAAAAACATCATGTCCAGCATTCAAATAGGCACGTGTCAGGTGAGAACCAACAAAACCCGCACCACCAATCATAGCTATTTTCATAGTTCTTCGTCCCCTCGAATACACTTTGTTCTGCTACTGGTTCAACAAAGCGCCAGCCCCTACAGAGGAGAGCGGCCTGCTCTCCCGAACGCAAAGAGCACCGCTGCTCTCCCGCCCGCTCTAGAGATACTGGCAACATCCTGAGCCTCCTGCCCAGTCATGATTCAGAATAACCAACCACTCTGCCGAGTGGTTGCATATCGTTTATTCTTAGTGTAACTATACCTGCTATTGACAAGCACAGATATAAAAAATAGGCAGGCCAGGGCCTGATCCGCCTGGCTTTGACGTTGCTCACGGCATAGCCGGACCAGAATCAGGTGCCGCAAGAATGTTGGGTGACCTGTTCACTCTGTGGAAGCGTGTTGCTCTTACTTCAATCTGCCTTTGTTTGTAGTGGAAGCTTGATAAAAAACGTGCTGCCATTCTCCCTGGAGGACTCTACCCAGATGTGTCCTTCATAAGGTGAGTTTTTTCTTGCTCGATCAGCAGTTGGCCGTCGTACTTGAGCATGGGTGTCCATATCACGCGCATTTTAGGCAAAAAAGAGCACATGGTCACTCAACGCCCATGTGCTCCCCGGTTATCTTATTGCTTCGGCAAAGGAGCTTGTAGCAGCTTATTCATCGTAGATAGCTTAACGCGGTAAGCTTGTCTCTTTGCTTTGTGGGGAAGGGTGATCGCTTCAAGCGCGCCGCTTTTAATCCAGCGGCGTACGGTGGTATCATCGACGCGCAAACGTTTGGCAACTTCGCGAACTGTAAGCAGCTCATCTGGATCTTCAGCCATAAGAACATCTCCTTCAGATTCAAGTGATAACGGCTCTTGTAAGCCTACAATGACGGTAGCTTCAGGTCGGGAGATTCTTTGGCACTCTCCATCCAACACTCCCTAACGTACCCTGGCGTACAACCAACCAAACGCTGTTCGCCAGCTAACTACACTATACAGTTCGTCACAAATGTCCTAAAATAGAGTGAATTCGCACGAAACGGAACGGAACTATTTCTACCCATGCAATAGACGAAGAAAGCGACCGGATTTTAGACAAAGTTGAAGAATGGATAACGGTATGACAGAAAGTGCATCCAATGAACGTCAACGGCTCATGCTCATCGATGGTCACGCGATGATCCACCGGGCGTATCATGCTGTGCCAGAGACGCTGACCACGAAAAAAGGCGAGGTGGTGAATGCGACTTTTGGCTTCACCTCGCTGCTGATTAAAGCCTTAAACGAGATAAAGCCTGAGTATATCGCCGTGACCTTTGACCGTCCGACGCCGACGTTCCGCCATCAGCAGTTCGCGCCCTATAAGGCGCACCGACCGACGCTGCCGGAGAACATGCGCCCACAGTTCGGGCGCATTCGCGAGGTGGTCGAGGCCTTTGGCATTCCCATCTATGAGAAGGATGGCTTTGAGGCCGACGACGTTCTGGGCACGCTGTCGTGCCAGGCCACGCAGCAGGGCGTGGACACGATCATTCTGACCGGCGATATGGATACCCTGCAACTAGTGGACGAACATGTGAAAGTCATGGCAGCAAAGAAGGGCATTACTGAGGTCACTGAGTATGGGATTGAAGAGGTGCAGCAGCGCTTTGGCGTGCCACCCGCACATGTCCCTGACTACAAAGGACTGGTGGGCGATACCTCGGATAACATTCCCGGCGTCAAGGGCGTGGGCGAGAAAACGGCGAAAAAGCTGCTGGCCGAATACGGCGGCGCGATCGAAAATATTTTTGCCCACCTCGACGATTTAGCGCCGAAAGAGCAGCGTCTGTTGCGTGGCCAGGAAGAAGAAGCGCGGCAGAGCAAGTACCTGGCCACGATTGTCTGCGACGCGCCGGTACAGCTGGACCTGGCTGCCTGCCGTGTGGGGCAGGTCAACCAGGAGCGCGCGGTCGAGCTTTTCCGAGAGCTGGAGTTTCGCACGCTCATTGACAAGCTGCTGGGCGTCAGTACGGCGCGTGAGGGTGGCGCGCAGAGAAAAATCAGCGCACCAGTTGAGGAGCAGGACGAGGATCTGCTGACCGCGCCGCCGTTGGGCGTGGTACAGATTATGGACCCACCCGCGCCGCCGGACATGGACGAGGTCGAGATGCCCCTGACCCAGGCAGCGCAGGAGCACCATACTCCCCAACAGGCTGCGGCGATGCAGATCGAAGTCGATTCTGAGGGTGAGCAAGTGGGGCCAACTCAGCTCAACCTATTTGAGATGGCGGAACCCGCTGGCGAGGTGGTGCACAAATTGCGCCTGCCAGCCGCAGGGCAGGGCGGCACAATCGAAACGCCGCTGCTCTTTATGGATAGCCACGATCCGCAAAAGACCAGCACGTTGGTCGTCAACACACCGGAGATGCTGCGCGTCCTGGCAAGCAGCTTACGCAGGGCTGGCACGTTCGCCATGGATACCGAGTCTACCTCTGACGATCCCTGGCAGGCCGAGCTGGTCGGCATCTCCGTCGCTATGGCACCTGGCGAGGCGTATTACATTCCGGTCGGGCATACCCAAACGCTGGATGGGGAAGAAGCCGGCGCGCAGTTGGCGAAACGCGAGGTACTGGACACGCTAGGGCCGATCTTCGAGGACCCCGACGTGCACAAGTATATGCACAATGCCAAGTACGATATGCTGCTGCTGGCTCGCCAGAAAGTCAACGTGCGCGGTCTGACTTTCGATAGCATGGTCGCGGCCTATTTGACCGATCCCGGAAGGCGCGGCCTGGGGCTGAAAGATCAGGTCTTTCAACGCCTGGGGCACCTGATGACGCCCATCTCCGAACTAATCGGTACGGGCAGCAAAGCGATTACCATGGATCGCGTGCCGGTGCGCCTGGCAGCTGACTACGCTGGAGCGGACGCGGATATGACCCTGCGCCTGGTCGCGCCCCTCAAGGAAGAGTTGCGCAAACATCACCTGCTCAATCTTTACGAGCGCATCGAGTTGCCGCTGTTACCAGTGCTCTTGCAAATGGAGATCTATGGCGTGGCCCTGGATGCCGATTTTCTCCGCGAACTGGATGAAAGTTTGAAAGAGCAGTTGGGTGTGCTGGAAAAAGAGATCTACGCTTCGCTCGGGCACCAGTTCAATGTCAACTCGCCAAAACAACTGGGTGAGATCCTCTTCGGCGAACTCAAACTGCCCGCGGGCAAAAAGACCAAGACCGGCTATTCGGTCAGCGCGGACGTGCTGGAGGGCCTGCGCGGCAAGCATCCAATGGTCGATCACCTGCTGGCCTATCGCCAGCTTGCCAAGCTCAAGTCAACCTACGTCGATGGATTGCTCACACTGATGAATCCAGTCACCGCGCGCGTGCATACCTCGTTCAACCAGACCATCGCTTCCAGCGGGCGGCTTTCGTCGAGCAATCCTAACCTGCAAAACATTCCCATACGCACCGAAGTGGGACGCCAGATCCGCCGGGCTTTTATCGCCGATCCGAGCTATGTGCTGCTCACTGCCGACTACTCGCAGTTTGAGCTGCGTATCCTGGCGCACATCACGCATGAGCCGCGCCTGATCGAAGCTTTCACCGAGAACGAGGATATCCACACCATCACCGCAGCTTCGCTCTTTAACGTCCCGGTCAGCGAGGTCACGAAAGATCAGCGTCGTCTGGCCAAGACAGTGGTCTACGCTGTGCTTTATGGCCAATCGGCTTTCGGGCTGGCCCAGATCACCGGCATGACCAATAGCGAGGCATCTGAATTTATTAAGCGCTACCACGAAACGTTCCCGCGTGTTAAAGGCTACGTCGAGAGCACGCTCGCTCAGGCGCGCAAGCAGGGCTACGTCAATACCCTCTACGGGCGCAAGCGTTTCTTTCCCGATATGCACATGCTCTCCCACAATGAGCGCCAGGCGCTTGAGCGTGAAGCAATCAACATGCCCATCCAGGGCGGCAACGCCGACCTGATCAAAATCGCCATGCTGCGCATCCAGCACACCCTGACAGAGAAGCACCTGAAGACGCGCATGATCCTGCAAGTGCACGACGAACTGATCTTCGAGGTGCCAATCGAAGAACTGGAACAGGCCAAGTATTATGTCAAGCACCTGATGGAAGGGGTGGCCACGTTGGATGTACCGATTAAGGTAGAAATGAAGGTGGGTAAAAGTTGGTTCGAGGCGGAGCCAGCCGAATAAGAAGCCCATCTGTGTAAATGAGGTAAATCTGGAGGTGCCAGATTTACCTCATTTACACAGATGGGCTTTTAGATTTGCATGCTAATTTGCTTTGCGTCCGGCCTTGAGAACATGCGGGTTGATCGCAGTCAGAAGCGCCAGGAAGAGCCCCCAGGCGGAGAGAATCACGATGGTTGGCACGACCTGAAGCCACTGGATCAGCAGGCCGGTCAAGGCCCAGCCGAGAGGCTGGAAGCCAAAGGCCAGCAGACGAAACACGCTATTCACCCGTCCCTGTAGTTCATCGGGGATCAACGAGAGACGGTAGCTAAACTGCACGACGTTGTAGATCGGTCCAGTGACAAAAATACCGGCGGAGACTACGCCCAGCAAAAGCGGGTTTGGTACCACGGCATAGAGCGGGAAGAGGAGAGCCTCAATCCAGACCGTCCAGATAATGATCGGGCCAAAGCGAAAACGCTTCTGAATCGGCGCGCCCAGCAGCGAGCCGATGATGCCGCCAATGCCGCCGATCGTCAGAATGGTTCCATAGAGCAGCGAAGAGCCGTGTTGTTGCTTAACCATCACCAGGAGAATGGGTATCGAGCCGGCGAAGAGGAAATTTAAACCACCAGTGAGGAAAGCAATGTAGAGGATCAGTGGCTGGTGCCAGAGCCATGAAAGACCCTCGCGGATATCTGCCAGCAATTTGCGCTCGCTGCGCTGGCGCTCTTTCTGAAAAGGCACACGAATCAAGCTCAGGGTCACAACAGAGACGCCATAGGAGATTGCATCGGCCAGAAAAGGAATGAACTGGAACAGGTTATAGAGCGCGCCACCCAGCAGCGGCCCCAGCAGTGCAGTCGTACCCATTGTCGCCTCATTCTGCGAAGTAGCGAGCGGCAACTGTGCTTTACTGACTACGCGCGGCAGACAGGAAACCTCGGCCAGATTGAAGAAAACATAGAATATCCCCTCGGTCAACGCGTTGATGCAGATCTGCACGACGGTCAGATGCCCCAGAAACAGAGCCACGAATACGCTCACCAGATTTAGCGTGCGGCCAATATCGCACACGATCATCACACGTTTGCGGTCCCAGCGATCGATCAGCGCGCCGACGACCAGGCTGAGGAAGAGATAGGGGAGCGTACCCAGTCCTCCAACCAGGCCGACTAGCGCCGCCGAATGTGAAATATCCCAGACCAGCAGCGGATAGGCAGTCTGAGTAATGCCAGTGCCGAGAGAAGAGATGGTCTGGCCGCTCCAGAGCAGCATAAAATCGCGGTTGCGCCAGAGGGCCGACCAGCGTGAGCTACTCGCGTCGTCCTTGACTACTGTTGTTTTCATGCATCCTCTCCTTTATCTGCAACTGGATTATCTTCGATGGTTCCGGAAACCTGCATATACGGGGGCGATTTAAAGATACCGAAAAAGACGCCGTAGACCTCACCATTGGGATCGGGGGTCTCATCGACCATCTCATCAATGAGAGCAAAAAAGCGCTTCTGATATTCCATCGCGCGTTCAAGCGTCAGGCGCACATGAGGAAAGGCTTCGCAGCGCAAAGGATCATCTTCATAGCTCACTGTTGAGTCTAGCAACTCAACGTGCGCCTTCTCGGCACAATCTATCTTCGCGGCAGAGCCTCTCACTTCAGGCGGCAGATCAAATTCGAAGAGACGGGCCGAACGTGTATAGTAGCTGGCCACGATTCCATGCGTAATGCGCCGGGCCACTACTTTGACCAGGCCCGCCTCTTCCAACACACGTAAGTGATGACCAATCGCCCCTGGCGTGGCACGCAGGCGCTGCGCTATCTGTTTGGCTGTCAGCGGCTGGTACTGGATCACACCCACGATACGCGAGCGGGCCATATCGCTGATCGCCTTGAATTGCTGTTCGGTCGAGATCGTCAGGCGAATAGGCAGATCAGGCATGGTTACAGGAACATCATCCGGCAAAATCGGCAAAGTTTCGTCCTGGCTAACCCCCTCTGGCTGGCTCTTTTCCATCGGCTTTTCCTTCATGACGGACTATATATCGCATACATGGTAAATTTTCATAACGTGCTAATAAATTAGTACATATATATAAAATAGCATGTATTTTTACCAAAGTCAATTCTCCATTTCAGGGTGATCCCAGCAAGGATTGGGGGCTTCCCTTTTTCCTAAAAATCGGTTAGAATAATGGAGAAGTCATACGTATGACTTCTCCATTATTCTATTTTAGATGTAAAACGTGGATTAGCTCAGGAACAACTATGCCCGAAGAGAAGCAATCACGCCAGGGAGCAAGCATACAGCTACCGACCAGTTTTGATGTGGCGAAACGCGCTGGTGTCTCGCAATCGACAGTTTCGCTGGTTCTGAATGGGAAGGCGGCGGGGCGCGTCTCACAGCGCACGCAGGAGACTGTCTTGCAATGCGCGCGGGAACTGGGATATCAGCCCTCTATGGCGGCGCGCGCGCTGCGCCTGGGACGCACTCATGTCGCGGCGCTGATTATCCCTGATGTCAGCAATCCGGTTTTTGCCGCTGTGCTCCAGGGCGCTGAACAGGCAGCGCGCCAGCGAGACTATACGGTTGTTCAGGTAAGTACTGGCAACGATGCCGATTGGCAGCAACGCATTATGCACGCTCTGGCCACGCGCTCAATCGACGGCTTTATGCTCTGCTCGGTGGGCCTGCCGGAGAGTGCCAATCTGGAACTACTGCGCGGCAACGCGGTTGTCGTCGATGCCTACTCGCCAGAATTCCCCTCGCTGCTTCTGGATATCGAATATGGCGCGACCACAGCCATGCGACATCTGTTGGAATTGGGACACCGCCGGATCGCGCACCTGGCCGCGCATATCGATGTGGAAACATTTCGCATTCGCCAGCGCGTATATGAGCACATGCTCAACGAAGCTGGCATCGCCCCACGTGTGGACTACCAGGCAACTGCTGGGGTGGATGTCGGGGAAGCCTGTAGCGCGGCCCTTGGTCTGCTACAAGGAGCACAGCCACCAACTGCGGTTTTCTGCGATGACGATCTGATGGCAGCCGGGGTCTATAAAGCCGCCAGAGAATTGTATCTACGCGTACCGGATGATCTCTCCATCGTCGGTTTCTGCGATGGTCTGGTGGCTCAACTGCTCAATCCGCCGCTGACTACTGTAGTTATTCCGGCGCTGGAGATGGGTCGGAGATCTATGGAGCTTCTGCTCGCCAGCATGGGAACGGAGCGCCAGCCCTTTGCGGAAACGCTTCCCCTGGATTTTGTCATACGCGCATCGACGGCTTCTCCACGCGAGAAGTTTGCGCAAAACTAGCGAAAGGATACTCCTGTGCGTCTGCGCGGCTTCTTCTCTATTCTGACGGCCTCCTGCATGTTTGGTCTGGGCTCTGTCCTGGCCAAGCTGATTGGCGAGGCTTTCAATCCTTTTTTTGCCTCCTGGCTGGCCCTCTTCTGTGGAGGCATCTGCGTTTCCGCCTGCCAGCTTCTACGGCGCAAACCGCTGCTGCCGCGCATGACGCGTGCCAGTTGGATTGATTTGTTCCTATTCGCCAGCCTGGGAACGGCCCTGCCGCTGGTTTGTGTCATCGTGGGCCTGGCCCAGACCAGCGCCATTACTGGCAGCTTTCTCCTCCAATTACAGGGGCCAGCGGCAATTATCTTCGCTCTCTTCTTTCTCAAGGAGAAAATAATCTGGAAGCAGGTGGGAGGCATCACGCTGTTATTGGCCGGCAGCGCGCTGGTCATTTTGCGCGACCTGCACGGCCCACTACGGATTGAGGGCGGCCAGGGCGATCTCTTTGTGGCTATTGCAGCCGTGGGACTCGGTTTCTCCTACATCACTGGCAAACGCCTTACCAAACACGGAGATGCCTTGCAGATTATTCTGCTGCGCCTCTTCGTTGGCTCCTTCCTACTCCTGCCATTCCTCGTTTTTTCGACACCTGTGCTGTTCGTGCCGCTTTCGTGGCTGTTAATTGGCGTGATGGCTCTTTATATCGTGACGAACTTTGGCGTGGCTTATATCGTGCAACAGACCGGCCTTGGCCTCTTACAAGCATGGGAAACAGCCGCGATTATGCAGACTCTACCGCTCTTCTCGACCGTCTTCGCTCTGCTCTTACTTCATGAGTCGCTGACACCCCTGCAAATTGTCGGCGGCTGCGTTATTCTTGTGGGCGGTTTTCTGGTGATGTGATGTTTTTAAAGAAACACAGAAACAGGCTAACCGGGACATTTTTCCTCAAGTGCAAACGAAATATGGTATATAATGGGACAGTACACCCAGGCATTCTCGATGCTCAGGATACATGAACGACTCAGCACCAGGCATACTTTTTGCTGCCTGTTCGTCATGCCACGCACCCTGAGCAACGCCCAATAGATCAAGGAGTAAACTAGTGCGCTTATCTCAGCTAATCAATGACTTACCGCCCTATCATTTCGCCGACGCCAAAAAGAAAATTGCTGATCGCAAGGCTGCCGGAGTCGATGTTATCAGCCTCTCGATGGGCGATCCCGATCTGCCCGCGCCGCAGCAGGTACTGGACCGTCTAACAAAAACGCTGCAAAATCCCATCAACCATCGCTATCCTGAATATCGCGGTATGCGCGCCCTGCACGAGGCGTTTGCCGCCTGGTTCCTGCGGCGCTTCGGAGTGGAGTTGAAGCCCGAAGTCGAGATGCTTCCGCTACTTGGCTCCAAAGAGGGGCTGGTCTACCTGGGAGCCGCGACCCTGAACGCTGGCGATATTTCGCTGATCTGCGATCCCTACTATCCAACCTATATCACCGCCGCGACAAACGTAGGCGCGCAACCCTATATGGTGCCGCTGCTGGAACAAAACGACTACCTGCCCGATCTGGAGAGTATCCCGGCGGATATTTTGCGCAAGGCACACTTGCTCTGGCTCAACTATCCCAACAATCCCACTGCCGCTTGCGCCGGACAGGCATTTTTTGAGCAGGCCGTCGAATTCGCGCACAAACACGATCTGGTGATCATCCACGATATGGCGTACGCGGAAGTCTATTTCGACGACGATGCGCGCCCGCTGAGCATCCTGCAAATCCCTGGCGCGAAAGAGGTCGCGGTTGAGCTACATTCCCTGAGCAAGACGTATAATATGGCGGGTTTCCGCGTGGGCATGCTGGTTGGCAATGCTGAGCTGGTTGACGCAGTTGGGCGCTTGAAAAGCAATATCGATAGCGGCATGTTCCGTCCGATTCAGTACGCGGCCATTACAGCCCTGGAGCTACCGGAGTCCTGGCTGAAAGAGCGCAACACGATCTACCGACAGCGGCGCGATCTGCTGGTTGAC
>WNFI01630053.1_pt3 | contig 22736 bp, 24 predicted proteins | sample 5400471 | NCBI WGS metagenome assembly WNFI01 (sample SAMN13153348, study PRJNA577476) | soil metagenome | isolation source: 100 cm saprolite on Douglas fir-dominated hillslope | place: USA:California | collected 2013-09-17
AGGAACGGGGCCGTGGTGAACGAGGGCTTGGCCTTCGCCTCGGCCTCTTCCTTGGCCCGGGCCTGGGCCAGATTCTCAAGCTCCAGTGTGCGCACCTTCACCCAGGCCTCGCGGCGGGTGACCTCCACCTCGCGTTGCTGGAGCTTTTCCTCGCGCTCCTTCACGGCGAGGCGGTCGTCGCACAGGCCCCGGCGGGCCGCCTCCAGCAGCGCATGGGCGCGGTTGTATTTCTCCCACTCCGAGTCGAGGCTGGCAGTGCTTTGGGCGGTGGGGGTGACAAAATACTGGTTGGCGAGCTGCGGCGGGTGGCTGTGGGCGTGGTCGACCAGCAGGCGGAGGCGTTGCTCGTATTCCTTCAGGCTGGCCTCCTTTTGATGCATGGCCTCGATGTCGGAGGAGAGTTGCGAGCGCAGTTTTTCGAGGTGCGCGGCCTCTTGGCTGTCGTGGGAGGTGGTCGTGTTCATGGCGGGTATGACTCCACCATAGCAGGCTTGTTTCCCCGTGCCTAGAGGCGCCGGGGGTCTTTACCCGGGCTTTACCCCAACCCACCGGGTTTTACCGAAATATGCAGGCGCGTTCGCGACAATTTTCCACTTACGCCCGGAACATCACGCTCTCGCGGTTGAACATCTTCACGCAAAACGCGAGGGCGATGACCGCGTAGAGGCACGAGGAACCAAAGATGAGCGTGATGTAATCCCAGTGCCACACGCCGGAGAGCATCTCCTTGCAGACGAGTGAGAGATTGAGAATCGGCACCAGCGCGAGCTTCGCATTCAGCTCCACGCCCGGCAGCATGCCGACAATGGCGGGCATGATAACCACGATGATGAGCGGTGAGACGTAGCTCTGCGCCTCCTTGTAGCTCTTGGCGAAGAGTGAAATCGCAAGTAGCATGGCGGCAAAGAACACCGCCACAGGCAGGACCAGTGCGGCCACGCCGATCAGGCCCACCGGATCGATGAGCGGGATGGTGCCGCCCTCGGCAGCCATGGCCTGCTGGGCGCTCTGCGCCGACGGGCTGCTGCCAAAATAAATCACGCCAATCCCCGCGCTGACCCCCATCGAGACGAGGGAGAGCAGCACGGTGGTCAGGGAGGCCGTGAGCACCATGAGGAATTTGCCCAGCACGATGTTGATGCGGCGCACCGGGCTGCACAGCAGGGTTTCCATCGTGCCGCGCTCCTTCTCGCCGGCCGTGAGGTCCATCGCCGGATACATCGCGCCGGTGAAGCTCAGGATGATGATGAGATAGGGAATGAAACCGCCGATGGCGTTGCCGCCGACTTTTTCCGGCGGGGCCACATTCTGCCGCTTGACGATGAACGGCTTGATGACGGCGGCAGGCACACCGCGGTCCGTCAGGCGGGCCTCGACCGTCTTGTCGCGCAGGGCGGTGAAGAAATCCTGCAGGGCCTTCACTCCGAATCCGGATTTCAACTCACCCTCGTAATAGTAGAGGGACACGGTCTGCGTGTTGCCCGACTTGAGCGTTGCCTCGAACCCGGCGGGAATGTCCACCGCCACGCGGACCTTCTTGTCCGAGATGAGCTGCTTGTAGTCCGCCGACTCCGGCACCACGCGGAATTTCCTGTCGGCTTTGAGGCTGGCGACCACCCCGGGTGAATCCGCGCCCCCGAGCACCATCACGGACACGATCTCCGTCCGGGCCTGCTTCATGATCCTGGTCATGATCGAGCCGACGCCAAACATGATGAGGGGCATGATGAGCGTGGGCACCACGATCATGGAAATTATCGTGCGGCGGTCGCGGAGCATATCCCTCAGCTCCTTCAGGTAAACGGTGACAATATTGCTCCAGTTCATGATGGGGTGTCCTTAGTCTTTGAGCGCCGCGGTCAAGGCGGCCTCCCCGCCGACGGCCTTAACGAAGATTTCCTCCATGTCCTGCTCGCCGTAGCGGGCCTGGAGCTGGGCCAGCGTGCCCTCGGCCACGAGCCGGCCGCCGTGGATGATGCCGATGGCGTCGCAGAGTTTCTCGACCTCGCTCATGACATGGGTGGAGTAGATGACGGTCCTGCCGCGGTTGCGGCACTCGCGCACAAACTTGACGATCGAGCGCGCCGTCATGACGTCGAGACCGAGCGTGGGCTCGTCGAAGATCATCACGGCCGGGTCGTGGATGAGCGTGCGGGCGATGGAGGTCTTCTGCTTCATGCCCGTGGAGAACTTGTCGCAGCGCCGGTCCAGGAACTCGTGCATGTCGAGCTCGTCGGCCAGGTGTTTCAACCGGGCTTTGATCTCGTCGTCCGCCAGGCCGTTGAGCCGGCCGAAGTAGGTGATCATCTCGCGCGACGTGAGCCGGCCGTAGAGCGCGGTGCTGGCGGCGAGGAAGCCGGCGTTGGCGCGCACCTTGTCCGGGTCCGCGATCACGTCAAAGCCGGCGAGTTTGGCCGTGCCGCTGGTCGGCTGGAGCAATGTGGCGAGCAGCCGGAGCGTGGTAGTCTTGCCCGCGCCGTTGGCGCCGAGCAGGCCGTAGATCTGCCCCGGGTGGCAGGTGAAGGAAACATTATCGACAGCCGCGATGAGGCCACGCTTCTTGTCCTTGAAGGTTTTGGTGAGGTTGTGGGCTTCGATCATGGGAGAGGTCTCAGCACTTTCGCCCGGCAGTCAGGCCAAACACGACGGCGAGGCCAAGGCCCAGAGGGATGCCGAGGGTCGGGCCCAGCGCCGCCGTTAGCGCGACGCCGACGCCCAAGCCGATCGCAAAACCGGGAGCGTTAAAACGGGAGGAGGCTGATTTGTTCATGGGAAAAACCTCACAGGCTCATGCGCTCACGAAAGTCCTGCGCCTGGCGGCGGGAAAGCTCGACCTTGAGGCCGCCCTTGAGCTTCACCAGCAGGCCGCCGCTGAACCAGGGCTCGATGCCGTCGACCCACGCGAGGTTGATGACCTGCTTGCGGTTGGCGCGAAAGAAATGCCGGGTGTCAAGCCGCTCCTCCATCGCGGTGAGCGAGCGGAAAAGCTGCGGCTTGTGCTCGTCGAAATGCAGGCGGGTGTAGTTGCCCTCGGACTCGAGCAGCCGGATGTTTTTCACCGGCACGAACCAGCAGCGCTCGCCCTCGCGTACAAAGACCTTGTCGTCAGGGGTGAGCCGGTGTGACGGCGCAACGGACTCCGCCGGAGCCGGGCCGCGGCCGCGCAATTTTTCCAGCGCGGCGACCAGCCGGTTGGGGTCGACGGGCTTGAGCAGGTAGTCGAGCGCGTTGAATTCAAAGGCCTTCACCGCAAACTCGTCATAGGCCGTGGTGAAGATGACCGCGGGCAGCGGCGAGCCGAGCTTCTCGAGCAGGGTGAAGCCGTCGGCCCCGGGCATCTGCACGTCGAGGAAGATGAGCTCGGGCTTGAGCCCCTCCACCTTCTCCAGCGCGTCCTCCACGTCCACCGCCTCGCCGACAATCTCAATGTCGGTGTGCGCGGCCAGGAGCCGGCGGAGCTCGTTGCGCGCGAGGCGCTCGTCGTCAATGATCAGGGCCTTCATTTCGCCGGAGGAGTGAGGGGAATGAGCACGTCCGCCGTGACACAGCCGGCCGGCTCGGACAGGAGTGTGAGCGAGGCCCGGTCGCCGAAGAGCAGTTTGAGCCGCTCGGAGGCGTTGCGCAGGCCGACCCCGGTGGACGAACCCGCACGAGCGGCAGAAGCGCTGGCCGGTTCGGACAGGTCGCCGGGGTTGCTCACGCGGATATGCAGGGCGGCGCCCTCGATGCGCGCGGCAATGCGCAGCTCACCGCCCTCGCGGCGGGTGCCGATGCCGTATTTGACGGCGTTCTCGACGAGCGTCTGCAGCAGCATTGGCGGCACGGGCACGGCCGCGGTGGAAACCTCCTCGGCGATGTCCCACCGGACTTGCAGGCGGTTTTCGTGCCGGATTTGCTCCAGCGCCAGGTAGTCCTCGACGATGCGCAGCTCCTCCTCGAAGGGCACGGTCTCGAGCTGGCCGGACTGGAGCGAGTAGCGGAGCATGTTGGCCAGGCGTGTCACGGCCTCGCGGGCCTTCGGCGCGTCCTCGTCGATGAGCGCGCGCAGGCTGTTGAGCGAGTTGAAGAGAAAGTGCGGGTTCACCTGCGACTTGAGTGCGCGGAGCTCGGCCTCCTTCACGTTGGCGGCCATCCGCAGCTGCTCGACCTGCAGACGGTTCAGCCGCTCGAAGATGTGGTAGAAGAAATAGAGGCACAGCCACGCGACCATCAAACCCATGCCGTTGAGCCAGCTCACCAGGAAAATCAGGCCCATGCTGTATTTTGAAGTCCACGGCAGGGCGAGCACTCCGTGGGTGTAGCCGTAGCCCAGCGCGCTCCACAGGAAGGAAATCGTCGCCGCCATCAGCAGCACGCGCGGCACCAGGGCGAGCCAGCCCAGCTGCTTCCAGCCCCAGCGGGCCATGAACGGCCGCGCATTATGCGTGAGCACTGCGCCCAGCAGGACAACAAACACGATGATGGCCGCGTCGGTCAACCGGTCACGCGCCGCCGGTGCGTCTTTGTCGGCAAACGCCCGGGAGAAGACAAACTGCGAGGCCATGAAAATTCCCCACCCACCCGCCTGGCAGAGCACATAGAGCCGCTCCTTGGCGCGCTGCAGTTTGGCCTCGGTGTTGACCGGTGTCGCTGTCATGGGCCGCGAGCGAACCACGCCCGCGGGGGGCACGGCAAGACTGTCCGGACGGGCGGAGGCGGCAGGCGCAAAAGACATGCGCGCAAACTGACCGTTTCCACCCGGTGCGCACAGGCGATATGGACGAGCGGCCCGGCATCGGGATGAGCGGATGCCCGGGGGTTACCGTGCCCCGGGGGAATCATCTTAATCCTAAACTGAAATGACCACTGGCCGGCCCAGGTCGCCGCCCGGCCCGCGACAGATCCGGACTCAGCCACGCAAAAAAAACTGTCCCCCGCGCGTTTTCGTCCCAACGCTGTCCTCCCGTGAAGCACTCGGTCGTCGTCATCGGCAGTTTCAACCAGGATCTCGCGTTCTACACGAAAAATTTCCCGCGGCCGGGTGAATCCGTCGTGGGGGATTTCCGGCCCGGGCCCGGCGGCAAGGGTTTCAACCAGGCGGTCGCCGCTTCGCGCGCCGGTGTCCCCACCCTCTTCGTCGGCGCGGTCGGGCCCGACGCTTTCGGGGCTCGCGCCAAGAAATTCGCCCGCGCCGCCGGCATTCACGCGCACTTTGTCGAAAAACCCAAGCACGCCACCGGCGCCGCCCTGATCACGGTCAACGGCGCCGGCCAGAACCAAATCATCATCTCCCTCGGCGCCAACCTCGGGCTGCGGCCGCGCGACGTTCCCGCGCACCTGCTGGCCCCCGCCCAGGTCGTCGTGTGTCAGGGTGAGTCCGACTACGCCACGGTGGCCTTCGTGCTGCGCACCGCGAAGAAAAACGGCGCCATCACCGTGTTCAACCCCGCGCCGATGCGCGCCGAGTTCGACCCGATGCTGCTCCGCTACACCGAGGTGCTCATCCCCAATGAGAGCGAGTTCGTCGCCCTCGTGAAGAAATACCCCGCTTGCGCCGCGCTGCTGCGCACCGCGCCGTTCAACGCCGCGGGCGAATTCACCGAGGCCGCGCTGCGCACTCTCTCCGCCGACGCCCTGCACCGGCTCTGCCGCTGCCTGCAGGTGCCCGTGGTCCTTGTCACGCTCGGCGCCCGCGGCTGTTTTGTCTCCCAGCCCGATGTCTACATGCGCATCCACGCACACGACGTCGAGGTGGTCGACACCACCGGTGCGGGCGACGCGTTCGTCGGCGGTTTCGCCGCCGGGCTGGTGAAGTTCAAGCACAACATCTTCGAGGCGGCGCACTACGCCAACGCCGTGGCCGCGCTGTCCGTCATGCAGCCCGGCACCGCGCCCTCCATGCCCATCGCCCGGGAAATCGCCCGCTTTCTCAAAAAGCGCGATCACCAGTAAGCCCGGAATCCGGGTGGGCCGGGGGTTGACTTCCCCCGGGTCGCGTCGAGAACATCGGGCATGCATCCCCTGCTCCGCCCGCACCTGCTGCGGGTCCTGCTCGCCGTCTTCGTCCTGCCCGCCGCGCTTTTTGCCGAAAAGCCCTTCGCCTTCGCCGGCACGCCCGGTCAGCTGCCCAAGGACGTGGTCCCGCGCCACTACGCGCTGCGCATCCAGCCCGATCTCGACGCACGCACCACCACCGGCACCGCCCGCATCGAACTGGAAGTGCTCCAGCCGGTGCGCGAACTCGTGCTCAACGCCCACGAGCTCGCGATCGATTCCGCCGCGCTCGCCGACAATCCGGCGGCGCCGGGTCCGCTAACGCCGCGCCTCGACCCGGCCAAGCAGACGCTCACGCTGCCCGTCGAACTCTCCGCCGGCCGCCACACGATCACGATCGCCTACCGCGGCAAGATCGGCACGCAGGCCGAGGGCTTCTTCATCGACAAGTATCCCACCCCCACGGGCGACAAGCTCATGCTCGGCACGCAGTTCGAGCCCACCGACGCGCGCCGCGTTTTCCCGTGCTGGGACGAACCCGTCTATCGCGCAACCTACGACATAACGCTCGTCGTCCCCGAGAAACTCATGGCCGTCGCCAACACGCCCATCGTCAGGGAGACGGCGCTGTCCGGCGGCCTGAAGGAAGTGGTTTTTGCCCGCACCCCGGCGATGGCCAGTTACCTCGTCGCGCTTTACGCCGGCGAGTTCGAGACCGTCGAGGGCGAGCAGGACGGCGTCAAACTCCGCATCATCACCACCGAGGGTAAGCGGGCCTCGGCCGCCTATGCGCTCGAATGCACCAAGCGCATCCTCGCCTACTACAACCGGTATTTCGGCGTCCGTTACCCGCTGCCCAAGCTCGACCAGATCGCCGTGCCCAACGCCTTCGCCACCTTCGGGGCGATGGAAAACTGGGGCTGCATCACCTACATCGACACCGCGCTGCTCTACAATCCCCAGACGGGCTCGCAGGATGGCCGCGAACGGGTTTTTGAGGTCATCGCCCACGAAATGGCGCACCAGTGGTTCGGCGACCTCGTCACGATGGCGTGGTGGGACAACCTCTGGCTCAACGAGGGCTTCGCCTCGTGGATGGGCACCAAGAGCTCCAACGACCTGAATCCCGACTGGCAGCTGTGGCTCCGCGCCAACACCAACAAGGAAAATGCGATGGCCCTCGATGCCCGCCGGACCACGCACCCCATCCAGCGGCCCATCGCCAACGAAAGCCAGGCCAACGACGCTTTTGACGTCATTTCCTATCAGAAGGGCCAGAGTTTCCTGCGCATGCTGGAGGGCTATCTCGGCGAGGACACCTTTCGCGCCGGCATCCGGCTCTACGTGAAGCAGCACCAGTATTCCAACACCACCACCGCCGACCTCTGGGCCGCGCTCGGCGAGGCGTCCGGCAAGCCGGTCGTCGCCCTGGCCGCCGGCTGGACCGAACAACCCGGCTTCCCCGTGATCCTCGTCTCCGGCACCGGCGAAGGCGCGAACCGCGCGCTCAAGCTCGAGCAATTGCGCTTCACCCTCAACGACCCCGCGGCCGCGCCGTTGCTGTGGAAAGTCCCCGTCACCCTCGCCAACACCGCGAACCTCGCCGCCCCCTCCGTCGTCCTGCTCGACACCCGCACCGCCACCGCCCCGTGGCCCGCCGGCGCCGGCACCCCCATGGCCAATGCCGGCAACACCGGCTTCTATCGCGTGCTTTACGATGATGCGCTGACCGATGCGCTCCGCCGGCAAATCGCCACCCTGTCCGTGAGCGACCAGCTCAATCTCCTCGGTGACACCTGGGCGCTCGTTGAAGCCGGCCGGGTGCCCGCGGCCGCGTGGCTCGATCTTGTCGAGCAGCTGGGCGGCAGCCACAGCCAACCCGTCGTCTCCCATATTCTCACCCGGCTTCTGGCGATCGACCGGCTCCAGCTCGACCAGCCCGGCCGCACGGTTTTCCAATCCTGGGTCGCCCGGCAGTTCACCCCGCAGCTCGCCCGCCTCGGCTGGTCGCCGGTGCCCGGCGAGTCGCCGCTTGATGCCTCGCTGCGCGCACAACTGGTCACCACCTTGGGACAATGCGGCGACCCGACCGTCATCGCCGAATGCACGCGGCGCTTCGCCGCCTTCCTGAAGGATCCGGCCACGCTGCCGGGCGACCTGCGCGGCCCCGTGCTGTTGATCGTCGGCCGCTATGCCTCGCGCGAGACTTACGACCAGCTCCATGCGCTCGCCCGCGCCGCCCTCACCACCGAGGAAAAACGCCGCGCCTACGCCGCCATGCAGGTCGTGCAGGATCCCGCCCTCGTCCGCGAAACCCTCGCACTCAGCCTCGGCCATGAAATGTCGGTCAGCGAATCCACCCGCAACCTCGCCCAAGTCGCCACGGAGGGCGATCACCCCGACCTCGCCTGGGATTTTGCGCGCCAGCACCTGGACGACCTGATGAAGCAGACCACCTTTTTCGGCCGCAACGTCTACCTGCCCCGCCTCATGAACGGATTCAGCGATGCCGTCCGCGCCGACGAGCTCGAGGACTTCGTGAGGAAAAATCTCCCGGCCGGGGCCTTCGCCGAGGCCGCCAAGACCGCCGATCTCCTCCGCCACCTTGCCGCCGTGAAAAAACGCGAGCTCCCCGGCATCGACGCGTGGGTGAAGGCCCGCGTGCAGTCGAAGGAGTGACCCGGACGCACGGAACTGTGCCGTTCGGGTGTGCGCGGCGGTGCGTGCCTGGGTGATTTGTGCACAGCCATCAACTGGCTTGGTTTATGGCAACCAATCCACGTCATGCATACCTGCTGTTCGACTTCCTCCACCCCATTGTCCGCGGCTCCGGCCACCGGAAACCCGCCGGCCTCGCGCGGACCATTCGCCGCCTTGCAACGCTGGTTCGCAGGCGTGGTGCCCGTGGATCTGACGGACACCATTTTTGCCACGCTGCCCCGGCGCGACGGCGCGCCTTACGAGGCGATCGTGCGCCCGACGGATCCGACGAACGCGGAGACCGGTCCGCTACCTCTCGCCGACCACCCCGAAAGCGCGCGGCCGATGCCGCGGCGGTTCCTCTGACTCAGTTGTTCGGGATGAAGCCAGAGCCTTTGGGCTCGAAGAATCGCCGGGCGTAAAACGGCACGTATTGGGTGATGCCCAGCACGCCAAGCACGAAAAGGCTGTCGCGATACGGCCCGCCCATAAAAATGCCGAGGATGCCGCAGCCGGCCGCCAACCCGAGGCCGATAATAAAAATCACCAGCGCCCGGCCAGGCTCAGTATAGCGCGGCAGCACCAGCCAGCGGATGACGATGCTCACAAACAGCGGCACCAGCCCGATCAATCCTTGCAGGGATTCCCTGGCCGGTACCTGGGTCGGCAGTGGTTTGCCACTGGCCAGGAAAAAGTAGATGAGGCACTGCACCATCAGGGTCGCGGCCCAGATGATCCACCAGACCATCAGTTGAGCCCTGATGCGCTGGGCGTCGTAGCCGGGCATCATGCTCACTTAGATCCTATGGACACTGTTAGTCCGATCCCCTCTTTAGACATACGCGCCGTATCCGCATGCCAGTCTCCTGTATGATTTATCTCAATAGTCGCTGTAATGGGCTTAGCATTGTTTGCGGCGACAACAACACTTAGTCGATAAAATCCAGGCGGTAGAACGTTAGACGAATTAAATGGCTTCACCACTGTTTCAAGGAAAAGGGCAGTCTTAACAACGGATATGGCTGGATTACTAGTTGGATACATTGCAGCGAAACGCGCTGGGTCGGGAATAAAACCGACATCACAAAACTTGAATGTGCTGGGGGAAATTGCTTCCAAAAAAGGCGTCTTAAAATGTGCCCATAATAAATTCATGGGCTGAAAATTCACATCTTCTGTGAATGTGTTATCTGCATTACGACGAAATAGTCTCTGAGCCAGCACTTCGATGTTGTTCGCCGATGTGTTGCCTTCGTTTCCAATGCGCAAGCGAAACCAATATGCGTCGCCAACAACTTGCCCAGCTTGCATTGGCGTCTTCACGCTATCAGGTGAATTTGTGCTAATACTGACCGTTAGCTTCGGCTTTAGCAAAAAAGCACGAATTTTGTCCTGAAACACTGCTAGAATTGCTAATGATATCGTGCCTACGGCCGTCAGCCACGACGGCCAATCGATAGCCGCTAGATCGCATGCTTCGTTACAGTTCATTTCAAATTACTTTCAGGCTCCGATGGGATGCCACGTGGTCTTGAACTCGAGCGTGTCGCGCACGTCGTAGAGACTCTGGGTTTTTTCCGCGAACCAGTCGACCGGCTCCTCGGTCTTCGAGAGTTTCACGCGCTTCACGCTGTCGGCGGCACCAAGCTTGAGGGCCTTGCGCTCCTCGGCATTGGCCACGCCGGCGATGGCGCGCAGGTGGGTGTGGGTGGCGAAGGTTGGCACCAGTTCCTTGCGAAAACCGGTGAGCAGGTTGACCACCCCGCCGGGCAGGTCGCTCGTCGCGAGCATCTCGCCAAGCACGATGGCCGGATAGGGCTGCGCCGTGGAGGCAAGTGCGACGACGGTATTGCCGCTCGTGATGGCAGGCGCGATAAGCGAAACGAGCGCGAGCAACGGCGCCTCCTCGGGTGCCAACAGCCCGACGATGCCCATGGGCTCCGTGACGGTGAAGTTGAAGTGCGGCGAGGCCACGGGATTCACGTTGCCGAGCACCTGCTCGTATTTGTCGGCCCAGCCGGCGTAGTAGATGAGCCGGTCGATGGTCGCGCTGATTTCCTTCGCCGCGGCGGACTTCGACGCACCGCCGACCGCGAGCGCGTCGGCCATGTCGGACTTGCGGGCCTCCAGCATCTCGCCGAGCCGGTAAATGATCTGGCCGCGGTTGTAGGGCGTGCGCTTGGCCCAGCCCGGGCCGGCCTTGGCCGCGGCCTCGACGGCGTTGCGCAGGTCCTTGCGCGTGCACTGCGGGATGTTGGCGAAGAAATTGCCGGCGGCGTCCTTGAGCGGAAACGTGCGGGCACTCTCCGAGCGGATGAACGCACCGCCAACGTAAACCTTGGGTGTCTTGGTGATGGGCAGACGTGACATGGGAAGAGTCGGTTGAGTTTAAGCGGGAGCCGGGGTCTCGTCCTGCAGGTAGTTGACTTCCTTGTAACGGAGGGCGACGAAGCAGAAGATAATCGCCGCGACCATCGAGAGCACAGCAAAGAAGTTGTAGTAGGCCGGCCCGTGAAGCTTCAAGGTGCCGTCGGGATTGGCGATGAACCAGTGTACCCCCGCGGTGAAGAAATTACCGCCCGAGATGGACAGATAATAGATGGCCTGCACCACGGCCTTGAGGTGTTTCGGCGCCTGCGTGTAAGCGAACTCGAGAGCCGTGATAGAGGCCATGACCTCCCCGGCTGAGAGCAGAGCAAAGGCGGGCAGCTGCCACGCAATGTTGGGCTTCAGGCCCGCCTGGATTTTCGCCTCGATCCACGCGCTCACGAGGAAGGACAAACCGATGGTGAAGATGCCGAGGCCGATTTTACGCAGTGCGGTCAGCTTCCAAACTTTGGCGACCGCGGGATAGATTACATATTGGAACAGCGGAATGAACGTCAGGATCATGATCGCGTTCACCGCCTGCAATTGTGACGACAGCAACTCGAAGCCAAACATATGACGCTCCATTTTCTCGGCCTGGAGAACCCATTCGCCGCCGCTCTGGTCCCACAAGGCCCAAAATGGAATCAGAAAAACAAAGATGAGAGCCAGCCGGCCGAGCGTGATCAGGCTCTCGCGATTGAATGTATCACGGAGGAAAGTCTTTCCCTTGGGCGGGACGTGCACGAATTTGTAGCGACCTGACCAGAATATGAACGTGGCGAGCAGCATGAGCGCCGCCGGCACACCGAAAGCCGGACCAGGCCCCCATTTTTTCAAAAGCACCGGCACGAGCGAGATGGAGAAGAACGAGCCGAAGTTCACCGCAAAGTAGAACCAGCCGAATGCGCGCGACACGAGGTGCTGGTTGGCGGCACCGAACTGGTCACCAACGTTGGAGGCCACGCATGGCTTGATGCCACCGGCCCCAAGCGCGATGAGTCCAAGGCCAGCAACCAATCCGATGCGGGTGTGGTCAGCCGCCAACGCAAGACAGCCCGCGCAGTAAACGAGCGAAATCCAAAAGACGGTGCGATATTTACCCCAAAAGGCGTCGGCCAAGATGGCGCCCATCATGGGAAAGAAATAATTGGAACCGACAAAGAGGTGATACCAACCGTTGGCGTCGTTCTCGCTCATCGGAGCCAGCGCTCCGGAGCGGTCGCGCAGGTATTGCGTCATGTAAATGACGAGGATCGCCTTAAGCCCGTAGAAATTGAATCGCTCGGCGGCTTCGTTGCTGACGATGTAGGGGATGCCCGGGGGCATCGTGGACAGTTTTTGCGGGGCGGTGAGATACGGGGTGTGGGCCATGGGGAGGGGGAAACGCGCCGGGGCTCAGACGAGCCTGCAGTAGTCGAGCAGGCCCTGGCGGCCACCCTCGCGGCCGAAGCCGGACTCCTTGTAGCCGCCGAAGGGCGACGTGGGGTCGAATTTGTTGTAGGTGTTGGCCCAGACGACACCGGCCTTGAGCTCGGTGGACATCTTCAGGATGCGCGAGCCCTTGTCCGTCCATACCCCGGCGCTGAGGCCGTAAGCGGTGTTGTTGGCCTTCTCCACCGCCTCGTCGACGGTGCGGAAGGTGAGCACGCTGAGCACCGGGCCGAAGATCTCCTCGCGGGCGATGCGGTGGCTCATCGAGACGCCGGAGAAGACCGTCGGCCGGAAATAGTAGCCCTTGCTCGGCAGCTTGCAGGCGGGCTGGAACATCGTGGCGCCCTCCTTGATTCCGACGCCGACCAGCTGCTCGATGGTGGCGAGCTGCTCCTTCGAATTGATGGCACCGATATCGGTGTTCTTGTCGAGCGGGTCGCCGACGCGGAGCACCTTGATGCGGTTCTTGAGCTTCGCGAGCACCTCGGCGGCGACCGTCTCCTGCACGAGCAGGCGCGAGCCGGCGCAGCAGACATGGCCCTGGTTGAAGAAGATGCCGTTGACGATGCCTTCGACCGCCTGGTCGATCGGCGCGTCGTCGAACACGATGTTCGCCGCCTTGCCGCCCAGCTCCATGGTCATCTTCTTGTCGGTGCCGGCGAGCGAACGCATGATGATCTTGCCCACCTCGGTCGAGCCGGTGAACGCCACCTTGGCGGCGATGGGGTGGCCCATGACCGCCGCGCCGGTGTCGCCGAAGCCGGTGACGATGTTGACGACGCCTGCGGGCAGGCCGGCGTCCTGCAAGAGCTCGGCTAACTTCATCGCGGTGATGCTGGTGGTCTCGGCCGGTTTTATTACGATGCAATTGCCCATCGCCAGCGCGGGGGCGAGCTTCCATGCCATCATGAGCAGCGGGAAATTCCACGGGATGACTTGCCCCACGACGCCGAGCGACGCGACCTTGCGGCCGGGCGCCACATAGTCGAGCTTGTCGGCCCAGCCGGCGTGATAGAAAAAATGCGCGGCGGCCATCGGCACGTCGAAGTCACGCGACTCCTTGATGGGTTTGCCGCCATCCATGGACTCGGCGACGGCGAACTCGCGGGCCCGGTCCTGCAGCAGCCGGGCGATGCGGTAGATGTATTTGGCGCGTTCGCGACCGGACATCCTGCCCCACACATTGTCGTGGGCCTTCCTCGCGGCCTGGTAGGCGGCGTCCACATCAGCGGCGTTTGCGTGGGCGAGCTCGCCCAGCTTCATTTCGTTGGCGGGATTGATGGAGTCGTAATACTTGCCGGAGGATGGCGCGACAAACTTGCCGCCGATGAACAGCTCGTAGCGCGGCTTCAGTTTCGGATCGGCGGTCTCGGGCGCGGGATCATATTCCCAAAGATCGCCGAAGATCAGCTCGGGCAGCGGCCGGCCGGCCGAGCGCGCGGCGGGGCGGGAGGATTTTTTCTCGGTAAGCGTGGGCATGGGGAGTGTAGGTTCAGTCCTCTGTCTTCTGTTCTCTGTCCTCAGTAAGATTCGGCGGCCTCGCTGAAATAATACGGGGCCTGGTAGGCGCCGGTCTTCTCCTTCTCAATCTGGCGGAGCAGATCGTTCAGGAGCGAGGAGGCGCCGAAGCGGTAGTGGGTGTTGTTGAGCCACTCGTCACCGAGCGTCTCCTTCACCGCGATGAGGAATTGCAGCGCCTGTTTGGCGGTGCGGATGCCGCCGGCGGGCTTCATGGCGATGGGCGTGCCGGTATTGAGGTAGAAGTCGCGGATGGCCTCGATCATCACCTGGTTGTTGCCCAGCGTGGCGTTGAGCGTGGTCTTGCCGGTGCTGGTCTTGATGAAATCGTTCGGCCGCAGCACGCGCATGGCGATGAAGGAGGCGGCGCGGATGTTGTCGTAGGTCTCGAGCTCGCTGACCTCGAGGATGACCTTGAGCGTGGCCGCGCCGCAGGCGTCGCGCACGGTGGCGATCTCGTCCTGCACCAGCTGGAACTCGCCCGAGAGAAACGCGCCGCGGTTGATGACCATGTCGATCTCGTCCGCGCCGTCGGCCACGGCGGCCTTCACCTCGGCGAGCCGGATCCGGAGCGGGGCCTGGCCGGAGGGAAAAGCGGTGGCAACCGACGCGATGCGGACAGGCGTGTCCTCGCCCAGCGCCTGGCGGGCGTATTTCACCATCGCGGGATAGACACAAACGGCGGCGACCGTGGGAATATCCGGATCGTCGTGCGGGCTCAGGGCCTTCTGGCAGAGCGACTCGACCTTGCCGGGCGTGTCCTTGCCCTCAAGGGTGGTGAGGTCGACCATGGAGGTGGCCAGTTTCAGCCCGAAAAGCTTCGAACCCTTCTTGATGCTGCGGGTGGTGTATTTGGCGACGCGCTCCTCGATGCCAATGTAATCGACCGGCCCGATTTCATTGAACAAACGCCGGAACGCAGCTGGAGCGGTCGAAGGCATGACTTGGTGACTATCCCGCCAATCCACCCTGAAAACAACGCCAAATTCGGCCTGCGTCCCGTCCGTTTTGCTGCGGCCGCGCTTGCCACCCCACAACTCCACGGGCTAGGTTCCGGTGCATGAGCGACTCCGCCCAGCCCACCGAACCAAATGGCGAGCTTGTCATCCGCACCATTGCGATGCCGGCCGACACCAACCCCAGCGGCGATATCTTCGGCGGCTGGCTCATGTCGCAGATGGATCTCGGCGCCGCCATCTACGCCCGCAACCTCTCGCGCAGTCGCGTGACCACCGTCGCCGTAGACGGCATGACGTTTCTCAATCCGGTCAGCGTCGGCGACATCGTCAACTGCCACGCCTCGCTCCTCAAGGTCGGCCGCACCTCGATGAAAATCGCGGTGGAGGCCTGGGTGCAGCGCGGGACCGACGGCAAGTTGCTGCGCGTCACCAAGGGCGTGTTCACTTACGTCGCAATCGACAAGCGCGGCCGGCCGCACAAGGTGCACCACGACTGAGCCCGCAGTCCGGTCATTTCCCGGCCGGCACACTCGCCCCCCGGTTGACGCCATGGTGGCATCCGCCCAGCTTGGGCGGCCTTGTCCTCAAAACCACATACGCACGGTGACATCAGGGGGGCGTTGTCCGCCACGGGCAGCTTCCTGCTGTGGGGCGTCTTTCCGCTTTATTGGAAGCAGATGCAGGGCGTGCCGGCCTTCGAGCTCATTGCCCACCGCATCACCTGGTCGCTGCTGTTCCTGCTCGCCCTGCTGGCCTGGCAGAAAAATTTCAGCGTGCTGCGGCCGGCCTTCACCGAGACGCGCCTCTTCGGACTGAACCTGCTGAGCAGCCTGCTGCTGGCGGTCAATTGGACGGTCTATGTGTGGGCGGTGAACAACGGCCATGTGATCGAGTCGAGCCTGGGTTATTTCCTCGTGCCGCTGGTCAATGTCGCGCTCGGTTCCCTGCTTCTGCACGAAAGGTTGCGGCCGCTGCAATGGGTGGCGATCGGGCTGGCCGCGCTGGGAGTCGCCCTGCTTTTGTTCCGCGTGGGCCATGTGCCGTGGATCGCGCTGGCGCTGGCGTTCACCTGGGCCGGCTATGGCCTGCTGAAGAAAAAATCCGCGCTCGGCTCCATCGCCGGCCTGACCGTCGAGACCATCCTGCTGTTTCCTGCCGCCGTGGCGCTGCTCCTCTGGTGGCACCACACCGGGGTCGGGGCCTTGGGGCGGGTGGATGCGCGCACCCATGTTTTTGTGCTGGCCGCCGGCGTGGTCACGGCCGTGCCGCTGCTGCTTTTCGCCTACGGGGCGCAGCGCATCCGCCTCGCCACGCTCGGCCTGCTGCAATACCTGGCCCCCACCGTGCAATTTTTGATCGGGCTGTTTGTCTATCACGAGGCGTTCGACACGGCCCGCCTGCAGGCCTTCGCCCTGATCTGGTGCGGGCTCGTGCTCTACAGCACCGACAGCCTCTGGGCGCAGCGCCGGCTGCTGTTCAACGCGGCCTGACTGTCCAGGCAACAAATTCTTGTCGGCTTCAGACGGGCCCACTAGCCATGCGGGTGAAATTACCCTTATGAAATGCCTCCGCCGGCTTACGACTCGCTGAAATCAATCAGCTCCATCTCGAAGACCAGCGTGGCGCGGCGCGGGATGCGGGGCGGCTTGCCCCGGGCGCCGTAGGCCATTTCCGGCGGCACGATCAACAGCCAGCGCTCGCCCTTGTGCATCTTCTGCAGGGCCTCATCCCAGCCATCGATCAGCGCCCCGCGCCCAACCAGAGACTTGAGCGGATGCTCGGCATCGGGGGTTTCGTCAAACACCGTGCCGTCCAGCAGCATGCCCTTGTAGTGCACGCTGACCATCATGCCCGGCACCGGGCTCGGGCTGTCCTTCGGCGCGGGCTTGAGGATGATGTAACGGAGACCCGTGTAGGTGCGCTTGGCGTCGGGCCATTTTTTTTCGACCACGTCGCGATCCTCGGGCGGCAGCTTCTCGCGCTGAGCGTGCAAGGGCGCGGCACCCAGGCCGAGCAAGGCCAGCGACAACAAGATCAAACGTCTCAGGGAAGTCGTGTTCACGGTTTTTTCTGGGGAGGAATGACGCGAAAAATAAGCGACGGTTCCTTTACCGTCGAGGATTGTTCGGTGGCCGCGGCGAGGGTCTTGCCCGGCTTGATTGTCGGTGCTTCCGTTGCCGGGGCGGGCGGAGTGCCCGCGGTGGCCGCGGATTTTACGACCGGTGCCGGGGCCGGCTGGGTCGCAAAACCGCGTTCGATCAGCTCGATGGTCTTCAGGTCGCGGGTTTTGGAGTCCGGACTGCCCATCACCACGACGATCAGGCGGCGATTGTTGCGCTCAACGGTGGCGGCGAGGCAATAGCCGGCGCCCTTGGTGTAGCCGGTCTTGAGGCCGTCCACCCCGGCAACTTTGCCCAGCAGGTTGTTGTGGTTGTTCATGTCGATGACCCGGTCCGGCGTGCGCCGACCTTCGCCGAACTTTCGCTGACGGACCCCGGTGTATTTGGTGACATCGGTTTCCAACAGCAGGTAGCGGCTGAGCAGCGCATAGTCGCGCGGCGTGCTCAAGTCGCCATCCGCGATGCGCCGGCCGACCGGCGGCAGGCCGTGGGCCGTGCGAAAGGTGGTGTGCGTCAGGCCCAAGGCGCGGGCCTTGGCATTCATGAGTTCGACAAAGGCCGCGGGGGAACCGGCGACGGTGCGACCGAGGGCCTGCGCCGCGTCATTGGCCGACTGGATCATCATGGCGTAGATGAGCTCCTCGATGGTGAACGTCTCCTTTTCCTTCAGCCAGACCTGGGTTCCACCGATATCCGCGTCGGCCGCAGTGACGGTGACCGGAGTGGCGAGGGTAAGCGTCCCGTTCGCCAGGCGGTCGTGCAGCACGGCGAAAGTCATCAGCTTCGTCATGCTGGCCGGCGGCGTGACGGCATCGGCGTTGTCCTCAAACAGCACCCGGCCGGTGTCCGCCTCGGTGATGATCGCGCCAAGGTAGGCCGGAGGGACGGTCTTCGCGCCCGCGGACGCGAGGATGACGCCGAGGAGGAGTATGACAGTGGCCGGATGCCCGCGGAGATTGGTCATGAAAAGTAAGGCGCCAAGGGAGCCATCCCGGCGCGGCCGTGCAACCAAAATTCCCGCCAGTGCCGGCTTGCGACACCAGGGGCCCGCGATTAACCACTGTTTGCCATGTCCCTCCCCCTCGTCGCCATCCTCTGCCCCCGGGAATTCAAGTTCAGCGATCCCGCCGCCACCGTCGAACATGGCGTGCTCGACGGCACCGCCGAGGTGCGCACGCTGCCGCTGGATTTCAACGGGCAGATCCCCGCCGAGGCACTGGAGGCCGACGCGCTCATTCTCTGGCACGGCCCGCTCGTCAACGATGATGTTATCGCGCGGCTGAAGCGCTGCCGCGCCATCATCCGCAATGGCGTGGGCTACGACACCGTGGATATCAAGGCCGCCGCCGCGCACGGCATCCCCGTGTGCAACGTGCCTGACTACGGCACCGAGGAGGTGGCCGACCACGCCATGACGCTCGCGCTCGCGCTGTGCCGGCAGATTTTCCCGCTCGACACGGAGGCCAAGCGGCTGGGCTGGAAAATCACCTCGGATACGGCCGCGCGGATGCGCCGGCTGAGCACGCTTACCTTCGGCATCATCGGGCTCGGCGCCATCGGCACGGCCACTGCGCTGCGGGCAAAGGCATTCGGCTTCCGCGTGGTGTTCTACGATCCGTATCTGCCCCGCGGCACGCGCAAGGCGCTGGGCATCGCGCGCGCGGAGTCGCTCGATGAGTTGCTCCGCGCTACCGACGTGGTCTCGATTCACTGTCCCTCGACCGACGAGACACGCGGGATGATCGGTGCACGGGAGGTCGCGTTGCTGAAACCGTCAGCTTTTCTGGTCAACACCGCGCGCGGCGACATCGTGCAAAAGGCCCCGCTTTTCGCCGCCCTGCGCGAGGGCCGGCTGGCCGGCGCCGGGCTCGACGTGGTGGAAAACGAGCCGCTGCGCACCGCGGAAGAAGCCGCGACGCCCAACCTGATTGTCACCTGCCACGCCGCGTTCTGCAGCCCCGAGGGCATGATCGAGATGCGGACGACTTCGGCCAGGATTGCCCGCGCCGCGGTGCGCGGTGAACCGGTGTGGAACCGGGTGAACTGAGAGCGCGCCCTACCCTTTGATGGCCGGATGTGCGGCCACGAGCGCGAGCGCCGCGCGAAGGAGCGTTTTGCCCGGCTCCATCCGGTGCCAGGGCGAAGCCCCCGACGGATGTGGCAGCGGAATGCAGTCCATGGCGTGGCCGCGGAAATCGATGCGAAATTTTTTGCCAATGATGTCGTTCAACGGTGCGACTGGCAGGAATTGATTGATGGCGAGCTTGCCGACCGGCAGCACAAGCTGCGGTTTCAGCAGCTTCACCTCGCCCGCGAGCCAGCGGGAGCAGTTGGCAATCTCCTCCTCGTCGGGCACGCGATCACCGCCGGTTTCCTTCTTGCCCGGGAAGCAGCGGCAGACGGCGGCGAAATAGACGCGGTCGCGCGTCTCGTCCTCGGTCCAGCCGAGGGCCTCGTGAAACCACTTGAAAAGCGTTTTGCCGGCGGTCCACGCGAAAGGCCGGCCGAGCTTCGGCTCCTTGTCCCCGGGTGCTTGGCCCATCAGCAGGATCCGGCTGGCGATCGGCCGGCCGACGACGACCGGACGATGCATGCGCGGGCAGAGCGTGCAGGCCTGCAATTGCGTCAAATGCCGCTCAACCGCCGCAACCGGGGGAATCATGGCCGGGGATGCTGGCCGGCCCGGCGGCAATTGAAATGGCAAAAGAAAAAGGCGGAGCCGCCTTGGCTCCGCCTTGAAAGTTTTGGTTCGCGAGTGCGAACGGGGGATTAGTAGCGACCGCCGCCGCCACCACCGCCGCCGTAGCCGCCGCGACCACCACGGCCGCCGCCACCGCCGCCGTAACCGCCACGGCCGCCGCCGCCACCACCGCCGCCGAAGCCGCGACCGCCGCCGCCGAAGCCGCCCGCGGGACGCTCTTCCTTGGGACGGGCCTCATTGACCTGCAGGGCGCGACCGCCGAGCTCGACGCCATTGGTCTTCTCGATGGCCAGCTTGGCCTCATCGGGGGTGCCCATGGTAACGAACGCGAAACCGCGGGGGCGGCCGGTCATCTTGTCCATGGCGACATAGGTGTCAGTCACGGAGCCGAATTGCTCGAAATGGGAGCGGAGTTCGCCCTCAGTGGTGTTGAACGATAGATTTCCAACGTATAGTTTGGAATTACTCATGTGATAATTCGTAGATCCTTCGCCAGCTGCCAGTCCGTTCCCACTATGGGTTTCGAAATCATCACTTGAGCCAATGCTCAGCCAACGACTCACCAGATCCTGTCATCAAAACGCTATCTCTAACGAGGCGCACAAAGACGCCCAGACCGGGTCGCAACGCAAGGGAATTTTTGCCCAGGTCCGGGCAACCCTCCGGCCAGCAGCGTGTTGGCGAGATGGCGGTGGCGGCGCTAGATGGCGTATTTTGCCCGGATATCCGCGGGCAGACGCGCGGTGCGGGAGGTCTCAAGGGAAATCAGGACATAGTCGAACCAACCGTCGCAGCTGGGCTGTTGGTTGGAATGGCGCAGGATCTGGAACTGCACTTTCACCCCGATCAACGTGAACTTCTCGATCCAGGTGCGGACCTTGAAACGATCACCCAGGACAAGGGGACGCCGGAAGTTCATCTGCGTGGCCGCCATGAACCAGCCGTAGCCGCGTTTCTGAAATTCGGCCATGGGCATCTTGTAGCAGCGCTCCATCTGGTCAAACCGGGCCGCCAGCACGTAGTCCATGTAACGGCTGCTATGCACATGCTGATACATGTCAATGTCGTCGGGCCGCACCTGCAGCTCGGTTTCAAATCTCGCATAGACCGACGGTGCGTCCGCCGGGGAGGGGGCAGCCGGAGGCGGTACCGCGTCGTTCACAAGACCAGAGTGCCGGTGGCACCCGGAACTGGTCAAAAGAAAAGGCACCGGGCAAAGGCCGGCGCCCCAGATCAATGTCGCACCCGGATCAGGAGGAATGACGGAACTCGCGGCGCATCCAGTCGCTGATCATTTCCTTTTCGTAGCGCAGGGGATCATTGGTTGGCAGGGCCAGGGTCATCAGGTAGCCCAGCTCCTGCAAATCACGCTTGCCCGAGCTCATCACGTTGCCCTCCGCATCGAGGAGCCGGAATTCCAGCGTCATGCGCGGAGGATAAATTTCCCGCACCATGCGGATGTGATCGAAGTCCATCCCCCGCCATGGTTCAAATTCGCCGGCGAGGTCGACGTTGGTCACATTGATCACCAAGTGCTGGCCTTGGGCGAGGTAGCGGGGCGCGGTCAAAAGGATGTGTTCCTTCAACTGGGCGAGCACTTGATCGCGTCCGCGATCGGTGTCGAAGGAATCAGTCTTTGCATCGGCGTAGTTTTGCGGTTCGAAGAAGTTTACCTCGACGCGCGCAGCCGGTTGGTCAGCGGCGAAAGCCGGGCTGGCGGCCAGCAATCCAAAAAAGGCCATCAGGGGAAGCGTGGTTTTCATGGCGGATATTTCCTTTGATCAAAGGATAGTCTCTATTGTTCCAGGCGCAACCAAGGGTGCAGACCGGCAGCTGAATCTGCTAAATCAAATAACGCCCCGGAAGGGCCAATTGACCCACGGCATTGATCGCCGGATGTTGACATCATTAATACGTTCGTTTAATACTATCGTATCACATGACAAAAGCACCACCTGAAGCGACCCTGTTAAGCATATTAAATGCTGCTGAATCGCTATTTGCCAAGCATGGCTACGATGGAGCCACTCTGCGACAAGTGACCCGGAAAGCACACGTAAACTTGGCTGCGGTGAACTATCATTACGGGGACAAGGAATCCCTTTATGCGGCAGTTATCCGACGTCGAATCCAGCCCATCAATCGGGACCGGCTGGCCAGGCTGGCACAAGCCGAGCAGGAGGCAGAAGGCAAACCGGTCCCTCTGGCCTTGATCATTGAGCTCATGGCCCGGCCGATTTTTGAACTCTGCGAAGACCCGGCGACCGGGGGCCACCACACCGTGCGGCTGATTGGCCGGAGCCTGGCAGAGCCCCTGCCGTTCATGGAGGAAATATTAGCCGCGGAGTTTCAGCCCGCCATGGCCAGTTTCGGGCAGGCGGTGCGGCGCCATGCCCCCGCTCTCTCTCCCGAGGATTTTCTCTGGCGGCTGAGTTTTGTCGTCGGCGCGATGCATCACACACTGGCGACACTGCATCGCATGAAAGATCTGACCCGCGGAATTTGTCGTAACAACGACCATGAGGGCGCTCTCCGTCGCTTCATCCCGTTTGCCGTCGCTACTTTCACCGCGCCCGCCAAGCCTAGCCCTTGAGACACCACTGGACTGTAAATCGAAAGAATATCTAATCCTGCGGCTGTGGCATATTGCTCCAGCCGCTTTTTAATGTCCAAGACTTGCAAAGGCTTGGGAATTGGCAATCTTGCCAGCCATCGACGGCGCTGACCACTTCGTCGATTTCGGTAGTTTCCTGCAACTGGGCCTGGGCCGGCGGCATAATGGAGATGACCGGCCTAACCCAATTTATCCGGCGCTTTGACCCAGCGCCGGAAACACCAAGCAATGATCTCTGCCATAATCGTTATCACGCTGCTCTCGCTGCTCGTGGCCACCGACCCCGAAGCCGCGCGATAACGATTATGGCAGAGATCATTGCTTGGTGTTTCCAGCGCTAGGTCAAAGCG
>WNFI01047610.1_pt1 | contig 22731 bp, 27 predicted proteins | sample 5400471 | NCBI WGS metagenome assembly WNFI01 (sample SAMN13153348, study PRJNA577476) | soil metagenome | isolation source: 100 cm saprolite on Douglas fir-dominated hillslope | place: USA:California | collected 2013-09-17
CACACGGAGATCAGGAGATCGTCTTGCATCGGGTGCGCCCGAAAATGATTTAATGTGTTGTCCATGAAGCGCCGAGATTTCGTCCACATCTGCGCCGCATCCGCCGCCGGCGCGGTACTCCCCGACGCGTCGCACGCCGCGACGCTCACCGCGCGCAGGTACACGCGCGCGAAGCTGGTCGACGAGCGCGGCCAGCCGCTGCGGCTCGCGGCACTCGCGGAGGGAACCACGTATGTCTTCGACTATCCGTACGCGGCAACGCCCGCATTCCTGCTGCGCCTGGGCGTGCCGGTGGCCTCGGGCATCCTGCTGAAGCCCGAGGCGGGCGAGCCGTATGAATGGCAGGGCGGCCTCGGCGCCGACAAGTCGGTGGTCGCGTACTCGGCGATCTGCACGCACAAGATGACCTATCCCACCAGGCAGGTGAGCTTCATCGGCTATCGCGACGGCCCGAGCCCCGCCGCCGGGCGCGCCAAGGTGATCACCTGCTGCTCCGACCGCAGCGTCTACGATCCGGCCGCCGGCGCGCGCGTGGTGTCGGGGCCCGCGCCACAGCCGCTCGCGACGGTGATCCTCGAGCACGATCCGAAGACCGACGAGATATTCGCGGCCGGCACCTTCGGCGGCGAGATGTTCGCGGAATTCTTCCGCAAGTACGAATTCAGGCTGCAGCTCGAGATGGGCAACCGCGCCAAGGCCGCGATCGAAGGCACGACGGTGGTGCGCCCGCTCGAGAGCTACAGCACCCAATGGGCCAAGTGCTAGACCAACGAAAGGAACGCGCCATGCCGCTCGACCAAGTCCTCCACACCTCCCACGGCACGTCCGTTGGCGGGCGCAACGGCCACACGAAATCCGGCGACGGCCTAGTCGACCTCGACCTGTCGGTGCCCAAGGACATGGGCGGCCCCGGCAAGCCGAATACATCCACGCCCGAGGATCTCTTCGCGGCGGGCTACGCCGCGTGCCTCGGCGGAGCCATCGACTACATGGCCAACCAGTTGAAGCTGAAGCCGGCATCCGTGGAGGTGCGCACCGCGGTGGGCATCGGCAAGGACGCCACCGGCTTCGGGCTGAAGGTCGATCACGAAATCCGCGTCGCGGGGCTGTCGCAGGCCGACGCCGAGAAGATCGTCGCGGCCGGCCACAAGTTCTGCCCGTACTCGAAGGCGATCAACGGCAATGTCGACGTGACCGTGAAGACCACGGTCGTTTAGATCGAGAAGTTCTCCGCCGCCCCCGCCTCGAGCTGCTTCAGGTCCGTGCCGCGCACGTGCGGCGCGAAGAGGCGGATGAATTCCACGGTGTAGTTGCGCAGGTACGCGCCGCGCTTGTAGGCAAGCCGTGTGGTCTGCGCCGGGAAGAGGTGCTCGCAATCGAGCGCCACCAGCCCCTCGTCCTTGCCGGCGCGGAATGCGCGCGCGGAGATGATCCCCACGCCCAGGCCGAGCGCCACGTACGACTTGATCACGTCGGAGTCGAGCGCGGTGAGCGCGATCTCGGGGGCGAGGCCGCGCGCGGCGAACGAGCGATCCACCGCGGTGCGCCCGGCGAAGGTCGAGTCGTAGGTGACGATCGGATAGGCCGCGATCGCTTCCAGCGTGAGCGGCTGCGCCTTGGCAAGCGCGTGGCGCTTCGGCACCACGACGCAGTGATGCCAGCGATAGCACGGCAGCGTGACGAGCTCGGGATACTCGGTGAGGGCCTCGGTGGCGATCGCGAGGTCGGCCTCCCCGCCCAACACCATCTTCGCGAGCTGGTGCGGGTTGCCCTGCAGGAGCTTCAGCTTCACGTCGGGAAATGCCTTCTTGAAAGCGGTCACCACGGGCGGCAGCGCATAGCGCGCCTGCGTGTGCGTGACGCCGACCGCGAGGCTGCCCTTGGCGTGGTGGGCGAACTCGTCGCCCACCGCCTTCAGGTTGGAGATCTCGGCGAGGATCCGATCCACGGCGGTGACGATCTCGCGCCCGGCATCGGTGAGGCCGGTGAAGCGCCGCCCCTGGCGCTGGAAGATCTCCGTGCCCAGCTCCTCCTCGAGGCCGCGGATCTGCTTGGAGACCCCGGGCTGGGAGGTATGCAAGGCTTGGGCGGCCTCGGAAACGTTGAGGTTCCGCTTGGCGACCTCCGACACATAGCGAAGTTGTTGAAGATTCATAGGTTTAGCACGGTCTGCCTGTTATATCTATAAGTTATTACCATATCACAATAAAGTATTTTTCAGGAATGACCACGCCTCCTAAGATGCCTCGAAAGGAGAAGTGGAATGCTCGAGTTTCCCTATTCGATCGCCGGGTTCGCGGTCGGCGCGATCGTGGGCCTCACCGGCGTGGGTGGCGGCTCGCTCATGACGCCGCTCCTCGTGCTCGTCTTCGGCGTGCCGCCGGTGACCGCGGTCGGCACCGACTTGCTCTACGCCGGCTTCACCAAGATCGGCGGCGCCATAAGCCATGGCATCAAGGGCCACGTCGACTGGCGCATCACGGGATGGCTCGCCGCGGGTAGCGTGCCCGCGACCGTCGTCGCCCTCATCGCCCTCGCCTTCCTCCCGCCGGCGGGCGCGTCCACCAGGCTCGTCGTGTCGACCGCGCTCGGCGTGATGCTGGTCCTCACCGCGCTCGCCCTCGTGTTTCGCGCGCGGCTCCTTGCCTGGGCGAAATACCGCGGAGAGCGCAGCACATTCAAGAATCCGCGCGCGGCCACCATCGCGACCGGAGCCTTCATCGGCTTCGCGGTCACCCTCTCCTCGGTCGGCGCCGGAGCCGTCGGCGTCACCGCGCTCATCCTGTTGTTCCCGCTGCTGGCCACGGTGCGCGTGGTCGGGACGGACATCGCCCACGCCGTGCCGATCACGCTCGTCGCGGGCCTCGGCCACGCCTTCCTGGGCAACGTGAACTGGTGGTTGCTCGCGAGCCTCCTCGTCGGATCGCTGCCCGGGATTCTCGTCGGAAGCCATCTCGCCGCCCGCATTCCCGAGAGGTTCCTGCGCACTTCGCTCGCCGCCGTGCTGCTCCTCGCGGGCACGAAGCTGGTGATGCACTGATGTATCGCTACGACTCCTACGACCACGCCCTCGTCGCGGAACGCGTCGCCCAGTTCCGCGACCAGACGCGCCGCTACCTCGCGGGCGAGCTCAGCGACGACGAGTTCCGCCCGCTACGCCTGCAGAACGGCCTCTACATCCAGCGCCATGCGCCGATGCTGCGCGTGGCGGTGCCCTATGGGCTGCTTTCGTCGGTGCAGCTGCGCATGCTGGCGCGCATCGCGCGCGACCACGACAAGGGCTACGGCCACTTCACCACGCGCCAGAACATCCAGTACAACTGGCCGAAGCTGGAGGAAGTGCCCGACATCCTCGCGCTCCTGGCGGAGGTCGAGATGCACGCCATCCAGACCTCCGGCAACTGCGTGCGCAACATCACCACCGACCATTTCGCGGGCGTCGCGCCCGACGAGATCGTCGACCCGCGCGCGCTGGCCGAGATCCTGCGCCAGTGGTCCACGTTCCATCCGGAATTCGCCTACCTGCCGCGCAAGTTCAAGATCGCGCTGAACGGCGCCGAGGCCGACCGCGCCGCGGTCCTGCTGCACGACATCGGCCTGCACGTGATCCGCGACGCCGCGGGCGAAGTGGGGCTGCGCGTGATCGTGGGCGGCGGCATGGGCCGCACGCCGATCATCGGCCACGTGATCCGCGAATTCCTGCCGTGGCGCCACATGCTCACCTACATCGAGGCGATCCTGCGCGTGTACAACCGCCATGGGCGCCGCGACAACATCTACAAGGCGCGCATCAAGATCCTGGTGAAGGCGCTGGGCGTGGAGGAATTCACGCGCCAGGTCGACGCCGAGTGGGAGGCGAGCAAGGATTCGCTCGCCGTCATCACCGACGAGGAGTTCGCGCGCGTCGCGGCGCACTTCGAGCCGCAGCCCTACGAGAAGCTTCCCGAGGTGGACGCGCACTACGTGCAGTCGCTCGCCGACAGCCGTTCGTTCTCGCGCTGGGCCGAGAGGAACGTGCACGCGCATCGCAGGGCGGGTTACGCGTCGGTCACGCTCTCGCTCAAGAAAACCGGCGTTCCCCCGGGTGATGCGACCGCGGAGCAGATGGATTTCGTCGCCGACTTGGCCGAGCGTTACAGCTTCGGCGAGCTGCGCGTCTCCCACGAGCAGAACCTGATCCTCGCCGACGTGAGGAAGCGCGACCTCTTCGCGCTGTGGCAGGCGGCCAAGTCGCAGGGGCTGGCCACGCCGAACGTCGGCCTCCTCACCAACATCGTGTGCTGCCCGGGCGGCGACTTCTGCTCGCTCGCCAACGCGAAATCGATTCCGATCGCCGAGGCGATCCAGCGGCGCTTCGACGACCTCGATTACCTTCACGACATCGGCGAGCTCGACTTGAACATCTCCGGCTGCATGAATTCCTGCGGCCACCACCACATCGGCCACATCGGCATCCTCGGCGTGGACAAGCAAGGCGCCGAGTTCTACCAGGTGTCCATCGGTGGGCGGCAAGGCAATCACGCCGCCCTGGGCGACGTGATCGGCCCGTCGTTCGCCGCCGCCGAGATGCCCGACGTGGTCGCCAAGCTGATCGACACCTACATCGACGTGCGCCACGAGGACGAGCTCTTCGTGGACACGGTGCATCGCGTCGGCATCGCCCCTTTCAAGGAGCGCGTCTATGCCGGACGGGAGCTTGCCCATGCAGCCTGAGCGCGTGATCCGCGGCCGGCGCGTCGAGAACGACCTGTGGCAAGTCATCGGCCTGGCCAAGGACGAGGACCTCACCGCGGCGCTGCCCCCGAGCCCGGTGCTGGTGCCGCTTTCCGTGTGGAGCGCGCGCCGCGATGAGCTTGCCGCGCGCGGCGAGCCGCTCGGCGTGTGGCTGAAACCCGACGACGATCCCGCCGCGATCGCTGCCGACCTCGACAAGTTCTCCGTCGTCGCGGTGCACTTCCCGAAATTCACCGACGGGCGCGGCTATTCGACGGCGGCGCTGCTGCGCACGCGCTACGGCTACCGGGGCGAGCTGCGCGCCTTCGGAGACGTCGGCCGCGACCAGCTGCTCAACCTGGCGCGCTGCGGCTTCGACGCGTTCAAGCTGGCACCCCACCGCGATCCGGAAAGCGCGCTCGCCTCGTTCGAGGACTTCAGCGTGCGCTACCAGGGCTCGGTGGACGACCCACTGCCGCTCTTCCGCAAGCGTGCGACCGCCGGCGGGATTGCCCGATGAGCCTCGACGAACGGGTGGAACGCGCGCGCCGCCTGCTGGCCGCGATCGAGAAGAACCATTCGCCCACCGCGCTCGCCTCGAGCTTCGGCGCCGAGGACATGGTGGTGCTCGACCTCATCGCGCGCGACGGGCTCGCCATCGACATCTTCACGCTCGACACGGGGCGGCTGCCGAAGCAGACGCACGACCTCATCGCCGAGGTGCGCCACCGCTACGGTCTCGACATCGAGATCTTCACGCCGTGGCCCGGCTCGGTGGACTCCTACGTCGAGCAGTACGGCATCGACGGCTTCTACGACGGCGTGGACGCGCGCAAGGCGTGCTGCGCGGTGCGCAAGGTCGAGCCGCTGCGCCGCGCGCTCGCGCATCGCCGCGGATGGATCACGGGGCTGCGCCGCGACCAGGCCGACAGCCGCGCGTCGATCCACGAGACCGAGCACGACGCCGCGACCGGCAAGTGGAAGTTCAGCCCGCTCGCCGACTGGTCCCACGAAGACGTGTGGACGTACCTGCGCGCCAACCACGTGCCCTACAACGCGCTGCACGACCGCGGCTATCCCTCGATCGGCTGCGACCCCTGCACGCGCGCCGTCAAGCCCGGCGAGCATCCTCGCGCCGGGCGTTGGTGGTGGGAGAACGAGGGCGCGCGCAAGGAATGCGGCCTGCACGAAATTCCGATCAAGGTGTTGGAGGGAGTGGCATGAGCGCAGTCCTGAAAGAAGTCGTGTCAGGTACATATCAAGATGTGAAATTTGTACCTGACACCACTTTCTCGCATCTCGACTGGCTCGAGAGCGAGGCGATGCACATCATGCGGGAAGTGGTGGCGGAGACGCGCAACCCGGCGCTGCTCTTCTCGGGGGGCAAGGACTCGATCGTCATGCTGCGCCTGGCGGAGAAGGCGTTCCGGCCCGACAAGTTCCCGTTCCCGCTGCTGCATATCGATACCGAGCACAACTTCGACGAGGTGATCGCGTTTCGCGACGCGCGCGCCGCCGAATTGGGCGAGCGCCTCATCGTGCGCTCGGTGGGCGAATCGATCCGCAGCGGGCGCGTGAAGCTGCGCCGCGCCGACGAGAGCCGCAACGTGCACCAGACGGTGACGCTGCTGGACGCGGTCAAGGAATTCGAGTTCGACGCGCTCTTCGGCGGCGCCCGCCGCGACGAGGAGAAGGCGCGCGCCAAGGAGCGCATCCTCTCGCACCGCGACGAGTTCGGCCAGTGGGACCCGCGCAACCAGCGCCCCGAGCTCTGGAGCCTCTACAACGCGCGGCTTGCCCCCGGCGAGCACCTGCGCGTCTTCCCGATCTCGAACTGGACCGAGCTCGACGTCTGGCAATACATCGAGCGCGAGGGCCTCGCCGTGCCGCGAATCTACTTCGCGCACGACCGCGAGGTGGTCGAGCGCAACGGCCTCCTCGCGCCGGTGACCGCGCTCACGCCGCCGCGCGCGGGTGAAAAGGTCGTCATGCGTCGCGTCCGCTTTCGCACCGTGGGCGACATCACCTGCACCTGCCCGGTCGCCTCCGACGCGGACACCGTCGAGAAGATCATCGACGAGACGTCGATCGCGACCATCACCGAGCGCGGCGCCACGCGCATGGACGACCAGACTTCGGACGCATCGATGGAGCTTCGCAAACGGGAGGGGTACTTCTGATGGCCCACCCTCTCCCCGGCCCTCTCCCAAGGGAGAGGGAGATTGGTACGTTGCGGTTCACTACGGCCGGCTCGGTCGACGACGGCAAGAGCACGCTCATCGGCCGGCTCCTCCTCGACGCCAAGGGGCTCCTCGAGGACCAGCTCGCGGCGGTCGCGAAGACCACGGCGCGCGGCGGCGGCGAGGGCATGGACCTGTCGCTCTTCACCGACGGCCTCACGCTCGAGCGCGAGCAGGGCATCACCATCGACGTCGCCTACCGCTACTTCGCCACCCCCACGCGCCGCTTCATCATCGCCGACACCCCCGGCCACGAGCAGTACACGCGCAACATGGTCACGGGCTCCAGCACCGCGGACCTCTCGGTGATCCTGGTGGACGCGACGCGCGGCATCTCCGAGCAGACGCGCCGCCACGCGGCGGTCGCGGCGCTGCTCGCGATCCCGAAGGCCGTGGTCGCGGTGAACAAGATGGACCAGGTGGGCTGGGATCACGCGGTCTTCGAGGAGATCGCCGCCGACTTCGCCGCCGTCGCCGAGTCGCTCGGTCTCGTCGACATCTCGGTCATCCCCATGTCGGCGCTGGATGGCGACATGGTGGTTCATCGCGGCACGAACCTCGATTGGTACACCGGCCCCACGCTCATCGAAGTCCTCGAGAGCGCCGACGCCGGCGTGCCGTCGCATCACTTCCGCTTTCCGGTGCAGCTCGTGTCGCGCTCGCGCTTCGGCCCGCGCGGCGAGCAGCGCGGCTACCAGGGCCGCATCGAGTCGGGCACTCTTTCCGTGGGCGATACCGTGGTCGCGTGGCCCCAGGAGCTGGAAGCCAAGGTCACCGGCATCATCACGCTCGACGGCGCGCTGCACACCGCCTCGGCCGGCCGCTCGGTGACCATCGTCCTCGACCGGCAGATCGACATCGCGCGCGGCGACGTGCTTTCGCACGCGCACGACGTGCCCGCCGTGATCCGCCGCTTCGGCGCGCGCCTCACGTGGCTCGATCGCGACCCGCTCGCGAAGGGCGGCCGCTATTGGCTCAAGCACGGGACACAGACCGTTCGCGCCACCATCGAAGCGCTCGAGTCGCGCCTGAACTTGACGACGCTGCAGCCCGATTCGCAGGCGACCACGCTCGAATTCAACGACCTGGGCAGCGTGCGCATCGCGGTGGCGCGAGCGCTGGTGGCCGATCCCTATGCGATCGATCGCGCCACGGGAAGCTTCATCCTCATCGACGAGGCCACCCACCACACCGTCGCGGGCGGCATGATTTCCGAGGTGGGCCGTGGGTAAGGTGTATCTCGTCGGCGCCGGCCCGGGCGCGCCCGACCTCCTCACGCTGCGCGCCGCTCGGCTCCTCGAGGAAGCCGACGTGGTGCTCCATGACGCGCTGGTGCATCCGGCCACGCTCGCCCTCGCAAGGCGCGCTCGCCTCATCGACGTCGGCAAGCGTTACGGCAAAGTCTCGACCGAGCAGCGCTTCATCCACCGCGCGCTGGTCGAGGCCGCGCGCACGCATGAGATCGTGGTGCGCCTGAAGGGCGGCGACCCGATGATCTTCGCCCGCGCGCAGGAAGAGATCGACGCGCTCACCGCCGCGGGAATCGAATTCGAGGTGGTTCCCGGGGTGACGGCCGCGCTCGCCGCGGCCGCCACGCTGGGCGTTTCACTCACGCGGCGCGGTGTCGCGCGCACCGTCGCCTTCCTCACGCCGCGCGTGGGCAGGGACGAGACCGCTTCGGAATGGCTGCCGGCCGCGCTCGGCGCGGACTCGGTGGTCCTCTACATGGCCGCGGGCGCTTCGCAGGCGATCGCGGCGGCGCTGATCGACGCGGGCAAGAACCCTGCCACTCCCGTGGCGCTCGTCGAAAGCGCCACGCTTCCCGAAGAACGTCGCCTCTTCACGACGCTGGGCGAGCTGCGCGCGCAAGCGCTGCCGCGCGCGGCGGGTCCCGTGGTCATGTGCGTCGGTGAAGTATTTGCGCAGGAACTCCCGCGCGACGTGGCACTCTCTATTGAAGAAGATCAAATTCGGGGCCGCCACATCCTGTCGCGAGCCACGACCAGGTAGCTCTCCCCGACGAGGCGCACGCGCCGCAACTACAAGGCGAAGCGTCGAGGCGACTATCGAAACGAGAGTGAGGAGACCATGACAGCCACCGCGCCTGCCACCGGCGCGCTTCAAGCGGTATTCGATACCCTTCAGCGCAAGCATTTCCCGGCCACCGAATTCACCGAGCCGCACGCGGGAACCGTCACCGCGCGCTTTTTCCAGAGCCGCCTCACCAGCGCCTTCCAGCCGATCGTGCGGGTCTGCGACGGCGCCATCGTCGGGCACCATGCCTTGCTGCGCGTGTTCGACGCGGGCGACGGGGCGATCGCGCCGTGGAGCGTGTTCGCGCAGGCCGCCCAGGACGACATGCTCGTGCAGCTCGACCGCCTGTGCCGCACCGTGCATGCGCTCAACTACTTTCCATGCCAGGGCGCGAGCCGCCTGCTCTTCCTCAACGTCGACCCGCGGCTCCTCGGCATCGTAGCGGACGACCACGGCGCCTACTTCGAGCTGATCCTGGCGGAACTTCGCATCGCGCCCAAGTGCGTCGCGATCGTGCTGCCGGCCGACGCACTGGGCGACCCCGTGACGTTCGTGCGCGCCGCGATCTCCTATCGCATGCGCGGCTATCGCGTGGTGGCCCAGCTGCGTGCGAATTCCGAGGTGGATCTCGAGCACATATTCCTCGCCGAGCCCCACGACGTCGCGCTCGACGGGCCGACGGTGGGGACGACCGACGACACCCGCAAGGTGGTCGAGGCCCTCGCGCGGCGCGGCATCCATGCGCTCGCGCGCCACATCGAAGACGAACCCCAGGCCCAGGCCGCGCGCGACGCGGGCTTCGGCTTCCTGCAAGGCCGGCATTTCGCGGCACCCCTCGTTTCCCAACGCGCTGCTTCCTTTTCATGACCGACAAATACACCATCGAGAAGATCACCGACGTCCGTCCCTGGACCGAGAGCCTGTTCTCCTTCCGCACCACGCGCGACCGCGGCTATCGTTTCGTTCCGGGGCAATTCGCGCGCCTGGGCGTGAGGGACCACGAGCACGACACCGTCGTGTGGCGCGCCTATTCGATCGCATCGGCCGCGCACGACGAGCACCTCGAGTTCTTTTCGGTGGTCGTGCCCGGGGGTGCCTTCACCAGCCGCCTTGCGCGCCTTGCGCCGGGCGACGAGATCTTCGTCGAAAGGAAGAGCTACGGCTTCCTCACCACCGACCGCTTCGAGGCCGGCAAGGACCTGTGGATGCTCGCCACGGGGACGGGCCTCGCGCCCTTCCTGTCGATCCTGCACGACTTCGCGACGTGGGAGAGCTACGATAATCTGATCCTGGTGCAGAGCGTGCGCACCCAGCCGGAGCTCGCCTACGAGGACCTGATCCGCGGCTTCGACAAGAGCGAGTACTACGCGCAGTTCGCGCACAAGCTTCGCTATGCGCGGATCGTCACGCGCGAGCCCGTGCCCAATACGCTGCGCGACCGCGTCACCAAGCTCCTCGCGAGCGGCGTGCTCGAGGAGAACCTCGGCGTGAAGCTCGACCACGAGCGCTCGCGCATCATGCTGTGCGGCAACCCCGAGATGGTGGAAGACTCGAGGAAGCTCCTCACCGAGCGCGGCTTCCGCATCTCGCGGCGCGGCGAGCCCGGGCACCTCGCGGTGGAGAACTACTGGTGAAGGGCCCCGAGAAGGACAAGGTCGAGGCCGCCGCCAGGCCCGAGAGCGCCGCGGACATCTTCGCGCGCGCCGACGAGCGCCAGCTCCTCATGGGCCTGCCGTACGCGGGCGCGGTGACCCCCGCGGAGGCATGGGCGCTGCAGGGCCTCGATGCCGCGCGTATTCTCGACGTGCGCACCGTCCCCGAGTGGCAGTTCGTGGGGCACGTTCCCGAGGTGCCGCTCATCGAGTGGCCGCGCGACGGCGAGGAGCCGGCGCTGCGCGCGTTTTTGGCGAAGGTCGAGGAAACTTTCGACAAGGAGCGCCCTCTCCTCTTCCTGTGCCGTAGCGGCGTACGCTCGCATTACGCGGCTGAGCTCGCGAAACACGCGGGATTTGGAAAGGCGTACAACGTGCTCGAGGGCTTCGAAGGCGACGCCCCGGGCAGAGGATGGCGGGCCGCCGGCCTGCCGTGGAAGAAAGGATAGGAGAAAAGATCATGGCGACACTGAGACTGGGCGACATCGCCCCGGATTTCACGCAGGATTCCACCGAGGGCACGATCGAGTTCCACAAATGGCTCGGCGACAAATGGGGCGTGCTCTTCTCGCACCCGCGCGACTTCACCCCGGTGTGCACCACCGAGCTCGGCTACACCGCCAAGCTGAAGGGCGAGTTCGACAAGCGCAACGTGAAGGTGCTGGCGGTGAGCGTCGATCCGCTCCAGGACCACAAGGCCTGGGTGGGCGACATCGAGGAGACGCAGGGCTGCAAGGTGAATTTCCCGATCCTCGCCGACCCGGACAAGAAGGTTGCCGACCTCTACGACATGATCCATCCGAACGCGAGCGACACCCTCACCGTGCGCTCGGTGTTCGTGATCGACCCGAAGAAGAAGATCCGCCTCATCCTCACCTATCCCGCGAGCACCGGGCGCAACTTCGACGAGATCCTGCGCGTGATCGACTCTCTGCAATTGACCGACAGCCACAGCGTCGCCACGCCGGTGAACTGGAAGCAGGGCGAGGACGTGATCATCGTGCCCGCGCTGCAGGACCCCGAGCTCATCAAGAAGAAGTTTCCGAAGGGGTTCAAGGCCGTCAAGCCCTACCTGCGGATCACTCCCCAACCCGACCGCTAGCGCTGACACCCAAGGGAAGTAATACGGGAAAATGCCGGGGAAATGATCCCCTGGCTGCGCGGCGACGCGCCCTTCCCGCCGGTGTCGAAGGCCCTCAAGTCGCCCAACGGCTTGCTGTGCGCGGGCGGCGACCTGTCGCCGCGGCGCATCGTGGAAGCGTATTCGCGGGGCATCTTCCCGTGGTACTCCGAAGGCGACCCGATCCTGTGGTGGTCGCCCGATCCGCGCATGGTGCTTTTCCCCGACGAGCTGAAGATCTCGCGCTCGCTCAGGAAGAGCATGGCGCACGACCGGTATGAGACGCGTTTCGACACCGCCTTCCGCGACGTGATCGAAGCGTGCGCGGCGCCCCGCGATGGCCAGGCGGGCACCTGGATCGTCCCGGAGATGGTGGAGGCCTACGTGCGCCTGCACGAGCTGGGATTCGCCCACTCGGTGGAGTCGTGGCATGAAGGGCGGCTGGTGGGAGGTCTCTACGGCATGGCGCTCGGCCAGGCCTTCTTCGGCGAGTCCATGTTCGCGCACGCCCCCGACGCCTCCAAGGTGGCCCTGGTGAGGCTGGTGCAGCGCCTGAACGCCGGCGGCTGCCGGGTGATCGACTGCCAGCAGGCGACCCCTCACCTGGCCTCGCTCGGCGCCCGGGAAATCCCCCGCAAGGCGTTCGCGCAGCTGGTTCAAGAGTCGATACAATATCCTCCAACCGGACAACGCTGGGCCCCGGGCAACTGACAATCCGGGGTGACGCTCCCAGGCAAGAAATGGCGAAGCTCAACGACCTTCCGATCGCGAACCTGCAGTTCTATGCGACCGCGCCCTACCCGTGCAGCTACCTGCCGGGCAAGCTCGCGCGCTCGCAGGTCGCGACGCCGAGCTACCTCATCGACACCGAGACCTATTCCGCGCTGGTCTCGGCGGGCTTTCGCCGCAGCGGCGCCTTCACCTATCGTCCCTACTGCGACCATTGCCACGCGTGCGTGCCGGTGCGCGTCGTGGCTTGCGAGTTCGAGCCCTCGCGCGCGCAAAGCCGCGCCGTCGCGCGCCACGGCCCGCTCGAGTCGCGCTACGGGGAGCTCAAGTTCAACGCCGAGCATTACGCGCTCTACCGCCTCTACCAGAGCGAGCGCCATCGCGGCGGCGGAATGGACCACGACAGCCGCGAGCAGTACGCGCACTTCCTGCTGCAGTCGAACGTCGCCACGCGCCTGGTGGAGTTCCGCGAAGGGGGCGAGCTGCGCATGGTGTCGATCGTGGACGAGCTCGCCGACGGCCTCTCGTCGGTCTACACTTTCTTCGACCCGCTCGTGCCGCGCGCCTCGTACGGCACCTACAACATCCTCTGGCAGATCGAGGAGGCGAAGCGCCGCGGCCTCGCCTACGTCTACCTCGGCTACTGGATCTCGCAAAGCAGGAAGATGAGCTACAAGAACCAGTTCAAGCCGATCGAGGGACTGTCACGGGGCGAGTGGAAACGCCTCGCCTAGATGCTGTATCGCCTCGCACGCAGCGCCCTCTTCAAGCTCGATCCTGAAGTCGCCCACGACTTGACGTTGAAGTCGCTCGCTGCGCTGGGCCCGGGCGCGGCGCTCCTCGGCGCGGGAGCCGACGCCACCGAGACGCGCAAGGTGATGGGCATCGCCTTCCCCAACCCGGTGGGACTCGCCGCGGGCCTCGACAAGAACGGCGAATACCTCGATGCGCTGGCGGCCCTCGGCTTCGGCTTCCTCGAGATCGGCACCGTCACGCCACGCCCGCAGCCGGGCAACCCCAAGCCGCGCATGTTCCGCGTGGTCGAGCACGAGGCGATCATCAACCGCCTCGGGTTCAACAACGACGGCGTCGAGAAGGTGCTGGCCAACGTGGACCGTGCGAGCTTCCGCGGCGTGCTCGGCATCAATATCGGCAAGAACTTCGACACGCCGATCGAGCGCGCCGTGGACGACTACGTGGCGTGCCTCGAAGCGGTGTACAGCCGCGCGAACTACGTGACGGTGAATATCTCCTCGCCCAACACCAAGGACCTGCGCGACCTGCAATCGAGCGAGAAGCTGGACGAGCTCCTCGGAGCGCTCATGTCGAAGCGCTCCTCGCTCGCGGCGAAGAGCGCGAAACCGAAGCCGCTCCTGGTGAAGGTGGCGCCGGATCTGGACAACGACCAGATTCGCGCGATCGCGGCCCTTGCCCTCAAGCATTCCGTGGACGGGCTCATCGCCACCAACACCACCATCGACCGCGAGGAGATCGCGGGCCACGTGCATGCGGGCGAGTTGGGCGGCCTGAGCGGCCGGCCGCTCTTCAAGCGCTCCACGAAAGTGCTGCGCAAGCTCTCGTCCGCGTTGGAGGGCAAGGTCGCACTGATCGGCGTGGGCGGCATCATGAGCGGCGCCGACGCCCACGCCAAGATCGAAGCGGGTGCGAGCCTCGTGCAGCTGTACACCGGCTTGGTCTATCGCGGGCCCGAGCTCATCGCCCGCGCGCGCCGCGCGCTGCGCTAGCAGGCGATCGTGCGGATCGGCATTCCGCGCGAGACCAAGCCGGGCGAGCGGCGCATCGTCTTCATTCCGGACCATGTGGCGCTCCTCGTGCGCGACGGCCACGAAGTGCGCGTCGCCTCGGGCGCGGGCTCGGCCATCGGCAAGAGCGACGCTTCATACCGGGATGCCGGTGCGCGTGTCACGACGCCCGACGAGGCGTGGGACGCCGAGCTCATCGTCAAGGTGAAGGAAATCCAGGGCGCGGAGTATCCGCACTTGCGCGCCGGCCAGGCGCTCTTCGGCTACCACCACCTGCCGCGCGAGCCCGAGCGCGCGCGCGCCCTCGCCGCGAGGGGCGTCACCGCGATCGCGTTCGAGATGGTGCGCGACTCCACCGGCGGCTATCCGCTGCTGGCGCCCATGTCCGTCATCGCGGGACGCATGGCGATCGACACCGCCGCGAAACACCTGGGGCAAGCGCCGCGCAACGTGCTGGTGCTGGGTGCCGGCCACGCGGGGGGCGCGGCCGAACGCGCGGCGCGCGAGCGTGGTGCCGAGGTCACCGTGCTTCGCCGCGCGAGCGCCACGCCCGAAGCCGTCGAGCGTGCGGCGCTCGCGGCCGACCTCGTGGTGGGCGCGGTGTTCGTGCCGGGCGCGCCCACGCCCAGGCTCCTGCCGCGCTCGCTCGTCGCGCGCATGAAGCGCGGCTCGATGATCGTGGACATCTCGATCGACGCGGGCGGTGTCGCCGAGACCTCGCGCCCGACCACGCACGCCGCGCCCACCTTCGTCGAGGAAGGCGTGATCCATTATTGCGTGACCAACATGCCCGCGGCCGAGCCCGCCGAGGCGGCGGCCGCCATTTCAGCGGCGGTGCTGCCCTACGCGCGCGAGCTCGCGTCCAAAGGCATCGCGCGCGCGGTGCGCGAAAATGCCGCGCTGCGCTCCGGCGTCCTCATCTGGCGCGGCCGCGTAAATCACCCGGGGATCGCGGAGGAGGCCGGCCTCGCCTACACTCCCGTCTCGGAGCGCGACCTTGAAGACTGACGACCTCGCCCGGGCGATCGACGCCCTCCTGCCGCAGACGCAATGCACCCAGTGCGGCTATGCGGCGTGCCGGCCGTACGCGCACGCCATCGCCGCGGGCGAGGCCGACATCAACCAGTGTCCCCCGGGCGGCGAGCCGGTGGTCTTTGCACTCGCGCGGCTCACCGGGCGCGCGGCGAAACCCCTCAACCCCGCCAACGGCGAATACCGCGCGCCGCAAGTCGCGGTGATCGACGAGGAGATCTGCATCGGCTGCACCAAGTGCATCCAGGCGTGCCCGGTCGATGCCATCGTCGGCGCCTCGAAGCTCATGCACACGGTGATCGCCTCGTGGTGCACGGGGTGCGAGCTTTGCATTGCGCCCTGCCCGGTCGACTGCATCGCGCTCGCACCGGTGGCCGCGCTCCCCGATGCCGGCCTTTCTCGCGCGCGCCACGATTTTCGCGACGCACGCCTCTTTCGCGACGCGGCGGAGCTGGCGCAACGCCTGGAGTCCTACGAATGAGCCCCGCGAAGCGCGAGGAATTCTTTCGACTTCTGGCGAAGGCCATGCCGGAGCCGAAGAGCGAGCTCGAGCACGCCACGCCCTACGAGCTGCTGGTGGCGGTGGTGCTCTCCGCGCAGGCCACCGACAAGAGCGTGAACCTCGCCACCGCGAAGCTCTATCCCATCGCCAACACGCCCGCGAAGATCGCGGCGCTCGGCGTCGAAGGGCTGGAGAAGTACATCCGCACCATCGGCCTTTATCGCGGCAAGGCGAGGAACGTGATCGCGCTCTCGCAGATCCTCCTCGACCAGCACGGCGGCGCGGTGCCGCGCACGCGCGAAGCGCTCGAGGCGCTGCCGGGAGTGGGCCGCAAGACCGCGAACGTGGTCCTCAACGTGGCCTTCGAGGAGCTCACCATCGCGGTGGACACGCATGTCTTCCGCGTGGCCAACCGCACCGGGCTCGCGCCCGGCAAGGACCCGCTCGAAGTCGAAACGAAGCTCCTCAAGGTCACGCCGAAGAAGTACCTGCGCAACGCGCATCATTACCTGATCCTGCACGGGCGCTACACGTGCGTCGCGAGGAAGCCCCTGTGCTGGAAGTGCCCGGTGTACGCGCAATGCGAATTCCCGGAGAAGAAGAAGTTCGCCGCCGAGGCGCACGCGCCCGCGAAGAAATCGCTTCCCAAGGGGCGCGATGTTTAACCCGACGCGTGACGAGTCGCGCGCGTTCCTCTTCGACTTGTGGGGCAAGCACCTGGCGGGCGCGCCGCTCACGGCATTGGAATCGATGGCGCTCTCGGTAGTGCTCGAGCATCCGGAGTATCACGCGGTGCTGGTCGACCGCGAGCGCTATCTCGACCACGACTGGAAGCCCGAGGGCGGCGAGACCAATCCCTTCCTGCACCTCATGATGCACGTGGCGATCGAGGAGCAGGTCTCCATCGATCATCCGCCGGGCATCCGCGCCGCGGTGCAGGCGCTCGCGGCGAAGCGCGGCTCGATGCACGAGGCGCGCCACGAGGTGATGGAGTGCCTCGCGGAAGTCATCTGGCAGGCGCAGCGCAACTCGATGGGATTCGACAACATCCTGTATCTCGACTGCCTGGCGCGAAAGTGATCCGTCCCGCGAGCGTCAAGAAACCTTCCACCTGAGGAGGACGGCGATCGCCGAGTGTCATGCCGGCCTGACCAAGCCGAACGCGCCCGGATAGACGCCGTAGCCGTAAGACCTGATGAGCCCGGCGGAATGACCTCGATAGCCACCGTCGTGAAACAGCACGGCAGGGTCGAGCTGCAGATGGACGACGGCCGCATAGGCCCACGCGGTGGCTTCGGCCTCTCCGGCGTGCGGCACGGAATCAGAGGAGTCGAGAGCATCATCGAGCGCAGCCCGTAGCGACGAGGGTGTGACGGCGATGTGGCCGGCCTCGTGAAGAAGGTCACCCGGCCAGCGCAGCGTCGCGCGGTCGACCACCAACATGCCGCGTGAGACACGGATGCCGGGAAGACAGGAGTCCGGTGGCACGACGCCTTCGCTCGCCAGGAGTTTGATCTCATCGAGAAAAGCGAGAATCGAGTCGAGGGTGCTAGGCATCGCCGTGGCATAAGTTGCGCAGCGCGCAGCACATGAGGTCCTCACGCTCGAACGCGCGCTACTCGAAATTGTTCCGGCTTGCGGGAATCAGTCTCGGCGCACTCGGAGACACGACGATCACCTCGTAAAGGACTCCATCCAGGGGAATTGGAATTCGCATCTTTCCCGCTTCGATCGCTCCGATTCGAGGTCCGGCCGCATTCAGGAGCAGGTTTTGAACAGTGGATTGGTCGTTCGGGAGGAACGGCACGTCTCGCACATCCTTGGCGTGCATGAGTTCCGTGACCGACGGCGCTGACGACACCGCATAGACACCGACAACGGTTAAGAGAAGGGTGACGATCGAGTTGAGCATTGACGTCTCCTAATGCCGTGATACAAGAAAGTCGATCCTGCCCGAATCAAGAGAAAAGCGAAAGACTGCCCTCCTGCTCGCCTTGTTCGAGCAGAACAGCACGGCCATCCGTACTGAGGTTGAACGTCAAGTACCGACCGCCAGGAAACCCAGGATGATTCACAGTCCGCTCAACGCGTTAATTTGGTGACGGTTGTCTGACCCGTTTTTCTTGCTTCCTCTGCCGTCACCACTGTGCCCTGCATGCCCGAGACCAGTCCTAGCGCAGCCGCGAGACCGGACAACAGCTTCCTGCGCGGCAGTTCTGCCTTACCGCAATTTCGTTCTGCGACCATAATCCCTCCGTGTGTCATTCAGCCTGACCCCGACACCGAAACGCAACAACGGTACGGAGCGTGACCGTGCCAGAGCCGTTCGCTACTACCTCCGTACAATTGAGGATAACTGGGTTGTCGGCGGCCTGCACCACAAGCGTGACGACACCAGATTTCGGCGCTCAAGTGTAATTCGCGGGGACTTCAAGATTCACGCGATCGCCAACATGAAGCGTGGCCGACGCATCAGGCGATAACTTCGTGATCTGGATGGATGAGCCACGTGATGCGGTCATGGCTTCCGGCCCAGGGCGCTGCCAACCAATTAGGATTGCGCAGGTGCTGACCATCGCCGGTGGAGGGCACCTCGTGTCATTTGGTGAAGCTCGATCGCCTCACGAATGGACTGCTGGACGTCAGCCACGGAGTCTCCCGTGGCAATGCAACCCGGCAGGTCGGGCACGTATGCCGAGTAATTCTTCTGGGCCTTTTCGATTACGACTGCGTAGCGCATAGGTTCCTCATTTCTTGAGGCCAGACTGCTTCAGAATGCTATTTAGTGTACCCGGAGCTATGTTGTCGCTGGGCTTGCCGTGAACTGTGACTCGGCCGGGTTTGGACGGGTGCCTCAGCTGGCGATGGCTCCCGCGCATGGTCACGATGTACCACCCGTCGTCGCCGAGCAATTTGAGGATTTCGCTGACCTTAGGAGGCATTGACGATTAACGCCCCTGGGCCTCCTCGCGATGACGCTTCCCGCTGCAGCCTAAACGACCGAGTTTAGCGGCCGAGCGCAGACCGTGAACGCAGCCAGGCTGCTTCACGGTCCGCTCGAAGACGTTATTAGACGGCAACATCACTCCCTAAAAGAAGTGGTCCCGGTCTGATCCATCGAAGTTGCCACTCAACATGCAGCAGTTCTTGAAACCGACGGCCAGATTCGCATGGGCACGGGTCGTTTCGGCCAAGCTTCTCGAGGAGCTCCTTGTTCCCGTTCACGACGCGATGGCCGCGTTTGACTCGGGCTTCGGAGGGGACCCCCTTCCGGCGTTTACTCGTGGCCTCGAAACCAGAACTGGTCGAGGTGTTTGGCTTTGGTATTCATGGCACACCTCCATTGAAGTGATGCCCCTTCGATAAGAGGCGATGCAATTATACCGGGTGACGGCATTGCGGCGACACAGCCTCTGTTGCCGCTTAAAACGAACGAGTTGAGCGGCCGGCCACTACGTATCTGACGCAGAGGGGCGCATCATTTCTTGAGCGCGCCTCTGCGGGCCACCGCCTTTCTCGGTCCGCTCGAACGCATTGTCAGACGTACGGAATCCTTGGCTACCTGCACCAGTCCGCCCAAGGTAGGTTCGCGGTCGAGAACTTGGTGCAAGGCATCAGGGGACAAGCAAGCCACCTGTGAATCCCCGGAATCCCCTGTGTAAGAATATCGCTTCAACCCATGACCCATCCACCCCCACAACCCGATTCCCGCTACGCCGTCGTGCGCCTCATGCTGACGCTCGCCATCATGACGATCGGCGCGAGCGGCATGTACGTGGTGCCGGTAATGCTTCGGCGTGATGGTGCCGCTTCTCATGGGCGCGGTGGGGCTCGGCCTCGGCATGGTGCTGGCCGGCAACGCGCACGACATCGGCACCTTCAACCTGGCGCACGGTGTGCTGATCGGGCTCTTCGGATGCTCGGCCACGTTCTCGCCGCTCCTCGCCGACACGTCGCTCTGGTTCGTGAAGCGCCGCGGCATTGCGGTGGCGATTTGCGCGAGCGGCAACTACCTGGGCGGCGCGATATGGCCGCCGGTGGTCCAGCATTTCGTGGAGACTGTGGGCTGGCGTGAGACTTATATCGGCATGGGCATCGCGTGCTCGATGGCCATGTTCGCGCTCGCGCTCTTCATGCGGCGCCGCCCTCCGCTCGCAGCCCCCGCGCCGCTGCGCACGGGAAGCGTGCCCGCGCCCGCAATGCCCTTCGGCCTCACCCCGCTCGCGGCACAGGTGCTCCTCTGCATCGCCGGGCTCGCGTGCTGCGTGGCCATGTCGATGCCGCAGGTGCATATCGTCGCGTACTGCGGCGACCTGGGCTACGGCGCGGCACGCGGCGCGGAGATGCTCGCGGTCATGCTGGGTTTCGGCATCGTGAGCCGGCTGGTGTCGGGGGTGATCTGCGATCGCATCGGGGGGCTGCGCACGCTGCTGCTGGGCTCCGCGCTGCAGGGCGTGGCGCTCCTCCTCTTCCTGCCCTTCGACGGCCTCATCTCGCTTTACGTGATCGCCGCGCTCTTCGGGCTCTTCCAGGGCGGCCTCGTGCCCTCGTACGCCATCATCGTGCGCGAGCATTTCCCCGCGTCGGAAGCAGGCGCGCGCGTGGGCGCCGTCATCATGTGCACCATGCTCGGCATGGCGCTGGGCGGCTGGATGTCCGGGAAGATCTTCGATCTCACCGGCTCGTACCACGCGGCCTTCGTGAACGGCATCGCGTGGAACCTCCTGAACCTCACCATCGCGACGATGCTGCTGCGCCGAGCGCACCGGCACCAGACGTCGCTGCAACCCGCATGAGCGCCGCGGACGCAGCCCTCTTCACCACGCAGCTCGCGATGGGCTTCGCGCTCGCCGCGTGCGTGGGGCTGCGCGCCTTCCTGCCACTCCTCGCCGCCGGCCTCCTCGCGCGCTACGGCTATGTGAACCTGGGGCCGTCCTTCGCGTGGATGGAGTCCACGCCCGCGCTGGTGGTCTTCGGAAGCGCGTTCGTCTTCGAAGTCCTCGCCGACAAGGTGCCGATCCTCGACCACGCGCTGCACGCCGTCGAGGCTTTCGTGAAGCCGATGGCGGCGACACTCCTCGCCGCGTCGCTCTTCACCAACCTCGATCCGCTGATGGCGATGACGCTGGGCCTCATCGGCGGCGGCACCATCGCGGGCGCCGTGCATGCGATGCGGGGCGGCACGCGGATGCTGTCGACGGTTGCGACCGGCGGCCTCGCCAACCCGGTGCTCTCGCTCTTCGACGATCTCCTCGCCACGGTGGGCGTGGGCTTCGCCTTCCTGGTGCCGGTGCTCGCGGCGATCGCGGCGCTCGTGCTGGTGGTGCTGGGCGTGCGCATGCTGCTGCGCGCTAGCCGAGGTACGCGCCCCCATTCAGATGCAGCTCCTGGCCCGTGATGTAGCGCGCGTTCGGCCCGGCGAGGAAGCGCACCGCCGCGGCGATCTCCTGCGGGGTGCCGCGCCGCCCGAGGAGCGATTCGTGCCGGTGCGCGGTCCTCAACCCGCTCGAGGCGCCGCGTTGCGTATCGATCAAGCCGGGCACGACGCAATTCACGGTGATGTTATCGGGCGCGAGATCGTGCGCGAGCCCGCGCGTGAGCCCCACCAGCCCCAGCTTGGCGGCGACCACGTGCGGCCGGCCCGCGGCGCCGATATGGCCCGACATGCCGCCGATGTTCACGATCGCGCCCGCATCGCTCGCGCGTAACGCGGCGAGGCTCGCCTTGGTGGTGAGGAACGCACCATCGAGGATGATGCCGGTGACGCGCTTCCACGCCGCGTAGTCGATCCTGTCGATCGAGGTCACGTCGCGAACCGCGGCGTTGTTGACGAGGATGTCGAGCCGGCCCAGGTTATCGAGGGTGGCCTTCACCATCGTGTTCACCGCCGCCTCGTCGGTGACGTCGGCGATGCCGACGAGCGCCTTGCCGCCCGCGGCCTCGATCTCGGTCACCACCGCGTGCGCCTCGTCCGCCGAGGACTTCGCGTTCACCACGACGGCGGCGCCCGCCTCGGCAAGCGCCAGCGCGATAGCGCGCCCGATGTTGCGGCTGGCTCCCGTCACCAGCGCCACGCGGCCTTCCAGCTCCCTGGCTTGCGTCATGTCGTCACCCCCTGAATGGCGTGAGGTCGAGCTCGCTGGCATCGAAGGCGCTGTCCGCGAGTGCGAGCCATGCGTCGGTGCGCGCGCGGTCCCAGCCGCCGTAGGCGCAGTTGGCGCGGAACTTCTCGACCACTTCCGCGCGCGCGAGCGGCTCGTGGCTGCCGCCGCGGAAATGCGCCTGGCGCTCCTCGACGACGCGCCCGTCGGCGAGCGTCACCTTCACGTGGCCGGTGAACTCGTCGGGATAGGGATTCTTCGGGTCGACCACGTAGCCCACCTTGGCGGCGAGCGCCGCGATCTCCTCGTCGCGCGCGTTCTCCTCGGTGAACGCCTCCAGGCCCACGGCGCCGTGCAGGATGGCGTAGGCCACGCAATAGGGCACGCTGAATTTCGCGGCGTAGGCGTTGGGCGGGCGCTGCTTGAGATCGAGCGGCTCCCACAGGCGGTGCAGGATGGCTTCGGCGGTTTCGCATTCGATTTTCGCGATCACCGACCCGGAAATTTTCTCCGAGAGCCGGCGCGCGCAGTCGATGTACGGATGGATCATGGTGCCGCACGCGTAGGGCTTGAAGGCGATGGTGGCGGCGTGCCAGTGCCCGCCGAAGTCTTCGGTCATGCGGTCCCAGGCGCCGTCGGTGGTGTGGGCGAAGCCGTGCAGGAAACCGTGCGTGCCTTCCCACACCGTGCGCGGACCCTCGAAGCCCGCGCGCGCGAGGTCCGCCGCGCGCAGCCCCGCCTGCGCCGCCCAGCCCGGATGCATGCGCTTGGTGGATGCACCCTCGGCGAGGTACTCGATGATCCCGCTCGCCATGGAGCCCGCGATGCCCTGCGCCGAGGCGAAG
>WNFI01666484.1_pt2 | contig 22727 bp, 17 predicted proteins | sample 5400471 | NCBI WGS metagenome assembly WNFI01 (sample SAMN13153348, study PRJNA577476) | soil metagenome | isolation source: 100 cm saprolite on Douglas fir-dominated hillslope | place: USA:California | collected 2013-09-17
CGCCGCGCCGGGCGACGCCCGGAACCTCTCGGAGGCGGATGAATCTCAGGACGCGGTGCTGTTGTTCGGCCCGCTGTATCACCTGACCGAGGCGGCGGAGCGCGGGCAGGCGCTGGGCGAGGCGCGGCGGGTGCTGCGGCCGGGCGGGCGGCTGCTGGCCATGGCGGTCTGCCGGTTCGCCTCCCTGCTGGACGGCCTGTATGAGGGCTGGCTGGACGATCCGGACTTCAGGCCGATCGTGGAGCGGGACCTGGCGGACGGGCAGCACCGCAACCCCGATCCGGTCGGCAGGCCGGAGTTCTTCACCACCGCCTACTTCCATACCCCCGACGGCCTGGCCGGGGAGATCGAGCGGGCCGGTTTCACCAGCACGGCCGTCTACGGGGTCGAGGGCCCGGGCTGGCCGCTGCGCCGCGAATGGGCAGACCCGCGGCGCCGCGAGCACATCCTGTTCGCGGCCCGATCCGCCGAGACACAGCCCTCGCTGATCGGCTTCAGCAACCACCTCATCGCCGCATCCACCAAGCCGACGGTCAATGACCGGTAGCACAGCCCGGCTTGCCGTCTTCGCCGGTCATCCGGATCGCCGTCGCGGGTGCGGCCGTCACCGGACGCCGTAGAGGTGCTCGAGGGCGAGCTGGTCAAGGCGCTCGAAGGCCATGCCCCGCCCGGCCAGCGCCTCGAGGTCGGGGGTGAAGCCGCGCAGTTCGCGCCAGGTCTCGTCATCGCCCAGGGTCGGCAGCGCCAGGTCCGGCACCCGGGCCGCGGCCAGGGCCCCCTGGACTTCAGGGTCGGCGCGGAACGCCTGTACCTTCTCCCGCAAGATCAGGTAGTTGCGCATGCATGCCGCCGCCGACGCCCAAACCCCGTCGTCGTCCTCGGTCCGCGGCGGCTTGTAGTCAAAATGCACCGGCCCGTCATACCCCCCCGCCGCCAGCGCGTCCACCACCCAGAACGCCCCCCGTGCATTACCCGCCCCGAACCGCAAGTCCTGGTCGTAGCGCGGGCCGTGCTGCCCGTTCAGGTCAATGTGGAACAGCTTGCCGTGCCATAGCGCCTGCGTGATCGCGTGCGCGTAGTTCAGCCCGGACATCTCCTCGTGCCCGACCTCGGGGTTGAGGCCGACCAGCTCGGGATGCTCCAGCTCGCCGATGAACGCCAGCGCGTGCCCGGCCGTCGGCAGCAGGATGTCCCCGCGCGGCTCGTTCGGCTTCGGCTCGATCGCGAACCGCAGCCCGTACCCCTGGTCCAGGACGTACGAGCACAGAATGTCGAACGCTTCCTTCAGCCGGTCCAGCGCCGCCCGGATGTCCTTGGCCGCCCCCGACTCCGCGCCGTCGCGCCCGCCCCAGCACACATACACCTTCGCGCCGAGCTCGGCGGCCAGATCCAGGTTGCGCATCACCTTGGCCAGCGCGAACCGGCGCACGTCCCGGTCGTTGGCGGTGAACCCGCCGTCCTTGAAGACTGGGTGCCCGAACAGGTTCGTGGTGGCGGTCGTCACCACCAGCCCGGTCTCGTCGAGCGCCTTGCGGAAGGCCGCGATCCGCTCCTCCCGCTCCTCGCTGGTGTCGTCGAACCCGAACACGTCGTTGTCGTGGAAGTTCACGCCGTACGCGCCGATCTCGGCCAGCTTGCGCACCGCACGCTCGGCCGGCATCGGCGGCCGCACCGCGCTGCCGAACACGTCCACGCCCTGCCAGCCCACCGTCCATATCCCGAACGAGAACCGGTCCGCCCGCGTAGGTACATAGCCGTCTGTGGTCACCGCTCCGGTCCCTTCTGCCGCCGGCCCCGTCAGCGCTGCCGCCCGATCCCGAAAGTATCTAAAGATCTGGCTGGCTGCCGGGGTCTTCGGCAACGTACCGGCTGCTCTCCCCAGGCCTCCTACGTCACCGGAACGACGCTCGACGTCACCGGCGGCCTATGACGCCCGCCGCGGCAGCCATTCGGATGACGGTCGGGGACTTCATCGGGAAGTCCTGCGACGTCATCCGAATGGCTGCCGCACGTGACGCGAGCCGGGCCGGCTCAGCCGTGGATGGTGAAGTCCGCGCTGAGCGTGGCGGGCGTGCCGATCTGCACCTGGTAGGCGCCGGTTTCCACCGCAGGACGGCCGATGCCCTCGATGTCGCCGGGCGTCACGGCCAGGACGCTGACGGGGAAGGACACCTGCACGGTCTTGGACTGCCCGGGATCCAGCGTCACGCGGGTGAACCCCGCGAGCCGCTGGTCCGGGACGAGCACCACGCTGACCGGCTGGTGGACGTACACCGGCACGATGTCGGTGCCCGCCCGGCTGCCGGTGTTCGACACGGTGAACGTGGCCGTCACCGTGCCGTCAGCGGACACGCTGCTGGTCGCCGACAGCCCGCTGACGCTGAACGTGGTGTACGAGAGCCCGTAGGCGAACGGGTAGAGCGGGTTGTAACCGTGCCCCTGGCCCGAGCCGGTGTTGGCGAGCTGATCGAAGACCTTCGGCTCGTCGCCCAGCGGCGACGGGGCTCCGCCGTTGAAGTCCCCGCCGGGCGCGGCCGCGTCGGACGGCCAGGTGACCGGCAGCTTGCCGCTGGGGTCGATCTTGCCGAAGATGGCGTCGGCCACCGCCGTGCCCGCCTCGGTGCTGCCCTGGTAGGCCATCAGCACGCCGTCGGCGGTCTCGGCCGGGCCGAGGCCCAGCGGCCGGCCCGCAATCACGACCACGATGACCGGCTTGCCCGTGGCCTCGAGAGCACTGATCAGGGCCTTCTGATCGGGTGCCAGGGCCGGCGCGGGGTTGTCCCCCAGGCCCTCGGCGTAAGCCTTCTCGCCCACCGCGACGACCACGGCGTCCGCTGACGCGGCGTCGCTGACCGCCGTGGCCTGGTCAGGCGCGTAGGTCACGTTCGGGTCCTCGGCCTGCAGGCCCTTGAGCACCGTGGTGCCCGGCGGGATCTGGTTGGCGGGTCCCATGCAGCAGACGTGGCCGGCGCCGAAGACACCCTGCCAGCTGACGCTCCACCCGCCCAGCTGGTTGGTCATCGAGTCCGCGCTCGGGCCGGTAACCACCAGCTTGCTGGACGCCGGAAGCGGCAGCACGCCGTTGTGGTTGCGCAGCAGGGTGATCGACTCGCGGGCCGCCTGCAGCGTTACGTCCCGGCCGGCCGTCACCGCGGCGTCTGCCTTGCTCGCGTCGACCATTGGGTGGTCGAAGAGCCCGAGCTGGAACTTCAGCGTGAGGATCCGCTCGACTGCCTGGTCGATCGTGTTGCGTGAGATGCTGCCGTCGGCCACGTCCTGCTGGACCGCGGTCTGCCACTGGTCGGCGTTGAAGGGCAGCATGGCGATGTCGACGCCGGCATTGATCGCGAGGGCGGCCGCGCCGGCCAGGCCGGCGGCCATGTGATAGGTGCTCGCCAGGGCCGGCACGTCACCGTAGTCGCTGATCACCACGCCCTTGAAGCCGAGCCGGTCGCGCAGTTCGGTGGTCAGCAGGAAGTGCGAGGCGGTGGCGGGGATGCCGTTGACCGAGCCGGAGTCCACCATGACCGTGCCCGAGCCCGCGTCGACGGCGCCGGCGTAGGACGGCAGGAACGTGTCCTGCAGGTAGCGGATCGGCAGTTCGGCCTGCACTCGGTCGTGGCCGTTGATCGACTCCGAGTATCCGGCGAAGTGCTTCACGGTGGCGGTGACCTTAAGTCCGTTGCCGCCGCCGCTTTGCAGGCCGCGCACGTTCGCGGCGCCCAGGGCGGCGGCGAGCGCGGGCTCCTCAGCCCAGGTCTCGTAGGTCCGGCCCCACCGGTTGTCCCGGGAAAGGTCCTGCACGGGGGCGAAGTCCCAGTTCCAGCCGGTGGCGCGCAGCGCGTTGGCGGTCACTTCACCGCCCGCCATGGCGGCGGACGGATCCCAGGTGGCGCCCATTCCGATGGACTGCGGGAAGAGCGGCGCCTGCCACGGGTGGCCGAAGCCGTGCACGGCGTCGACACCGAAGATGACCGGGATGTGCAGCCGCGAGTGCTGGATCGCATAAGACTGCATCGTGTTGTACTCGTTGGCCCAGTCCAGGCCGGTGTTGCCGGTACCGCCGCTGCCGGTCGTGTCAACCGGCATGTCGGTCCCGCCGGCCAGGATCGAGCCGACATTGTCGCTGACAAAGATCTTTTGCTCGCACACCGGGTTCGGCAGGTTGAAGCCACCGGTGCTGGTGCAGTTGCTGCTCGGGTCGGTGGGCTGCGTTACCAAGATCTGCACCATCTGGCCGATCTTCTCCGGCAGCGTCATCCGGCCGAGCAGGTCGCTGACCCGTGCCTGAACCGGAAGTCTGGCGTCGAGGTAGGCTGCCCGGCCGCCGGCCGAGGCAGGGCTGGCGGTCACCGCGAACGCCGATATCGCGATCATCGGCGCAATGGCCAGCACGCTGGCGGTGAGTGGCTTTCGGAGGCGGGCCGCGGTAATGCCTCGCCTCGCTCGGACAAGATCACGGATGCTGTGCATAGCAGACTCCTTTGCCGCTGACTTCCGTGCCGCCCCAACGCTATTTGCGGTTTATGTACGAGTTCCATCAATAAATTATTAATAAATTACTGATAGTCGCGAATAATCCATTAACAATTGGAGAGATGGGGAACGAAGCACCGCAGGCGGGAAGGCCGGAGGGGGAACGCCGCCACGTCATGCGGCAGCAAGGCTGTTCGGCGTCAGCGGCTTCGGGTGGCGGCACCAGCTCCGTGACCCGGCTCCGAAGCTCGGGCTCACCGCACGGAGATCACCGGGAGCGGGCTAGGAAAAGCCGGGGGCTGGGGCCTTGCGGCCCCGGCCCCCGTATCTGCACTGGCCCTAGCGGTTATCCCCTTCCTGCCGGGCACGGGTTCGGGATGACCTGGCGGAAGTCGTTGAAGAACTTCACGGTCGTACCGCCCCCGCCCAGCTTGAGGTAGGTGGACTGGAGCGGCGACCCGTACTGCGCGTTGCGGCCGAAGTCAGTGGTCGCACGTGGCAGGTCGTTGCCGAACGCCCACACGCATCGGCCGTCAACCCGCTCGCCTCCGAGGCCGTTCTGGAACGCGCTGAAGAACGGGTAGAAGGCGGCCGGGGTGCCCTTGTCAGTGGTCGGGAACAGCTGGCACCCGACACCGGCCGCCCTGCACTGCCCGCCCTCGATTCTCGGAAGGTCGGCCTCGAAGGCCACGCGTGAGTAGTTGACCCGGTCATCGGGCCCGGTTCGCGGGCTGGAGAACAGCATCGGCTGAGAGTGCAGCGGGTTGCCGTCCGGCCAGACCGGCTGGTAGTCGAAGCTGTCGAAGCCGGTATTGGTATCGGTGCAGCCGCTGATATGGATCCGCATCGCCTCGCTGGCCGGGAAGCAGAAGTTGTCATCCCCGTCGGTCGGGGACGTTGTGCTTCCGAAACCCTCCGTGTTGCCCGCCGGGCAGCTGATGGGGTTGCCGTTGGCGTCGACCCCGAAGGGGGTGGCCGGGATGGGGTTCGGGCCGTTGCAGTTCTCGAAGTGCCCGATCTCATCGGTGAAGGAGATGTTGGTGGTATGCGCCGCCCAGATGGTCCGGGTCTGCTCGGACGAGGTGGAGTACATGGGGTGGAAGTCGTACGGGATGTTGTTGCAGCTGGTGCCGGTCGGGTCGAACTGGACCTGGCCGAACCCATTGGCCGCGCTGGCGGTCATGGACCCCGTCTCCCCGCTCGACTGGTCCCTGATGACCGCCTGCAGGCCGTGCGCCGAGTCATGCAGTGACACCTTCAGGTTGTCACCGGACCTCATGAACAGGTCGTTCTTGGGGTCCGGAGTGAACGTGGCCGTGGTGGAGTCGACGGGGTTCGCCGGGGCCGTGGTGCGCCCGTTCTTGGTGAGGAACCCGAAGTTGACGTACTCCAGGCCGGTCCTGGCCGCGCAGGTGGGGTTCAGCACCTGTCCGGTGACCGCGTTCTCGGCGAGGCTGAAGATGTTCATCGCGGCGCACCACTTGGTCGGGTCGCATGCGCTGGCTCCCACCGCGACCTGCCACGTCGGCCACGGAACCCACCCCGGCGGGTAGAACTGCAGCTCCATGAACGCGGTGCCCGGGTGGTTGGGCGAGACCGCCGGGTCGACGATGTTGCTGTCGCTGTCTGGCGTGCAGGTGGAGACCTGCTCCGGGTAGGACTGCGTGGCGCACAGGGCCATGCCGAACCAGAGCGCGCCGTTGAGCTGGAACTGGTACGACTTCGTATTCGGGCTAGCCGGCGACGGGTCGCGAGGTAGCCGCACCGAGTAGGTCATGTGATTCCCCGCTCCGGGGACATTGGAGTAGAAGGCCGCAGTAGGCTCGTCGTGGCCGACGTACTCCGACCCGAAAACCTCCGAGGGATTGGCTACTTCGGTACACATGCCGTACGCGCAATTGATTGCCGCGTGCTGGCTCACGCTCGCGGCATTGGCGGCATGGCCAACGCTGACCGCCGCCAGCATTGCACCAGCCACTAATAGGGTTCCGGGAATCGCGACGAGCCGTACTAGCCTCATTGCTACGCTCCGCACAGAGCCGGTCACCGGCTGGGCACGTCCCAGCACGTCGATGTGCCGAACTCCCGCGGGGAGCCTAGCACCGGACCGGCGGCCCGGGGAGAGGCCAAATGACCCGGTTCCCTTTCCGGCTCGGCGATGGTAAATCCGAAACGGACTCCGCCCAGTTCAGGGGGATGCAATGTTCCGAAACCAGAGCGGCACAGCACGCCCGGCAGCGGGGTGATCCGGTTACGGCCAGTCCGTGGGGATCCAGAACCTCAGCATGCCACCGTGCTCGTCCCCCAGTACGCCGCAGTTGGCCTGGATCACCCGGCGGGACGCCAGATTGTCCACGTCGCAGGTGACCAGGACGGGGCGCGCGCAGAGCCGCGACGTAGTCCGCATGGGCCCACCGGACGCGAACCAATTTTTGCGGCAGCCACGAGTCCGGCCTGACCTGCCGATCGTGGAGTACCTGGAGCGGATCGACGCCACGCTGGCGCCGTTCAACGGCCGGTTCGCCGTGCATGGCGGCAACGTCGAGGTGCTCGAAGGCAGCTGGCCAGGCCACCTCATCGTCATCGAGTTCCCCGACCGCGGCCGGGCCCGCGCCTGGTACCACTCGGACGCTTACCAGCAGATTCTGGCGCTGCGCACGGACAACTCCCGCAGCGATGTCATCCTGGCCGACGGGGTCGGCAGCGGACACCGGGCCACCGACGTACTCGACGCAAGCAGGTAAGACGGGCATCTGGCTGTGCGCGGAGTGATGATCGGGGGCATATTGTGGCGAAGCCGGAATGACCTCTCCCGCGGAAGACCCCCATGACCGAGATCCCTGTTCCCACCGCTGACCTGGTCGACAGGTACGGCCCGGAGTTGCGCGTTTGTGATACGCAGTTCCGCCAGTGCGGCGGCCGGCGCAGCTTCGCTGGCGCCGTCCGTACGGTGTCCTGCTACGAGGACAACAGGCTGCTGCGGGACCTTCTGCATACTCCCGGCTCGGGTGACGTCCTTGTCGTCGACGGCGCCGGGTCCCTGCGCACGGCACTGGTGGGCGATCTGATCGCTGGCGCGGCGCTCGCCAGCGGCTGGGCCGGCCTTGTCCTGCACGGCGCGGTCCGCGACAGCGCAGCCTTGTCCCGGCTTGACCTCGGCATCAAGGCACTGGGCACGAATCCGCGCACGAGCGCGAAGACCGGCGCCGGCGCCGTCGATGTACCGGTCACCTTCGGCGGCGTCACGATCTGCCCGGGTGACATCCTGCACGCCGACGACGACGGGATCGTCCTGCTGCCGCGATCCCCGACGGCCGACAACGTCGCCGACTGACTTCAAGCCGGGAAGCGACAACTACGAGTGGGCGCCCGCCGTATAGTGACGGACGGCGCATCGCCGTGCGCGTGCGGAATCCCAGAGGGCAGCGCCCATCAGCAAGGAGAACAACATCCCTATGGCAGCCACCCTTCAGGAGATCCTGCTCGCGCCGGACACCAGGCCAAAGGTGATCGCCGACTGCTACAAGCTGATCGAACAGGAACTCTCGGACAAGTCAGGGGTATCCGCGACCGCGGTCAAGCTCGCCTACAAGACCGTGACCAGCTTCGCGCCGGGCTACTTCCACGACACGGTGGAGGACATGCTTCCGCAGATGGTGGACAAGCTTGAGCCGTACTGGGCGGACTTCAGCACGTCCGGTGGCTCCGAGTTCGGCGACTACCTGGCCAAGCGGGGCGAGGAAGTGTCGGAGGCCCTGCTCTCGGTGACCGACGCCATGGCCGGGGTCTCCAAGCGGCCTACGATCATCAAGGCGTACCGCGCCGTCCGCGGCGGCGCTGCCAGGCACATCGAGGCCGCGCTCCCGCGCCTCGGCGACCTGGTACTGAAGTACGCGGCCTGATCGCCGGTCGCTGCGTCGCGCTCAGCTGAGCGGACCTTCATGCGGGACTGACGGCCTGGTAACCGGGATGATACGGATGAGGGTGTCTAGGCCGGCGAAGTCATCGGGGTTGGTCGTAAACAACGGCAGCCTCTCGGCAATCGCGGTGGCCGCGATCATCAAGTCGACCACCCTACCCCGCGGCTTACGGCCGCCGGCGACCACCGCAGCCGTCACGCGACCGAAGATGCGGGCCGCCTCAGCGTCGAACGGCACCGGGTCGAATTCGCTCTCAGCCCGCTGGAGAATCTCAAGGCGCCGGGCCCTTTCGGCATGCTCGTCATAGCCATCTTGCTCGTCGTTACTGCGGACCTCATGCGGGCCAGCCGACAGTTCCGCCAGCGTGATGGCGCTGATCGCCATCTCATCGGGGAGCTCGGCGGGGTCGACCCACCTGCGCAAGATCAAGATGTTGGTATCGAGCATGCCCTGCCGGGGCTGCTCACCGCTCATACCGGCTGCCAGCCTCATGGTCGAGCGCCGCATCCTGATCAGCCCTGAACGCCTCCAGGTCAACAGCAGGAGCATTGCGCGACATCGCGATGAACTCCTGCCGGGGGACAAGCCTGCGGCGCCGTCGCAGCGGGATCAGCTCGCCGATACGGTGACCGTCCCGGGTGACGGTAAAGGATTGCCCATGTTCGACGGCGTCCATGATCTCCCGCGACCTCGTCCGCAAGTCCCGCTGTGTGATCTGCGGATAAGTGCTCACATCATCAAGGTAGCACTGTGTGCTATCGAGTGCTACCACCGGCAAGCCGGCGCCTGGGATACTGCCCCCGGCTCGGGATCGCAGCGGGCGAGGCGGCTTCCGGGATCGACGGGAGGAGCCCGGGTCCGTGATCCTGGCATCCTTATCTCAGTGGGCCTCATGACTATGCGGACAGGGAGCACGTCGTCACGATGCCGGTGGTAAAGAGCCAGCCCGACGCATACGATCTGGACTCGCTCGTCGTCAGCGACAGGTTCCGCCTGTTCAACTTCACGCGCCGCGACGACTATCTCGCGTACCTGTGGGTGCTGCGCGCGATGGACCGGCTTCGCGGGATGCACGTGGCGCAGTCACATACCGACGACGTGGCGGCCGTCCTGGCCGAGCTGGCCGCCGCGCACGACGGCATCCCGCTGAGCGTGGGCAACCCGCTCTACCTGCGAGACCGGCTGGACAACCTGTTCGAGGACGGGGTCCTGCACCGGCTGGAGGACGCCTCACGGGCCGGGAGTCTGGCCCGATACCGGAACCGGCAGTCGGTGTACCAGTTCAGCGAACTGGGGCACCGCGCGTACACGGCCGTCGAGGGCGTGCTCGCCGCGCGGGTGCAGGACGCGAACCTGTCCCGGCTGGTGTTCTCCGACATCCTGCGCGACCTGCTGGGCCTGGCGGAGGCGAATCGCGACGGCGACGGCGAGGAGATCGTGCGCCGCCTGACCAGCCTCGACCGGGTCATGGAGGACATGGCGCGCCGGTCTGCCCGCTTTCACCTGACGCTCGGTGACATCACCCGCTCGACGGACGCCTCGCCGGAGATGTTCCTGCGCTACAAGCACGCGCTGATGGCGCACATGAGCGATTTCATGGCGGAGCTCGACCGGTACCTGCCGCGCCTGTCCCTGGCTGTCGCGCAGGTCGAGGCGACCGGAACCGGAACGCTGCTGAACCGGGTCGCTGACTCCGACGAGCGCCCGCTGATGCGGCGCGATGAGGTCCTCGAGGACTGGCGGCGCCGCTGGCTGGCGGTCCGCGCCTGGTTTGCGGCCGACGCCGGCGAGAAGTCGCGCGCCGCGGAGCTGGCTGCCGCCACCCGCGCCGGGGTTTCCAGCGTGATCGCGCTGCTGCGCCAGATCACCGAGTCGCAGCGCGGCGGGGTCAACCGCGCGACCCAGCTCCGGCACCTGGCCGCCTGGGTGACGGACGTGGCGGACGACGATGCCGCCCACGCGCTGATGTCCGCCGCGTTCAACCTCCGCGTCGCCCGCCACCTGGGCGGCGTGCACGAGGACAGCGACCTGATCTCGCCCCGGCGGTCCTGGCATGACGCGCCGGGTGTCGACGTCGCGGTGACGCTGTTCCGCCGGGGCAAGGCACCTACCCCGGGCGTGCCGCAGCGGATCCAGGCCCAGGCGGGCCTCCGCGCTGAGCTGCGCCGCCGCCAGGCCGCGCAGCGCGCCGCCGAACGCGAGGCCGGGCAGGAACTGCTCGCGGCGGGCCTCGGCGACCGGGGCGACCGCGTGCTGGACGAGGCCCAGACGCGCGTCCTGCTCAAGCTGCTGACCCGGGCCCTGGAAGCCAGGTCGGTCGTGGCCGGGCGGATCACCGGCGGGTCTGGCCGCAGTGACGTGCTTGTGGTGCGGCTCGTGCCCGCCCCCGGCGGCAGCTCGGTGCGCACCGCCCATGGCGTGCTGCACCTGCCCGGGCTCCGGCTCGAGATATCCGCGGCCCGCCCCCTGGTCGGCGCGCCCGGCGGGTCGCGTCATGCCTGAGCCCGCCGCCGCCCGCGGGGTCGCGCCGAGCGATCTCGGCTCGTACCAGCACGCCGTGCGGCTGGTGCTGACCAACGATCTCATCACCGCCGAGCGGCCCCGAGCCGGGGCCCTCGCGGCGGTGCTGCGCTGGGCGGACCTGATTGCGCGCGACTTCGCCGAGCTCCTCGGGTACACGCTGATCGCGACCGCCCATCAGGTGCGGCTGGTCCGCCGGCTCGACACGGTGGACGCCACGCAGCGGTCGGTGTTCGTGGCCAGGAGCGGCAGGCCCTTCGACCGGCGCAGGCTGGCCTACCTGTGCCTGGTGCTCGCGGTCTTCCAGCGGTCCAGGGTCGAGATCAGCCTGGCTGACCTGGTCCGCACCCTCGCTCCCACGGCCAACGCGATCGAGGGCCTGGGCTTCGAGGCGACGATCACCGAGCACAAGCGGGCCGTCGTCGACGTCCTGGACTGGCTCGCGGATCACGGTGCCCTGCGCCTGTCAGACGGCTCGGCGGAGAACTGGGCGCATGACAGCGAGCGGGGTGACGCCCTCTACGACATCGATCACGACATCTGCGCGGCGCTGTTCCGGCCTGCCCGGCCGATCCAGCAGCTTTCCGGCGCGACGGGCCTCCTGGACGTGACCGACGTCAGCACCAGACGGTCTGCCCAGCGGGAGGCCGCGGCGCGCCGGGCCCGCCGCATGCTGCTTGAGCACCCGGTGCTCTACTACGCGACGCTCGACGGAGAGACCGCCGCGGCGCTGCACGGCAGCGAGCTCGCGGACAACCTGGCCAGGCTCACCGGCCTGGTGGTGGAGCGGCGGGCCGAGGGCGTGATGCTCGCCGATCCCACCGGCCGGTTCACCGACCGGCCGTTCCCCGGCCGCGGGGGTGCCGTGAACCGGACCGCCGGGCTGCTGCTCGCGAAGGTCGCGGACCTGCTGGAGGACCCTGACGCGGGGCCGCCGCTGACCCGGATGCCGGTGCCCACTGCCCAGGATGACCTCGCAGACATTACGGAACGGATAGATGCCGGGCTGGCCTCGGCCGCGCCAGGCGATGAGATTGGCGGGCTCCGGCCACCGGGGGCGCGCCCGGCGGACAACGATGCCGCGGCTGCGGGGGCCCCGCTGGAGGCGCCGTTCGTCGAGCGCACCCGGCTCGAAGGAATGGTCGGCGAGCTTTACAGCGAGTTCGGCGCGGCCTCGTTCACCGCGCAGTGGCAGTACGATCAGCTGGGGCTGCTTGACGCCGCGACACGGCTGCTCGACGACCTGCGCCTGATCCGGCGGCTGCCCGGCGGCGCGCTGATCCTGCCCGCCGCCGCACGTTACCGCAACATCACCGCCGCGCTGCCCGACGGCGCCCGGCACGATGGCCAGGGAGCATTCAGCTTCGACTACGTTGCGGAGGCACCCGCGTGAGCGAGCCGAAGGGGCGCGGCGATGCCGCAGAGGCCCGGTTCAAGCCGACCCGTGCCGGGATCATCAACCTGTGGGACTACCTCGACGAGGAGTTCGCGTTCGCCGACGGCCGGCTCGCGCTCCGGGGCCATAACGGCTCCGGGAAGACCAAGGCCCTGGAGGTGCTGTTCCCGTTCGTCCTGGACGGCAGCCTGGACGCGCGCCGCCTCGACCCGTTCAGCGGCGAGAACCGCACGATGAAGGCGAACCTCCTCTACCGGGGCCAGGACGCCGAGCACGGCTACGTGTGGATGGAATTCGCCCGGCCGGGGGAGACCGTCACCCTGGTCGTCGGGCTGGCCGGGCACAAGAACAGGGACCGGCCCCGGCCCTCGTTCTACGTCACCGGCAAGCGGATGGGCGTCGACTTCGGCCTGCTGTCCGCCGACTCGCGTCCGCTCACCGCCAAGCAGCTCACGGCGGTTCTCGGCCGCGAGGCACATTACGGGGACCGGAAGGGCGCCTACCAGGACGCCGTCGACGCCCGGATGTTCGGCCTGGGCCGCGAGCGGTACACCCAGCTCCTTGACCTGCTGATCGCCCTGCGCCGGCCGCTGCTCGCGAAGGACCTCGATCCGGCGAAGGTCTCCGACACCCTGACCGCGGGCCTGAGCCCGGTCGACGAAGACCTGGTCGAGCAGGCGGCGCGGGACTTCGAGAACCTGGCCGCCGTCCAGAAGCAGTACGACGACCTGGCCGCCGCCGACGCGGCGGTCCGGGGCTTCCTCGGACACTACGTCAGCTACCTGCGCCTCCACACGCGCCATCAGCTTGATCAGGTCAGCGCCCGGATGGCCGTGGCAGCGGGGCATGTCGGCGCGATCACGACCGCCGCGCGGGAGGTCACGCGTTCCGAGCAGGAGCAGCGGCGCGCCGCGGAGGCTCGCGAGGTGGCGACGATCGGTGTCCAGACACTCGGCGCGCGTCTGGAGGCACTCAGGAACCGGGACGCGTACCGGGACCACGAGAAGCTCGCGCTGAGGCGCAGCCAGCTCGAAAGGGAGGAACGCAGCCTGGCGGACGAGCGAGCGCGGCTGGCCCGCGGCCTGGCCAACGTCACTGAGCTTACGGATGAGGCCGGCCTCGTCGCCGGCAAGCTGGCCGACGTCGGCCGGGCAGCCGACCGGCACGCCAGGAATCTCGCCGAGGCCGCGGACCTCGCGGGACTGACCTCCGGCAGCGAGCCCGCCGACAGCGGTGCCGATCTGGGCACCACGGCGAAGGCGCGGGTCACGCAGCGCCGCGATGACATCCGCGAGATCCGCGCCGGCATCGCGCTGGTGCACGACGCCGAGCGGGACCGCGCCACCGCGGAGACCGCGCTAGGCAAGGTGGCGCAGGCACTGGAGAACCGCGAGCAGTCCTTGCGCGCGGCCGAGAAACAGCTTGAGGACGCGCGCGCGGATGCTGCCGCGAGGCTGCGCTCCTGGGCAGGCCGCTGGAGCGGCGACGAGATGTCGGCGGTCGTCACGGCCGACCAGATCGACGCACTGGGCGGGGCGCTGGCACGGACCGGCGAGCCAGACGTGCCGACCCTCAGCGAGCTCTTCACCACGCTGACCCAGAACCGCACGACGGCCCTGATCACCCGCGCGGAGCAGCTCAGGAGCCGCGACAACGGCCTCGCCGAGCAGCAAGCGCAGAAAGCCGGTCAGCGTAAGGCGATCGCGGACTCACGCGACGACGCCCCGCCCGACTCTGACCTGAGGCCCGCGGACCGGGCCGGGCGGGCCGGCGCGCCGCTATGGCAGCTGGTGGACTTCGCCGACGATCTTGGCGACGAGATGGCCGCCGCGATCGAGGGCGCGCTCTACGGTGCCGGCATGCTCACCGCGTGGATCCATCCCGATTCCTCGCTGACCTCGGCCGCCCTTGCCGCGGCCGAGGCTGACGGCTACCTCGTCTCCCTCCCGCCGCAGGTCCGGCCCGCGGGCCGGACCCTTGCCGACCTGCTGGTCCCCGAGCAGCAGGACCTGGTCGCTCCGGCCCTGGTCGCCGCCGTCCTGGCCTCGATCGCTGTGGCGGACCGGCTGCCCGATCTGGAAGTGACCGGGCCGGTCCTGACGACCCGGGCACAGTACAGCTATGGCCCGCATCTAGGGGCCCGGCCCAAGTCCGCTCCTGAGTTCATCGGCGCGACCAACCGGGCCAGCCGGCGCCGCGCCCGCCTCGCCGAGCTCGACCGGGAGCTCGCCGCCCTCGCGAGCCAGCGAGACGAGGTCGCGGCGCAGCTGCGCCAGGCCGAGGCCGCGCTGGCCGATCTTGGGCAGGCGCGGGCGGAACTGCCCAGGACCGTGCCGGTTACCGAGGCGATCAAGCAGGTCACGCAGGCGGCAGCGCTGCTGTCGGCGGCGCGGGACCGGCTGCGCGAAGCGACGGAGACCCTGGACAAGGCCATCGCGGAACTGGACACCCGCAGCCGGCGGCTGCGTCACGCCGGAGCCGACCGCAACATGCCCACCGGCCCCGATCAGGTGGACGCGGTGGATCGTGCCGTCACCGATTTCGAGCGGGCGGCGGGCGATCTCGTCCGGGCTCGCGGCGAGGCCGCCCAGCTGAGCCAGGACCTGGCCGGACGGCAGGAGCGCATCCGCCGGCTAAGCAGCGAGAATGACGAGGCCGCCGAGCTGCTCGCCGAGAACCAGGCCGGGTACGCGGCGAGCGCGGAAAGGCTGAGCGTTGACGAGCGGGCCAGCGGCGCGGAGTACGAGCAGATCCGCGACGAGATACTCGACACGGAGGACCAGCTGCGCGAGGCGCGCAGGCAGCTGCGTGCCGCCGACGACCGGGCACGTGAGGAGCACGACAAGCTCATCGGTGCCCGGCGCGACCTCGAACACGGCCGCGATGCGCTGGCCGGCGCAGTGTCCGAGCTCACCGCTCAGGCGGCGGCGTTCGGCCCATACGCCCACGGCGACCTGCGCCCGCTGCTCGACGTCAGCCAGACCGCGCCGTGGCCGGGTGCTGCTCAGTGGCCGGCGGCCGAGCCCGCCGCGGCGCAGGTCTGTGACCGCCTGGCGCGTGCCGAGGGCCCGGCCGAGCCCGCGGACGCGATCAAGGCCATGCTGCCCGCCGGTGCGACCGCGGTCCTGGACGCGTACGCCGCCGCGACCCAGGGCGGGCGGGCCATCACCGAGGGGGTGCTCAAGGGCGCCGTGGACCGGATGTGGAGCGCGTACCGGGAATTCGAGAACGCCCTGAAGGCGGGAGAAGACGGGTATCAAGCGGATCTGACCGGAGACGCCCCGTTCATCGTGGAGGTCGTGACCAACGAGGGCCGCGCGTCCGCCGCCGCGTTCGCCCGCAAGATCGCTGAGGACGTGGAGAGCCAGGGCATCCTGCTCGAGGAGCGCGAGCGGACGGTCCTGGAGGACTCGCTGCTCACGGCGCTCGCCCAGCAGATCCACTCCCGCGTGCTCGCCGCCAAGGACCTCGTCGACGAGATGGACGCGGACACCCGGTCCAAGCCGATGTCTTCCGGCATGGCGATCGGGATCCGCTGGGTGCGGTCCGACAAGCTGAGCGAGCAGCAGGCCTCGGTGTCTCGCCTCCTCGACCGGGATGCCGCCGGTCTGGGCCCGGACGGGCTGGCCGAGCTGCGCGGCCTGCTCCGGGCGATGATCCATGATCACCGCGCAGGCAACCCGCGGGACACCTACCGGGAGGTGCTGACCTCCGTGCTCGACTACCGGTCCTGGCATGCCTTCGAGCTCCGGATGTTGCAGCCGGGCGGTCCTCCGGAACGGCTCACCCGCAAGAAGCACTCGGAGATGTCCGGCGGGGAGAAGTCCGCCGCGATCCACATGCCGCTGTTCGCCGCCGCCAACGCGCTGTACTCGTCGTCGAAACCGACCTGCCCGAGGATGGTCGCCCTGGACGAGGCGTTCGCGGGAATAGACGACAGGTTCAAGCCGGAACTGCTGGGGCTGACGGTCAGGTTCGATCTCGACCTGTTCATGACCGGACACGACCTGTGGGTCACTTACCCGACCGTCCCGGCGATCGCCCACTACGACATGCAGCACGACAAGGCCGCCCACGCGCTCTCGACCTTCCTCGCGCTGTGGGACGGCGAGCAGCTCACCGACGCCGATGCAGGTTATGCGGGCAACGAGGACCTGGCCGCCGCGCTGCTGGGCTACCGCCCCACCCGGCACGTCCCAGCCGATGTCGGCGACGTGCTGGCGATGAGCCTCGGCGGTGACGATGACGATGAGGTCGACGAGGACACCGAGTGAGCCGGAGGGGCGCGGCGCCGCCTGGACTGAGGAGCGAGGCACGAGCGACGAGGGAAGGCGGTGCCTCCAGGCGCCCCGCAGGCGAGCGAGCGAGGAACACCGAGTGAGCCTAGACCGGTACCGCGGACCCGAGTACCGGAGACTGCTGGCCGCCGCGCGCAAGTCCCTGGAGCGGACGGGCGGCGAGCTGAGCGGCCGGGTCAGCGTCGCGGCGCCCGATGATGCCGAGCGGAAGGCGATCATCGGCATCACCGGCATCCACCAGCCGGCCGGGACGAGGCGCCTGACCGTGCCGCTGGCAGACCTCGATGCCGCATTGCGAGGCGCCGCAGGGCTCGCCCTGGAGGACGCGCTGGCCGCGCTTGGCGGACCGGTGCGCGACCGGCGGGCGGAGGCCGCTTCGCTGGCATGTGCCCGCACCAGCCTGATCGCGGTCGCCGAAGCCAGCCCGCTGCGCGAGTCGTGTGACTGGTACCGAGCGTGGCTGGCCGACCTGCTTCGAGACGGCACCCTGACCCGCCTGGCTCATCAGGGCGATGCAGCGGTGCTCGGGCACGCGATCCGCGTCCTGGAACACATTGCCGTCCAGCCGACGGGCGCCGCGCCGGTCGCATTGCCAGCGCTCGCGGCTCAGATCACTGGCGACACGAAGTCGCTGAATCACGGCACGACGCTGGCCACGCTGATCCTGCGCGCCCTTGCGCTCCGGGCGAGCGTCAGCCGCCCGGCCTCGGCAGCCGAGCGACGGGAACTGTGGGACCTTTCCAACGTCATCGTGGACGACCTCGCCAGCCGGGTGCTGGTCCTTAACGTCACCGCGCAAGGAGATGGCCTCGCGCAATGGCTGACCGATGCGGCGCGTTATGGCACGCCATTCCAGGTGACGCTGCATCAGCTCGCCACGCATTCAATCCGGCTTCGTCTCCCCCGGATATTCGTCTGCGAGAATCCCGCCGTCCTCAGAAGCGCCTGCGAGGAACTCGGGGCTGGGTGCCCGCCGCTCGTCTGCACGGAAGGGCGGCCTTCCACTGCCTTTCACCGGCTGGCACGGATGGCCGTGGCCGCAGGCAGCGAACTGCGTTATCACGGCGACTTCGACTGGCCGGGCGTCGCCATTGCGGCAGACGTCATCGCTCGCCACGGCGCACGGCCCTGGCGGATGAATGCCGGCGACTACCTGTCGGGGGCGGCGGCAATGGGCAGCTCCCTTGCTCTCACCGGCGATCCCGTGGCGACGCCCTGGGACGCCGAGCTGAGCGAGACGATGCGCGCGACCGGGCGAGCCGTTTACGAGGAAACCGTCGCTGACCAGCTCCTCGCGGATCTCTCCAGGTCCGTCTCCGGCTGAGCCGCCCGCCGTGGCCGGGCGGGCGCGGCCTCCCGGGTGCCCTCGATGAACCCGCACCGCCGCGACTCGGCCCGAGATAGTTTCTCCGGTCCCGCCGGCGGGCAAGGGTGCAGAAGTCTAGCCAGCGGCTGGTCTGGGACCTCAATTTGCAGGTCGCCTGCCTGTTTTGGGTGGTATTGGCGGGTTAGGGTGTTTGCGGCAAGCTGCAGCGTCCTCCGCGGGTGCACAACAGCGGTTATCGCACGCCAGGTAGCCAGCGCACTGGCTGCCGGCAGCCGTCATCTGAGACGGGCCTAGTCACTACGGCGACATGGCCTGTGACAACCGGGGGAGAAACCAATGGCGGATGAGAGTGACGTCTTCGACGTGATCGTGATAGGCGCGGGACCAGTGGGGCTGCAGGCCGCTGAGCGCGTTGTGCGAGGTGGTCTGACGGCAGCCCTGGTCGAGAACCGCCTCGTTGGCGGGGAATGCAACTTTTACGCGTGCGTGCCGAGCAAGGCACTGCTGCGGCCGGTGGAGCTCGCGGCTGAGGTGAGCCGGATGCCGGGACTGGAGCTGCGCGGCCCGATCGACGCTGCCGCGGTACTGGCCCGCCGCGACGAGGCCGTGTCGCACTACGACGATCGCGGGATAGTGAGCTCGGTTAAGAGCCTGCCGGCGACGTTCGTCCGGGGACGGGGACGGCTGACCGGCCCATTGCGGGCCGAGGTTACGACGCCGGATGGAGGCAGCCGGCCGCTGCGGGCCCGGCACGCCGTCGTCGTGGCGACGGGCAGCGACCCGCTGATCCCCGACGTACCCGGGCTAAGGCAGGCCCGCCCGTGGACGAACCGGGAGGCGACCAGCGTCCAGCAGGTGCCCAAGCGGCTGGTCGTGATCGGCGGCGGACCTGTCGCCTGCGAGATGTCCCAGGCGCTGCACGCACTCGGCGCCCAGGAGACGACGCTCGTCGTGCAGAACGACCACCTGCTCCCGCGGATCGAGCCGTTCGCCGGTGAACTGCTGGCGAAGTCGTTCCAGGCATCGGGCATCGACGTGCGCTTGGGCCGCTCGCCGGCCCGCGTCCAGCGCCCGGTGCCGGGCGGCCCGGTGACCGTCCACACCGACGACGGCTCGCAGATAGAGGCCGACGAGATCCTGGTCGGCACCGGCCGCCGGGCAGCCGTGGGCGACATCGGCCTGGACACGGCCGGCCTGGAGGCGAACGGCACCATTGACGTGGACGCGAGCATGCGCGCAACCGGCGTGCCCGGCGGCTGGCTGTACGCGATCGGCGACGTTAACGGGCTCAACCTGCTTACCCACATGGGCAAATACCAGGCCCGGGTGTGCGGCGACGCGATCGCCGCCCGCGCCAAGGGCCGGCCCGACGACGGCCCAGGGCTCCGCGACACCGCCGACGACCGGGGCGCGCCCCAGGTCATCTTCACCGACCCGCAGGTCTGCGTAGCCGGGCGGACAGAGTCCAAGGCCCGCGCGGACGGCTTCAAGGTACGCGCCATCGAGTCCGACATGGGCGCGGTCGAGGGCGCCCGCCTCCGGGCCGACGGCTACACGGGGCGGGCCAAGATGGTCGTCGATGAGGACCGCCGCGTGCTCCTCGGCGTCACCTTCGCCGGCCCGGAGGTGGTCGATCTCCTCCACGCGGCGACCATCGCCGTGGCCGCCGAGGTCCCCCTCGACCGGCTGTGGCACGCCGTTCCGGTGTTCCCGACCGTGAGCGAGATCTGGCTCGAGCTCCTAGGGGAATACGGCCTGTGACATTGGCGCGCCGCCCGTTGCGGCGTGGGCCCGTCGGGCGCCGAGGGTGAGCGGACCGAAGACGCCGGCGGACAATCTTCGGTCCGCTGGTTCAGCCTTGCCCCTCGGCGGGCATGAGATCACGGTGCCGGTTCTCGGGCCGTACTCGGCACCGGGGCCGAGCCGTGCGGCAGCTGCCCGCTTATCTGGATCGGCCGGGGCGAAGTCCCCGCGCTGGCAGGCGGGCGGGCAACCTGCGAAGGAATCACCGTCGGCCTCGACGGTGCAAGAACTCACCACGGGGGGAAACCAAACCATGACAAGCCTGCCGATGAGGGATCCGAAACAAGACCGCCTGATCGCTCCCGGGAACTCGGCGCTCGTGATCATCGATTACCAGCCGCTGCAGATGTACACCGTACAGTCGATGGAACGGGGAAGGATGATCAACAATATGATCGCCCTTACCCGGCTGGCGAAGGTGTTCGACATGCCGATCGTGCTGTCAACGGTCAACGTCTCCAACGGCGTGAACCCGGACACCGTTACCCAACTGCGCAGCGAGATCCCCGACGTGCGCTCCTACGACCGGACCCAGATCAACGCATGGGAAGACCGGGAATTCCAGGCCGCGGTCAGGGCAACCGGACGGCAGAAGCTGATCACGTGCGCGCTGTGGACTGAAGCGTCTCTGCTGTTCCCCACCCTGGACGCGCTCAGCGAAGGCTTCGAGGTCTACCCCGTGGTCGACGCGGTCGGCGGCACCACGATCCAGGCGCACAAGACTGCCCTCCGGCATATGACCGAGGCCGGAGCCCGGCCCACCACATGGAATTCGGTCGCCTGTCAGCTCCAACGGGACTGGGCACGCCAGGACACCGTGAAGGGCTTCATGCAGACGGTCATCGAGCAGAACCAGGACTGGGGCTGGTACGAGGAACTACGGGGCTCCGGGAACCAGATAGACCGCAACCGCGTCCCCGTCGGAGCTGGCTCCAGGTAGGCATCGACAACAAGGCCCGGCCTGCGTAGCACGATCCGCCGTCGGGCCTGTGCAGCCGATCGGCGTGAGGCTCCGGTCTGGCGAGGGCGGCTCACGCTGATCCCGCCACCGGAGCTTCATGGCCGGTCACCCACTCAGGCCCAGCCTTGGGCCATCCCATCCATCCGATACCGGGCAGAGGCTGCGGCGGCGGCGCACGCGTACAGGCCGGGGTGGCTACGGGCACGACGATGAGCGGAAAGGAAGGCCGAGATGGACGTCGCAGTGCTGGGCATGGGACGAATGGGCAGCGCGCTCGCTATCAGGCTGCTCCACGGTGGCCACCGGGTAGCGGTATGGAACCGCTCGAAGGGCAAGGCGGGCGAGGTCATGTCCGCGGGTGCCCGGGAGGCGCAGAGCGTCGCCGTCGCCCGCGCTGAACAGCGAGCTGGCCCGCGCCTTCGCCGCCCGTTTCCTCGCCATGCCCGTACTAGGCGGTCCCGCCGCCGTGCGCGCAGGTCAGGCGGCCTACCTCCCCGGCGGCGAGGGCAGTGTCGCCGGCCGGTTGGCTCCGGTCCTGTCATCGCTGTCCGCCACCATCCACCGGTATGACACGGCGACCCTGGCCACCACCGCCAAGCTGGCAGCCAACCTGCTCCTGCTATCGCAGATCACCGCCTTGGCCGAGTCCTTCGCCGTCGGCCGGTCCGGAGGCCTGTCGGACGACCAGCTACGCGAGCTGCTGGGCGGCAGTGCCTTGGTAGCACCCGGCATCCAGAACCGCTTCGAGGACATGCTGACCGGCCAGCAAGACGGCTGGTGGACCACCGTGCTCGGCGCCAAGGACGCCAGCCTGGCCATCAACGTCGCCCGGGGCGCCGATGTCGAGCTGCCCGAAGCCGAAGCGGTCAAGCAGCTGTACGACAAGGCGGCAGCATTACGCCGGGTCGCCTCGTTAAGCGAGACCGGTTCCTGCCACACGGCGGCTCCAAGATCTTCTCAAGTCGGTACGGGGGCTCCGCCCCCGCGAGGCGCCACCGCCCGCCCTGCGACCCAGTCATCAAACTCTGGCCGCGAGGCCCTTGACCGCCGGTTGCAGCCGAGTTACGTTACGCTGTGAATTAAGCCTTAAACCAAGTCGTGTGCATTAACGCGGAGGCGTATTCTCGCAGGCAGGAGTTTCCCATGGCTTCGATTCAGACGCACGCGCCCCGTTCATTAGCCTGCCGGCGCATCTCGCTCCTCGGAGTGGTTCTGGCGCTCGCCGCCGCCCTGGCACTGGTCGCGGGTCCGGCCAGCCGGGCGAGCGCCGCGTCGACCCTGCTGTCGCAGGGCAAGCCGGCGACCGCGTCATCGACGGAGAACGCCACGTTCCCGGCCGCGAACGCCGTCGACGGGAACCCGAGCACCCGCTGGTCGAGCGCGTTCGCAGATCCGCAATGGCTGCAGGTCGACCTCGGAGCCAGCGCCTCGATCACCCAGGTTGTGCTCCAGTGGGAGGCCGCGTACGCGACAGCGTTTCAGATCCAGACGTCTCCCGACGGCGTGAACTGGACCTCGATCTTCTCCACCACTACTGGTACCGGTGGCACGCAGACCCTTAACGTGACCGGCACCGGCCGGTATGTCCGCATGCTCGGGACGGCTCGGGGCACCCAGTACGGCTACTCGCTGTGGGAATTCCAGGTCTTCGGGACCGCCGGCGGCAGCGGCGGCTGCGGCACGGCGAATGCCGCCCTCAACCACCCCGCCACCGCGTCATCGATTGAGAACGCCGGCACGCCTGCCTCGGCTGCTTTCGACGGCAACACCGGCACCCGCTGGTCCAGCGCCTTCAGCGACCCGCAGTGGCTGCAGGTCGACCTCGGGTCCAGCCAGACAATCTGCCAGGTCACGCTGAACTGGGAGACAGCGTACGGCAAGGCGTTCCAGATCCAGACGTCACCCGACGCCGTGAACTGGACCTCGATCTTCACCACCACTACCGGCACCGGCGGCATCCAGACCCTCAGCGTCTCGGGCACCGGCCGGTACGTGCGCATGCTCGGCACGGTGCGGGGCACCCAGT
>WNFI01049050.1_pt1 | contig 22718 bp, 29 predicted proteins | sample 5400471 | NCBI WGS metagenome assembly WNFI01 (sample SAMN13153348, study PRJNA577476) | soil metagenome | isolation source: 100 cm saprolite on Douglas fir-dominated hillslope | place: USA:California | collected 2013-09-17
GACTGATGCCTTTTTGCCGTTGCTCAGCTCAAGATGCGGCGGCATATTCGGCCTGGGCACGGTAATAAATGAATGCATTCTGTTTCCGAATGTGTTTAATGATGGTTTTTTTATCTCCTCCCATAGAATCTGCCGATGGTGAAGTGGATGAACACTTTTGGGCAGCTGCTCAGGCGAACCAGGATGATGACTATGGTCAGAGTACGTGCTCTTTTTGGGTGTACTACTGCTAGCTACATTACGACTGATCGTCGATCTTAGCTCAAGGTGGCGGACCGATACCATTCAATACCCAATTCTTCCATGACGATGATGATGACGAAGGTCCTGGACTGGGCTTCGAGGATGACATGGATGTTGATCCGAATGACCTTGTCATCCCAGCGGCATTGGATGATGAAGGTACTGGGGATTTACTTGCCGCTACGCAAGAACCTGTCAAGCGTGTGCGACCTGAATTCGTCAACTATGCTCGGAAGGCGAAGAGAGTGGACGTTCGGAAACTGAAAGAGAATATATGGAAAGGGTTGAATATTGTTACGGAGCCGGAAGATCCTGCTGAGGTGAGAAGAAAGCTTTTTACTTTTGTTTGCTTTCAACTCCGGAATCTCTTTGGAAGACTCATACGTCGTTGTTGTCTTGTTTGGATCAGGGTGATGAGGATCTTGTACCTGCGCGACTGACGGATCCGGGTGAGCCTCGCAAGTTTGACTCTGTCATACAGGATCTGCGGAGGTCGTATACTAGGGAGAAAATGGATGATATCAGCACGTCATTTTGCTTTATTTGCCTTCTTCACCTTGCGAATGAGCGTGGGTTGAAGATCGAGGTGGAAGGTGGAGACAGGATCATACCTGACGATGAGGAAGATATAGAAGAGAGCAAACAACCTCAAGACAGTCTGGTTGGCGACATATGGAGTTTGAACGTATACAGAGATCCTAATGCGACGGCGTTGGCGTAACTTATTCACTCTTTTTTTGATTTCAGTGAATACCATAGTGTATGTATTGGAAGCCTTAGTCATACATGCTGTAAATGTCCCAAGATAAGAAGGTACCGGACTAATAATTTGGCATTGGTTGAGCGCGAGCAGAAATTACCCAGTTCTCAGTGAGAAGGGGTATAATGGATTGAATTGCCAATGTGAGTGGGAGGTGGGTCTGAAACGTCTGTCAGAATCCAAAAAATCGTCCCATCTTGCTCTGTTTAGAAGGTTTGGACGCAATGGGCTCTTCGGGATAGTCACCTGGAACGCTGGGTTTCACATCATGATTGGGTTCGTGGCGACCTGGCGGCATGCTAGGACGATGGTGCAGAGATGGTGTGTGATCATGATTTGGCCTGGGTATGTCCGACATTGGTTTCCCGAGACTTGACACGGGTCGGGGACGGGGTGATGCTGCGGGGGGTCCATTGATGTGGGGACGAGGTTGTAGGTGTGGAGAGAGTTGGGAAGAATGTTTCTCCGGCTCTGTGCGATGAGGTCTGTGCCGAGGAGGTGGCGGACTAGACTGTGGGGGATTGGACGGCTTTTCTGAGGAACCAAATGAGTGCCGACGCGTCCTATCGTACGATTGGGGGGTCTGTAGCCTGGGAGGTCCTTGAGATGAAGGTTTTGCCCGCAGAGGCATACCAAACCGCGTATCAACTGGGCTCTGAGGAGAAGGTGAAGGAGAAGGGGATGGCTTGGTTGGCATGAGATCTGGAAGCTTAATTTTGCTGAGATGGATCGATAGTGATGTAGGCGGCTTATATTCGACTCTAATCAAGGAATCGTATTAGACGCCTGCTAAAAGTGGGCTAGTGAAGTCTTTACGTACTTCTTTGTTGTCGGAGCGTCATCAAGGTTGATCACGCGGTGTTGTTTTTTGCCTTTCGTGCCCTCTGCCTCACCATACTTCACATATTGATGGAGTTCCTCATCATTACCGGCTTCTCGATGATGGAGTCGCTTGGTCTCCTGGGCCACCTGAACCACCTTGGACACTTCATCAGCTGTATGAGATTTGATGACGACATAAAGTAGGTCTCGATCTCCTAGGAGAGACAAACAGTGCTGTGCGTAATCCTGTACAGCGGCGTCTTGGGTGACCAAGACTTCATTCTTTTCGTATGGAGTAAACTATTGTAATGGATACTGAAAAATCGTTTCAGAAGGCATGAGAAACATAGATAGCTTACATTGTATGCAGGTTTAGGAGGTGACTTTGGGGTAGCCGCCGCAGTAGCCGCCGCAGGTGCAGTTGTCGGTGCTGGATTGGCAATGACAACAGGGGAGGCTGGTGGGACGGGAGCCGAGCTTGGCGCCGAGTTCCCAGTTCTGGCAGCTTCCTTAGAACCTTCTGTATAGTCTGCGAACGTAAGAAGCCCACAGAGAAGTAAGACTTCTAGTCCCTTTCGGTCATCAATATCGAATCTGAAGCGTCTACGTGAGCACGAACAGATGTAAATCCATAGTACGACCTTACCGCTTGACATTGTAATCCAGTATCTGAACGGATGCTGGTTTATCCTTGGTCTCTGCTCTGGTTGTGCAGACTATAACGGGAGGATCGGGCTTGCGGATAACATAGCACCTAAACGGTTTGTGAGTCCGATTTCAGGCGCGTTTGGAGGATACGAAACGTACGAATCCTTCTTCCATTCAAACTCATAGCTAAGGCGAGGGAGAATGAGCCCGAAATCACCTCGAGTTAAAGTGCGAAATTTACTCTTCGAACTTAAATGACCATTTGGGGGACCTGTACAATACTGTTCATTGAGCGATGCACACAGAATGATATGGACCACCATACATCGTTCCATTGAGGGTGAGTTCAACAGGCACATCAGGATCGTGAAGGGTAATGATCTTCTTCTTGGATGAGGACTGGGGCGCCGTCACCGTAGCTAAACGTGCGCCGGAATACGGATCGTACATCGACCACTCATAAGTCCCGGCTGCGGATGGACGTGTGGCGCGACTCTTCCGGTAGGAAACAACCTTGGAGAACGGATCCGAAAGGTCTGTATCCGAGGGAGAAGACGTGCTAGGCGCGATGTTGAGAGTAAAAAGGTTCTGATCAAGACTCATTGAGCTCTACAGTAGAGTGATGAGTTTGGAGTAGACACCGCGCCTAAGTACGACGGACCACAGCCGCTCGGATATAACGGTAACTCCGATTGGTCTTCGCTCTTCAGCACGAATTCGGGACATGAGAACCACCGGGTCTGAACGACGCGCCCGTCGCCAAAGATCGAAGCCATATGAGCGCCCACCACCAAAGCAGGCATGCGTATTTTACTATTGGGTTTTCATTGCAGCAGGCAGACCTATTTTTCATCCTGCAGTCTTCGCTTTCTTCTCTCTGGGGCGCTCTTACCGCGCCATTTAAGCGTGCCTCCTCACGGACGGACGCGAATGCAGACTCTTCCTCTTATTCGGGGACTGATGTTAGTGAGTCTGAGGAAGAACCCAAAAAGATAACACGCCGCATACGCGAACCATATGTTCCGAATCCAGGAGCCTTGCGGCTCTCAAAACGTGGTGAAGAGGTAGATTTAACGCGTCGATCCTGTGTGGAGCCGTCTGATTCCAGAACTTAGATTCTTGATCGTAATTATCAATCCTCCAGTTCAATTCTTCCGGCAGCACAGGTGTCGTCTGCCACAGTGGATTCGATTCCATCCGCCTCAACGATATCTACTAGCGGCTCTGGTTTATCCAACATGACCCTTGACCAATCACAAGCACGGTCCATCGGTCCTACCTTAATCACGAAACAGGATCTTTCTTCGTCGCAGAACGGAACCTCATCTGCATCCTTGCATCGCTATCAGCCGATAGTGGATTTTCTTCAGTCCAAGGGGAATGCTGAACTCAATGAATTCGAAGTACTAGGAATTGCTCAGTCACTTAAGGACTCCTCCAATGTACCGCCGGAAGCTCTCCTAAGCCTCATCGACAGTGCTGTGCCCCCCGTTGATGTGCCTTCTGCTGCTCTCCTGACCCTTCGAAGCTCACGATCATCCACACCTGCTGCATCCAGACCGTTTCTTGCACCACCAACATCAGAAGCGAAGCCCACTCTGCCTAAAGTAGAACTGAATCGCAAACACCGACGACGATCAGCTTATGTAGGCGTTGGGCAGACAACTCCTAGACGTTACGCTACGCCTTCTGGGAGTAAAGACGCGGACGGAGGTGAGATCTTTGGTCCGAAGAAACGGCGAATAGGCGACTTCGGTGCAGCCCGTGCCCCAGAAGATAAGGATGCCGCGGCACCACCAAGACCGGATAAGTTGAATACCATGGATGATCCATTTCCCTCTGGGCATAATACCGTTCCATTCCCCACAAGTTCACCAGCTAAGCCTAGTGGTCCTTCGAGAACGCCAGTGGAGCAGAGACAAGCTCAGCACATGCCACCTCGAAATCCTGCTTTTTTTGGACCAGTGTCTACTCCGTTGCACGAGGTTCCGGGCGGTATAACTATTCCTCCATCACTTGGTGCAGAATCTAACTTTAATCCACACACCACGTAGATCACTATTCTCAACCTCCGAAGGTAGTTTTGAAAATACAGTCTCGAAAAGCCGAACCGAAAAGCCAGGCTTCTGTTACTATTCTTGATATATTGAAGGACGGAACGGGCTCTCCGGAGCTCCCAGACCCCCAAAAAGTCGTAAATGATGTGCAGAGCCCTTTGTTCAATCCGTTTCAAACTGTAAGCACTCCTGGACGGGCCAGAGTATCTACCTCTACACCCCGCAAGGTTAGGCTCTTCAGGATCTGCTCCTTGGACATACGCAGGCTCACAATGATTGTAGCCTCTGAAAAGGGCGTCTCCTGCTGTGATTGATCCCCCGGCCCCTACAAAGCATGGCTCCGCACCTCAGGCCGATAATATTCTCGACCAGATAGTGGACACCGTGCCGAAAGTTCGTACTTGCTCATCTAGCTCTATCTTTGGCTAACATTATGCGTCTTAATAACAGCAACCCCCTTCGAAACGCTCCAAAACTGGGAAGAGTGATCTGGGCGTAAATGCCAACTCCATTAACGTGCCACCAACCGTTGTGTTCCATTCTCAAACCGAGAGGATCCCACCATCCGTCAAGCTGGATTCGTCAAAAAACTTGGACAGCAAACCCGCAGGACCCATCACCAAATCTGAGCTCTCAGACAAAATCAAACGCGCCGAGAAGCTGAGGGCGACGAGTCACTCATCGACACCTAGGTCGTCGGAGCCAGAAGTCATTGAAATTGATGGAGATGAGAATGCAAACAATGATGGAAATGTCAAAATTCTCGAGGATGCGGAAATGGAAGATGGGGACTCAAGTCTATTAGGCTCGACATCTTTGAGTCCACCCAAGGCTACCCATTTACAGCCCAGCTCTGTCGAGGAAGTCGATGACAGGGCCTCCAGTACCGGGGCCCAGACGTCCCGTCTAGCGAATAAACACCGACCGGCACCTTTGGCGGCACGGTCAGGAAACTCTTCCAATGGCCTAATTCCACCTGCTACCGCCTTCAAATCTACATCCCCAGTCATACCTTCTCCCTTGCGACATGTCTCTCTTCCCCCTGATGATGATGACGATGAAGCATCTGATGCCACGCCTGAGAGGCAACAAGCTTCCTCCACCATTGATACTACCATGAAGGACACGAAAGATGCTGCATCGCCATCTCTGTCTCCGAAGTTACAGGCGTTGCGCATTCCATTACAAGAACTTACCGTTTTTCAAGTCCTTTTACCTACGTCTATTGCCGCTATTCAGACTTTGTGCAAGTCTCGCAAGCCTTTAGAGGCATTGGAGAAAGCTACTGCCTTGCCAGAAGCTGACCTCCCTAAATATGACTTCACCTTCGCGAGCGATAGCAAACCAATTTGCGCAGATTCCACCCTCCCTATTATCAAAACAACAAGCGCCTCCCCTTCACCTGCCCCCTTTGACTTTGCTGCTGCAGGTTTCAAACTGCCGCCAACACCCACAGGAACCTGGACATGCTCGGTTTGTGCGTGCCAGAGCCCCTTTCGTACCATAAAATGTACCGTCTGTGATTCTCCAAAACCGATGGATAGCCCTTCATCTGCATCACCCTCTCTCCCGATTCAGGTTAAAAGCGAAGATTCGAGGCTTACGAATGGTGCAGCTAATGTGTCTCGTGGGGCAGCAGCCGGTATAGCAACCGTCTCGTCTGATGTCTGGACATGTAGCACTTGTGAAGTCCAGAATGCTTTGGATAAGCAAAAGTGCATTGCTTGTGAGGCGCCAAGATCTAGATCCTCCCAGCCCGTGTCACCGAAGACGCCAGTTGCTAGCTTTGACTGGACTGCAGCCGGGATGGCAAAACCAGTCGTCCCGCCGGATGTCTGGACATGTAGCATTTGCGAAGTCCAGAATGCTTTGGATAAGCAAAAGTGCATGGCTTGTGAGGCGCCAAGACCTGGCTCGTCCCATCCTGTGTCACCGAAGACGCCAGTTGCTGGCTTCGAATGGGCTGCAGCGGGTCTGAAGCCGAAGGATATCAGGAATACATGAACATGTGGAACATGCATGGTGACGAATGACGAGGACAAGGCTAAATGTATTGCCTGGGAGGGATCGCGACCATAATGCCAGGGTACTCTTTGATAGTGCATTGACAAGACGGGTATTAAATAATGAAGTATAATAATAACATTCCGCGGGCGGTCTCACCCTGCCCTCACGGTGACTCTGCGTACACATCACACGTTTCCCTGCGCGTGATTTGACTTGAAGTTAGAACTCAAGCCGTCTGCCAACTGGCCGGTGATCTTTACGCTCCTCGTTTGAGAATAGTTCATCTCCAACCTTGCGTTTCATTGCCTTCTTGCTGGGGTTAGCGCTGAATACTGTGGCTTGCCCCTCTGCGTCCTCAGGAAGTCCTTGAGCGAGTGGCACGTTAGGTCTGGGAAGCTTGGAAGGATGTGTCGGATACGGGAGAGCGAAGAAATAGGGATGCTGTAAGGCCTGCAACCAACGAGTCAACTTTAAGACAACCCAGATTCCCCCTAGGCTCACATCTTTGGCACCTATTCGACGACGAGGTTCATATGTTAAGAGCTTTTGGAGGAGATCCAATGCATCCGCGCTTGCGGCAGTAAATAAAAGCTTCAATGGTGATTTTGGGAACTGGCCGAGTGAAACGTAGTCAGGTAATTTCGTATGACCCTAACGAAGACACGGTCAGCAACACAGTGACACAATACAGACAGCACTAACAGGCCACTCTTCTTCCGTAGGCGTGCCCAGTGCGCGGAATATCGTCTTGAGTTGATCCATATCAGACTCTCCGGGTAAATACGGGGTACGAAGCATGAGTTCGGCGAAGATGCAGCCTACCGACCACATATCGACTGCAGTACTATAATATCTAGCACCGAACAATAATTCTGGTGGTCGGTACCATCTGAAGAGATGTTCAAGTCACCATCCGATTACGACCCGAATGAGAGTATCGCACCTAGTGATTACCTGGCATGTCATCTTCATTCCAGGATCGGCAAAGTCTCTAGCGAGACCGAAATCGGCTAATTTGAGCTGACCGTCTGAACCAATTAGCAGGTTGTTGGGTTTCAGATCCTGCCACGTCATGTGTCAGATCTTGTCACGGAAACAGGAGAGAAACGGCACACTCTGTGAAGCACCCAGTTTCTATGACAAAACTCAAGGCCGCGAAGTGTCATTGCCATCCAGCTTTTGATGTCTGCAGGTAGAAAGACATTCGATCGGTCCTTAATCACTGCCTCCAAATCACTGTCGAGAAATTCGAGAACGAGGTTCAGATTAGCTTTCGATGAGAAAACATCAAGCAGCTAGATATATGTGAGTATGGGGATGAGCTGATAATGATTTCCCGATTGGCACCTTGATGACATTTGGATGGTTGATCTCGCGGAGATACTGCACCTCACGAACAGCGGACATGTCCAAGCCATCTTTAAACTGGCCTACTTTGATCTTTTTGATAGCCACTTGCTTTCCGGTGGTTGCCTCTCTACCTAACTCACTATTCAGGAGTACGAACGTGGCGTGCAACCCAGTATCGTGACGGACCTCTATATACCACCGCATATGTCCCTTCACCGACCTTCGCCTCCTTGGTCCATCTCTTGGCTCTTTCCTGATTGCTTCGCTCTACAGCGTCCATTGGGCTTAGCAAAGCTCTCACGCTCACGTGCTTTTGAACACTTTGTCCTACAAATTTGTAGTCATCTCGCAGCCATGAGCATGATCCATCCTTCCAGAGCTGCCAACATCTCCACTTACGAGAATCCCTCCAGGACGAATGACGATTACAGACCAAGCAGAAACCGGAGCCGCAGCCCCTATGATAGAGAAAGAGCCCGGCTCCACCGCGCCAACCATGCAGTTGATAATGGTTACGCTTCGCGCGATGGACGGGAGAGACGAGGAAGTCCATCATATGAAGCGTTCAGGGAGCCTCTCCCGCAGAGAATACACAATGAGCCGGAGCGACGGAATATGTATCCCTCTCGTGGCGATCCATCCGCTACTGGTTACCGTGACCATAGAGCAACCGATTGGCTTGAACAGTGAGAAATATTGTGGCATCTGTTTCATGCCACTGATAATTTTCCTAGTCGTCGTGAAATGCGGGAAAAAAGCTCAAAAAGCATCTGGCCACTTTCACCTAAAGCACCTGTGACCGACGAGTCAGTTCATCTCCTGTATATTCATTGTCTACTTCTCTAATTTGGCTCTTTATTCGAAGTTCCCCACCACGACGCAGGAAACACTCGCGGTCCATCAGCTCTGAGAGCGAGACTGACTCTGAGGAGGATCGACGTAGACAACACAAGTATTCACGTCGAAGGGACTACGACGATCATCATCACAGAAGTTCTAGACATCGATCTTCGAGGTCTAGAAAACACCACAGGTCACGTCGCCATCGCTCCTCTGATGACGAAAGCAGTTACGATTACGAAAGCGAACGGGATCGTCATCGTCATCGACGCCGAGATGGAAAAGAGAAGAGCAGGGGCACGGAAGTGTCCCACACTCCGTTACATACTGATGAAGACGATGAATCTGCTTGGGTTGAGAGGCCCTCAGAACACGATCTCACTCAGGCGATGCCGTCTGTTCCCACCGCCGCGGGGACCATGGACGACTCGGAATCTATAACAGCCGCTCCTTCCGTCCCGCAGACCTCTGTGAATGCAATGCCTGCTCAGATTGTCGTCGATGACGATAATGAAGAACTCGGACCCATGCCCTACAAACGGAAGGAAGACAAGATCGACGAACGAGAATACGGTGGTGCTCTCTTGCGGGGAGAGGGAAGCGCGATGGCTGCTTTCGTGCAGAGCAACCAACGTATTCCTAGACGTGGTGAAATTGGTCTGACGTGCGAGGAGATCGACGGGTTCGAGAAGTCAGGATATGTGATGAGCGGCAGTCGCCATCGTCGTATGAATGCCGTCCGTATGCGTAAGGAGAACCAAGTCATCTCCGCTGAGGAGAAGCGTGGCATCCTGAAGTTGCAGAAAGAGGAGAGGGAGAAGCGGGAGAATCTGATTGTCGGTGGGTTGAAAGAAATGTTGGAGGAAAAGCTCCAGGGTACCGCAAAGAAACAACTGTAAATGCTCTTTTCATCATTGACAGCTCATAATGCTCTATGTACTTGACTTGGATTAATTTGGAAGTCTGCGGAAACAAACGTCTGTGGCAGTTCGCGCTATTCCAGATATTCCTCAGACACTCTTCGGGTCGGGCCATTCAATTATGGATGTCACAGATGTGGCACAGCGCCTGAGGCTGTCATTCGAAACGCCTCCACGCGGCTCAGTCTCTGATGCCGTGGCCCTCATTTCCGCCTCTGTACGCGAGTTTAGTGTCGATTCCTTCCAGGCTTATCCCTCGTGGGTCGCACCCCTCGAAGCGAAGCTCTTGGATGTCTACGAGAACGACGTGCCTCACAACTCCGTAAGGCACTTAGAGGGATTCCTGTCTGTCCTTTTCACCCTCAAGTCTTTACTTCCTGCATCATCGATCATATCGTGGTTTGACCACTTGCGGACAGCTCTCCGTGAGCCACGACTTAGCATGGATGCTAGACAAGGCCTTCGGGAGATGCTTGGCTCTGTTTTGAAAGACCCTGCTCATTCCGCTGAATCAAGATCGAGGGAGTTCCGACGGCGATTACTCGAATTATATCTATTTGATGCGTCGCCTGTAGGAAAGTCTGCACAGGAAGTAATCGAAGACCTCAATCGGAAGACCGAAGAGCATGAGGCCAAAAAGGCTTGGAAGGAGAATCTAGAATGTATACTTACCTCAGATGTTGTTACTTCCCCGAATGTGGGTCATCATTGCACGGCCACACAGCTGTCGTCGAACGAGTGACTGACGCCAATACTCGGGTTCGAAGGATTCTTTCGCTATTCTGAACGTGATGTTCATGAACCCCATGGCCAGGACCGGCGTGGCTACCATTCTTTACCGAGTCTTTTCTTCAAAAGCACGGTCGCCTCCCGTGTCTGAATTTTCCAAGAGTTTGCTATTCCAATCATTTCTCACCTCGCTTATGGTGGATCACTCAGACTCTCTCTTTGACCAAGAAGTTTCCACATTAATCAGCATTCTGCCGCACATGGCAGTCCGATGTCCAGAAAGGTTAAGAGAATCTCTGGGACCTTTGCTAGTACTTCTTGCGCGTGCTGTGTGCTGGAACCGACCGGGAAACCCCTTATATTCAATGGGATGGCAAGAGACTGAGGAAAGCGATAACGATGACCTGCACCTCAACAGCGGAGCAAACCAAAAGTCTAAACATGCTAGAGCAATCTTCCAGTACAGGAATGACGAAGATCTTCCTCACGAAGATCTACAAGACTATGATGAAGTCACACTAAAATCTGAGCTTAATTGGGAGCGCCTAGGTTGGCGCTGACCTCATCCATACGATTAACACATTCTCACACCTTCGGATCTAGGAAGAAGCGCATCTGATTCCTCCATCCTTATCGATGCCTCTCGGTGTTTTACGTTTATCTATGGACTATACCCGTGCAACACAACAGCTTTCCTTAGACGGTGGGTCTTCCTTTCATGTATCTGTGTTTTGTTTACTCAACTTGTCTATAATGTAAATCTGAATGCTTTTAGACCAATAATGCACTTACAAGATTTAGGATTTGATGGCCCATTCACCATCCCGTGGCGAGACATCCTTGACGTGGATGCGATTCGTTCAAAGAGTAAAGTACAGTATAACCATATCCACACCTTTTCGATCTCCATTTCACCTGTTATACTCAGCGAATCATTCGTAGTCACGCTATTCATCCTGGAATACTGTATCGCGACGCTCGATCAGAGTTGTCGGATCCCATTTCTTTTGCCACCGGAAGGAGTGATACAGACGACGTCGCAAGGGTTGTGGCAGATTGCGTACGTCTTGATCAATGGCGATCTGCTGTGGATGTAGAGGGGATATCCCTATCATCTACCCCACGAGAAGGTTACTCGCCAAGGGTTCCGCCAATGCGAGAGAGCTATAAGAGCACGCCACGAGCACGTGAGTACGATCGTCTGCAGCCCCTTGACCTTTTCGACCTCCGCAAGTCTTCATTATACGATCACCGATCCAGGTTCGTTGACAGCACGAACAACCGATGGGAGGCTCACACACCTTGATATTCTCCAGCCCGAATCTACCGGCTTCCACATCCTCGATTTCACTACTGGACACCAGCAGGTCAACGTCTTCGCCGACCGCTCAACTCTCTTTACCACCTCTAGCTCAGCCCTCACCTCTGGCACTGAGTACGCTTCCTCTTCCAGACGTAGAGGAGGATACATCTGCATCGCCTGTAATCGAAAGAAGTCAGTCACAAGATACACAAGTGGATCTATCACCCACCCGAGAAGCTACGGAACAAGCAGTGATCCTTCTCGAACGGGAAAATGCACAACTGCGTGAAATGTACAGCTTCTCTGTCTGGTTGAAGAACCAGATGAAACATCATGTCAACCGGCTACATCAAGACCGTATCGTCACCAAGCGCGAAGAGTCTGAACGTCAGGGCTTGGTGAGTTCAATGTCAGCTGACGAATCTCCATCGGGACTCATTCCTACAGCACAATCGGTTGCGCGAGTACAAACGTCGTCTTGAGGCTTCGACCACGGAGATCACAAAGCTGAAGGAACAAGCTCTGCGGACTCAAAAGACGAACAGGAATTGGGTTGCAACATTAAACGACAAAATTGCTGGGTTCCGAAAAGAGAAAGCCAGCTGGCTCGAAGAAGCCGTAAACTTGAGGGGTCGTATTACAGATGCTCAGGTGAGGTTTTTTTTTGAATATCAAACTATGATGGCTCTACTCAAGAGTTATACAGAATACCGTTAAGGCTCAATCTGTGTTGTTAGCAGAAGCACAAACAAAGTATGTATTAGTCTCACGCTCGCATACGCAAAACTGAATATTGGGTATAGAGTGGCAGATCTTAACCATCAGATTCATTTCCTGAATCCCAAGATCGAACAACTGTCGCAGTTCGAGCGTAAAATTGAGGAATTATCTAGACGCGCCAACATGTGAGATTGCCTCCGATTCATCGTTCCTTAATTTATTTAAAGTGAACGTTTTTTGTCACATTTAGGGAAGAATCCGACGAAATTCAACAGCTTAGAGCAGATCAGCGATCTCTGCAAGAGGCGCGACACAACATTGTGAACTTGAATCTACTTATTGGTAGCCTCAAACATGCAAACAAGGAACTAGAAGGGATGGTAAAGTGAGGACGTTTCTCTGTCAGTATATACTGCTGGCACTGATTACCGATGTTCAAGCGATCGAACGAGTGAACTCAGGCGGATAGAACTGCGGCTTGCTAATCCTCCTCATAGTCCTCGAGCTTCGAACGCGAAGACGCCTTCGCCGAGATTCAGGCCTGGATCCATAAGTGCAAGTCCTCTCCGACCACAACCGCCGCTTTCTCCGGATGCCGATAGCAAACTTGCAAAGCTCGAAGCGGAGAATTCCGAACTGAAGGAGGATGTGGAAGCTCTCAAAGTGATGGTGGAAACACTTCGTGCGGACGGGGAGCGGATGCGAATCCGTGGCTCCAATAAAGCAAGAAAAAAGTCCGTCTCAGTTTCGAGGAGTCCACGTTATGGTCCAATGAAAGGAGCTTTGAGCGCTGCCGAGGTGTCTACTGGCGGTGACATCACATTGGAGAAGTCTGTCCCACCGCTCTCTTTGGACAGATAGTTTTATACTTCAATTAGGCGTGACGAATGTGAGGGATGAATTTGACGCGACCCCTATGCTTTGTGTGCTGGTGCATGAGCAATGTGCTGCGCAGCTACTTGGATTGACTGGGTGGATTCTATATACCCACTGGCATACAGCGGGTGAAGGAGGCATGTCATATAGTATGACTAAGATGATTCCACAGGTTTGATGTAACAGACTATCTTCTGCTTGGCGTGTACCGCGTGAACGCTGAGCAGCCAATGGGATCCTCAGCCAAAACATTATATTGCCTCTTCCCATCTCTTCAATTCGGGCAATCATTGATGGCAGATCGTGCAACAGGGCTGAACGGGTGCTTTCTCACATGTCTATATGTATGGAAGCCGTCGTCATCATTTAATTAGGCTCGCCGCGCGAGCCGTGATTCCGGCCTCTGATGGCGCTTAGCTGAGACGGGATTATGGCAATGCAATATGTTCCGAAGCTCGAGCGAGAATCCCACATCAGGCATCCTTGAACCACCTGTCTAAGACTACGCGGGTGAAAACGCAAGTCTGAGTGATGTCCGAGCAGCTCGAAGATTCTGGGACTCATCGGGGGGGTTCTGATAGCTTGGAAGCAGCTCGCCTTTCGGCTTTCCCACGGTGCGCGAAATATACGCAGATCTGTGTGGGACTATGTTGCACCACCTCTCCCATTCCTTTGATCCCCCCAGTTAATCATGTCCACGCACAAGGTGGTTGTTACCCGGGACATCGGAACAAAAGCTTTTGGGATCCTCAAAGCCCAACCTTACGAGGTTAGCCCCTTGGGCGTTCGATCGATCTCCGAGTTATTGTGTACTGAACTTTTGGGCTCACCAGATTGTTTCTTGGCTTGAGGACGGAATAGCGCCTCGCAAGTGGGTGCTTGAACATGCTCCCGGAGCCTCAGCTCTTCTAGTGATGGGTACGGATAAGGTATGGGGTACCCCTTCATCCATCATACATCTGAAGGATTTATCTAACGCCATTTACGAAGGTCGATGAAGAAGTGGTAGATGCTGGTGAGTATGCCAGCCATTTGGGGATCCTTTAAAGTGATAAATGGTCGACGTTACAGCTGGACCATCCCTTAAGGTCGTCTCTACGGTGTCTGTCGGCTATGGTAAGTAGGCTTTCTCCATCAACACATATAATTCATAGAGTGTATATTGGCTTAGATCATGTTAGTACTTCTGTGTTGGCCCAGCATAAAATCCGTCTCGGATATACGCCAGGGGTTCTAACAGACGCTGGTGAGCGTCTGATTTGATATTTGTAGATTGTGCTCGTACGGAGTTAAATCACCGCCTTGTAGTCGCAGACACCACGGTAATGCTCGCACTCATGGCAACGAGACTGGGGCGAGAGTCCATGCAACTTGTGCATGATAACAAGGTTTAGTTTCCCCGAAGCTGGGTCATGTATTTTTACACTCATTGGCATCTCAGTGGCCACAAACACCTTGGTCGCCGTTTACGCTGTGCGGGCCACAAATCAGCTCGCCTGATTATATCGTTGGATTCATTGGATTTGGCAGAATCGCTCAAGCCACTCTTACACGACTTGCGGCCTTCGGTGTCACACGATGTCTGTTTACTACCTCTTCTCCTAAGGTACCAAGCCAGGAGTATCCAGGTCTCCAAGAAAAGCTTGACCTTACAGAGTTTCGCAATGTCAGTTTAGACGAAATTGCTCAAGAGAGTGACCTTGTCATCGTCCTCGCTCCAGGTGGAGCATCCACTTATCACCTTATTAATGACGCATTCTTGAAAAGAATGAAGATGACTGCCGTACTCGTGAACACCGCGCGAGGTACGATAGTTGATTCCGATGCCTTGGCACGAGCTCTTCGTGAAGGGTGGATCTGGGGTGCTGGTATTGATGTCATGGAAGGGGAACCGAATATCAATGCAAACCATGTTCTTGTAAAAGAACCTAGGTCGGTTACCATCTCCTCGCTGCCGTTTTTAAAGAATCCTTAACAATCGGATATGATAGAGCCGTGGTTGTGCCTCATATAGGATCTGCAACAGTACGGATTCGAATTTTTGTGTCTGGATCTTGACTAATCAAACCCGATCAGTATCACACACGTTACGCAATGACTTGTACTGCAGCCGAGAACTTGGTTCGGGGTTTGAAAGGGGAGTCTCTACTAGCAGAGGTTGAATTGTGAGATATTGTGGAGGTACACAAAAGAGCCGCTCTTGTACATCAAAAACGCAATGCCGTCCAAACAGATGAAGACATCAGAATATGTTAGACCGACATAGCGGGCACGATGAGCTGTGACTCGTGTTAAACCACTGAGAGAAAACATCAGCATCTTGACAAAATTAACCTATTAAGGGATCATACCTTGTAAAGACAGCTGGCGTGGAACCGATTCTTACACGTTTTGCAGGGTTTAGTCGGGAGTGAGCGATCGATGACGCTAATAATGCTGCAGTAGCGCATGAAGATGTTAGCAGCGGACATTCGTGATACCGCAAGACTCACGCATAGCAAATAGCACATTCAGTCTTGCCCTCGAAATGAGACGCCACATTCTTCTTGAACCAAAATAAGGCGTCAACAATGAGCCCATTCTAATTGATCGCGATTCAGTCTGTATAGTTGAAATGATTTGGAGACCTAGTGCGTACCTGAGATATTTGCTGCACGTTGAACAACCATGCACGCCATTTGCTCTCTTGCACGCCGATCTTGCTGATATCCTTCACGTCCGCTCCATGCAGTGGATAATCAGGGGGGAATTGCAAGCTTATCTCCATTTGCTCATCATCAATGTTATATACTGCCCGTATCTCTCGCATCGCAGGAATAATCTTGACACCAAAAGCATCGTCTTGAAGCTCTTTAAGAATCTCTGGGGACCTGACGTTGTCTAAATGTCGCTTGATAATTCCTGGAGCAAACTGCTGGCTGGTGATGTGGGCCACCGCAATGGATAATTGTCGATCTTTGCAATCTAGCCACCAGGCCTGAACAATAGAGGGGATAGTCATCAGGGCCCTGTAGTAAACGTGAGCAGCCAGTATGTGCAAGCTCTCCGGCAGAGACGCGTCGTAAACTGAAGATTACCGACAGCTGAAGTCAGCGGGTCACGAGGACTAAACAAATTTAACTAACGGGATACATAGAACTCATCCAATGACCATGGATCCAGCGGGAACGGTTTCCCCGATGAACCTACGTTCAACATCTCAAAGATAAGGGGAAGAAGATATTTCTCAGTGACCTGCGCTTCGCGGAGTTGATCGGTGCAGCTCTGTTTAATGCGGGGAGTCTGGGATTGTGGTCAGTGGCTTCAAGATGACGGGCCAGAAGGCAATGAAATGCTTACAGCATCCGAAAATATATCGAACATAACCATCCATCCGAGCAAGAAAGATAGGGCCTGCACACGCTGTCAGCGTCTATCAGGGCACAAGAAAGTGCTGACGAACCCCTCCCGAAGCGTCATCCATCTGGACATCCGACGATAGTAAATCCATGAGTTCTGAAGGGAGGCTTGCACGGAAATTGCCTGAGACATCTACTTCTGCCTCAATCACCATCTTCTCGGTCCTTCTTCTGCCTGAAGCAACAATCACATCAGCACTGGCGTAACTTGCGATGTCCACCACAAGTGAGCGCACTTCATCCACTGCTCTCGATCTTGCCACCGGATCTATTATATGGAGCGTCAATGTGACACTCAACTAGATGAAAAGGTCACACTGACCTGTGGGTTCGAGAAAGAGCCTTCGCACGTGGCGATAAATGTCTCGTCGTTGATCCTTCCAGTCCGAGTTCAGAGTCTTATTGGATGATGCAAAGTCATCTACCCTCGTGAGCAGCTTCAGTGTTCTATGAAGAAGGGGGATTGTCTCAGGAACATTGAAGGATGATTCCTGTAAGTCCGTGAGGCAGGGTATGTTAGAGGGGTTCTTCGACGTGCCTCCAGGTTCATCTCAATAAGGCTCGAAATAAAATCCCAATGGGCACCTGGCACGGACTGAACTAGCGGAACAGTATGGATGATAATTGTGATCAGTTCTAGTTCTAATTGTGCGCCTAGTTCGGCGTCCTCGGCAACCCATTTCTGTAGACCTTGAAGCATGAAAACAGTTCGTTGCTGGGGAAGGAATGTCGCATCGGACTCAGAGGGAGCGCAAGCATTTAGGAGACGAAGTAATCTGAGTCCCTCTGTGTTAGCCTTGGGTGACGCGACTCCGGATAATCGACTAGCTAGCTCATTTCTGAACCGATCGAGGGGTGGAGTTTCAATATTCAGTTCGATCAGACACGCGCAAACGGCTGACGCCGTTACGCCCGCTAATGCAGGAATATTAGATTCATGAGTTTCCTCCCGTTGATCAAGGTGCACCTTTGAGTTGAAGTTCCTGAGCAACACTTAGCCAGATGTCAACCTCGGAGGGGCCTAACTCGCGTAGGGCTCCGTGAAGCACCGTGCGAAGAACCCTTGACCGAGTCACACCAGCCGACTGAATAGAACGAGTCAGTAATGCTTGGACGAACGCTGCGAAAGGATCGACTGTCGTAGTATCATGTGATGGGGCTGGCCTAGAGAACCTGGCAGCAATCGTGCGGTGCCAATTCGTATCGAGTTGCGTGGAGAAGAATGATAGTATGTAGGTTATTAATTTCTTTGAGTCGTCCAATATTCTTTCCGCTGCTCGTAGAGATGCCTCTGAACTCGTGGACCTGAAGAGAGGGTTCGGAGAAACTGGTGACAAAATGAAGTCTCTAGTCAGAAGCTCCAGGATGGCAAGGTGTTCCAGAACCCATGAGTTGAGTCGGCCAATATGTCGATGTAGCGACACGAAGCTCAGTAAAGCAATCAACGCCCGACCATACGAGGTACGCCCTTCCTCATCATAACACAGAGCCCTGATGGATAGTGATTCCGTCTCCACAGAAACCAAGGTGTCGAAAACGGCGAGTGATGGGGATGCGGGAAGATCAGCTATGTCCGCAAGTGATTCATCAAAAAATTGACGAGAAGGAAGGACGTCATCAATTGCTATGTCCGATGAGCCTGTAATTCGCGATGCACCCAATGCTATGTTTAGGAAGATAGAAGGGCTATCATGGGCCCCTAAACGCGTAAATTTCAAGGGCCTGGACGTTGCTACAAATATTGAACGCACCTATAATGGGTTCGGCAACTATGGATAGCATCTTTCGCGAACACCTGTACGTTATTAGCTACATCCCGTTTTGCTTGCGGGGATGCGTAATGGATCCAGTCGGTGATCAAGCCGTTCAGATCATTTGTAAGGGATGGGTGACCAAACATCAACAATTCTGCCTGGATGAACGAATTCGTTATTAAATGTGCGCTGAAAGTATCGTTGGCATTCATCTGAGACAGAAGATGCAACGAAAGACGTCTGCACGTGTCGATAATTGGCGCCTCATCCATTCCGTTTATCAACCTTTTAGTCGCAAGTTCTGTTGTCGTCCTAATCTTGATCATAATCTGCTCGACAAGCTGGCTATCTAAAAAGACATCTAAGAGAAATAGCATTATTTCAATGACATGACTCTCGACTAGAAATTTACTCACCTCGCTTACTGAGGAGCTTCTCCATTCGGCAGATCGATGCTTCATTCAGAGGATCCTCCGGGTCGAAGGCAGACGAGAGGGAGCGAACAACAACGTCGCATAACACCTCTGCATCAGGACTTTGGACTTCAGGTAGGAGGCGCTCCTCGAGGAGCACCGAAAGCAGTGCCTCATTACGGGACGCAGACCCGGTTAACAAAGACCACATGGTAGTAGCACGTTGAGGCTGAAGCGTTGCATATTCCTTAAAAAGCCTAAGGACTTGCACAGGGCTTATTGCGATATCATGTGCATTTTGTAATGTGTGGGTAACAAAGACATCTAAGAGCTGAATGGAAGGAGGGGATATTAGTAAATATGACATCAACAAATGATATGCTCACGTCGATTACAGCCGAGTCGGCAGTCAGATAAGCTGGGAAATAGCGTATCAATTCCGCTAGGAAATCAAGTTGTTGCGCTTTCCTCTCAGTGGCGATGTCTTGTAGTTCTAAAGTCTGACAAGTCCACTGCCTGATGAGAGGAGGTAACGCCTGAGGAAGGGCACTATCTGGGCCCCCCTTTGAGGTAACCATGTCCTCGGTGGCTCGCATGACACGTAGGACGTTCACATCAGATAGTGTGGGCATCAGGTCAGCTGAGTCCAGAGATATGATAGGCTTCCAGGCAGAGTGGAAGAGATCTAAAGACAAGTGATCCCGTATCAGTACCTAGAGACAAGAGATAATACTCCACATACTGTGACTTAGTGAAGCCATTCTAATTAAACCCTTCCCGACTGATGATCCCAACAAGGGTTCTTTAATGCGCAATGAACCGCTAAGGATGCTCCGCCACACCTCTTCCCATTGAGTCCGAACCAGCCACTGCGCTAGACGATCTGGGCTGCCTAGGTCGCCTTGTTCTGTTGCGGCACGGTCATGAGTAATGATTCTACGAGCGCAGAACCACACGCAATCCAGGAGTGCGTCAAGAAAGGCTATTAGAATCACCTCACGCTGGAGGGCAGCAGAAACCGGATGACTCTGAAGTCCAGCCCAGATATGCTCGAAAAGCTCGAACAGTATAGGCTCGGAATCTAATGGCAGCACCTACAGCTGTATGTTCACTGATGGGCTCATAAGGTGGCAAAATACTTACAGCATGGGGAATAGTTGACAGCACCAGAACAACAATGGGGTAGCCCTCTAAAGGCGAACCATTGCAACCAGATTGGAGGAATTTCAAGAATTTATGGTATGGCCAGTTGCCAGAATCCTTAACGCATGGCGCTTCCACCTCTCCTCGTTCCATCTTTCCGTCATATTCTCGTCCTGTTTCCTCGTCGCCATCGTCATCGTCTGAACCAGAAGCAGTGTTATCGGGCTTGGCATCATGTCGGGTCTGAGACTCATCATTGGATACCATCCAAACACCGGGTACGTCTAGCGGAGTGTGCGTGAGGTCATAACGCTGACCAGAACTCGATGCGCCCGCTTACTCTTCAAAAGGGTAATGAGAGGGACCAACATGCTGGTTCGCACCGAAGGGTCAGGTTCGTCCCATGCCGAACCCATCGCGTAGACATTGAGTGCGTGGTAGCTCAGATCCTCAAGGCTAATTTCTGGAACGATCTAGTTATGAGCCAAAAAAACTATCTTATGAGATTAGAACGTCAGATACCTGCCCGAAGTTGGGAAATACTAAGGACAAGTTCCCAGGCCGATTGGCGTACCAGCGGTTGGGAATAGCCAAAAGAATCCTGTGTTAAGGTTGGTGCATGAAGCAAAGAATGACCATGAAACAAGCAGGAGAAAGTAGTAGGTTCCGAAAGGACAGTTCGCAACAAAGCAAGGATGCCTCGTGGCTTGGTATTAGAGCTTCGAAAATACTCTATAATCGCTCAGTCAGAACACAGTGGCAAACATTGAAAGCAAGTTGACCTAGAAGCCATTTGACTGCTCCCAAGGCACCAATACGAAGTCGTGCTTGCCGATCAGCCTCAGCCTCCTCATCCGAGAGAGACCTCCGTGTTGGCTCAATATTCGCCCCAGCCAGCAACGTCTGCTGCTTCCCAAGGTCACGATGTTGGCTTGCTCCCCGTGGCGGTGGAGCTACAGCTGCAGGTGGGAAAATTTCTAAAAAGAGATCGTTTGTGCCAAACAACGCATAGGATGAGAAGTCACAGAGCTCGTCTAGTAGTCCATATTTCTCAAGATTAAGCTGTGTTTTAGCAGTTTGATCATCCAGGGAAACGATTTTCGCAGAAACGAAGTTGGCCCAGTTTTGGAGCGCTTCGCGTCGGACAGAGCGGTCAACATCATAAGCACTAAGCAGCCAAGACCCCAAAATCAACTTTGATTCAGAAGCATCGGCAGTCTGTAGGAAGTCGAGCATGACTCCACGAGTCTCAGGTATGGCTAGCAGCTTTCCATGTAGTGAAGATGACAAGGCTCGAAGACGCTTCGAGGGGTGAATGACCAACGAAGGAAGATGACTGAGCTGTCTCCAGACGTCAACAGCAAGAACATACAAAGCAACAAAAGCTCACCCATATAGATATCATTTCAGACACCTCGGTGCTCTCATGATGATCCATCCATATTCGTAAGTCTTCAATTGCTTTTTCCCGTGTGACAGAATCCTTCTTGGCAAGCCTTCGAAGAATAACCACAAGGTCTTGATCGAGTGTGTGTGCAAGCCCTAATGAATCCAATGGATCGACTTTCACAGGTGCAGGCTTCGAGGGAGCAATGTATTGTTTCACTTTTGGTGCTGGTTTCTCGCCCTTCTTCGGCTTGACCTTTTTCGAAGTCGGAGGCGCAACTACAGGCTCGTTGCCAGCTCCAGCTGCCGCCTGAGCTTTACGCGCATGTTTCTTGCGTGTTGCAGAGGAGGCAGAGCTCTTTCCTTTCGGCATATAAGTGGGCCACGGAACTCACGAATGCTACCCGCGAAGTAGGGGATCGAAAGTATATCGTCGTTTTGGGATCACCTGACACTGTCAGCATGATAGCAACTCGACAAGCGCCTCGGTATTCAACATGAACTAAGGCTGTCCGGTATGGTTAAACTGTAAATTATACTGCAATTTTCTACGGCCGTCGATCCAGATGATACTGTTAAACTAATTGAAATTGCGAGGGCTCGGATGCCAGCACTATGAACAGTAACTCTTTGGACGGTGATCTACGCGAGAAATAGTGTAACAAATGGCCCATTTAACGACCATTCACCACCACACCATTGATCGCCACATTCATAGCTGTGACAGGTGAACCAGCAGGCGTATCTGGCAACATCATTGCCGTCTTTGGGTGAGGCGATTTGTAATTCTTCTGTGCTGACAAAATCTCTTCCAAGACTGATGCGTCAGAGGCAGCGGCAACGAACCCCAAGAACGGAGGGGAAGGATTCAGAGGTCTGGTGCAGAATTCTGGATGCGCCTGTAGCCCGACGTAAAACGGATGATCTAGATCGACGTCATATTTAGATACAGAATGCCATCTGGAACCTAATCGCTTCAGGGACACTCGCGTACCTCGCAGTTCAAAGACCTGCATACGCTCTCCTTTTTCGTCGCGACCAACGAAGTTCATTCCGCTTTTCTCTAATGGCTCCACGTACGCAGGTCCCACTTCATACCTATGACGATGCCTTTCCCATATTGTCTTGGAGCCACCGTACAGTTTGCGCACTTTACTCCAGCTTTCTGTCCCTTCATTGAAGATGGTGGGGCGAAGTCCGAGACGCATGGTCCCGCCCAATTGAGTTTTGGATACCTCAGGCATGAACACGATAACATGGTCCGGTGATTTGGGATCCAACTCCTCGGAGTTGGCGCCTTCTCAGAAGTGTCAAACTCTAGGCTTCTGTGAAGCGACCTGACTCACTAG
>WNFI01486152.1_pt1 | contig 22717 bp, 30 predicted proteins | sample 5400471 | NCBI WGS metagenome assembly WNFI01 (sample SAMN13153348, study PRJNA577476) | soil metagenome | isolation source: 100 cm saprolite on Douglas fir-dominated hillslope | place: USA:California | collected 2013-09-17
GCGGTCGAGGCGGCGATGAGCCTGCACCGCGGGGTGAAGGACCGGCTCGGGGACATCGAGCGCATCGTCATCGAGACTCAGGAGCCCGCCGTGCGCATCATCGACAAGGTGGGCCCGCTCGGCAATCCCGCCGACCGCGATCACTGCATCCAGTACATGGTCGCGGTGCCCCTCATCTTCGGGCGGCTCACCGCCGCGGACTACGAGGACGCCGTCGCCGCCGATCCGCGCATCGATGCGCTGCGCGCGCGGATGCAGGTGCGCGAGAACCCGACGTTCACCCAGGAGTACTACGCCCCCGGCAAGCGCTACATCGGTAACGCGGTGCAGGTGTTCTTCAAGGATGGCAGCGCGAGCGAGCGCGTGCAGGTCGACTTCCCCATCGGCCATCGGCGGCGCCGTAGCGAGGGTATGCCGGTGCTGGTCGCGAAATTCTCAGGCGCGGTGGCCGCTCACTTCCCCGCCAAGCAGGCCGAGCGCATCAAGGCGCTGTTCGCGAAGGACGCGCAGCTCGATCCGCTCCCGGTGAATGAGCTGATGGCGGCGCTGGTGACGAACGGCTCGGGCTCTAACCGACCCGCACCGGGATGAAGAGACGCGTCTCGCCGCGCTGGATGAGCAGCGCCACGTGTCCCTTGGATTTCTCCACCGCGCTGCGCAGCTCGTCCGTGGTCTTGATCGGTGCGCCGTTGGCGGCGAGCACCACATCCCCGGGCTGAATCCCGGCCTCCGCCGCAGGCCCGCTCGCGCGCTCGACGATGAGGCCCCCCTTGGTGTTGCCGTTGCGCTCCTCCTCCGCGGTCAGCGGGCGCACCGCGAGCCCGAGCTTGCCGCCCCCGGGGTGCGCGCCGGCGCTGGTGGTGGTGCGTTTCTCCTCCATCGCACCGAGTGTCACCGTGAGCTCACGCGTGGCGTGATTGCGCCAGATCTCGATCCTGACGCTCGTGCCCGGGGCGATGCCCGCGATCTGCACGGGCAGCTCGCCCGAGTCCTTGAGCGGCGCTCCGTTGAGCTTGAGGATCACATCCCCCGGAAGGAATCCGCGAGCCCCTGGGTGACGCCCTGGATGACGACCCCGAGCTTGCCGCGCGTGACGTGGCCGGTGGATTGCAACTGCTGCCCGACCTGCATGGCGACGTCGATCGGGATGGAGAAGGACACGCCCATGTAGCCGCCGCTGCGGCTGTAGATCTGCGAGTTGACGCCCACCACCTCGCCGCGCATGTTGAAGAGCGGCCCGCCGGAGTTGCCGGGGTTGATCGGTACGTCGGTCTGGATGAAGGGCACGTAGCCCGATTCCAGCGTCCGTCCCTTGGCGCTCACGATGCCCGCGGTGGCGCTGTTCTCGAAGCCGAACGGCGCGCCGATCGCGAGCACCCACTCGCCGACCTTGAGGACCCGCGAGTCACCGACCTTCACCGTCGGCAGATCCTTGGCGTTGATGCGGATGATGGCGATGTCGGATTTCTTGTCGACGCCGACGACCTTGGCGGTGTATTCGCGCCGGTCGGTGAGGCGCACGGTCACCTCGCTCGCCCCGTCCACGACGTGCGCATTGGTCATGATCACGCCGTCCGGGCGGATGGTGAAGCCCGAGCCCTCGCCGTGCACCGGCTGCGGCGCCTGGTTACGGAACGGATGGCCGCGGAAGAAAGGCGCGAAGGGGCTGTTGGGACCGAAGGGGTCGAAGCCGGGGCCGCCACTCCCCGGGGCGTCGCCCTCCTCCTCCTCGTCCTGCGGGCTCCAGGAGGTCGTGGTCTTGCTGACCACCGTGATGTTGACGACCGCGGGACCGTACTTCTGCACCATGGAGCTGAAGGCGGGCAGCAGCATCGCTGCCCCGCCTCCAGCCGGCGCAGCCGCATCGGCGGCGGCCGCGAGACGGCCGGCGCTGGGCGCTGCGGTCGTGGCCACCGCGCGGGAGGCTCCCGCTACGTAAAGCGCGCTCACCGGCGCGGCGATGGTCAGGGCGCCGAGGACTGCGGCGACGAGGGGTTTGCGGATCAGGTTCAGCAGCGCCATGTTGGGCTCCGTGGAAGGATCGTCGAGGTTTCTTACCCGCTACCCTAAGAAAGAAGCCTTAGGGGAGTCTTAAGGCAGCGGGCTTATGTCCTATGGCGCGCTCGGGCCGGCGCTTCAAGCGCGCGGGTGGCGCCTCGCCCGCGCGCTTCAGTGCGCGCTCAACCGGGTGTAGGGACGGGACTCGGTGCTGAGCCCGGGCCTGAGGCCCGCGAAGTACTGCGCGATGAGGGCGATCTCCTCGTCCTTGAGGGTCGCGGCGAAGCCCTTCATCACCGGGTTGTTGCGCCCGCCGCGGCGGTATTCATCGAGCGCACGCGCGAGGTAATCCTCGTGCTGACCGGCGAGCGAGGGATAGGTGGGCGCGATCGCCACGCCGTCCTGGCCGTGGCACGAGACACAGAGCGTCGCCGCCTGCGGCACGGGGCCGCTCGCGCGCCCCGTCGGCACCAGGGGCTGCCCGGCGAGATAGGCGGCGATGTCGAGGATGTCCTCGTCCGAGAGCGAGGCGGCCTGCGAGTGCATCGTGAGGTGCGCGCGGTCACCGTCGCGATAGCCCTGGAGCGCGGCGGCGAGGTAATCGGGACTTTGTCCCTCGAGCCGCGGGACGCTATACATCGGGTAGGCGTTCTTGTAGCCCTCGATGCCGTGGCAGCCGAGGCAGGTGTTGCCGAGGGCCTTGCCGCGGCGGGCATCGCCGTGTGCGGCCGGGCTCTCCTGCGCCCGGGCACTGCCCGGGCCGGTGAGCGCAGCGGCGGCCATCGCGGCGATCGCCACGGCGGCGCGCACTACCGTCCCGCGCCTGCGCATCGGTCACTCCACGGGAGAAAAAAACGGCCCCGAATCTTACGGACTGGCCGCGGCAATTGCCACACAATGCGCCCCATGATCGGTGCCTCCCGCTGCGGCGCACGGTCGGCATGATTGCGCTCATCCAGCGCGTCAGCGCCGCCGAGGTCCGCGTCCGCGGCGAGGTGGTCGGGACGATCGGCCGCGGGGTGCTCGCCCTCATCGGCGTGCGCCGCGAGGACACCGCGGCCTCCGCGGAGCGCCTCCTCGAGCGGATGCTCTCCTACCGCATCTTCCCGGATGCCGCCGGGCGGATGAACCTCTCGGCCCGCGAGCTCGGCGCGGGACTGCTGCTCGTGCCGCAATTCACCCTCGCCGCCGACACTCACAAGGGCACCCGCGCGGGCTTCAGCGCGGCCGCCGCACCCGAGGAGGCGCGGCGCCTGTTCGCACTCCTCGTGGAACGGGCGCGAAGTGCCTATGCCCCTGTTTCCGCTGGTGTATTTGGCGAGGACATGCAGGTGTCGCTCACCAATGAGGGCCCCGTGACGTTCTGGCTCGAGACCCCTTGAGCGGCCGGCGTGACCGGTGTAGCGGATCGAGTGAACTTCTGCGGTTCCGGGGCCTCATTTGACCTATGATTTAAGACCTTTTTCCGCTGCGGCGGCGTGGCGTGGAGTCGTGAGTCATGGGTATAGGGATGCGCGAGCTGGTGGTGATCCTGCTGGTCGTGCTCGTCGTGTTCGGCGCCAAGAAGTTGCGCACGGTCGGCTCGGACCTCGGCGCCGCGGTGCGCGGATTCAAGAAGGCGATGAGCGAAGGCGAAGAGGAGCAGAGCACCCCGCCGAAGCAGATCCGCTCCGAGGGCACGGATGCGGAGTTCCCGGAGGTCGCGAAGAAGAGCGACACGAAGAACGAACGGAGCACGTGATCTGTTCGAAGGCCGGTTCTCGGAGGTTCTGATCATCTTCGTCCTGGCACTCGTCGTGCTGGGACCGGAGAAGCTGCCGCGCGTGGTGTCCGAGATCGGCCGCTGGATGGGCCGTGCCCGCGTGATGGCGCGCCAGTTCCGCGAGCAGCTCGAGGAGGAGGTGCAGCTCGAGCAGGCACGCCGGGCGCAGACCCAATCAGGCGCCGCGGCAGCGCCCGCCACGCCGCCCGCCACGCCTCCCGTGAGCGCGCACGCCCATCCCACCGACGCCACCGGCGCCGACCCGACGAGCGCCGATGAGCGAGGAATCTGAGCAGCTCGCCGAAGGCACGCTGATCTCGCATCTGCTCGAGTTGCGGGACCGGCTGCTGCGCGCCCTGGTGGCGATCGGGATCGCGGTCGTACCGTGCATCTACTACTCGAACGATCTCTTCACCTTCATGGCGCAGCCGTTGCTCGCCAAGCTCCCCCCCGGGAGCAACCTCATCGCCACGGGAGTGATGTCGCCCTTCACCACGCCCTTCAAGCTCTCGTTCTTCGCCGCACTCTTCCTCGCGATGCCCTACGTCATCTATCAGCTGTGGGCCTTCGTCGCCCCGGGCCTGTATCGCATCGAGCGCCGCTTCGCAGTGCCGTTGCTCGTCTCCTCGATCCTGCTCTTCTACGTCGGCATGGCCTTCGCGTACTACTTCGTGTTCCCGGCGCTGTTCCAGTTCTTCGCCCACACCGCCCCGAAGGGCGTGGCGATGATGACCGACATCAACAACTACCTCGACTTCGTGCTCACCATGTTCTTCTGCTTCGGGCTCGCCTTCGAGGTGCCGATCGCGGTGGTGCTGCTGGTGGTGATGGGGCTCGTGCGCATCGAGAAGCTCAGGGCAAGCCGCGGTTACGTGCTGATCGGCATCTTCATCCTCGCAGCCTTGCTCACTCCGCCTGACGTGCTCTCGCAGTGCTCGCTCGCGATTCCGATGTATCTTCTCTACGAAGGCGGCATCCTGATGGCACGCGCGCTGGTGCGCACCCCGGGTGCCCCCGCCGCAGCCAAAGCCAACGAGAACTGACCGGCGCGCCATGAGTATGCAGCCGCTCGCCGACGCCACACCCACCCCTCCCGCCGGCAGGACCCTCTTCGGTCAGCCGCGCGGACTCGCGACGCTCTTCCTCACCGAGATGTGGGAGCGCTTCACCTACTACGGCATTCAGGCCGTGCTGATCCTGTTCATGGTGGGCGCCGTGTCCAAGGGCGGCCTCGGGCTGGAAGACAAGACCTCGAGCGCGATCTACGGCCTGTATCTCGGCAGCACGTATCTGCTCGGCCTCCTGGGGGGCTGGATCGCCGACCGTCTGCTCGGCGCACAGCGCGCGGTGGTGAGCGGCGGGATCCTCATCACCGCCGGCAACGCGCTGCTCGCGATCGGCAACGAGGCGGTGTTCTTCATCGGCCTCGCGGTGGTCGCCATGGGGGTCGGGCTCCTCAAGCCCAACGTCAGCGCGATCGTCGCGTCGCTGTACCCGGAAGGCGGCGCGCGGCGCGATGCGGGTTTCTCCATCTTCTACATGGGTATCAACATCGGGGCGTTTCTCGGCTCGCTCCTCGTGCCGCTGTTCGCCGCCGCGTTCGGCTGGCGCTTCGGATTCGCGCTGCCGGCGCTCGGCATGGCGCTCGGCGTGGCGCAGTTCCTCCTGACGCGCCGCTACCTCGGCGCCGCAGGCCTGCACCCCGCTCACGAGCGGCGCGGCTCCTGGACCCCGGTCGTGGTATTCCTCGGGGCGGTGGCGCTGATCGCAGTGCTGGCGCTCACCCGCACCGTGCGGCTCGACGCCGCCGTGCTCAGCGCGGCGGCGTCCTGGGGTTACGCGGTTCTCGCGGTGGCGTACTTCGTGTACCTGCTGTTCTTCGCGGGACTGACCGCGGCGGAGCGCCGGCGCGCGCTCGTGATGGTGGTGCTGTTCCTCGCCTCGGTCATGTTCTGGGCGGGGTACTACCAGCAGGGCGGCTCCTTCAACCTGTTCGCGGAGCGCTACACCGACCGCCACATCCTCGGCTGGGACATGCCTGCCGGTGTGCTGCAGGCCGTGAATCCGCTGTTCGTGATCATCTTCGCCGGAGTGTTTGCGGCTCTGTGGATCGCACTCGGCAAGCGCGGTCGCGACCTGTCGGCCTCCGCCAAGTTCGGCCTGGCGCTCGTGCTGCTGGGACTGGGTTTCCTCCTCATGTACTTCGCCGCGCAGCACGTGCTGGCCGGTCACCTGGTGTTGCCCATCTGGCTCGTGGGCACCTACTTCCTGCACACCTGCGGCGAGCTATGCATTTCGCCCGTGGGATTGTCAGTCATGAGCAAGCTCGCGCCGCCACGGTTCGTCGGGCAGGCGATGGGTGTGTGGTTCCTGTCGCTCGCCCTCGGTGGCAACCTTGCCGGACAGCTGACCGGGCAATACGACGCCGGTCACCTCGAGTCGCTCCCGGCGCTGTTCCTGAAGATTCTCTGGTACGGAGTGCTGAGCGGCGGCGTGATGCTGCTGCTCACCCCGCTCGTCAAACGCCTGATGGGGGGCGTCAGGTGAGCGCCGCTCCTTGATCTTGACCGCGCCCGCGCGCATCCTCGCACGCCCGCACGGGGCTTGCGCCGTGCGCGGGGGCGGAAATCCAGGCCACAACACGGGGAATCACATGAAGAAGCTTCTTTCGCTCGTCCTGCTCGCGGCAGTGTTCTTCGCCGCCCCGGCCTTTGCGGCCGATCCGATCGTCGGCACGTGGAAGCTCAACGTCGCCAAGTCGAAGTTCGCGGGTCCCGCGCTCAAAGCCGGCACCCGCGTCTACACCGAGGCCGACGGGCTCTACACGCTCGACCAGACGATGACCGGCGCGGACGGTAAGGAGATGTCGAGCCACACGACCTATCGCGAGGGCAAGGAGGAGAAGCAGGCCGCGGGCGGGCCGGCCGATGCGACGCGCGCCAAGAAGATCGACGCCAACACCTGGAACTTCGAGCTCAGGAAGGACGGCAAGGGGGTCGGCCACGTGCACCGCGTGGTGTCGGCCGACGGCAAGACGCTCACCGTGCAGAACACCGGCGCCAAGCTGAGCGGCGCCCAGGGCGATGAGACGCTGGTGTTCGACCGGCAGTAAAGCTGCGCATCCGGCGCGCGCACAGGGACGTGCGCTGCGGGGCAGCGCGCGTGCGCTATTCCATCACCCGCAAGTCATTCACGAAGTACTCGGTGTCCCCGAAGCAGGAGCTCGGGACCCACTTGTGCTGCTCGTAGTGCAGCGCCATGCGCTTGCCGACGCTGGCGTTGATCTTCGCCGCGACCGCGGGGTCCGGCACGGTGAAGATGAACTTCTCCGACACCGTGCCCGGCATGCTCACCATGGCCATCTCGCCCTCCCAGGTCTTGCAGAGCCATCCCTTGCGCGAGAGCTTCTGCACGTAGCCGGCACGCTCGCCGTCGGAGTACGAGAAGCGCAGCGTCGCCCAGGTGAAGCCGGCGAGGCCTAAGGCGGCCACGAGGGGCACCAGGATCAGAGCCTTCATCATGGGGCTAGCATAGCGCGTGACATCGGTGCGCGGGCTGTTCGGCGGGACGGCGGCGCGGCTAAGATGCCCTCGAGCCCAACCGGCCACGGGAGAAGAACGATATGAAGACCGAATCGCGGGCGGAGCTGACGCTGCGGGGGTTGATCCTGGGCGTGGTGCTCACCGTGGTGTTCACCGCCGCCAATGTCTACTTCGGGCTGAAGGCCGGGCTCACTTTCTCAACCTCCATCCCCGCGGTGGTGATCTCCATGGCGCTGTTGCGCTGGCTCGGCAACACCACCGCCCAGGAGAACAACATCGTTCAGACGGTGGCTTCCACCGCCGGCACGCTCTCCTCCATCATCTTCGTGCTGCCCGGCTTCATCATGATCGGGTGGTGGACCGGCTTCCCCTATTGGCAGTCGGTCGCGATCTGCGCCACCGGCGGCATCCTCGGAGTCATGTACTCCATCCCCCTGCGCCGCGCGCTGGTCACGCAGTCAGATCTCCCCTATCCCGAGGGCACGGCTTGCGCCGAGGTCATCAAGGTCGGTACCGGCGACGTGACGGACCCGGATTCGGTGGAATCCGGCGGCAAGGGCCTGAAGGCTGTGCTGGTCGGTTCGCTGGTCTCGGCGCTCTTCCTGGTGATGGTGCAGACGCGGCTGTTCCTCGGGGACGTGGCCCACAGCTTCCGCCTGAGCAGTGATGAACGGGCGCCGGTCACGGGCTTCGATTTCCAGCTCTCCCTCGCGCTGTTCGGCATCGGCCACCTGGTGGGCATCAGCTGCGGCATTGCCATGCTCGTGGGCGCCATCATCGGCTGGGGCTGGGGCGTGCCGCACTACAGCGCACTGCACGTGGCCGCGGGCGAGGCGGCAGAGCTGGCGGGGGGCACCTGGAGCCACTATGTGCGTTACGTGGGCGCCGGCGCCATCGCCGTGTCCGCCATCTGGACACTCCTCAAGCTCGTGAAGCCGGTGATCGGCGGCCTGAAGGCCGCCATCGCCTCGTCCCGGGCACGCAAGGAGGGCCGAGGCGACACGCTCGCGCGCACCGAGCACGACATTCCGGTGGACCAGGTGGGCCTGGTGTCGTTGATCTGCATCCTCCCCATCTGCTGGCTGTTGTGGAACTTCGCGAACAGCGCGGGCCTCGGCGAGCACGCGCTGCTCCTCACCATCGGCGGCATCATCATCGTGGTGGTCGTCGGCTTCCTGGTTTCGACGGTTTGCGGCTATATGGCGGGGCTCATCGGCGCCTCCAACAGCCCGCTCTCGGGCATCGGCATCCTGGTGGTGGCCACCACGGCGCTGTTCGTGGTGGTGACCGTCAAGTCCTCGCTCCCCCCGGAAATGGGCAAGGCGCTCGTGGCCTACTCGCTGTTCGTCACGGCCGTCGTATTCAACGTGGCGGCCATTGCCAACAACAACCTGCAGGATCTGAAGACCGGCCAGCTGGTGGAATCCACGCCCTCGAAACAACAGTGGGCGTTGGTGATCGGCGTCATCGCGAGCGCGCTCGTGATCCCGCCGGTGCTGGACCTGGTCAACAAGGCTTACGGCTTTGCGGGCGCCCCCGGCGCCTCAGCCCACGCCCTGCCCGCGCCCCAGGCGGGCCTGATCTCCGCCCTCGGCCAGGCGGTGATCCAGAACGACCCCGAGAAATGGCACCTGATGGGTTGGGGCGCCTTCATAGGGGCAGGCATCATCGTGCTCGACTGGCTGCTCTCGAAGAGCACCCGGTCCATGCGCTTGCCGCCGCTCGCCGTGGGCCTCGGCATCTACCTTCCCACGGCATCGACGCTGATGGTCACCGTCGGCGCGCTGGTCGGCTGGTGGTCTGACAGAGGCGCCGACAAGAGCACCAGACCGGAGGCGATCAAGCAACTGGGGGTGCTGCTCGCTTCGGGTCTGATCGTCGGGGAGAGCGTGCTTGCGGTGGTCTTCACGGCGCTCGTCGCCTTCACCAACAATCAGTTTCCCATCGGCGTGGTGGGAGACTCGTTCTCTACGGCCTCGGAGTGGCTCGGCGGCATCGCCTTCGTGCTGGTGATCGCCGCGCTCTACCGCTGGGTAGGCCGCGCACTCGGCGCCGAGGCGCTCAAGGCCTAGCCCGCCCCGCGCACGGCGGCGGTGAGGTCAGCGCCGTGCGTAGCGCTCGATGCCGTGGTGACCGATGAGTGCGGTCCCGACCCACCCGGTCAGCCACACGATGAGTGCCGTCAGCAGCGCGCCCCGGAAGCCGCCGAGCGTGAATCCCGGCAGCATCGCCGCGACCAGCGCCACCATCGCGGCGTTGAGCACCAGCAGGAAGAGCCCGAGGGTGAGGATGGTGACCGGCAGTGTCAGGATGAAGGCGATCGGCCGCACGATCGCATTCACGACTCCGAGCAGCACTCCGGCGAGCAGCAGCGTCCCCACGCCCTGGATGTGAACCCCCGCAACCCACTCGGTCGCGAGCCACAGGCCGACCGCCGTGAGCAGCGCGCGCAGCAGAAAACCCGTCATACGGACGCTCCTTGCTGTTCCACGATCACCTTGAGCCGGGTCATGGCCTGAGCCCAGCCCGTGCGCAGCCGCCGATACTGAGTGTCCCACTGCGCCGTCGCGGGGATCCCGGAGCCGAGCAGCCTCACGATCGTGCCGCCCGGCACCGCGTCGAGTATCAAGTCATCGACGATCACGCTCTCTGCGGGCGGCAGCTCGGGGGAGCGCAGGTAGATCAGGCGCAGCCGCCGGCCGGGCTCGAACACATCGATGTGCGCATCGAACTCCGTCACGCGGTCGACGCTGGCGCGGAAGTGTCCGCCGTGCCGCGGGCTGATCTCGGCGGCCGGCGAGCACCAGCGCCGCAGCTGCTCGACTTCCGTCAGCGCCCGCCACACGAGCTGCGCATCCGCGCGGATGTCGACGCGGTGCGCGTAGCCGCGTTCCTTGTCGCCCATCCGGGCATTGTGCCATCCTGAACCGAAAGGGGGAGGTCTCATGCCGTACGTGCACCTGGTGATCGGGCTCGCCCTGGTGGAATTCTTCCTGTTCGGCCTGGCGGTCGCGCGGGCGCGCCAGCGCTACCAGGTGCGCGCGCCCGCCACCACCGGCCACGAGGTGTTCGAGCGCACCTTCCGCGCGCAGATGAATACCCTCGAGCAGCTCGTCATCTTCCTGCCCTCGATCGTGCTGTTCGCCTACTACATCAATGCCGCCTGGGCCGCCGCCCTCGGGGCGCTGTTCGTGATCGGCCGGGCGCTTTTCTTCCGGGGCTACGTGAAGGCCGCCGATGCCCGGCACGTCGGCTTCAGCCTGGGCGCCGTTGCGACCCTGGTGTTGCTCCGGGGACTGCGCAGCAGCGTCGCGGCGAGGGGCACGAGCGAGACCGTGATGATGATGAGCGTCACGAGGCCGAAGTGCTGCCTGACGAGCGGGATGTTGCCGAAGAGATAGCCGCCCCAGATGAACAGCACCACCCAGGCGAAGCCGCCGACGAGGTTGTAGGCGAGGAAGCGCGCGTACGGCATGCGCCCGACGCCCGCGACGAAGGGCGCGCAGGTGCGGATGATCGGCACGAAGCGCGACACGACGATCGCCATCGCCCCGTGACGGCGGAAGAACTCCTCGGTATTTCTCAGGTACTCGACCTTGAGCAGGCGGTAGCGGCCGCTGAAGGCGGGCGGGCCGATCGCCCGTCCGATCGCGTAGTTGACGCTGTTGCCGAGCACCGCCGCGATCCCGAGCGTGAGGCAGGCGAGGGGCACCGTGAGCGTGCCGCTCTCATCGACCGCCGCGAGCGCCCCGACCGCGAAGAGGAGCGAGTCCCCCGGCAGAAACGGCGTTACGACGAGGCCGGTCTCGGCGAAGATGACGGCGAAGAGGATCGGGTAGATCCACAGCTCGTAGCGGCTCAGCAGCTCGATGAGATGCGCATCGAGATGCAGGATGAGGTCGATGAGCCACGCCAGCACGGCGGGAGAATATCGGTAAGGGCGACTGCGCGCTAAGCGCGCCTGAGATTGAGGCGCGCGCGCGGGACTTCAGGGCACGAGCGTGTGCATGCCTCCCGGCAATCGTGCGCTCTGAACCGGCGGGATGCGGGACTTGAGCGTCTCGAGGGCGACCTGCACGTCGCTGTCGCGGGCCGCGAGCGGCGGGGAACCGCGGGCGGTGAGGAGCTCCGCGGGCGCGGGCGCGGGTCCTTCCTCGATCACGTCCGGCACGATGCCCTTGCCCTGGATCGAGGTTCCGGAGGGCGTGAAATAACGCGAGGTGGTGAGCTTGATCGCCCCGCCGTGGGCGAGCGGCATGACGGTCTGCACCGAGCCCTTGCCGTAGGTGCGCCGCCCGATGAGCAGCGCACGGCCGTGATCCCTGAGCGCGCCCGCCACGATCTCGGAGGCGGATGCCGAGCCCCCGTTCACGAGCACGACGAGCGGGGCGCCGTCGATGAGGTCCCCGGGGGTCGCATCCATCCGGAAGCGCGCCTCGGGAGTGCGCCCGTCGGCCGTCACGATGACCCCGCTCTCGAGGAAATCGTCGGCAACCGACACCCCGGCCTCGAGCACGCCACCGGGATTGTTTCGCAGATCGAGCACTAAGCCCTTGATACCGTCCGGATTGTCTCGCTTCAATCGGCTGATGGCCCGGGCGACATCCTGCGGCGTGGTCTCGCTGAAGCTCGTGATCCTCAGGTACCCGTAGCCGGGTTCGAGGGTCTGGTGCATGACACTGTGCACCTCGACCTGGGCGCGGCGCAGGGCGTACTCGAGGACCCCGGAGCTGCCCCAGCGGCGACGATGCCGGCGAGCTGCGCCGGGGAACCCTCGATCGGCCGCAGCACCCTCACCATCCCCTCCTCGGCGAGCACCTCGATGCCGATCCCGGGGTAGGAGCCCATGGTCGAGAGACGGATCTCCTCGAACTCCTCGCTGTCGAGATAGGCCGAGTGCGGGTCGAGCGCGGCGACCATGCCGCGCAGCGCCTTCTCCATGAGCGCGTGATCATCGACGTCGTCGACGTAGTCGCGCTTGATGCGCTCGTAGACTTCCGCGAACAGGCTCGCCTCCTGCCAGGGGAGCGCGGTGCCCGCGACCGGGCGCGCGCCGTGCACCGGGCGGGCGCCCTCCCCGGGGCGGTCGGCGAGGACCCCGCTCGCAAGCGCCCCGCAGAACCCGAGCACCGCTCCCGCGGCGAGTGTGACCACCGTGCGGGAACGCCGGCTCACAGGCGCTGACTCCGTTGCGCTTCCGGTGCGATCACGGCCGAAGCGGGCCTGCCGGTGGCGGCGGGCTCGCTCGGCAGCGGCAGCTCGAGCAGCAGCTCCGCGAGGGCGATCGGTTTACCGATCGCGAAACCCTGACCGTAGTCGACGCCGAGCTCGGCGATGCGCGTGCCGATCGCCTCCGTCTCGATGTATTCGGCGACGGTGATGATCGACATGCTGCGCGCGAGCTGCGCGATCGCCCGCACCATCGATTCGGCGCGGGCATCGTTCAGCACTTCGCGCACGATGCTGCCGTCGATCTTGAGCATCGTCACCGGCAGCTGGCGCAGGCACGAGAGCGAGGAGAGCCCCGTGCCGAAGTCATCGAGCGCGACCCCGCACCCGAGGCGCCGCAGGCGCTGGATCAGCGCCTCGGCGCGCGGCAGGTTCGCGACGGTCGCGTTCTCGGTGAGCTCGAAGCAGAAGAGCTCGGGATCGAGTCCGCTGCTCGCGATGCTCTCGATCAGCGCGTCGGCGAAGCCATCATCGAGGAGCGACTGCCCGGAGAAGTTGATGGCAAAGCCGAGCGCCTTGCCGTCGAGGATGCTGGCGCGCGGCTTGAGCGCCTCGATCACGTGCTGCACGACCCAGCGGTCGATGACCGGCATCATCTGGTAGCGCGTGGCGGCCGAGAGGAAGCTGTCGGGGCCCACGGTGCGCCCATCCTCATCCGTCATGCGCAGCAGGAGCTCATAGTGCGGCCGGGCGCTCTCGGTGGCGGCGAGCGGCAGGATGAGCTGCGCATCGAGGTACAGCCGCCCGGCGTCGATCGCCTCGCGCAGCCTCCCGGCGATGCCGATGTCGGCGTAGCGGCGCACGATGCTCAGGTCGCTCTGCTGGTAGAGCTCGACGCGGTTGCGGCCGCGGTCCTTGGCCGCCTTGCAGGCGGTCTCGGCGGCGGCGAGGATGTGCGCCAGCTCCTGCTCCGTGCAGTCAAGCGGCGCCACCCCGATGCTGACCGAGACGTCGAGGCGCATCTTCGCGTGCGTGAGCGCGAGCTGCCCCGCGGCGGCGCGCAGCGACTCGGCGAAGTCCGCGGCGTCCTCCACCCGCGCCGGCAGCAGCACCGCGTAGCGATCGCCCGAGATGCGCGAGCCGAAGGCGCCGGGCGGCAGACGCTGGCGCAGCAGCTCCCCGAGCTGCCCGAGGACCGCGTCCCCGGTGTGCATGCCCGACTTCTCGTTGATGACGTGCAGCTGGTCGACGTCGATGTACAGCACGCTCCAGGACACCGAGTGTTCGGTGTCGTCGACGACCGCGCGCACGCGCCGCTCGAAGGCGCTGCGCGTGTAGAGGCCGCTCAGCGGGTCATAACTGCTCTCGATGACGCCGATCGCCTTGCGGGCGAGGATCTCGGCGACCTGCGCGTCGCGGTCGGTGTAGCCTTCCGCGGACCGCTCGCGCAGGAGAGCCAGCACCCCGATGAAGCGGCCGGCCCGCGAGCGCAGCGGGCAGCACAGCACGCGGTACGGCAGCGCATCGGGCCTCGCGGCGGACTGGGTCTCGTTCATGATCGCGGGCCTGCGGTGTGCCTGCGCCTGCATGAGCAGCCGCCGGTGCACCCGCATCAGGAACTTCGCGTCCGGGGCGAGGATGCCGGCGGTGCGCACCAGCATGACGTTGCGCTCCGGGACCAGCAGCGCCCCGGTGCAGGCATGCAGGTGCTCGATGGTCTGCTGCAGCAGGGTCTGCAGCTCGCTCGCCCAGTCGGTCGCGACCGCGCCCTCCTCGCCGCTGCTGCAGATGCGCAGCAGGCTCAGGTCCTTGTCGAACCCGCCGCAGGTGTCGTTGAGCTCATCGATGGTCGCCCGCATGAGGAGCTCGCGCCGCATGCACTCGAGCACCGGCGCGAGGAGTGAGTAGGCGAAGTGGAAGTCGTGCGGCCGCTTGTCGCCGGTCTCCTGCGCACGGCAGACCACGGCGACGAGGGCGAGGAGCCGCTGCGTCTCATCGCGCAGCGGGCAGACATACACCGGGAGATTCCCTTCGAGCAGGCGCAGCTGCCCCGGGCGCTGCGGGTCGGCGCCGGCCGCGAGCAGCGCATCATCGACGATGTTCAGCAGATCCGGCCCCGTGGTGGGGTCTGAGGACCACTGCAGCTCGCCCGCCGGACCGAACATCGCCACGCACTCCGTGCGCGGCAGCAGGACGCGCACCAGCCGCACGTGCGGCTCGAAGCGCTCGCCCGGCCGGCCGGGCCGGAGCCTGTCCGGTGCTGTCGAGGGGTCCTTGGGGGGGAAGGCCATGGTGCCGGCTTAGGGGTGACTTACCGTTAAAGCGCCAGCCCACACGATTGCCTTTCCCCGGGGCGGGGTCCTTGCGCGAGTTGGCGAATCCGCGCGCCGGGGGTGCGCGGCGGGAAAAACATTGATCTCAATCACACCCGCAGGGGCGTTATTCAGGGCTCGGAGGCCTTGAACCAGGGGAGGGGATCGACGGGCTTGCCGCCCTTGCGGATCTCGAAATAAAGCTCCGGCCGCGCGCTGCCGCCGCTGTCGCCGGCGGCGGCGAGGGTGTCGCCGACCGCGACCTGCTCGCCCACGGCCTTGTAGAGCCGCTCGTTGTGGCCGTAGAGGCTCAGGTACCCGTCGCCGTGATCGACGATCGTGAGGAGCCCGAGGCCCGGGAGCCAGTCGGCGTAGATCACCCGCCCCTGGCACACGGCGCGCACCGGCGCGCCGCGCTCGGTCGCGATCAGAACGCCCTCCCAGCGCACGCTCCCGGCGCGTGCGGCGCCGAAGCGCGCCACCAGGTGTCCGCCCACGGGCCAGGCGAGCCTGCCGCGCAGCCGCGCGAAGGCATCGTTGCCCGCGAGCGGGAAGCGCTCCATGGCGGTGCGCAGCTCGCGCAGCAGCTTCTCGAGCCCTGCCTGCTGACTGCGCAGCCGCTCGAGACTCGCCACGCGGGTGCGCGACTGCGCCTCGAGGTTCGCGAGCACGTGGCTTCTTTGCACGCGCGCCTGCTCGAGCTCGTGCAGCTGCGCGCGCTGCCGGTGCTCGAGCTCGGCGAGCTGCGCGTCCTCGGCCTCGAGCGCGCCTTCGAGCTCGGCGATGCGCCCGACGTCGGCCTCGATGAGCTGGATCTGTCCGGCGCGCGCGCGGCCGAAGTAGCTGTAGTAAGCGAACATGCGCCCGGCGAGCGCCGGGTCCTGCTGGTTGAGGAGGAGCTTGAGCGGCTCCTGGCGCCCGATGAGATAGGCGGCGCGCAGCTGTCCGGCGAGCGCGGAGCGGTTGTGCTGCACTTCCTGCTCGCGCTCGCGCTTCTCGGCGGCGAGCGCGGCGCGGCGAGTGGCCCGCTCGGCGCGCTCGCGGCGCACCTCGGCGAGCGTCTCGCGGAGCTTCCCCACCGAGAGCTCCGCGCCCTTGAGCTCGACGCTCAAGCGGTCGTGCTCGAGCTGCTCGAGGTTCACCTCGCGCGCGATGCGCTCGATCTCGGACTTGACCGCCTGCAGCTGCGCCTCGGTGCGGGTGGCATCGCCTTCCCTGGGGGCGGGCGGCGCCGCCGGCACGGCGGCGGCGAGAGCGAGGGCGAGCGCGAGGGCCGCCGGGCGCAGGAACACGAGCGCCGCGGGACGGCGCGGGGGAGGCGGCGGGGTGCCCAATCGCATAGGGGCGCTATAATGCGCGCCCTTTTTCGCCGGCATGTCCTTCTCTCTTATGGACCGCGTCCTCGAATACCTGAGCCACCACCCCTGGCTGGCCACCGCGAGTGCCGCGGTGGTGGCCCTCATCCTTGTATACGAGATGCGCGCACGCTCGGAAAGCCGGGTGGCGGTGAACCCGCAGGAGCTCATCCGGCTCATGAACCAGGGGGCGCTCCTCATCGACCTGCGCGCTCCCGAGCAGTTCCGGGCGGGGCACCTCAGCGGGGCGCGGCAGATGAGCGGCGAGCAGATCCTCAAAGCGGCCGACACGCTGAAGAAGCACAGGGAAAAAGCGGTGGTCGTGTACGATGATACCGGCTCGCTCGGGGCGGCGGCGGTGCGCCAGCTCGCCTCCCAGGGCTTCACGCGCGCCGTCATGCTGCGCGGCGGGCTCGCCGCCTGGCGGGCCGACACCCTGCCGCTGTCGCGCGCCTGAGCCGGCGAGTGAGTGGGCGCCAGGATCCTCATATACGGCTCGGCCATGATCGTGCGCAGCGGCGGCGGCGGCAGCACGGTGCCGCAGATATTCATCAATGACCGGCACATCGGCGGGGCGCAGGAGCTGGAGGCGCTCGATGCCGCCGGCGGCCTGGATCCCCTGCTGAAGTAAGCGGCCTGTCGGAAGTAACGGAGAGTCTCTATATGTCTGACGAAACAGCCGGCAGCGAGCCGGTTCCCGCGGCCCAGGCCGACGGCGGCACCGTGCTCGCGCTGCAGAATGTGTACCTGAAGGACTGCTCGTACGAGTCGCCGAACGGCCCACGGGTCGATACCAACTGGAACCCGCAGATCAGCCTCGATCTGCAGACCGGCTCCACCTCGCTGGGGCCGGATGTGCGCGAGGTCGTGCTCACCGTGACCGTATCGGCGAAGCTCGGCGATGTGACCATCTTCCTCGTGGAGGTGAAGCAGGCGGGCCTGTTCGTGATGCGCAACCTACAGGAGCCCGAGTTGAAGCGCGCCATCAGCACCGTCTGCCCCGGCGTGCTCTTCCCCTACGCGCGCTGCGCGGTCTCGCAGCTCGTGAGCCAGGGCGGCTTTCCGCAGTTCCTGCTGCCGCCGGTGAACTTCGACGCCCTGTACGCCGCGAACCAGGCGCAGGGCGCGACCAACTGACGAGCCGCGCCGCGCCGCGCGCCGCTCCCACCCTCATGGCACGGGCACCGCGTGAGGCTCCGGTCACAGCCCCGGTCGCCGTCCTCGGCGCGGGCTCCTGGGGCACGGCGCTTGCGATCCAGTTCGCGCGCGGCGGCCGCTCCGTGCGGCTCTGGGGGCGCGATCGCGCGCAACTCGCCGCCATGGTGCGCAGCCGCCGCAACGAGCGCTACCTCCCGAGCGCCTCCTTCCCCGCATCCCTTGAGGTCGAGCCCGGGCTCGCGCGCGCGCTCGAGGGCGCGCGCGATGTGCTGATCGTCGACCCGAGCCCGGCGTTCCGCTCACTCCTCGGCGTGCTCGCGCCGCACCTCACGGCCGACATGCGCGTCGCCTGGGCCACCAAGGGCTTCGAGCAGGGGAGCGGCAAGCTGCCGCACCAGATCGCCCGCGAGATCCTGGGCGCCGAGCGGCGCATGGCGGTGCTCTCCGGCCCCACCTTCGCACGCGAGGTGGGCGCGGGGCTTCCCACCGCCATGACCATCGCCTCGGCGGATGCCACCTACGCGCAGGCGCTGGCGCACGAGCTGTCGTCGGAGAACTTCCGCGCCTACACCTCGACCGACATCCTGGGGGTCGAGATCGGCGGCGCGGTGAAGAACACCCTCGCCGTCGGTGCCGGGCTCTCGGACGGCCTCGGCTTCGGCGCCAACACGCGTGTCGCGCTCATCACCCGCGGCCTGAAGGAGCTGACGCGGCTCGGGGTCGCGCTGGGGGCGCAGCGCGAAACCTTCATGGGACTCGCGGGGCTCGGGGGCGAGTGGAGATGCCGCTCTGCGAGATGGCTTACCGGGTGCTCCACCAGGGCCTGGCGGCGCAGGAGGCGGTGCGCGCGCTCATGAGCCGGCCGATCCGATCGGAAGCTGAGTAGGCTCGCGCGCGGCGCCTACTCGCCCGCGGGCTGCTCGAGCCACTGCGCCGCGGCCGCCACGGTGGGAAAGACCTTCACCGGGAATCCGCGGTTGACGGCCACGTCCTCGGCGAAGCGCATCACGTCCCCCTGCGCGTTGACATCGACAAAGGCCATGGCTTCGAGCTTGCGCTGAAAGCGCGCGCTTCCCCTCGTGACCATGCCGAACACCTCGATCATGCCGAGGCGCGGGCCTTCGAGGCGCTCCTCGATCAGGACCCGCGGGCAGCCGTGCGCGGCGCACGCGCGCATCAGCTCCTCCACGTAGCGCATGACCGTGTCGGCGCTGTTCTCACCGGTCACGACGGCGTGCAGATAGGCGGGCTTCTGCTCGATCGTCATCTTGTAGGTCATCGCGCCTTACCCGAAGGGGACACCCGTCTCGAGATCTTACTCCTGCTGGCGCGGCGGCGGGCCGGCCGCGGGCGCGGCGATGAGCTCGACGTCGCCGATCCAGTTGCGCTTGCGTCGCGCGAGGCGATCCTCCTCGCTCTCGCCTTCGAAGCTCGAAGGGGTGCGGCGGATGCGGGCGGGATCGATGTCCTCGAAGGCATTCACGCTCACCACGGCGTAGAGCCGGCCGTCGATGCGGCTCGTGATCACCGGCACGATGCCGCAGGTGCGGCACACATGGAACTCGGCCGTGCGCGTGCCGAAGGCGTAAGCATGGACCCGCGCGGGGTCCTGGATCAGGATCCGCAGCCTGCCGCCGGGGTACGAGGTCCACACCCCGCCGTGCTTCGTGCAGAAGGAGCAGCCGCACGCCCGCGCGGGGATTTCCGCGGGCGCAGGCTCCCACGTGAGCGTGAAGGAGATGTTTGCGCAGTGACAGCGGCCGCGGATCAGCATGGCCTCAAGGGGTCGCGCGGGCGCACGGGCGCTCCTGTCCGCTGCGGTGCAGCGCCGCCGCCAGCCTAGTCGGCACTGAGGATCACTTTCCCGCGCGCGTGTCCGGCTTCGAGATACTGCAGCGCCGCCGGGGCCTCGCTCAGGCTGTAGCGGCGGTCGATCACCGCGGTCAGCTTGCCGGCCTGCATGAGCTCAGCGAGCATCGTCAGGTCCTCTTTGTTCAGATCCGCGAGCAACGACACGTAGCTCTGGCTCACGAACGGTGTCACCAGCACCGTATCGAGGAAAGTCGACAGCCCTCCGACCCAGCGGCCCTCCGGGCCGCCGCCGCCGATCAGGATGAACATCCCCTTCGGGGTCATGATTCCCCGGAAGGCGAGGAGCTCCGACACGGAGCGCGCGCCGACGTTATCGAGGATGAGGTCGTAGCGCTGTCCGCTCTGAATGACATCCTCGCGGGTGTAATCGAGGACGTGGTCCGCGCCGAGCTTGCGGACCATGTCCAGGTTCCTCGTGCTGCACACGCCGGTCACCTCGGCGCCGAAGGACTTGGCGATCTGCACGGCGAAAGTGCCGACGCCTCCCGAGGCACCGATGATCAGCACCTTCTGCCCCGACTGGACCCGGCCCTTGTCGCGCAGCGCCTGCAGCGCGGTGATCCCGGCGATGGGGATGGCAGCGGCCTGCTCGAACGTGAGGCCGGCGGGCTTTGGCACCACCGCGAGCTCCTCGCGAAAACTCACGTACTCGGCGAAGGCCCCGAATTTCCCGCCGAAGACCTCATCGCCCGGCTTGAAGCGCCTGACATTCTTTCCGACCGCTTCGACCGTGCCGGCAAAATCGACGCCCAGTCGCGGGTTGTGGGGAGTGCCGATGCCGGAGTCGAGGACGCGCACGAGGTACGGCGCGCCTTCGAGGTAATGCCAGTCGAGCGGATTGACGGCCGCGGCGTGCACCCGGGTCAACACCTCATCGTCCGCGGGTACCGGCTTCGCCATGTCCTCGAGCCTGAGAACCCCGGGATTGCCGTAACAGCGATGCACGATCGCTTTCATCCGCACCGTATCGGCCGGAAGCGAGGGTGCCGCACCGCACGCCGAGTCATGACTCATCACGAGCCCGAGCGCCACAGTCGCCGCGGCGAGGACCAGGAGCACACCGCCGGCAATTCTTCGGAATAACGTCATCGGCACCGAGTATACGCCCGCGCGGCGGCACGCCTTCCAACGGCCTGCCGCCTTTTTTGTGCGCCTCACCGTTCCCAGCTGTCATCGCGATGCCGGCGTTCCCACGCCGCTTCAGTGCGTGCCGTCTCTCCCGGTCGCGCGGGGTACGATCCGGTAACCCGTCACGGTGCGGCCACGCTGCGGATCTTCAGATCAGATCGATCCGCACGTACCGTCCTCAGGCGACATTGCCGGCACAGCCGTCTTTCCTGACGACGCGCACCGTCGAGGCCGGATATTTTTCCAGGAGCCCTGCCGGCCGAACGGGCCGCCGCTCGAGATCTCCCCCGCAGTTCGGGCAACGCCCGGCGAGCACGCGGCCCCGGCAGTCGCCGCAGTACGTACACTCAAACGAGCAGATCCAGGTATCGGGGCTGTCCGGAGCGAGCTCCGTGCCACAGCACTCGCAGTTCGGTCGAAGCTCGAGCATCGCCCGCTCCTTCGGTGAGACATCTCACCTGATGTAGTAGCCGCTCACGCGCCAGCGGCCGTCGGGATCCTTCATCGGCGTCACACTCTCCGTGGCGGCCGCCTTTTTCTCAAAGCTGCTCGCGAACTGGATGACCACGTACTCGCCATCCGGCGCGCCGGGCAGGGAGCGGAAGAACTTCGCCGACACGAGGTGGCGCGACCTCAGCGCTCCAAGGGGGCCGCGGACCTGAGCGATGCTCGCCACCCACTGAGACTCGAGGATCGAGTTGCGGAAATACTCAGCTCCGCTCGCCCAGCTCTGCGCGTAGTCTCCGGCATCGACCAACCCGAGCCAGCCGAGTGACGCCGCCTCGGCCGCCGCCGGCGGTGCATTGGCACTCGGACTCTGAGCCTCTGCGCTCACGAGGATCGCGAGGCTCGCCAGGACTCTCATGCAGGTCTTCCAGTGTTGAAACCTCGCGACGCGCGCGCCCCGGCCGCCGTCAACTGACAACGGCATACTCACTCTTGACGAGACCGCTGGCGTACTGATGGGTCGCGACGTGCGTGAGAGCGATGTCGCGCGGCAGGGCGCCAAAGAGCGGGATTCCGGAGCCGATGAGCACCGGAACGCGCGTGATGATGAGGCGCTGAATCAACCCGGCACGCAGGAACTGCTGGATCGTGATGCCGCCGTCCACGTAGAGGTGGCGAATGCCTCGGGCGCGCAGCTGAGACACGATCTGCGCCGCATCCCCCGACATCCGCTCCACCGCCGCCCCGCGCGGCGCGGGAGGGAGCTCGCGCGTACTCAGCACCACGACCCGCTTCTCGCCGTAGGGCCAGGCGTCAAGCTGCAGCACGGTCTCGTAGGTGTGGCGGCCGATGACCAGCGCATCCACGGTGGCCATGAACTCCTCATAGCCGTGGGGCTCGCCGCCCCCCGGCGGCAGGAAGTCGAATCCGCCGTCGCCCCGGGCGATGAAGCCGTCGAGGCTCGTGCCGACGAACACGGATGCTTTCATTACATCTCCCGCGGGCCCGCTATCCAGGCCCGCCAGCGCCCGCTCGCCCTCGACCCGCGCCACGGCGCTCGGGATCGCAGGCTTCACCGCGGCGCAGTTATCTGGCGCCAAGGACCTCGCAGCCGATCCACACATACATGGCCGCCCCTGCCACGAACGCGGCCGTGCGCACCCACGGCACCGCGAACGTATAGGCCGCGGCATGCACGACGCGGGCCCAGAAATATACGCTCGCCGCAGTCGCGATCGCGGCGGTGTGAATGCCGGCGGCCTGCGCGGCGAGTACGAGGGCTGCGAAAACGACGAGGTTTTCCACGGCATTGTAGTGCGCCGCCTTGAGCCGCTGCGCCCATTTCGCCAGCGGCTTCGGGCTCTCGGGATACCCGGCCGCATCGACTACGCCCCGCACGACAATCTCGTTGAGGATGTACGGGACCCAAAGGAGACCGGTTAACAGGCTTGTCAGTGCCAGGTACTTTAGTTCGGTATTCATGATTCCCCTCCGCGGGCGGTTCGCATCGCCGCCTTCTTGCGCAGCTCGAGTGTACGCGTCTGCGCTGGTGACGCCAGCCTTTAGGCAGCTGCCAGGGACTATAGCTTCCCAAAGGTTTCAGTGATGTCGAAAAAGTAACTGCGTTTTGTGCCGTCCGGCAGATTGACCTCCATGAGGTCGTAGACCCTGTTCTGCTCACGGATGAGTGACTGATGGCTCAGCGTACTGCCCGGCACGTGCTCTCGGAGCCAAGCGTACTCAGCGCGGGTAGCGGCAAGGTCGGTATTCGCGTTAATCACCACGGCTTCTTGCGCCGTGGTGCCATCACCACCGGAGTAAGTCGCGAGAGGTACATCCAACGGCACCGTCGGCCTGGACTGGGGCGCCTGGCATGCAGACAGCATCACAGCCGCGGTCACGGCCGACAACAGACTACCTTTCAATTGCCAACCCCAGAGGCCTGACGGTGACAGTGGGCGGCCGCGATCCATC
>WNFI01254572.1_pt2 | contig 22716 bp, 29 predicted proteins | sample 5400471 | NCBI WGS metagenome assembly WNFI01 (sample SAMN13153348, study PRJNA577476) | soil metagenome | isolation source: 100 cm saprolite on Douglas fir-dominated hillslope | place: USA:California | collected 2013-09-17
ATCTGCCAGCCTTCGCGACGCAGCAGCACGTGCACGCGCCGATAGCCGTAGCGGCGCTTGGCCAATGCGATCTCGCCAATGCGCTCGCGAAGCCCTTCAGGACCGTGCCGCCGCGATCGGTAGGCCAGCAGTGAACGCGAGATCCCCACCAGCCCACAGGCGCGGGTCACACCCATCTGGCGCTCGGCCATCAGGATCTTCACCGCCTCGCGCCTTGCCTGCGGGCTCACCACTTTCGGCCAAGAAGATCTTTGAGGGCCGCATTGTCCAGCGCCGCCTCCCCCAGCAGCCGCTTGAGCTTCGCGTTTTCCACTTCAAGCTCTTTCAATCGCTTGGCGTCGGGAACCTGCATCCCCCCGTACTTAGCCTTCCAGCTGTAGAACGTCGTCGCCGCGATCCCGTGCTTACGGCAAACCTCGCTGATGTTCCCCGTCGCCTCGCACTCCTTCAGGATCGAGATCATCTGCTCGGTCGAATAGCGCTTCTTCTTCATCGCCTGCCCTCCTGGTGGGCAGACTCTAGATCAAACCCGTACTAAGCTGGGGGGCAGGTCATCCATGCGCATGTTTGTACTAAAGGATGCCCGGAGATCGCGATAAATAAGGATGGAACGGGCAGCCATGGAACGAAGGATCCAAAGATTACGAACAAGAAAGTTAAGAATTTCCTTCGTGGCAAGGGATTTAAAATTCCCGGTGCCATTGGCTTTGTGCTTGGGGACATTTGGGATGCATCGCAAGCGCTTGCCGATTACTGCACACTGCTGGATTACGAGCGGAAATGCGTCGATTTAGGGTTGCCCGCTAGCTGTGGACTCTTTGGTACTTAATGAGAGATGTCATGAAAGAAACAAAGTTTTTTGGGCATGAGGCGGGCCACCGCGAAGACGCATCGCCAATAGAGCTTGCGCAAGTTTCGCTTGTTGGGTCACCTTCAGTTCTTCGAGATCTTGCAAGATTTCTGAATAAGTGTGCTGACGAATTGGACGCATCGCCGAAAGCTTTTGCTCATGCGCACTTTAGGGACTTCGAGCGCGCCAATCGTACTTCGACTGTAGATTTTATTGTTGTGAGTCCTTCGGAGTATTCCTCACTCGCGAAGCACCGATAAACTCCCCGCTCGGCAACAACGCCTGCTTCTCGCGGCATTGGTTGTTTTAGGTCACGCTTTGCCGCGCGCTGCTGCGCGCGACAAAGTGAAGTTCAGCGGGCGGGTGGGCGGGGCAGATCTGCACGCGAGCCGGGCCACGGCGAGCGTGTGGTGTGAGAGCGAAGCGCGCGAGCGCGGAGCGTTGCCGAGGCAGGCCCGGGCGCCCGACATAACGCTCGGTTATCCGTTGCAGGATGCGGGCACCGCGTGAAGAGCTGCGACGCATAATCGCCGCGTTTCTATTATGATACACTAAGGCGTGTCCAAACCGAAGCTCTCGGTCAAGTTCTTCCGCACGACCGAAGGCCGAGAGCCGGTGCGGGAGTGGTTGAAGGCGCTTCCCGCGGAGGAGCGGAAGGCGATGGGCGACGATATCCGTACTGTTCAGTTCGGCTGGCCTATCGGCATGCCTCTGGTACGCAAGATCGAGGCCGGCTTGTGGGAAGTGCGCGTTGATCTTCCCGGTGGAATTGCGCGGGTGCTCTTCACCGTTTTCGAAGGCGACGCAGTACTGCTGCACGGTTTCATCAAGAAGAGTCAAAAGACTCCGCTACCGGACTTGAAGGCGGCGAAGCAACGCAAGAAACTCTTGAAGTAGAGAAAGGAATGACCATGGCACGCAAGAAAGCGCATCGGCACGTCGGCAGCGACTTCGAGGAGTTCCTGCGCGAAGACAAGCGGCTGGAAGCGGCTACCGCGCTCGCCCTCAAGCGCGTGCTCGCGTGGGAGTTCCAGCAAGCCATGGAAAAGGCCAACGTGAGCCAGGCCGAAATGGCCCGACGGATGCGTACCAGCCGAGCGGTCATTCGTCGCTTGCTCGACGAAGACGATCCTTCCATCACGCTCTCGACCATCAGCAAGGCCGCCAATGCGCTGGGCAAGAACCTGCGCCTGAAACTCGCAGCCTGAAGGCGTGTCGCAAATTTCCGCGTTGGAGAGATCCGAGCATCGGCACGCCTTCTTGGGGGTGAGGTCTTTGCGAGTTGCCGGGCCAGTACTTCGATGTCGAGACGGGAAAGCACTACAACTACTTCCGCGATTACGATCCGGCTGTCGGACTATTCGCCGGTCGGCGCCGTCACCAGCTCCAGCGTGCTTTCCACGTCGAGCAGCAGGCGCCGCTCCACCTCGCGCGCCGGCAGCGCCTTGCTGAAGAGGAAGCCCTGGTATTCGTCGTTGTCCAGGGCGCGCAGGAAGTCGAGCTGCCCCTGGCTTTCCACTCCTTCCGCGACCACGCGCAGCCGCAGGCCGTGCGCCATGGCGATGATCGCCTGGACGATGGCGGCGTCGTCGGTGTCGGCCGAGATGTCGCGGATGAACGACTGGTCGATCTTCAGCTTGTCGATCGGGAAGCGCTTCAGGTAATTCAGGCTCGAATAGCCGGTGCCGAAGTCGTCGATCGAGAGCCCCACGCCCATCTGGTGCAGCTCCTCGAGCATCACGATCGCCTCGGGGGCGTTCTCCATCACGACGCTTTCGGTGATCTCGAGCTCGAGGAAGCGCGCATCGAGGCCGCTCCACTCCAGCGCCCTTGCCACGTTGTCGACCAGGTCGCGCTGGCGGAACTGGACCCCGGAGATGTTCACGGCGATGACCAGGTCCTTGATGCCGCGCTGCTGCCAGGCGCGCGCCTGCAGGCAGGCTTCCTGCAGCACCCAGTTGCCGAGGACCACGATGAGGCCGGTCTCCTCGGCGAGCGGGATGAAGTCCGAGGGCTGGATCAATCCCCGCTGCGGATGCTGCCAGCGGACCAGCGCTTCCATGCCCACCACGCGGCCGCTGCGCATGTCGACCTTGGGCCGGCGGCGTCGCCGTGCCCCGGGAAGACGCTGATGCCGATGCTCGACCCGATGCGCAGCTCCTGGTTGTCCAGGACGATGGGCCGCGAGACGGCGTCGATGATCTTGCGCGCGACATCGCCTGCGTCCTCGGCGCGCGCGACGCGCTTCAGCAGCACCACGAACTCGTCGCCGCCCAGGCGCGACACCGTGTCCTCGAGGCGAACGGAGCCGCGCAGGCGCTCGGCCACGGTGCGCAGCACGGTGTCCCCGGCGAAATGCCCCAGGGAGTCGTTGAGGGTCTTGAAGCGGTCGAGGTCGACGAAGAGCACCGCGCAGTGGTTGCGGTCGCGCCGGCATTCCTCGACTGCCTGCTGAACGCGGTCTTCCAGCAGGATGCGGTTGGGCAGCTTGGTGAGCGAATCGTGGAGGACCAGGTGTTGCAGCTCCGCGTTGGCCTCTTTCAGCGAGGAGGCCATCTGCGCGGTCTTGGACTCCATGCGCGCGTCGAGCACCGAGAGCGAAAGCGTGCCGCACAGGATGAGGAAGGTGATGATCGCGATGGTGGCCGCCATCCACGAGTTGTTGGCGAGCGTCCCGGAGAGGCAGATCGTGTCCGGGGCGAAATTCGCCGCGGCCATGCCGGTGTAGTGCATGCCGACGATGGCCGCACCCATGATGACCGCACTTCCCAGCCGCGCGTACACGCGGCGCGTGCCGTGCGAGCGCAGCGTGAACGAGATCCAGAGCGCGGCCGTCGAAGCCGCGATGGCGATGGCGACCGAGGCGGCGAAGAGCGTCGGGTCGTAGCGGATGCCCGGCTGCACTTCCATCGCCGCCATGCCGGTGTAGTGCATCGACGAGATGCCGATCCCCATGAGCACGCCACCGGCGGCGAGGTTGCGCATGCTGAGGGAGCTTCGGGTGACGGTGAGGAGGGCGAAGCCGGAGACCACGATCGCGATCAGCATGGACGTGATCGTGATGCCGACGTCGTAGGCCATCGCGATGGGCAGGCTGAAGGCGAGCATGCCGATGAAGTGCATCGACCAGATGCCCATGCCCATGGCGAAAGCGCCCCCGAGGAGCCACGAGGCCGCGGCGACCCCGGTCGAGGCGGTGATGCGCGATGCCAGATCGAGCGCCGTGTAGGACGCCAGGATCGCGACCAGAAGTGACAACAGGACTACCCAGTTGTTATAGGTACCGGCCATGCGTGCCTCCCACTGGAGGGAGCCTAAGCTATCGTGCGCTGCAGCACAATGAACCCGCGCACCCGGCCGGGCTCCTCTGGTTACGACGGTAGCCGGTCCTACAGGTCGTCGATGGACTTCGGCCAGTCGTCTTTCAGGAGCCTCGACAGCGACCGGTCGGCGAGCAATTTACCTCCCGTCTGGCAAGTGGCGCAGTAGTTGCATTCGTTCTCGGCGTAGACGATGCGCTGCACGGGAGAGCCGCACACGGGGCACGGCTTTTTGAATCGGCCGTGGACCGCCATGCCCTCGCGAAACGCCGTCACCTTCTCGGGGAAGCCCGCGCCGACCTCCGCGCGCAGGATGTCCCGCCACGAGAGGAGGGTCACGCGCGCCGCCTTGTGCAGGCGCCGCGCTTCTTCTTCCTTGAGCGAGCGCGTGAGCTTCAGCGGCGAAAGCTTCGCCGCGTGCAGGATCTCGTCGGAATAGGCGTTGCCGATGCCGCTGAAGAGGTGCGGATCGGTGAGGGCACGCTTGAGCGTATGGCTTTCGCGGGCAAGCGCCGCCGAGAACTCCTCGAAGGCGGAGTCGATGGGATCGATGCCGCCGGGGTCGAGGGCCTTCAACGCCGCCTCGCCGCGCACCAGCGTGAGCGAGGCGCGCTTGCGGGTGCCAGCCTCGGTGAAATAGAGCGTGCCCGCCGGAAACAGGAAGGTCGCGAGCACGCCCTGGGGCTTCCTCTTCTCGCCGGGCCCGCGCCAATGCAGGCGTCCCGCGATCATGAGGTGGATCACCGCGAAGAGCTCGTCGCCCAGGTTGAGGACGAGGCGTTTGCCGATCCGGCGCACGCCGCTCACCGTGCGCCCGGTGGCCGCGTCGATCGGCGGATCGAAGCTGCGCAGCACGAAGGGACTCGCGACCTGCACGCGCTCGAGCGGCTGGCCGACGACCTTCCGCTCGAGGGCCTCGAGGTAGACGCACACGTCGGGCAGCTCCGGCATGGACGAAATGGTAGCTCACCCCTTGAGCCTCGGAGTGTCTAGAATGCTTGCATGGACAACGGGATCGTCACGCTTCTCATCGCCTTGGCGTGCGCCGCCGCGGGGTTCGGCGTCGCCTACCTCTGGAACCGCTCCCGGCCCGCCCACGACCAGAAGCGCACCGCGGAGCTCGAAGCGCAACTCACCGCCGATCGCGCGCCTCACCGAGGAGGCGAGCAAGGCCCGCGAGCGCGCGGCGGAGCTGCACACGCGCCTCGAGGAGGAGCGCCAGCAGTCGCAGGAGAAGGTGAAGCTCATCACCGAGGCGCAGCGCGCCCTGGAGAATAGCTTCAAGTCGCTCTCGGCCGATGCCTTGAAGAGCAACAACCAGTCCTTCCTCGATCTCGCGCGCGCATCGCTCGCGGAATTCCAGCAGGGCGCCAAGGGCGACCTCGAGAAGCGCCAGATCGCGATCGAGTCGCTGGTCGCCCCGGTGCGCGCCTCGCTGGACAAGGTGGACGAAAAGATCGGCGCCCTGGAGAAGGCGCGCGTCGAGGCCTACGGCGAGATCCGCCAACAGTTCACCAACATGGCCGAGGTGCAGACCCAACTGCGCGACGAGACGACGAACCTCGTGAAGGCGCTGCGCCAGCCCCACGTGCGTGGGCGCTGGGGCGAGATCCAGCTGCGCCGCGTGGTCGAGATGGCCGGGATGATGCTGCATTGCGACTTCGTCGAGCAGCAGTCGGCGGAGGGCGACGACGGGAAGCTGCGCCCCGACCTCATCGTGAAGCTGCCCGGCGGCCGCCAGATCGTGGTGGATTCCAAGGCGCCGATCACGGCCTACATGGAGGCGCACGAGGCCACCACCGACGAGCTGCGCAAGGTGAAGATCCTCCTGCATGCGCAGCTCATGCGCCGCCATCTCGAGGCGCTCGCAAAGAAGTCCTATTGGGAGCAGTTCCAGCCCACGCCCGAAGTGGTGGTGATGTTCATTCCCGGTGAGGCGTTCTACAGCGCGGCGCTCGAAGCCGACCCCGATCTCCTCGACAGCGGCTTCGGGCAGAACGTGATCATCGCGTCGCCGGCTTCGCTCATGGCGCTGCTGAAAGCGGCTTCGTACGGCTGGCGCCAGGAAGCCATCGCCGACAACGCCCGCGAGATCAGCCAGCTCGGCCAGGAGCTGCATGCGCGCCTTTCCGTGATGGCCGATCACTTCACGCGCCTCGGCAAGAGTCTCGGCACCGCGACCGACAGCTACAACTCCGCGATCGCTTCCTTCGAGAGCCGCGTGCTGGTCTCGGCGCGCAAGTTCAAGGAGCTGGGCGCGACATCGCAGGAGGCGGAGATCATTGAGCTGCGCGCGGTTGAAGGCGGCGTGCGCCGCCTTCAGTCGGTTCCCGACAAGCCCGAAGAGTAGGGCCCGGTCAGTACCGCGCGTTCATCCAGGTTGCCATGAGGTCGAACAGGTTCTTGGTCGCGTTGTTGTACTGCTACCCGCCGAGCGTTGCGGGATCGACCCTGCGCTCGTCGTCCTCGAATCCCTGCTTCTGCTCATCGCGCCACGTCTTCCACAGCGCGTGGATGTCGCCCTTGCCGTCGCCGAATCGATTGAAGAGCCACACGATCCATCCGGGCGGCTCCTTCGGATCCCACTCCGGAAGCTCGAACAGGATGTCGAAGAAGAGCTTGAGAGCGAGGAACACCGCGAAGAAAGCCGCGGCGTCCTTGTCGGCGAATGCCGCCACGCCGATGCCGAAGATGATCACGAATTGCACGACGAACGTCCGCTGCATCTGCGCCTGCGCGCGGCGGCGGATCCACGCGAAGGGCCGCCCGGCGATGTCGAACGAATCGACCGCGAAGCCGAGCGCCATGATGTTGAGCATCGCCACCGCGCCCACGCGCAGGTCCTCGCGGTCGATCCCGCCCGCGGCGTCCTTCCAGGCCACGCCGAGGATGAACGCGAGGAAGATCCCGTGCGCCACCACGAACGGAATCGACATCCAGAGGAAACCGTCGAGGAAGGTCGAGCGCTTCGTCACCGCCGGGCCGCCGTTCACGCTCGTGGTGGTCGTGGCGTTGTAGTGGCCCCATTTATGGGTGGCGCGCCGATGCATGACGATGAGCGCGGCCAGGATCGGAATATTGAGCGCGCCCTGCAGCCAGTAGAGGGCGAGGGCGGTGCCCGGGGTCCAGCCTTCCTCGGTGAAGCCCCAGATCGGCACCGCGTTGAGGCCGAGGATCACCAGCACGCGCATCACGGCGATGGGCCGGGCGTCCTTCACGTTCAGCCTTGCTCGATGGCGCGGATCACGGCGCGCGTCATCGCGGCGGTGTCGCCGGTGCCGCGGATGTCTGCGGTGCGCGACCTGGGATCCCCGAGCGCGGCCGTCATTGCGCGCGACATGGATTGCGCGGCGGCAACGGCTTCGGGGCGCTTCCTGTCGTGCCCGAGCCACTCGAGCAGCATGCGCGTGGACTCGATCATCGCGTAGGGATTGGCGATACCCTGGCCGGCGATGTCGGGAGCGGAGCCGTGCGTGGCCTGCGCCATGGCGACGTGCGCCTCGCCGATGCAAAGCCCCGGCGCCATGCCCAGGCCGCCGACCAGCCCCGCCGCCTCGTCGGAGAGGATGTCGCCGAACATGTTGGTGGTGACCACCACGTCGAAGCTTTGCGGATCGCGCACCAGGCGCATGGCCATCGTATCCACGATGACGTCGTCCACGCGCACGTCGGGATATTCGCCCGCGGCGCGCCGGCACTCCTCGACGAACATGCCGCAGCCCAGCTTGAAGACCGTGTCCTTGTGCACGAACGTCATGTGCTTGCGGCGCTGGCGGGCGAGCTCGAGCGCGGCTTTCGCCACGCGGTAGCTCGCGCGCCGCGTGATGACGCGCATGGAAAGCGTCATGTCCGGCGTCGGACGGAATTCCCCGGAGCCCGCGAACATGTTGCGGTCCGGCTGGAAGCCCTCGTTGTTCTCGCGCACGATGATCAAGTCGATGCCGTCGTGCAGGCAGCCGATGTCCGGGTAGGAGCGCGTCGGGCGCACATTGGCGAAGAGGTCGAAGCGCTTCCTCAGGATCGGATGCGGATTGATGGCCTCGGGGACCCTGGGATAGGCGCGGTGCCCGATGGGACCGAGGATCCAGCCGTCGAGCGTCGGCAGCGCATCGAGCGTTTCCCTGGGCAGCGTCGATCCGTGGGTATCCAACGCGCGCCGGCCGATCGGCAACGCCCGCCAATCGATCGCAACCCCGTGCTTCTTCGCGGCCGCGCGCGCCACTTCCACCGCCGCGGGCACGATCTCGTGCCCGATGTCGTCGCCTTCCAGGATTCCGATCTTCATCGGCCACATCATACAAAATGGTTGCGGGGGAATGGAGGTTCGGCGCACGATGTTCCCCCAGCGTCACCCACAAGAACGAGAGGAGATCCGCCATGAAGATGGAGACATGGGCACTCGCGCTGCTGTCGGCCTTCGGGTTGGCCGCGCACGCCGACTCGAGCACTACCGCCGCCTCGCAGCCCGCATCGTTCACGACGCTCATCACCACGCCGCTCACGATCGAGGGGCTCACCAACGATGACCAGGGCAACCTCTACTCGCCGGGGCGCGCGCTCGCGGCCACCGACGGCTGCCCGATCTATCGGGTCAACGTCGACAACCCGACGCTCACCATCGTCGGCATGATTCCACCGCAGACGCCCACGTGCTCGCCCAGCGGCCTGGCTTTCGGCGCCGACGGCCAGCTCTACGTGACCAACGCGGATCGGATCTGGCGCTTCACGCCGTCCGCCACGGGCACTCCGCCCACCGCCACGGTCTTCGCGACGGACGTGCCGGGCACCAATGGCCTGGCGTTCGACCGCAGGGGCAATCTCTGGACGGGCGACGGCACCACGGGCCTCGGTCGCGTCTGGAGAATTCCTTCGACGGGCGGCGCCGGCATCGAAGTCTTCCGCATCCAGCCGATGGCCAACGACGTCACCGGGATCAACATCAACGGCGTGGGCCGCGACGTTCGCAGCCTCGCCCCCGGCACCATCCAGTTCGCCGCCGCCGCCGGCGCCGCCACGCGCACCGCGACCAACATCCTCGGCTCGCAGCCGCTGGTCGCCAACGGGGTGGCCTTCGACCGGTCGAACAACCTCTTCATCGCGGACACCGCGCGCGGCGCGATCTGGGCCGTCCACATCCACGACGACGGCACGCCGCAGGCGAGCATGGGCTGCGACACCACCTTCCCGGCGAATACGCTGTGCCTGAGCCACATCTATGTCGCGCACCCATATCTCGAAGGCGTGGACGGCATCGTGCTCGACGCGGCGGGCAACATCTGGGCCGACGCGAACGAGCGCAACGCCGTGGCGTTCGTGTTCCGCAATCGCCAGGTGATCGACGTCTTCCGCAACCCGGTCGATCCGGCCACGAGCCTGAGGAACCTGGGGCCTCTGGAAACTCCGACCAGCCCCGTCCTGGTCGGGCACAAGTTCTGCACCGCCAATTCCGACGGCAACCGGCGCGACAATTTCCCCAACACCGCGGGCGAGATCAAGCCCGCCGGCCCCGCGCGCGGCAAGATCTCGTGCCTGGACCAGCGCGTGACCATTCCCGCAGGCGATTTGCCGGTTCGCTGATCGCGGGTCTCCAGACACAGGAGGCCGAAAAAAACCCCCGAGTTTCGGGGGTTTTTTTTATCGACCCACGGGAAACGCTAGTCGGCTGGGACGTATTCGACCGCGCCCGTGTCCAGGTCGAGGATCATGTCGTAGGGAAACCAGTAGATGACCTCGTCGCCATAGTCGTCGGTGTACGAGTAGCCGATCCACTTGGTGCCCAGGTATTCGGTGCCGGTTCCCTGCGCCAGGATCAGCGACACCGTCTGGAAGCCGCTGGCGGGTGCCTCGACCATCTTGCGCGAGGTCTTGTATTTCTTCACCGGGACGTCGCCTTTCTCCGCGTGCTTCACGGAGACGCCGGCGATCTTGCCGTTCGAGACATCCACGAAGGAGCTGAACTTGCCGTTCTCGTGGAACTTGTGGCGCCCGTTCACCTTGATCTTGTCGCCCACGAGCGCTTTCCCGTCGTGGTGCTTGTGCTGCTTGTGGGCCTTGCGGCCCTGATCCTGCTGGCCGCGATCCTTGTCCTTGCCTTTGCCTTGGGCAAAGGCAAGGTCTTGGGCGCAGGCGAGGGTGAGGGCGGTCAGGATGACGATGAGAAACCGGCTGGTACGCATGGGGCTCTCCCGATGGAGGATATTGTGGAAAGACAAGGGGCCCCCGCCAAGGGTTCCGCGCGGCCCGGCCCTGGATTGACGCAGTGCAACAAATAGGGGGAGAAGGCCCTTGACAGGGATTATGTTGCAGTGCACAATATGGACTGATCCCCACCCACTTCCCCAAGGACCCCAGCCATGTTCAAGATCGACCAGTTCGCCGCCGCCAACGAAGCCGCGATCGAGCAATTCTCCTACTTCGCGAAGCTCTCGCTCGGCAACATCGAGAAGTTCACGGAGCTCGGCCTCGGCGCCGCCCGCGAATCCGTCACCCAGGCCACCCGCCACGCGCAGTCGCTGGCCGGCGCGCGCGACGTGAACGAAGCCCTCGCCATCAATTCCGCCGCCGTCGAGCCCGCCCTGAAGCGCGCTTACGCCTACTCGCGCACCGCCTACGAGACCGCCGCCGCCTCCAGCGACGAAGTGAAGAAGGTCCTCGAGCAGAACACCGCCCAGCTGAACAAGGCCGCGATCGCCGCCCTGGAAGAGGCGCTCAAGTACGCGCCCGCCGGCAGCGAGAGCGTGGTCGGCAACCTGAGGACCGCGATCGCCGCGGCGCAGAGCGCCTACGACAACCTCGCCTCGATCAACAAGCAGATCTACGACACCGTCGAGCAGAACGTCGCGACCGCGCAAGCCGCCGCCACCCGCACCGTCAAGAAAACCAACAAGCGCAAGTAACACCTGCCGTTCCCGCGCGAGCGGGGACCCAGCTCACAGGCCTCCGGCTCGCGCCGGGGGCTTTTTCGCTGGCGATGCCGTATCATTTCCGCATGAAAATCATCGGCATCGCCGGCTTCAGCGGCAGCGGCAAGACGACGCTCATCGAGAAGCTGATCCCGGTGCTGGTGCGCGAAGGGCTGCGCGTGTCGCTGGTGAAGCATGCGCACCACGAGTTCGACGTGGACCAGCCCGGCAAGGACTCCTACCGCCATCGCCACGCGGGCTGCGCGGAAGTGCTGATCAGCTCGTCGAAGCGCTGGGCGCTGATGCACGAGCTGCGCGGCGCCGCCGAGCCCGCCCTGGAGGAGCAGCTGAAGCACCTCTCGCCGTGCGACCTGGTGATCGTGGAGGGCTACAAGAGCGAGCCCATCGCCAAGATCGAGGTCCATCGGCGCGCGAGCCATACGCCGCTGCTCTATCCGGAGGATCCGCACGTGGTGGCGATCGCCACCAACGAGCCGCTCGATACGGCGCTTCCGCAGCTCGACCTGGACGATGCCGAGGACGTGGCGCGCTTTGTCGTGAAGCACCTCGGATTGAATCGCGCGCGCCTGGTGCGCTGAAGGACGCCGCCCTGGTCACGCTGCTCTATTTCGCCAGCCTTCGCGAGCGCGTGGGTTGCTCGCGCGAAGAGCTCGCGCTGCCTTCGGGTAACGCCACCGTGTCTGCCATCGTCGATGCGCTGCGCTCGCGGGGCGCGCGCTGGACGGATGCCTTCGCGGCCGGCAAGAGTTGGCGCGTCGCCGTGAACCAGCGCATGGCCGACCTCGCCACGCCGGTGAAGCCGGGCGACGAGATCGCGTTCTTTCCGCCGGTCACTGGAGGTTAGCGATGTCCGCGGTGCGCGTGCAGGAGGCCGATTTCGACACCGGCAAGGAGCTCGAGTCGCTGACCCGCGGGCGCCGCGACGTGGGCGCGCTGGCGAGCTTCGTGGGCCTCGTGCGCGATGCGAACGACGGCGCCGCAGTGAGCGGCATGACGCTCGAGCACTATCCCGGAATGACCGAAAAGGCCCTCGCGGACATCTGCGCCCAGGCGCATGCGCGCTGGGATTTGATCGATACCCTGGTGATCCACCGCGTCGGGCGGCTCGCGCCCGGCGATCGCATCGTGCTGGTGGGTGTCACCAGCGCCCATCGCGGCGAGGCATTCGCCGCATGCGAGTTCATCATGGACTACCTAAAGACCCGCGCCCCCTTCTGGAAACGCGAGGACACGCCCGCCGGCACGCGCTGGGTCGAGGCGCGCTCGAGCGACGACGGCGCCGCGCAAAAGTGGAAATAAGTCGTGTCAGGTACAACTTAAAAAGTCGTGTCAGGTGCAACTTAAATGGTACCTGACACGACTTTTTAAGTTGTACCTGACACCACTTTTCAGAAGGTGCAGAAGATGCGGCGGGTGAGGGAGATCATCTCGAGCACGCGCGGATCGACAATGCGATAGAAGACGCGGTTGGCGTGCTTGCGCGCGGCGAGGATGCCGGTGTCGCGCAGCACCGCGAGGTGCTGGGAGATGTTGCTCTGCGAGGTGCCGACGGCGTCCACGATCTCCAGCACCGACAGCTCCTGGTTGCCCACCAGGCACAGGATCTTCAGGCGCAGCGGATGGGCCATGGCCTGCATCGCCGCGCTCGCCTCGCGGATGTTCTCGCCCTTGCCGATCAGGTCGAAGATGTCGCTCGGGACCTTCTTCGCGGGACGGCGGCGGGCGCGGGTGACCATGGCGCAATGTAGGGTGTCCATCAGGCGCCGTCAATATTAGGCTTGACTAATATAGCCGCGCGTTCCTAGACTCGGCCTGCATTGAGCCCACGACCATGACGCAATCGCGCGTGCCGGGCCGCCTCGCGCGCGCCCCGGAAAATTTCCTCGACCCGCAGCAGATTTCCGCCGTGCAGGCGGGGCGGCGTGGCTTCCTGCACGGCGCTTTCCTCGCGGCCGCGGCGCTCGCAAGCGGCAGGGCAGCCGCGCAGGGCGCCGGCGATCCCGAAATCCTCGAGCTTCCCGAGCATAGCCGCGGCCTCGGCCAGCCGGTGGCCGCGCGCCCGTACGGCGCGCCGTCGCAATACGAGAAGAACCTGCAGCGCCGCGAAAGCCCCGGCCTCACGCGCGTGGGCGCCGCGTCGGTCTCGTTCACCCCGCTGCAAGGGCTCTTCGGCATCGTCACCCCCAACGGGCTGCATTTCGAGCGCCACCACCAGGGCTGGTGGGACATCGATCCGCACCGGCATCGGTTGATGGTGATGGGCCTGGTGAAGGAGCCCAAGGTCTACACGATGGAAGACCTCATGCGCCTTCCCGCAGTGTCGCGCATGCACTTCATCGAGTGTGGCGCCAACACCGGCATGGAGTGGGGCAACGTCTCGGTGCCCACGGTCCAGTACAGCCACGGCATGCTGTCGTGCTGCGAGTTCACCGGAGTCAAGCTCTCGACCCTCCTCGACGACTGCGGCTTCGACCGAAAGCGCGGCAAGTTCGTCCTCGCGGAAGGCGCCGACGGCTCGAGCCTCACGCGCACCATCGCCATCGAGCGCGCGCTGGACGATGTGATGGTGGCCTGGGCGATGAATGGCGAGATGCTGCGCCCGGAGAACGGCTACCCGCTACGCCTCGTGGCTCCGGGGATCCAAGGCGTGTCGTGGGTGAAGTGGCTGCGCCGCCTCGAGGTGGGCGACCAACCGTGGGGCACCAAGGACGAGGTGCTGCACTACGTGGACCTGATGCCCGATGGGACGCTGCGCCAATATTCCTCGATCCAGGAGTGCAAATCGGTGATCACTTCGCCATCGGGCGGGCAATTCCTCCTCGACAAGGGCTTTCACAACGTGACCGGCATCGCGTGGTCGGGGCGCGGGCGCGTGAAGCGGGTCGACATATCGTCCGACGGCGGGCGCAACTGGCGCAGCGCGCGCCTCGAGAGTCCGATGCTGCCGAAATGCCTCACGCGCTTCAACATCGACTGGGTGTGGGACGGCAGCCCCGCGATCCTGCAGTCGCGCGCCATCGACGAGACCGGTTACGTGCAGCCCAAGATCAACCAGCTGCGCGCGGTGCGCGGCACGCGCTCGATCTATCACAACAACGCGATCCAGTCGTGGAAGGTGGCCGACAGCGGGGAAGTGACGAATGTCCAGGCTTATTGATTGGGCCCCGGCCTGCGCCGGGGTGACGCTTATGCTCGTCTTCGCGGCGCAGGCCGGGGGCCAATTTCCCGGCGTGGGCCGCACCGCCACATCCGCCGAGATCGCCGCATGGGACATCGACGTGCGTCCCGATTTCAAGGGCCTGCCGCCCGGCTCCGGAAGCGTGGAGAAGGGGCAGAAGGTCTGGGACGACAAGTGCGCGTCTTGCCATGGCACGTTCGGCGAGTCGAACGAGGTGTTCACGCCGCTCGTCGGAGGCACCACCGCCGACGACGTGAAGCGCGGGCGCGTGAAGAGCCTCGTCACCGGCGACGTGGCGCGCACCACGTTCATGAAGCTTTCCTCGATTTCCACGCTGTGGGACTACATCCGCCGCGCCATGCCGTGGACCGCGCCCAAGTCGCTCACGGCGGACGAGGTCTATGCCGTCGTGGCCTACATGCTGAACCTCGCCGACATCGTTCCCGCGGACTTCGTCCTTTCGCAGCGCAACATGGCCGAAGTGCAGGCGAAGCTTCCCAACCGCGACGGCATGACGAAGAGCCACGGCCTGTGGGACGTGAAGGGCAAGGGCGACGTCGCCAACGTGGCATGCATGAAGGACTGCGCGACGGACGTGAAGCTCGCCTCGGCCTTCCCCGCATCGGCGCGCAACCTGCATGGCGATCCCACGGAGCAGAACCGCACCCTCGGCGCGAAATCCGTCGCCCCCGCAGCCCAATCATCCGATGCCGACGTCGCCGACCTGGCCAGGCGCAAGGCCTGCCTCACCTGCCACGGCATCGACAAGCGCATCGTGGGCCCGGCTTTCAAGGAGGTGGCCGCCCGCTACAAGGGTGAGGCGGGCATCGAAGCAAGATTGCTGCAGAAGGTGCGTCGCGGGGGCTCGGGCGCCTGGGGCCCGATCGCGATGCCGCCCAATCCCGACCTCGCCGAATCCGATGCGGCGGCGCTGGTTCGATGGGTGCTCGGGTTATAATTTTCGCTCGTGAAGCCATGCCGGCGCGCATCCAGGAGCAAGCAATGAACTCGAGTCGCAGGAATGCAATGAAGGCCGGCGGCGGTGCCGCGGTCCTCGGCTTCGCCATGGCCGCGGGCCTGTTCAAGCCGGGCAGCGCCTGGGCGCAGGCCTGGAACAAGCAGGCCTTCGAGGTGAAGAGCCTCGCCGACGCCGTGAAGGCGATGGGCGGGGGCACGCCGGTCGAGAGCAAGGACATCCAGTTCGTCAACACGCCCGACATCGCCGAGAACGGCGCGGTGGTGCCGTTCACCGTCGTCAGCAAGATTCCCAAGACCGAGCAGATCGCCCTCCTGGTCGAGAAGAATCCCAACATCCTCGCCGCCAGCTTCACCATTCCCGAGGGCACCGAGCCCTGGATCAACACGCGCGTGAAGATGGGCCAGACCTCGAATGTGTTCGCGCTGGTGAAGGCGGACGGCAAGTTCTACTACGCACCCAAGGAAGTGAAAGTGACCTTGGGCGGCTGCGGCGGATAAGGAGCGGACCATGGCAGACCCGATGAAGATTCGCGCCCGGATGGACGGCGACAAGGTCGACGTGCGCGTGCTGATGAGCCACGAGATGGAGACCGGCCAGCGCAAGGACGCCAAGGGCGCGGTGGTTCCCGCCTGGTTCATCCAGAACGTCACCGCCACGCACAACGGCAAGGTGGTGCTTTCCGCGGAGTGGGGGCCGGCGGTCTCGAAGAACCCGTTCCTCGCCTTCAAGTTCTCCGGCGGCAAGGTGGGCGACAAGGTGACCATCACCTGGACCGACAACCACGGCGACAAGCGCACCGACGAAGCGCTCGTCACCGCGTGATGCGCGCCGCGAAAGCCTGGCTTGCGGCGGCGCTCGCCGCCACTGCGTTGAACGGGGCGGCGGCGCCGGGCGACCCGGTGAAGGTCGTCTACCACGTGAACGAGGGAATCGAGCAGGCGACTTCCGCGATCCGCAACATCCGCAATCATTTGAGCGCCGACCCCAAGGCGCGGATCGTGGTGGTGACGCACGCGGGCGGCATCGACTTCCTGCTGCGCGACGCGAAGGACAAGAACGGCAACCCGTTCGAGGTGGCGGTACAGGACCTCGTCGGCAAGGGCGTGGAGTTTCGCGTCTGTGCCTTCACGCTGCAGTCGCGCAACATCGACCCGAAGCGGGTCCTCGAGGAGGCCAGGATCGTGCCCTCGGGTGTCGCCGAGGTGAGCCGGCTGCAGGCGCAGGAAGGTTACGCATACCTCAAGCCCTAAGGAGACCGTCTTGAACCTGAGTCAGCGGATCGCAGCGATCCTTTGCGTGGCGGGCGCGATCGGCGCCGGCGAGATCTTCGCGCAGCAGCGCACCGCCGTGGAGGAGATCGAGCGCTATCGCGCGGCGCTGGGCGACGACAACCCGGCCGAGCTGTGGCAGGCGCGCGGCGAAGCGCTCTGGAAGGAAAAGCGCGGCCCGAAGAACGCCTCGCTCGAACGCTGCGACCTGGGCTTGGGGCCCGGCGTGGTGAAGGGCGCGTACACGGTGTTGCCGAAATTCTTCGCCGATTCCGGAAAGGTCGAGGACCTCGAGTCGCGCCTGGTCACCTGCATGGTCACGCTGCAAGGCTTTGCGCCCGCGGAAGCGAAGAAGGACCCGTTCGGCGGTCCCGGCAAGAAAGTGCCCATGGATGCCCTGGTCGCGTATGTCACGTCGGAATCGCGCGGCATGAAGATGAACGTCGCGGCGTCGCATCCCAAGGAGCAGGAAGCCTACGAGATCGGCAAGAAGATCTTCTTCTTTCCTTCCGCCAGCAACGCTTCCCGGAGCTCGACTTCGTCTCGCCGGCCTCCGTCGCGCTCACGATGTATCTCGCGAAGAACGCCAACGGCGGCGTGTTCGACGCGCCTTCCATGAAACGCTGAGCGGGGAGACGCACCCATGAAAAGCACGACGATCCTCGCGCTCTCGCTCGCCGGCGCCATCGCCGCGGGTTGCGCTTCGATGATGATGGAATCCGACAAGTCGGCCGAGGCGCTCGCCGTGTTGAAGGCGTCCTTCCGGGAAAATGGGCAGGCGAAGCTCGACCGGCTCGACCAGGACGACGTGCAGAAGACCTGCAGCCAGTACACGGCAACCAATCCGGTGCCGAAAGACGTCGCCGAGAAGATCGAGCGCGCGCAGCTCGCGCTCATCAAGTATCCGCAAGGCAGCCTCATGGGCGACTGGAAGCTGGGCGAGCGCATCGCGCAGACCGGGGTCGGCATGCAGTACAGCGACGATCCGGCGACGCCCACCGGCGGCAACTGCTACGCGTGCCACCAGCTCAGCAAGGCAGAGCTCTCCTACGGCAGCATCGGCCCCTCGCTCTACAACTTCGGCAAGGTGCGCGGCTTCACCCCGGAGATGCAGAAGTACGCGTACGGAAAAGTCTACAACCCGGAGGCCTTCTCGGCGTGCTCGAGCATGCCGCGCTTCGGCCACAAGGCCATCCTCACCGAGGAGCAGATCAAGAACGTGGTGGCGCTGCTGATGGATCCGCAATCGCCGGTCAATAAATGATCGCGCGCGTCGCGATGGCGCTGGCCGCGCTCGCCACGTGCGCGGTGGCGGCCGATAGCGCGACGTTCACGGTGCGCACCCTCACGCCCGAAGCGGCGCTGAAGGCCGCGCAGGCGGCGCTCGCCAAATGCCGTGCCGAGGGCTTCCAGGCGACGGTCGCGGTGGTCGATCGCAGCGGCGTCACGCTCACGCTCCTTCGCGACCGCTATGCGGCGCCGCACACGGTCGACACCGCGCAGGCCAAGGCGCGCACCGCGGTCAACTTCAAGATGAGCACCGCCGCCCTCGACAAGGAGGTGCAGCCGGGAAAGGCGAGTGCCGGCATCCGCAACCTTCCGGGAGTGGCCGCGGTCGCGGGCGGCATGGTGATCGAAGGGCAGGGCGCCCTGGTGGGAGCGATCGGGGTGTCGGGGGCGCCGGGCCCCGCCAACGACGACGTGTGCGCCGCCTCGGGCATCAAGGCGATCGCCGACGACCTCGAGTTCTGAGCGAGTGGAGCGCCGCGAATTCCTGCAGGCCCTCGCCATCGGCGCCGCGGCGGGCCTGCCGATGGGATCGCGCCGCGCGCTCGCGGGCGATGCCGACTTCTACGACTTGCCGCGCTTCGGCAACGTGAGCTTGCTGCACATGACCGATTGTCATGCGCAGCTCCTGCCGAGCCATTTCCGCGAGCCGAGCGTGAACCTGGGCCTCGCGAGCGCGGCGGGCAAGCCCCCGCACCGGGTGGGCAAGCATTTCCTGGAGGCCTACGGAATTCGCGAAGGCAGCCGTGAAGCGCATGCCTATACGTTCCTCGATTTCACCGAGCTCGCGCGCGTGTACGGGAAGATGGGCGGCTTCGCGCACCTCGCGACGCTGGTGAAGGGCCTGAGGGCTTCGCGCCCCGGCGCGCTTCTCCTGGACGGCGGCGACACCTGGCAAGGCTCGGCCACGTCCCTCTGGACCCGGGGCCAGGACATGATCGACGCGCAGAAGCTCCTCGGCGTGGACATCATGACCGGCCACTGGGAATTCACCTATGGCCAGGAGCGCGTGAGGCAAGTCGTCGACAACGACTTCAAGGACCGCATCGAGTTCCTCGCGCAGAACGTGGACACCGCCGATTTCGCCGACCCGGTGTTCAAGCCTTATACGCTGCGCGAGATCAACGGCGTCACGGTCGGCATCATCGGCCAGGCGTTTCCCTACACGCCGATCGCCAACCCGCGCTACTTCGTGCCCGACTGGACCTTCGGCATCAAGGAGGTCGCGCTGCAGAAGAGGATCGACGAGGTGCGCGGCAAGGGCGCGCGCATCGTGGTGCTCCTCTCGCACAACGGCATGGACGTGGATCTCAAGCTCGCCGGCCGCGTGAAGGGCCTGAACGCGATCCTCGGCGGCCACACCCATGACGGCGTGCCCATGCCGATGCAGATCCTGGACGGCGCGCATACCACGCTCGTCACTAACGCGGGCTGCAACGGCAAGTTCCTCGGCGTGCTCGACTTCGACTACGGCGACGGCAAGGTGCGCGGCTGGCGCTACCGCCTGCTGCCGGTCTTCTCGAACCTCCTCACGCCGGATGCCGCGATGTCCGAGCACATCGCGAAGTCGCGCGCGCCGTTCGCCGCGAAGCTCGCCGAGAAGCTCGCGGTCTCGGAGGGGCTTCTCTACCGGCGCGGCAACTTCAACGGCACGCTCGACCAGGTGATCGTCGACGCGCTGATGAAGGTGAGGGGCGCCGAGATCGCGTTCTCGCCGGGCTTCCGCTGGGGCTCGTCGCTGCTTCCCGGCGAGGCGATCACCACCGAGACGGTGATGGACTGGTCGGCGATCACCTATCCCGCGACCACGCTGAACGACCTCACCGGCGAGATGGTGAAGACGATCCTCGAGGACGTCTGCGACAACCTCTTCAATCCCGATCCGTACTACCAGCAGGGCGGCGACATGGTTCGCGTGGGCGGCCTCACCTATGCGTGCACCCCCGGCGAGACCATCGGCAAGCGCATCAGCGACATGCGCCTCGGCGGAAAGCTCATCGAGGCGGGCAAGCCCTACAAGGTCGCGGGCTGGGCCCCGGTGGCCGAGGGCGTGCGGGGCGAGCCCGTGTGGGACGTCGTGACGACCTACCTGCGCGATCGCAAGACGCTTCCGGTTCCCCGGCTCAATGTGCCGAAGCTCGTGGGCGTCGAGGGCAACGCGGGCGAGCGCGTGTATTACGTGCAAGGCGAGCCCGGCGTCGCCTCGGCGGCCAATGAAGGCTTCAATTCGAACGCGGGATTCGTGGTGACGGGGGCGGGGGTGGTGGTGATCGACGCGCTCGGCACGCCGGCGCTGGGAGCGGCGCTTCGCCGCGCCATCGCGCGCGTCACGAGCGAGCCCGTGCGCCGCGTGATCCTCACGCACTATCACGCCGACCACTTCTACGGCTTGGAGCCGCTCAAGGCCGCGGGCGCCGATGTCTGGGCGCATAAGGCCGCGCGCGCCTACCTCGAAGGGGGCGAGGCCGAGCGCCGGCGCGCGCAGCGCGCGCAGGACCTCTTTCCATGGGTCGACGAGGGCATGACGCTCGTCGCGCCCGACCGCTGGCTGGACGAGCACACCGAGTTCAGCCTGGGCCAGGTGCGCTTCGAGATCCATCACCTGGGTCCCGCGCATTCACCGGAGGATGTGATCGTGGTGCTGCCGGGCGAGGGCGTGGTCTTCAGCGGCGACATTCTCTTCGCGGGGCGCATTCCCTTCGTGGGCGAGGCCGACAGCCGCCAGTGGCTCGAGCGCATCGCACGCCTCGTCGAGATGAAGCCGCGCATCATGATCACCGGCCACGGCGAGCTCTCGCGCGACCCGGGGAAGGACCTCGCCCTCACGCGCGATTACCTCGTGTACCTGCGCGCCACGATGGGCAAGGCGGTCGAGGACTTCGTGCCCTTCGAGGACGCCTATGCCAAGACCGATTGGAGCCGCTTCGAGAAGGTCCCGGCATTCGCCGCCGCCAACCGCGTCAACGCCTACGGGACGTACCTGCTGATGGAACGCGAGCTCCTCGCCCGCTAGTCACTTCGTCGCGAACCTGTAGTAGGCCTCGTTCAGGTACGCGACGATGTGCTCCTCGTCGTCGGGGAAGAGCTTCAGGTCGAGCTCGGTGTTGCAGCGTGCGACCTGGGCCTTGAGCTTGTCCATCGACGTGACCTTCCGATCCTTGCGCAGGTAGACCGCCTTCGCGTCGCCCATGGTCTTGTTGTGGTGGCAGGTTTCGCAACGGCTCTCGGCGACGAGCTTGCGCCCCTCGACGGGGTTGCCCGCGGCCAGCGCGATCGCGGGCGCGGCGATGAGGATTCCCAGGGATATGCGCATTTTCAGGGACCGCGTAAGGCTCGTCCCCCTAGAGTAGCCCCGAACGGCCTTGTAGTTAGTTTCTTTCCTGCAGGTCAGAAATCTCCTACCTCGCGACGCAAAACTTTCCGATATCGCCCGTGCCCGGCATTCGAAAGAATCCTCCTGACGCCGTGAACAACTCAGGGAAGCCATGGACTCCGAATCCAGAAATTACCCGCCGGGCCGCTCGCCGCCGCGCCATCACGATCAGCATGTCGAGGCCGATGCGCCCGACATGTTCATCTCCCGCGCCCAGGATCATTGGAGCGTGAACCTGGGCGAGGCATGGGAAATCACCTTCTGGACGCGTCAGCTCGGCTGCAACTGACGACCTAGCCCATCCCGATGAAAGGCGACCCGCCGAGGAACGAGATGCTTCGTGTGACGACTCACGAGCACGACATGCAGTCGTTGATGAGCCAGTATCCGAAGCTCACGCGCACGGAGATCTCCGACATCGTCACGCGGCACGGCCCGATGCGTGCCACCGTCGAAGCAGAGCTGGAGAGCGTCTCACGCCTCAAGCGCTGAGCTAGCGCATGTTGCCGGTGTGCCCCAGCGAGTAACGTCCCGGCTGCGGCCACACCGCGAGGCCGTGCGGCTCGTGCCCCACCTTGATCACGCGCGCTTCGCCGGTGGTCGTATCGAAGGCATAGACCACGTTGTCGTAGCGGCCCGATAGCCAGAGCGTCTTGCCATCGGCGCTCACGTTGCCCATGTCGGGGCTTCCACCGCCCGGGACCGGCCAGTTCGCTTCCACCTTTTCGGTCGCGAAGTCGACCACGGAGACGCTCCCCGGGCCGCCCCTCACGCCGTGGATCTTGTGCGAGCCGCGGTTGGCGACATAGAGTTTCTTGCCGTCGCGGCTGGGGTAGATGCCGTGCGTGCCCTTGCCGGTCCTTGCGGTTCACGAGGTCCACCTTGGCGAGGCCGCCGGCGAACTCGCACGTGAAGACCGCGAAGCTGCCGTCGATGGAGAAGTCCGCGTGGTTCACGCCGGCGCATTGCGGCGTGGCGATCGAATACTGCAGCTTCATGGTCACGGGATCGCGGAAGTCGAGTCGCTTCAACGCCTCGGCGACGACGATCGCGGACTTGCCGTCGGGGGAGAAATACATGTTGTAGGGATCGGCCACGTCGATCGCCGGCCCCGGCTTTCCGGTTTTCGGATCGATCGGCGTGAGGCTCCCCTTGGTGGTGCGCTCCGCGTTGTTGGTGACCCACAGGGTCTGCATGTCCCACGAGGGCACCACGTGCTGCGGATTGAGGCCCACCTTGTACCTGTCCACGACCTTGAAGGTCTTCGGATCGATCACGTACACGTCGTTCGACTGCACGTGCGGCACGTAGACGAGCTCGAGATGCCCGGCGAGCGCGGGGCTCAGCTTGTCGGCGCCGATCTCGCTATAGAGGTTCTTCGCATCCGGCACCGGTGGCATGCCCGGCACGGTCTGGATCTGGGCGCTGGCTTCGCAAAAGGTGAAGCCCAAGGCGGCGCCAACGAGGGCGCCGCGCAATCGTCGTCTTGTCACTTGCGGTGTTGCTCCGGCTCGTAAAGGCCATATTCTAGGCGATAT
>WNFI01195405.1_pt1 | contig 22709 bp, 22 predicted proteins | sample 5400471 | NCBI WGS metagenome assembly WNFI01 (sample SAMN13153348, study PRJNA577476) | soil metagenome | isolation source: 100 cm saprolite on Douglas fir-dominated hillslope | place: USA:California | collected 2013-09-17
ATTTCTGCCGGCTAGACTCGGGATATCAGCCCGGCACGCGCCTGTAAAAGGCCTTTGAACCAATGATCCTCGACCTCGTCCGCATGCTCTTGTTTCCAGCCCTGATGGCATTCGCGGCATCGAGCGATCTTTTCACCATGACAATTTCAAATCGCGTATCGCTGCTGCTCGTCGCAAGTTTCCTGGTCCTTGCCGCCTTGAGTGGCATGGACCTTCACGCGATGCTCTCGCATACGGGCGCGGGATTGACCGTTCTGGTGGCGGCCTTTGCCTGCTTTGCGATGGGCTGGATCGGCGGCGGCGACGCCAAGGTCGCGGCCGGTGTCGCGCTCTGGTTTGGCTTTGGCCACCTGCTGGACTATCTGCTCTACGCCTCGCTGTTCGGCGGCGCGTTAACGCTGCTGCTGCTTCAGTTCCGGCAATGGCCCTTGCCGCACGCGCTCGGCAGCCAGGCCTGGCTGCTTCGGCTGCACGACAAGGAGACCGGAATTCCCTACGGCATTGCACTCGCCGTGGGCGCGCTGATGATCTATCCGGAAACGGAATGGATCAAGGCGGTCGATCTGACGCGCTTCGCCATCTCCTGATCCGGGCGGGAAACTTTCCGTTAAGGCGATTTAGATACGCCTCATTAACCATGCTTTGACGAATAGCTGGTCAACTCCCATCACAGCGGCGGAAGCGTCGCGGCGTTATGTGGAAAGTGAAGCGTATGAATACCGCACGCATTGTCGTCCTGACCATCGCTGTCGGTGCCGGCGGCGTGGCCGCATATCTTGTAAGTGGCTCCGATCCCAAACCGCCAACGTCCGAGCCGGTGGTACAGATGCAGACCGTGGACGTTCTGGTTGCGAAGTCCGACATCGCCCTTGGGCAGCCGGTCGGCGCGGAAGACGTGCAATGGCAGACCTGGCCGGCCGCAACAGCCAGCAACAACTTCATCCGCCGCAATGAACGGCCCGACGCAACCACGCAGATTGCCGGTTCGATTGCGCGCTCGCCCTTTATCGCGGGCGAGCCGATCCGCGAACCGAAGCTGGTCAGAGCCAACGGGTCGGGCTTCATGGCCGCCATTCTGCCAACCGGCATGCGCGCGATCTCTACCGAAATTTCGCCGGAAACCGGCGCGGGCGGCTTTATTCTGCCCAACGACCGCGTCGACGTCATCCTTTCGAAGCGCGAGAAGAATCCGGACCGCGCAGGTTCCGGAGATGTCGTCAACTCCGAGATCATCCTGGGCAACGTGCGCGTTCTCGCCATCGACCAGACCGTCGAGGAAAAGAACGGCCAGAAAGTCGTGGTCGGCAAGACCGCGACGCTCGAGTTGAAGCCCGAACAATCCGAGAGCCTGGCGCGCGCGCGTCAGAGCGGCACGTTGTCGCTCGCCCTGCGCAGCCTCGCCGACGCCAATGCGCCGGAAATCAAGGCTGATGACGATGGTGGCTCGAAGCGCGACAGCATCAACGTCGTTCGCTACGGCGTTCAGACCACGACGACGACCCAGAAGTGATCAAAAGGACGCGCGCCATGAGCGGCAGGAGAAATCACGGATCGATTCAGGCCTTCGTGGTCCGTGCGCTGTCGTTTACGGCGGTGACCGCATTGACGCTCAATCCTGCCTTGACGCCGGTATTGGCGAGCGATTACCGCGTCGCGGCGCCCGTTGCCGCCGACGGTCAGATGAACGCGCGCTTCCTGGCGCTCGGGATCGGCAAATCCATTGTGATCGACCTGCCCCGTGACATCAAGGATGTGCTGGTCGCCGATCCGAAGATCGCGAACGCGGTGGTGCGTTCGGCGCAGCGGGCCTATATCATCGGCGCGGCGGTCGGTCAGACCAACATCGTATTCTTCGACGCCACCGGCCAGCAAATCGCGGCTTACGACATTGCCGTGACCCGCGACCTCAACGGCATCCGCGCCGCGCTGAAGCAGACGCTGCCAAACGCAGACATCCGGATCGAAGGCCTCGGCGACGGCGTGATGCTGTCCGGCTCGGCTGCCAGCCCCGTAGAGGCGCAACAGGCGGGCGAACTCGCCGCGCGGCTCGCGGGCGGCGCTGAAAAGGTCGTCAACAGCATCGCAGTCCGAGGCCGCGACCAGGTGATGCTGAAAGTCACCGTCGCCGAGGTGCAGCGCGACATCATCAAGCAGATGGGGATCGATCTCAGTGCCAGCTTGAATTACGGCACGTCGGTCGTGAACTTCAACAATAGCAATCCGTTCTCGGCACTTGGCCGAAGTTTGGTCGCGGGCAACAGCGTGACGGGTTCGTTCGGTTCGACCCCCTCGGTGACCGCCACGCTGCGCGCGATGGAAAGCGCGGGCGTTGTACGCACGCTCGCCGAACCGAACTTGACGGCAATTTCCGGCGAGTCCGCGACATTCCTCGCGGGCGGCGAGTTTCCGGTTCCCGCCGGCTATTCCTGCGACCCGGCCACACATGTCTGCACCACCCAGATCAGCTTCAAGAAGTTCGGCATTTCGCTCAACTTCACCCCGGTCGTTCTGACCGAGGGCCGCATCAGCCTGCGCGTGATGACTGAAGTCTCGGAACTGGCGAATGACAATTCGATTACGCTGTCGCAGTCGGTCACCGCCTCGACGGTGAACTCCGTGACGATCCCCTCGATCAAGGTTCGGCGCGCCGAAACGACGCTCGAGATTCCGTCTGGCGGGGCGATGGCAATGGCCGGCTTGATCCAGGAGCAGACCAAGCAGGCCATCAACGGAATGCCTGGTCTGTCGCAGCTGCCTGTTCTCGGCTCGCTGTTCCGAAGCCGCGACTACGTCAACCGCAATACCGAACTGATGGTCCTGGTGACGCCCTTTATCGTCCGTGCGGTTGCCCAGAAGGACCTGTCGCGCCCGGACGACGGGTTTGCGGCTGCTTCGGATCCTCAGTCGGATCTGCTCGGCAACATCAATCGCATCTACGGCGTTCCAGGTCGCGTCGAACCCCGGCGGAATTATCGCGGCACCTACGGCTTTATTACCGACTAGGCCGGCGAGGACAGTGAGCATGACCACCAAACAACCCGTCGATCTCCGTCGCAGCGTCCGCCTCGTGGTCGCGCTCGCGGCCGTTTCACTTGCCATGGGTGCTTGCACCCATACCAGCGAGGAAGTGACGGCGAGCATTCCGAACGATTATCGCCTGCGTCACCCGATCGTGATTCAGGAATCCAACCGAACGGTCAACATTTTCGTCGGCAGCACGCGCGGCGGGCTGTCCGCTTCGCAGCGCGCCGACGTGATGGCGCTGGCGGACACCTGGCTCCGCGAAGGAACCGGTGTCATCGTTGCCGAGGTGCCGACTGGCACGCCCAACGCGCGGGTGGCGGCGGATTCGTGACGCCGGCCCCTGCGGCGTGTGGCCCGAAGATCTCGGCCCCTCGATCAAGAACAGGAGCTACCTCGACAACAAGCCGTACTACAATCTCGGCTGCGCCCACCAGCGAAACCTGGCGGCGATGATCGACAACCCATCCGACCTGGTGCAGCCGCGGCCCGAAACCCCGGCGTATACGTCGCGGCGCAACGTTGCGTTCGAAAAATATCGCAAGGGCACCACGAGCACGACCCAATATCCCGAGGCCGACAAGGCAAAACTCAGCGACGTAGGCAAATGATCAGCTACCCCCGTCAGAATCCGGAAGAGCAAAGCGCCGTCTCGCTGCCGGTCGCAGATGATCATATCGCGCCGTCGCCGCGCGTGTCGGTGCAGGCTTTTTGCGAAACGGTGGAAACCGCGGCGGCCGTGCAATCGGCCGGGGAGGACAGGCGCCTCGGCAAGGCGCATCTCAAGATTCAAATGGGTGGCATGGCAGCCGCAATCGAAGCCTATCGCACGGCGCCGACACCGAACGTCATCGTTCTGGAAACCGGCGGCCGCAACGACATTCTCGCGGGCCTCGATCAGCTCGCAACGGTTTGCGATCCCGGAACCCGCGTTGTCGTGGTCGGCCGCGTCAACGACGTCACGCTCTACCGAGAACTGGTCCGCCGCGGCGTCAGCGACTATCTGATTGCGCCGATCGAGACCCTCGACGTCGTGCGCTCGATTTGCAGTCTGTTTTCGGCGCCGGAGGCAAAGGCCGTCGGTCGGATCGTTGCGATCGTCGGTGCAAAAGGGGGCGTCGGTGCATCGACCATCGCCCACAACGTCGCATGGGCCATTGCGCGCGATCTCGCGCTGGATTCAGTCGTCGCCGACCTCGATCTCGCATTCGGCACCGCCGGCCTCGACTACAATCAGGATCCCCCGCAGGGAATTGCCGACGCGGTTTTTTCGCCCGATCGCGTCGATACCGCATTCATTGACCGCCTGCTGTCCAAATGCACCGACCACCTGAGTTTGCTGGCGGCGCCGGCGACGCTTGAACGGGTCTACGACTTCGGCGCGGAGGCATTCGACTCGATCTTCGATACGCTGCGCGCGACGATGCCCTGTATCGTCCTCGACGTTCCACATCAATGGTCGGGATGGACAAAACGGGCGCTGATCGGGGCGGACGATATTCTGATCGTCGCGGCGCCGGACCTCGCCAATCTGCGCAACGCCAAGAATCTCTACGACCTGATTAAGGCAGCGCGGCCCAACGACCGTCCCCCGCTGTATTGTCTCAACCAGGTCGGCGTGCCCAGGCGACCGGAAATCAATGTCGCCGAATTCGCCAAGGCGATCGAAAGCCATCCGATCGCGACCATTCCGTTTGACCCGCAAATGTTCGGCTCCGCCGCCAACAACGGACAGATGATCGCGGAGGTCGCGGCCAGCCATCGCACCACCGAGATGTTTCTGCAGATCGCGCAGCGGCTGACCGGCCGCAGCGGAACCAAAAAGCCTCGGGGCTCGTTTCTTTCGCCTTTCATTCAGAAGTTGCGGGCAAAGTAAGGCACCGCTTGGAGCGTCGTCGTGTTTGGTAAGCGTAATGGAGCCGATACCGATGTCCGGGTGCCGAAGCCCGCATTCAGCGCCCCGGAATTGATTTCGGGCGCGGCAGCTTCGCGCGCTCCCGCCGAGACCTCGCCTGCGACGGTCGCTTCGCCGCCGCTGGCGCCGGCCAGAGCGGCGCCGGCCGGCCCGACGATCGACGCGCGACGCTCGGAAAACTATTATCAGACCAAGGCGACCATCTTCGGCGCCTTAATCGAAGCGATTGATCTGGCGCAGCTCGCCAAGCTCGACGGCGAATCCGCACGCGAGGAAATTCGCGACATCGTCAACGAGATCATTGCGATCAAGAATATCGTGATGTCGATCGCCGAGCAGGAAGAACTGCTCGACGATATCTGCAACGACGTCCTTGGTTACGGACCGCTCGAGCCGCTGCTGTCAAGGGACGACATCTCCGATATCATGGTTAACGGCGCCGGCACGGTGTTCATCGAGGTCGCCGGCAGAATCCAGCGCACCGGAATCCGGTTCCGTGACAATCAGCAGTTGCTGAATATCTGCCAGCGCATCGTCAGCCAGGTCGGCCGCCGCGTCGACGAATCGTCGCCGATCTGCGACGCGCGTCTCGCCGACGGCTCGCGTGTCAACGCCATCGTTCCGCCGCTGGCGATTGACGGGCCCGCGCTCACCATTCGTAAATTCAAGAAAGACAAGCTGACTCTGGACCAGCTGGTCAAATTTGGCGCGATTTCGCCGCACGGCGCGGAAATCCTCCAGATCATCGGGCGCTGCCGCGCCAATGTTCTGATCTCCGGCGGCACCGGCTCCGGCAAGACGACGTTGCTCAATTGTCTGACCCAGTACATCGACGACGACGAACGCATCATTACCTGCGAAGACGCCGCCGAGCTTCAGCTGCAACAGCCGCATGTGGTGCGGCTGGAAACCCGACCGCCCAATATCGAAGGTGAAGGCCAGGTCACCATGCGCGAACTGGTTCGAAACTGCCTGCGCATGCGTCCCGAACGCATCATCGTCGGCGAAGTCCGCGGACCGGAGGCGTTCGACCTGTTGCAGGCCATGAATACCGGCCACGACGGATCGATGGGAACGCTGCACGCCAACAATCCCAGGGAAGCCCTGTCGCGCTGCGAATCGATGATCACGATGGGCGGTTTCTCGCTGCCCTCGCGCACCATCCGCGAAATGATCTGCGCTTCGATCGATATCGTGGTGCAGGCTGCGCGGCTGCGCGACGGTTCACGCCGGATCACGCACATCACCGATGGGATCGTGCACGCTACTATGGTGAAGAGAAGCGGCTCGCGGCGGCGCTCGACGCCTCCGAAATCGCCGGGGAAGTCTGATGAGCGGTTCCATCAACATGCAATCTCTGGCATTTGCCTTTCTGGCCGCTACCACGGTCGGGGGGCTGGCATGGGTATTCGTGTATCCGCTGTTGTCGGGAGAGAAGAAGGCCGAACAACGCCGCGTGTCGGTTGCGCGGACAGAGCCGGTTGCGCGGCAGGCTGATAAGAGCCAGCGCTCGCGACGCGAGCAGGTCGAGGGCTCGCTCAAGGAAGTCGAAGAGCGCCGTCTGAAGCAAAAGAATATTGCGCTGAGCAGCCGCCTGACGCAGGCAGGGCTGCCTTGGTCGAAGCAGAAATTCCTTGTCGTATCCGGCGTTCTTGGCGCCGCGGGCTTTGCGATTCCCTTGTTGCTCGGAGGCGGACTGATCGCGTCCCTCGGCCTTGCGTTCGCCGCCGGCTTTGGCCTGCCACGCTGGATGTTGAACTTCCTCAAGAAGCGCCGCGAGAAAAAGTTTCTGCGCGCGCTTCCGGATGCCGTTGACGTGATCGTTCGCGGCATCAAGGCCGGGTTGCCGTTGTTCGAATCCATCAAGGTCGTCGCCGCCGATGCGCCGGAGCCGCTGAGGAGCGAGTTCCTGGCCATCATTGATACCCAGGCGATCGGCATGCCGCTCGGTGACGCCTGTTCGCGCCTTTATGAGCGGATGCCTCTTCCGGAGGCGAACTTCTTTGGCATCGTCGTGGCAATTCAGCAGAAGTCCGGCGGCAACCTGTCCGAGGCCTTGGGCAATCTTTCCAAGGTCTTGCGCGACCGCAAGAAAATGGCCGAGAAGATCCAGGCCATGTCGATGGAAGCCAAGGCGTCCGCCGGCATTATCGGTGCGCTGCCGCCCATCGTCATGCTGCTGGTCTACCTTTCGACTCCCGACTACATCTCGCTGCTCTGGACCCATCCGACCGGTCGATTGATGCTGGCGGGCTGCGTAGTGTGGATGTCGGCCGGCATCTTTGTGATGAAGAAAATGATCAATTTCGACTTCTGACGGTGCAATATGATTGAGCTTCTGGTCGCAAAATTCCATGACCCGCATTTTATGACGATGCTGCTGGCGGCGATCGCCGCCAGCGCGACGGCCTATTCCCTGATCATGCCGCTGTTCACGGGCGAAGGCCTGACGAAGCGGATGAAGGCTGTCGCCAGTGAACGTGACCGGATCCGGCAGCGCGAGCGCGACCGTCTCTCCAAGAATGAACGGGTCTCGTTGCGTCAGACGCCGAAGCAGATCGTCTCGAAAGTGGTGGAAGACTTCAACCTCGGGAAATGGCTGGCTCAGGAAGCCGCGCGCGACAAGCTTATCATGGCCGGCTATCGCGGACACGCTCCCTACGTCACCTTCCTGTTCTTCCGCATGGTCACGCCAATCGCGTTTCTGATCCTCGCGGTATTATACGTTTTCTTGATTTCGAAGATGCAGCAATCGACGCTTATCAAGATCGGCATGTGCATTGCCGCGGCCTATCTTGGTTTGCAGGCGCCGATGCTGTTCTTGAGAAATGCGATTTCGAAGCGCCAGCTCTCGATCAAGCGCGCATTCCCCGATGCTCTTGACCTGCTGCTGATCTGCGTGGAATCCGGCATGTCGATCGAGACGGCCTTTCGCAAGGTCAGCGTCGAGATCGGAACGCAGTCGATCCCGCTCGCCGAGGAATTCACGCTCACCACGGCTGAGCTGTCCTATCTGCAGGATCGTAAGGTGGCTTATGAGAATCTGTCGAAGCGGACCGGACTCGAGGGCGTGAAATCGGTTTGTCTGGCCTTGCAGCAATCGGAGCGTTACGGCACGCCTCTTGGCCAAAGCTTGCGGGTGATGGCGCAGGAAAATCGCGACATGCGCATGACCGAGGCCGAGAAAAAGGCAGCGGCGCTGCCGCCGAAACTGACGGTGCCGATGATCCTGTTCTTTCTTCCGGTGCTGTTCGTCGTCATCCTGGGGCCGACCGGCATCAAGATTGCCTCGATGCAGTAGGCCGGCTGGCGCCTGGCCGCAAAAGTAGACACCGGTCTACGATCGGACCACGCGCACCGCTTCAGACCATGATCGTTGTCGCCCGGCCTTGACCGGGCGATCCAGTATTCCAGGGCGGACCGATCAGGAACGGCTGAGAGCTTCCGCCGGCGCGGCACCCAGGCGCGGATTGTCCTTCCGGCTGAGCATCTCTTTCAGATAGGCCACATTCGCCGCGGCCTCATCGGCCGGCAGATCGGCTTTCACGATGCCTTCCGCCTCGCTGAAGCGACCCTGCAGGCCGACCACCAATCCCAGGTTCTGCCGCACCCGCGCATCGGCGTTCTTGCCGGCATAAGCACGGCGCAGAACCTCTTCGGCTTTGGGCAGATCCTTCGACAGCACGTATGACAGGCCGAGATTGGACAGCACCGAGGGCTCCTCGGGCACAATCTTCAGCGCGCTTGCGTAGTAACCCCGGGCCTCGTCGTGACGGCCGAGCTGATCGAGCGCGGTGCCCTGGACCGAAAGAATCCGCCAATCGGGATTGTCCGGCGTATGGGCGCGCGAAAGGACATCAAAGGCCTGCTGAAAATTGCCGTTATCGGCCAGTGCCCGGCCATAACTGGCAAGCAGTTCCTTGTTGCCGGGATGAGCGATGGTGGCCTGTTCGAGCACTGCGACGGCCTGAGCGCGCTGGCCAGTGGCGCGGAGCGCCTGGCCATAGTGTAGCGCCGCGTCGACGTCCTTGGGATTGGCGTGATAGCGCTCGCCATAGACTTCTGCCGCGCGTCGCGGGTCGGCGTCCGGTTGCGCCGCGGCCCGTGGGCCGACGGAACCGGTAATGTCAGGCATGCCCGCGGTCTGGCAACCGCCAAGTCCCACGGCCACTATCGCCGTCACGGCCGCGGATGCAAGAAACCGGGCAAGACAAGACTGCTGACGCATGGCACCGACTCACGATAGCCGAACGGATGAGGCTGAGTGCTCTCAGCAATAGACTGTTAACCCTAACGTCTGGTTAATTGGCCTCTGTTACACCGCGTCAACGCCTTCGCCCTACTCTCTCCAGCCAAAGCGAGACCGAGACCCATATGCATCCAGTGTTTGAAGCCGCAGCGGCCGCGCCTGCCATTCCGATTACGTTCGTAACCAAGACAACATGGGAAGCGGTGAGCGCCACCCTTCCCGAGCCGGCGCAGCACTTCGCAAAGGCCAACGGCTTTGCCGCCAAGCCGGGGGAATGCCTGACGCTGCCCTCAGTGGACGGCGAGATCGCCCACGTCATCTTCGGTCTGGAAGATGATGCCGACAAATCGCGCGACCTGTTTCGGCCCGGCCAATTGCCGGGGCTGCTGCCGCCAGGCGCCTACCGCTTCGCCAACGCACCGCACGACACGCGCCTTGCGGTTCTCGCCTTCGCGCTGGGGAGCTACCGGTTCAGCCGCTATCGCAGGACCGACGCGCCCAATGTGCGCCTCGTTCCGCCGGACGATATCGATGTCGCGGATATCGGTCGAATCGCCGAGGCGGTCACGCTGGCCCGCGACCTGATCAATAGCCCCGCCAACGACATGGGACCGGAACAGCTGGCGCAGGCAGCACAGGAACTTGCACAGCGCTTCGGCGCGCAGTTTAATTGCATCATTGGCGATGAACTCATGCATCAGAATTTTCCGCTGATCCATGCGGTCGGGATGGCTTCGCCGCGCGCGCCACGGCTGATCGATCTGACCTGGGGCGACCCAGCGCATCCGAAAGTGACGCTGGTCGGCAAGGGCGTCTGCTTCGACACCGGAGGTCTCGACCTGAAGCCGTCCAGCGGTATGCTGATCATGAAAAAGGATATGGGTGGCGCCGCCAACGTGCTGGCGCTGGCGCTGATGGTGATGGACGCCGGGCTCAAGCTGCGGCTGCGGGTGCTAATTCCTGCCGTGGAAAACGCAGTAGCCGGCAACGCATTTCGGCCGCTCGACATTTTCCCCTCGCGCAAGGGACCCACGGTGGAGATCGGCAACACCGACGCCGAGGGCCGCCTGGTGCTGGCCGACGCCCTGGCGTTTGCCGACGAAGAAGCGCCTGATCTTCTGGTTGATCTCGGCACGCTGACGGGCGCGGCCCGCGTCGCGCTCGGCCCCGACCTGCCGCCCTTCTACACCGGCGACGAGACGCTGGCGCTGGACGTCGCACGCTGCGCGAAAGCAGAGAACGACCCGCTGTGGCGCTTGCCGCTATGGGCGCCTTACGATTCGTGGCTCGATTCAAAAGTGGCCAACATCAATAACGCGCCATCCGGCGGTTTCGCGGGCTCCATCACCTGCGCGCTGTTCCTGCAGCGCTTCGTCGACGCAGCGAAAAGCTGGTTGCATGTCGATATCTATGGCTGGACGCCCTCCGCAAAACCGGCGCGGCCCGAAGGCGGCGAATGCCAAGCGGCGCGTGCGATCTACAAACTGCTGGGCGAACGCTATGGATGACCCGCGCCTGACGCCGGCACGGCCCGACCTTGCCGCAAAATATCTCGAGGGAAAGGTCAAGGCCGCACGCTTTGTCGCCGGCGAAACCCGCGAGATCATCGACGCCATCGCGCCGCTGCGCCGTGCACCATCCTCCGACGCCATGCTGGACACGCAAGCATTGCGGGGCGAGCGCGTCACGATCTATGACCGCGATGGCGAGGGCTGGGCCTGGGGCCAACTGGCGAGCGACGGTTATGTCGGCTGGGTTCCCAATCGCGCGCTGGCAAAGCCGGGTCCAGCGCTGACCCACAAGGTTACGGCGCTGCGCACCCTGGTTTTTCCCGGCCCTTCTATCAAACTGCCGCCGATCGATACCTTGACGCTGGGCGCAAGGATCGCAGTCGACCGTCAGGAAGGCAGCTTCGCCATCACCCGCGATGGGGGCTGTCTGCCGTCGCAACACCTCGGCCCACTCGATCGTTTTGAGCGCGATTTCGTCGCGGTCGCGGAGCAATTCGCCGGCACGCCCTATCTGTGGGGCGGCAAGACCAGCCTCGGCATCGACTGTTCCGGTCTCGTGCAGATTGCACTGACCGCCTGCGGGATCGGCTGTCCACGCGATAGCGACATGCAGGAAGCCGCCTTGGGCCGGACATTGTCGCGCCCGGAATCGCACAATCTGCGGCGCGGCGATCTCATCTTCTGGAAGGGCCATGTTGCGATCGCGCGCGACGCAGATACGATTGTTCATGCCAATGCGCACCACATGGCGACAGTCGTTGAAAATACCCGCGCCGCCATTGCCCGCATTGCGGCCGCGGGCAACGCGATCACCAGCATCAAACGGCTGGATTGATGCCCGACATCGCCCGGTAGAGTCTGATCCACATCAATTGAAGTATTGCGGCGACGGAAACGCGCTCCCTCTCCACCTTCCAAAGGAAGAGGTGACCGACTTCGTGCGTTCCGATTCGATATGATGGATCAGACTCTGGATCACGCTTGCGCCGGATCGATCACGCCGGCCCGGTCGAAATATTCTTTCAGGCGCTCGCGGTGCAGCGCGAGCCATTGCAGCGCGCTGAACAGCAGCGCGTTCGCGACCCGGCCCTGATCGAGCGCAGTCACGGCGTCTTCGATGCAGACGACGAACGGTCGCGTGTCCTCATTCTCTTCCGCGGCGCCTGCCCGCGCCGGCACCTGCGCCGCATCGACGAAGCCGAGAAAGAACGTCACATATTCGTCGGTAAGTCCCGGCGTCGGCAGCACGCTGTACAATTCGGTAAGCCGATCAGGCGCAACGCCGATTTCCTCGATGCATTCGCGCCGGGCAGCCGCCGATGCGGCTTCGCCAGGCTCGACTCTTCCGGCAACGATCTCAACCATTTCACCGCGGCCGGTGGCGAGATGCGCGGCGAGCCGGAACTGGCGGATCAGAACCAGCTGCCCGCGCGCCAGATCGACCGCCAGCACGGCCGCAACGCGGCTGGCGCGCAGCACGTCGCGCTGCTGAATCAAAGGCGGCTCGCCATCGCAGCTGATCGAGAGTTCATAGCGTTCGTAGCGCATGTAGCCGCGTCCGATCAGCGAAGTGCCGGACAGCGTCACATCGCACGCGCGATCCGCGATCGAGGGTTTTGCATCTTTGTCGTCGTTCATCGGATGCCTACTGCGCGGCCGCGCCGCCAGGCGCGGTCTCGATCCGGAACGCCGCGGCGAACAGCGCCCGCGTATAATCGGACTTCGGATTTTTGAACAACTCCGACGCCGGCCCCTCCTCGACCACCTTGCCGTGCCGCATCACGATCAGATGGCTCGCCAATGATGCCACCACGCGCAGATCATGCGAGATGAACATATAGGTTAGGTCGCGCTTGCGTTGCAGCTCGCGCAGCAGATCGACCATCTGCGCCTGGAACAGCATATCGAGCGCGCTGGTCGGCTCATCCAGCACCACGAAGCTCGGCTCCAGCACCGCGGCTCGCGCGATGCTGATGCGCTGGCGCTGACCGCCCGAGAATTCGTGCGGATAGCGAAACCGGGTCGCGGGATCGAGGCCGACATCCTTCAGCGCCTTGATGACGCGCAGCTCCCGCTCGGCTTCGGACAGCGAACGCTGGTGCACGCTGAGGCCCTCGGCAACGATCTCGCCAACCGACATGCGCGGGCTCAGCGCCCCGAACGGATCCTGAAACACGATCTGCATGTCGCGGCGGAACGGCCGCATCTCCCTGAACTGCAGGCCATGGATGTTCTTGCTCAGGAAGACGATCGGTCCTTGCGACGAAATCAGCCGCAGCAAGGCAAGGCCCAGCGTAGTCTTGCCGGATCCGGATTCCCCGACCACGCCGAGGGTCTCGCCCTTGCGCACCGTGAGACTGACACCATCGACCGCCTTGATGTGTCCGACGGTGCTGCGCAGCAAGCCGCGTTTGACTGGAAACCAGACTTTGAGATCGCTGGTCGACATCACCACCGGCGCGTCGGGTCGCGGCGGCGCCGGATCGGGCTTGGGCTCGGCGGCGAGCAGCGCGCGGGTGTATGGATGCTGCGGCGCCGTAAAGACCTGCTCGACCGGCCCCTGTTCGACGATCTTGCCGTTGTTCATGACGCAGACGACATCTGCAATGCGCCGGACGATGCCGAGATCGTGGGTGATGAACAGCAGGCTCATCCCGAGCCGGGCGCGAATTTCCGCCAGCAGCGTCAATATCTGCGCCTGCACGGTGACATCCAGCGCGGTGGTAGGCTCGTCAGCGATCAACAGATCCGGCTCGTTGGCGAGCGCCATCGCGATCATGACGCGCTGGCGCTGCCCGCCGGACAATTGATGCGGATAGCTCGCGAGCCGGGTTTCCGGTTCGGGAATCCCAACCTGGGTAAGCAGTTCAAGGATACGCGCCCGCGCCCTGGTCCCGCGCACGCCGCCGTGAAGCAGTAAAATCTCACCGATCTGGGATTCGATGGTGTGCAGCGGGTTGAGCGACGTCATCGGCTCCTGGAAGATGATCGAGATGTCGTTGCCGCGGATGCTGCGGATATCGCGCTCGGACAGGTTGATCAGCTCGCGGCCCTTGAAATGGATGCTGCCGGAGGGATGCGACGCGGTCGGATACGGCAGCAGCTTCAGGATCGACAGCGCACTGACCGATTTGCCCGAGCCGGATTCGCCAACCAGCGCCACGCATTCGCCGCGCCTGATCTCGAACGAAATGTGATCGACCGCGACCGACGTGCCGCTGGGCTGGTGAAACGCCACCGATAGATCGCGGACATCGAGCAGCGGCTGGTTGATGGCGTCCATGCCTTCGTCCTATCGAAACGTCTTGCGCGGGTCGAACGCGTCGCGCACCGCTTCGCCGATGAAGATCAGCAGCGACAGCATGATCGCGACCGCGAAGAAGCCTGTAAAGCCGAGCCATGGCGCCTGAACGTTGGCCTTGCCCTGCGACAGCAATTCGCCGAGCGACGGCGAACCCGGTGGCAGACCGAATCCAAGAAAGTCCAGCGCGGTCAGCGTCATCACCGATGACGAGACGATGAACGGCAGGAACGTCATGGTCGCCACCATGGCATTCGGCAGCAGATGCCTGATCATGATGATCATGTTGGAGACACCCAGCGCCCGCGCCGCCATGATGTATTCGAAATTGCGGCCGCGCAGGAATTCCGCGCGCACCAGGCCAACCAGCGACACCCATGAAAACAGCAAGAGAATGCCGAGCAGCACGAAAAAGCCGGGCACCAGCACCGACGACAGGATCAGCAGCAGATACAGCGACGGAATTGCACTCCACACTTCGATGACGCGCTGAAATCCGAGATCGACCCAGCCGCCGAAATAGCCCTGCACGCCGCCGGCGGCGACGCCGATGATCGAGGAGATGATGGTCAGGCTGAGGCCGAACAGCACCGAAATGCGAAAGCCGTAGATCAGACGCGCGACCACGTCGCGGCCCTGGTCGTCGGTGCCGAGCCAGTTGTATTCAAGATCGCGGCAGCTCTTCAGATCCTTTTTCTCGACCACCGCCTTGCACTCCGCTTCGGTCAACATCCAGGTCGGCTTCGACGGCGCCGGCGTCGGCAGATCGAGATTGTGGGTGTCGTAGGAATAGCGAATCAGCGGCCAGAGGATGAAGCCCCCCTTGTCCGCGATCAGCTTCTGCAAATAGGGATCGCGATAATCCGCGGCCGTCTCGAAATCGCCGCCGAACGTGGTCTCCGAATAGCTGATGAAAGCCGGGAAATACAAATGCCCGTCGAATTTGATGAAGAACGGCCGATCGTTGGCGATCAGTTCGGCAAACAGCGAGACGAAAAACAGAATGAGAAAGAGCCACAGCGACCAGTAGCCGCGACGGTTCGATTTGAAGTTCTGCCAGCGGCGGCGATTAAGCGGTGACGCGGCGAACCCATGCCGCGTGATCGGTACGGCTTCGCCGAGCGGCGACTGCGTCGTGGTTTCGATCGGCGGCGGCACGATGATCGTCATCAGACTTCCCGAGCCTCAAAATCGATCCGCGGGTCGATCCACATGTAAGCCAGGTCGGAGATCAGATTGACCACGAGGCCCACCAGCGAAAAGATGAACAGCGTTCCGAACACCACCGGGTAATCGCGGTTGAGCACGCTCTCGAAGCCGAGCAGGCCGAGCCCATCAAGCGAGAAAATGGTTTCGATCAGCAGCGAACCCGAAAAGAACGCATGAATGAATGCCCCCGGAAAGCCGGCGATCACGATCAGCATGGCGTTGCGGAAGATGTGATTGTAAAGCACCTGCCGCTCGCTGCAGCCCTTGGCGCGAGCGGTCATCACATACTGTTTGCGAATCTCGTCGAGAAACGAGTTTTTCGTCAGCAGCGTCATGGTGGCGAAGGCGCCGAGCGCCATCGAGATCAGCGGCAGGGTGATGTGCCAGAAATAGTCGAGGATCTTCCAGTACCAAGGGAACTGATTCCAGCCATCCGAAGTCAATCCGCGCAGCGGAAAGATGCTCAGGAACGATCCGCCAGAGAACAGGATGATCAGGAGGATCGCGAACAGGAACCCGGGTATGGCGAAGCCGACGATGATCACCGCCGAGGTCCAGGTATCGAACTTCGATCCGTCGGACACCGCCTTGTGGATGCCGAGCGGGATCGAGATCAGATAGGTCAGCAGTGTCATCCAGATGCCGAGCGACATCGAGACCGGCAGCTTTTCCTTGATCAATTGCAGCACGCTGACGTCGCGAAAATAGCTCTTGCCGAAATCGAACCGGGCGAAATTCCACAGCATCAGCGCGAAGCGTTCCGGCGCCGGCTTGTCGAAGCCGAACTGCTTTTCGAGGCTTTTGACGAATTCGGGATCGAGCCCCTGAGCGCCGCGATATTTTGAGCCGACCGCATCGCCGGAACTGCCCACCTGCCCGCGCGCGCCGAAATCGCCGCCGGATGAACCGGAGATCCGCGAGCTGCCGCCGGTATCCGCGCCGCTGAGCTGCGCGATCACCCGCTCCACCGGGCCACCCGGCGCGAACTGCACGACCACGAAGGAAACGAACAGGATCCCGAACAGCGTCGGGATCATCAGAAGAATGCGGCGGGCGATATAGGCGCTCATGGGCTATTTCGCCTGCTCGGCTTTGACTGCTTTACCGGGATCGGACCACCAGTTTTCCGGGACGCCGACACCTTGCGCAAATCGCGGCGGCTTTTCCGGGTGTCCGAACAGATCCCAATAGGCGATCGGGTGGCTGGTGCGATACCATTGCGGCACCCAGTAGCGCCCGGCGCGAAACACCCGATCGAAAGCCCGGCATGCCACCGTCAGATCGGCGCGGTTGTTGGCGCCGAGAATCTTTTCAATCAGAGCATCGATGGCGGGATCTGTGATGCCGGCCAGATTGTAGGACCCCTTGGTCTTCGCCGCCTGCGACGAGAAGAACGGCCGCATGCCATCGCCCGGCGTCGCCGACATGCTGAAGCGCTCGATGGTCATGTCGAAGTCGAAATCTTCCACCCGGGCACGGTATTGCACGGGATCGACAACCCGCAGGCTTGCCTCGATCCCGAGCGTGCCGAGATTTTTGATATAGGGCGCGTGGTGCGGCTGCAGCGACGGCTCGTCGACCAGAAATTCGATTTTGAATACTTCGCCATTCGGCAGCAGCCGCTTGCCGTCCTTGATGACGAGTCCAGCATCCTGCAACAGTTGTGAGGCCTTGCGCAGCAGTGTCCGGTCCTGCCCCGATCCATCCGATACCGGCGGCACGAACGGCAGACCGAACACTTCGTCCGGAACCTGGCCGCGAAACGGCTCGAGCAACTTGAGCTCCTCCGGCGACGGCGGCCCGTTCACCATCATGTCGGAATTCTGGAACGGCGAATGGGTGCGCGCGTAGGCGCCGTACATGATGGCCTTGTTGGTCCACTCGAAATCGAACGCCTGGATCAGCGCTTCGCGCACGCGCGGGTCCCTGAATTTCTCGCGGCGGGTGTTGATGAACCAGCCTTGCGCGCCCGACGGCGTTTCGTCGGGCAGTATTTCGCGCTTGACGCGGCCGTCCTTGACCGCGGGGAAATCATAGCGTGTCGCCCACACCCGCGCCGTGAATTCCTCGCGGAACAGGTAGCTCTTCGCGGTAAAACCTTCAAACGCCACGTCGCGGTCGCGGTAGAATTCGTAACGCACGAAATCGAAATTAAAGCTGCCGCGCGAAACCGGAAGATCGGCGCCCCACCAGTCCCTGACCCGTTCGTATTCGATGGTACGATTGACCTCGAACTTGCCGACCTTGTAAGGCCCGCAACCGAGCGGGATATCGAGCGTCGATTCATCGAACGGCCGATTCGCGTAATAGGCCTTCGAAAAAATCGGCAGGCCCGCCACATAGAGCGGCACGTCGCGCGCGCGCTTTTCGGCGAAGGTTACGACCAGCGTCGCGTCGTCGACCGCTTCCGCCTTCACCATGTCGCGCATCTGCTGCAGGATCAGCGGATGCCCCTTGGTTTTCAGCGTCGTCAGTGAAAACGCGGCGTCATGCGCCGTCAGTTTTGAGCCGTCGTGAAATTTCGCCTCGGGCCGCATCAAAAAACGATAGACGAGTTTATCGGGCGAAATCTGTACCGATTTGGCCACCAGACCATACATCGCGTCGGGTTCGTCGTTGGCGCGCACCATCAACGACGCAAACGTCATGTCCATGCCCTGCGCACCATCGCCCTTCAGAATATAGGCGTTGAGTGAGTTGAAAGTCTGGTACGACTGATTGTAGGCGCGAACCGAGGGAATGAGTGAAAATACCCCACCCTTTGGCGCCGCCGGATTGACGTATTCGAAATGATGAAAGTCGGCCGGGTATTTCAGATCGCCGAACACCGAGATGCCGTGCGCTTCGGTGGGCGCATCGACCGCCATCGCGGGCCGCAGCCAGGGAGCGCTCAGCGCGCCGACGCCGAGACCGAGCACATGTCGACGGCTGAACTGCGCCATGCGTCCAAAACTCCTCAAGATCGTTTGCCGATCTTGGCGGCTTTGTCGGCATCGTACCACCAGATCGCCGGGAATGCTGAAAGACCGTATTTCGGCAGTTCGGGTGGCCGGCCGAAGCGGTCCCAGCGCGCGGTGCGCACTTTCGGATAGTTCCACTGCGGCACGACGAAGTGATTCCACAGCAGGACGCGGTCCAGCGCCCTGGCCGCCACGACCAGATCGTCGCGATCCTTGGTGAAGATCACGCGGTCTATCAGCTTGTCGATCGCCGGGTTCTTGATGCCGACGATGTTGCGCGAGCCGGCCATATCGGCCGCCTGCGAGCCCCAATACTCGCGCTGCTCGTTGCCGGGCGACAGCGACTCACCCCAGGACGTGACGACAACATCGAAATCCCAGCTGCGCAGCCGGTTCTCGTATTGGGTGGGGTCGATGGTGCGCACGCTGACCGCGATACCGAGCCGCTCGAGCGATGGCTTGAAGAACAGCATGACGCGCTCGAAGCTTGGGTCTTCGCCGAGCAATTCCAGCGCGAATTGCGTCCCGGTCTTCGCATCGACCAGCTTACGGTCACGCACCTCGTAACCGGCGTCCTTCAGGAGCTTGAGCGCCTCGCGCAGATTGTCGCGCACGGCTTCCGGGCAGACCCGATGACGCAAGCTCGGTACCGTCGAAATAACTGGAGATGCGCTTGTACTGTCCGAAGAAAATCTGCTTGTTCATCTCCTCGAAATCAAACGCGTAATTCAGCGCGCGCCGCACCCGCGGATCCTTGAACTTGTCACGGCGAATATTGAGCGCGAAGCACTGCATGATGCCGGACGAGCGGTTCGGAAATTCCTCCAACTGTACGCGCTTCTCGGCGACCGCTGGAAAATCGTAGGCGGTGGCCCAGTTCTTCGCGCTGTTCTCGGTGCGCCAGTCGGCCTGATCGCCCTTGAACGCCTCGATCGCAACTGTGGAATCGCGAAAATATTCGTAGCTCAGTTCATCGAAATTATTGCGACCGACATTGACGTTGATGTCGCGGCCCCAATAATCCTTGGCGCGCTCCAGCACCAGCGAGCGTCCGGCGACAAATTCCTTGATCTTGTAGGCGCCGCTGCCCAGCGGTGGTTCCAGCGTGGTCGCGGCAATGTCGCGTTTGGTGCCGGAGGCGTTGCTACCTTCCCACCAGTGCTTCGGCAGCACCGTGAGCTGCCCGACGATCTGCGGCAATTCGCGGTTGCCCGGCGCATCGAAGCTGAATTTCACGTCGCGCTCGCCGATCTTCTCGGCTTTCATGACGTGGCGGTAATACGCCGAATATTGCGGGTGATATTTCTTGAATGCATCGAGCGAGAAGATCACATCTTCCGGCGTTACCGGCTTGCCATCGTGCCACTTCGCCTGCGCCCGCAGGCGATAGGTGACAGACGAAAAATCCTCAGGGTAGCTGACCGCTTCAGCGAGCAGGCCGTATTCGGTTGAAACCTCGTCGAGCGACGGTGTGGTCAGCGATTCATAGATCAGCCCGACGGCGCCGGCGATCGAGCCCTTCACGCCCGCGACCGTGAGGTTGAAGTTGTCGAAGGTGCCGATGGCGATTTGGCGGGCCATACCACCCTTCGGCGCGTCCGGATTGACGTAGTCAAAGCGCTTGAAATCGGCGGGATATTTGACGTCGCCGAACAACGAGAGGCCATGCCGCCAGGTCATTTCGCCCGCTGACTGGGCATAGGCCGCGCTGCTTGCTACGGAGATACCGGTCACGCCACCGAGAGCGGGGGCGACCGCGGCAAAGGCTCCACTCTGAAGAAGATGTCGTCGGGTAATGGCCAAAACGCTGGCGAAACGTCCCGATAACAAAAGCGCGAGCCACTCACATGAAAACGGCCAGGCAAAGCCTGGCCGCTGGTCACGCGAAAGTCCAGGTAGAACCCGGGACGTTACTTCGCCGCGGTTGGCAGCGGAGCCGGGTTATCCGCCAGCGTGCGCAGATAGTCGATCACGTCGGCGCGCTCGCTGTCCTTTGGCAGGCCGGCAAATCCCATCGCGGTGCCGGGGATGTAACCCTTGGGGTTAGCGAGGAATTTGTTCAGCTCATCGTAGGTCCAGGTGCCGCCTTTGGCCTTCATGGCAGCCGAGAAATTGAACCCGCGTCCCTCGCCTCTTGGCTCGTTGACGATCCCGTAAAGATTGGGGCCGACCCGGTTGGGGCCGCCCTTTTCGAAGGTATGGCAGGCGGCGCACTTCTTGGCCGACGCAGCGCCCTTTTCGACCGATGCGGTCTGCAGCAGTTTTTCGATCGGCTCAGACGGCGCGGCTGCCTCCTTGGCTCCGCCTTCCGGGGCTTCTTCCTTCACGGCGATGTCGTAACCCGGCTTTTCCAGCTTGGTCGGCGCGAAGATCGCCTGCGCGGTAAAGTTCGTGACAAGCAGGACGAGGCAGGTAGCAAGAATTGCACCGAGAACTTTATTGAGTTCGAAGGAGTCCATTTTCGATCAGGCTCCGGGCCGGAAAGGTCGACAGAAAGGCCGGCTGAGACGGCCACGGATAGGCTTAGGAATCAAGCGTTCGCAACTGCACAGGCAGCGGGGTTGAGATAACGGTTTGCCCAGGCTCTGGCAACCCGTATAAACGCCCGAACTTTCCACCCATCCCCGTCATATCCTGACCGTTTCAGCTGGGTCCAGACCGTAATTCCGATGACCGAGACCCGCACCTTGGTGCTGATTCCCGCCCGCATGGCTGCGACCCGCCTGCCGGGCAAGCCGCTTTTGGATATCGCCGGCCTGCCGATGATTGTCCACGTGCTGCGCCGGGCCCAAGCCGCGCAAATCGGCCGGGTGGCGGTGGCCACCGATACCGCCGAGATCGCAGCCGCCGTGACCTCCCATGGCGGCGAGGCGGTGATGACGCGCGCCGACCATCCGTCCGGATCGGACCGGGTTTTCGAGGCCCTTGGCAGACTCGACCCCCGGGGCCAGATCGAAACGGTCATCAATCTGCAGGGCGACCTGCCGACCATTCCACCTCAGGATATCCGCGCCGCACTCATGCTGCTTGAGGATTCAAGGGTGGACATCGGAACGCTGGCCGCCGAAATCCGAAAAGATGAAGAACACACGACCCCAAGCGTCGTAAAGCTCGTGGGCTCCCCTTTGGGCGGCCAAAGGCTCCGCGCCCTGTACTTCACCCGTGCCACCGCTCCCTACGGCGACGGTCCGCGCTATCATCACATCGGCCTCTACGCCTATCGGCGGGAGGCGCTGGAGCGCTACGTCAAGCTGCCGCCATCGGCTCTGGAGAAGCGCGAGCAGCTCGAACAACTCAGGGCGCTGGAAGCCGGAATGAGGATCGACGCTACAATCGTGGATTCGGTGCCACTCGGCGTTGATACGTCTGACGATCTCGAAACCGCTCGCCGCATACTGGCCAAAAGCTGAACGGTTGATACAAGGCACTATGACAAAAAACATGAAAATAGCTTTCCAGGGCGAGCCGGGCGCGAATTCTCATATCGCCGTCATCGATGCTTATCCCGATGCCGAGTCGGTGCCTTGCCCCACCTTCGAGGACGCGCTAGCCGCGATCGCATCCGGCGAGGCCGATCTTGGCATGATCCCGATCGAAAACTCGGTGGCGGGGCGCGTCGCCGACATTCATCACCTGCTGCCGCAGTCCGGTCTGTTCATTGTCGGCGAATGGTTCCTGCCGATCCATCATCAGCTGATGGCGCCGCGCGGCGCCAAACTCGCCGATATCAAGACGGTCGAGAGCCACGTCCATGCGCTCGGTCAATGCCGCCGCATCATTCGCAGGCTCGGCATCAGGCCGATCGTCTCCGGCGATACCGCGGGCGCGGCACGCCTCGTCGCCGAGCGCGGCGACGTGTGCTGCTCGGCGATTGCGTCGCGCCTCGCCGCGGAAATCTACGGGCTCGATATCCTCGCCGAGGATGTCGAGGACGAGACCCACAACACCACCCGCTTCGTGGTGCTGGCTCGCGAAGCGCGCTGGGCCGCGCAGGGCTCAGGTCCGCTGGTCACCACTTTTGTTTTCCGGGTGCGCAATTTGCCCGCCGCGCTCTACAAGGCGATGGGCGGCTTTGCCACCAACGGCGTCAACATGACCAAGCTGGAAAGCTATATGGTCGACGGCAATTTCTTCGCCACGCAGTTTTACGCCGATGTCGATGGCCACCCGGACGATCGCGGCCTGGCCTTCGCGCTGGAGGAGCTAAAATTCTTCTCGCGGGAATTCCGCATCGTCGGGGTCTATCCCGGCCACCCGTTCCGCGCGACGTTCAGCGAAACGCAGGATTGAGTTTCAGCATAGGATGTTGCGAACCTGGTCGCAAATGCGGTCGACTGATCCAGCGGCAATGTTCGTCATTGCTGTGCGAGGAGCGCTTGCAACGAAGATTCCATGGGGAGGTGGATAGCGGCCGATTCTGGGGACAGACTGAGGTTGCCGACCCCTCAACCTGGAGACGACCGATGGTGCACGATCATTCATCCGACGAACCAGCCGCTATCCGCACGCAGTTTGGCGCAATTTTCGTTTCATTGGAACTGAG